>Ga0099364_10001813_pt1 | contig 34694 bp, 23 predicted proteins | sample TergutTh196P3_FD_73070 | JGI IMG/M metagenome (GOLD analysis project Ga0099364, IMG submission 73070) | Microcerotermes parvus P3 segment gut microbial communities from Pointe-Noire, Republic of the Congo - Th196 P3 | ecosystem: Host-associated > Arthropoda: Insects > Digestive system > Gut ... | reverse complement strand
TCCGGCTTTTGTTCAAACGTTAACAAAAGCCGGAATGGAGCAACGCGCAATGACGGAAACGGGTATAAAACTTTCCGGCGAAAGCCTTAAAGGGGACAGTGTAATGACGGCAACGGGTATGAAACTTTCCGGCGAAAGCCTTAAATGCTCGGAATCGTTATTTGCTCTCAATCCCTTAGATACGTTGGAACACTACCTCACGGCAATGATATTTGTCGGGTCATCAATACTCTCTTCGATATGAATCGCCGTATAACCTTTGTACTTTCCTGGAGTTGCCCAGTATTTGGGAATGCCCTGAACACTCACCAACAGCGGCGAAGATGCACTCTTTTGAGTGCAGATAATGTCGCCGACGCGGAGATTCATGAACTCATGCATCTTCATCGTCGATTCCGTCAATTTGACCTTCACCAAGACATTCATATTGCGGATGTCCTTGCTGAGCCGCTTAATTGTCTGCGGCGTCGCCTGCTTTTTGGTGGTGTATCCTGTCCAACCAGAGGAAAGTTTTCCAGCAATCCTCTCAAAAGATGTATAGGGAATACAAAGCGTAATACTGCCGCGAACATCGGTCAGTGCCACTTCAAAACAGAGGACAATCACGACTTCACTCGACGGGATCACTTGGATCAACTGCGGATTACTTTCGGTCTGTATAATTTCAAATTCAAGTTCAATCACATTTTCCCAAACGCGTTTTAGTTCTTGAAGGAACATTTTCCCTACCCGAAGGGCGAGCCGCTGTTCGATTTCCGTAAGGGGACGACGTGCCGTGATCGTGGGTTCCCGACCGCCGCCCAAAAGACGGTCAATCATCGGATACAAAATCGAAGGATTGATATCGAGAATCAAATTCCCCTCTAACGGTTCAGCACGGAGCAGGTTAAAACAGGTCGGATTGTCCAAGCCGAAGATGAATTCGCTGTACGCCTGTTGATCGACTCCTGTCAATTTTACTTCAACGACCGCCTGGAGCAGCGCAGAGAGGCTGGCGGCAAACTTCCGCCCGAATCCTTCGTGCATCGTTTGGAGCGTTTTCATTTGCTCCTTTCCGACGCGGTCAGGACTCTTGAAATCGTAGGACATGACCCTTTCTTTTGTGGTCCAGCCCTGATGTGTCGGTTTGATGGTGTCGCTTCTATCTTTTATTGTTTGTCCTGGGACGAAACCGCCGCCGTCAGTCGAAGCCGGCTTGGGAACCGTAGGATTCAACATTTTCAGAAGATTTTCGACTTCGTTTTGAGTGAGAATGTCGCCTGACATCGGGTTTCTGTGTTATTGCGTAAACGTCCAGACTCTACTGTAACAATATCGGCAAAATTTTACAAGAGATGAACGTGAAATTTTGCGAAACATGCAGTCCGTTAATCGTCATTCCCGCGAAAGCGGGAATCTATACCGCAAACGAGATCAAATGGGATCTGTTCCATAACCCTTGCTTTCGATAGTATCAAGGGGCTGAAGCCCCTTGTTTATCCCGTTTATTGCCCTGACAAGGGGATTTATTCCCCTTGTTTGCGAGGTTACAGAACAAGTCTATTAGATGTTCACAAGATTGCGGACTCTGTTCCTTACCTTTCTCCTCGATCGATCAGCATAAACGCCCCCCAGAAGAACGGATGATTCGCAATCGGCGGCGCTTCCATATCCCTGTCCGCACGGACTCGCGGCTCCTCGTCCACCTTTATCGGATTGCTGCCGACCTCCAAAATCGCCTGACGCCACGCCAACGATGACGGACGCTCTCCTAACTGTAATAAAAACTGCTCCACTAAATCGTAAGAAACACGACCACCCGTACTCCAGCGACTTATCAATACCGACCTCGCACCACACGCCTGCAACAACATCGCCGATAAAAACAGATCGTCACCGTTATGCACCACCGTCTGACGGAAAGAACTCTCCGCCGCCGTATGAAACCCGGGCAACACCACCAATCGCGGTCCGCCCCAAGGCAACGTCAACCAACTCGCCACCGGAGTCCTGTCCCGAGTCGTGAACGGCGACCAAGCAAGCGGCGGAGACATCGGAACATTGTCCAACACCACCAGTTGCTGCACCTGCGACGCAAACGCCGACGGCGCACCAGGAAGAGAAACATTCCGCTCATCCGCAGAAAAGACATGAAGATTCCCAATGCCCGATTGACTATATCTATTCACCGCCTCCAAGGAAACATCGACCGAATCCCTCGGTGCCAACTTTCCGCAAATCACCAGCGTTTCAGCATTGGCACTCCGCCACGAAGGTTGATTCGGTATGCCCAACGCCGCCGTCGGTGCATAACGGATCGTCAACGGAGCCGCACTCGCCGTCAACAACGGACGAAGTTGATCCCCTGTCCGTACCGACATCGCTTCAAAGGGAACATACCAAAGCGGTCCCGTCGGAACAATCACCAGTTCCGTAAAATTGCCCGGTCTCTCCATATTGCCCAGCAAACGCCAGAGTAACTGTTCGCCGGACTCCCGCCATTTTCCTTGCGGTTCCGCCAACTCCCTGGTTCCTATCTGACTGGTAGCGTTGACATTTCCGAGGTCGCGAAGGAAGTCGGTTATCAACAACGGCAACGCTTTATCCCGAGGTCCCTGCGGCATCACCCGCCAAAAAGCGATGCTGTTTCGGTCAATCATAAACGCATAGATCATCCCGAGCGACTCGGTAAATGTCAGCATCGCCGTGTTCTCCGGCAGTTCCCTTCGGATTTCCGCCAACGGCATCGGCGGCGGAAAGATTTGCGGCACCCGAGTCCGAGACAACGCCATCAGACGGAGAGCGGCTTCTTGAACAGCACTATGCCCCTGAATTTCGGCAAAGAGGGCGGCTTGCTCCGGTGTCTGCGCCGCTATCGGAATGTTAAGGAGTTGCCGACGAATGGTACGCACATTGTCCGACAACCGATTGAATTCAGGAAACTCCAATGCAAGCGATTGACGTTGAAGAAGCATTTCGGGAGTCAACCGATCCGCATCGCTTTCGAAGAGCAGACGAAACGCCATCAATCGAGATTCGGCAAGCGGTAGATTGGCGAAGAACCGGGCGTGTCTTGCCCGCTCCGAAATGTCGAATGCTTTTTCACTGTTGCCCCGTTGAAAAGCGACGGCGAACCAGCGTTCATACACGCCGGGCGGCGTGGAAACTAACACGGCAAAACAGTCCATCGGATTCAGCGTCCAGTCTTGTTCGGTCGGTTCACGGAGCAGTTCATCGTACAATTCGTCGGCTACTCGATCCGTAAGGGGACCTCGGACGGTAATCATTCCCCGTTGGAAAAACTCCTCCAGTTTATTGAGTTGATACAACCGCAGCGTACCCCGTTGTAAAAAGGTGAGTGCGTTTTCTAAATGAGTGTTGCCCTGTGCAAGCATTCGCGGAGGCGGAACTCTGCCTTCGAGCATTGTGCCGTAAACATTAGCATAAGAAAGTTTTGCGGCGAGATAATGATGTCTTGCCCCGTGAGCGGTATCAAAGAGTACGCCGTTTCGGGTACTGCGTATAACAGTTTCGGAAAACCGGATAACCGTTTCCGCTTCGGACATACGTCGAAGAGTGATATAGTATTCCGCTTCTTCTTGCACGATGGGCAGTACCGACATCGGACTGGTGTTTCGTTGTCCCCGGAAATAGATTGAAGCGTCGATGATCGGCGGAAAGGGCTGCGTCTTTTGGATTAACCGATGTGCGTTTGCCATGTTGCGGAATGTTTCGCCGGTCAAGACCGGATCGCCGAGTTGATGTGCGGCAAAGGATGCTTCTAAAAAGTGTGTCCGGGCGGCTTCGGCGTTGCTGCGCCGAAGGGCGATGTTGCCCAATTCGTTGAGGGCGACGGCTGTTAGATGATGGTCGAAAGTATTCTCCATCAAAAGCCCTCTGGTGAGTTGCATTTCGGCGTTGGCATCGTCTCTTAAAGCGGAAAGCGTTAGTCCATTGAGAACGTCGACCCAGGTGCTGCCGAAATGGTTGGGCAGATGGGGGCGACCGGCGAGGACTTGTGCGAGCCTTTGCGTGTCGGGATCGAACTTGGCGAGACTGCCCATGATCTCTCCTCGCCGTCGAATCATTAGGGCGATACATTGGACGACGTGGTCGGCGTGGATTGTCGATAATGCTCTTTGGGGGGCGAGCCCGATTTGGTCGTCGCCGACGGGAACGGCACGTTGTCTTTCGTGGCTGTATTGAAATCGGACTCTGTTGAAGTTGGCGATGCTTCCTTGTCTGATGGATGCTCCCCAGGGCATTAGCGGACGTGGTGCGAGTTCGGGCTGGACGGTTGCGGAAACGTATCGGAGCCAGTCGTCTTGTTCAAAATAGATGGCGAGTGCGGTATTGAGTGCATCGAGTGCATTTTCATATTGTGCTAACTGATAATAACATTCGCCTTGCAGTGTCCAATAGCAGAGGGAGTCGAGCCAGGGAACGTTGTTTCGGTTTTGATCGGGTCGTCCGATGGCATGGCGTAAATCTTGGTTGAGGTTATTGAGTGTATCGTTGAAGTTGCCTTGATAGAATGAAGGGAGGGTGAAATTAAAATACTGTCTTGATGGTGCTTCGTCGAACATTCGTCCTAGGGGCAATGGTATTTGGGCAAGGGCGAAAATTTGTAGCAACAGGGCGGTTGTGAGAACGGCGGAGCAACGGCGGAGCATGTGAACGGCGGGGTGAAGAACATCGGCGAACACGTTAACTGTAACGACTTTTTGCTGAGAGTCAAGTTTTTGATGCTGTTTGTTCGTAAGATGGGGCGGCTAAGGGTGTGTAAAAAATTTGTGGGTATTTTCAGCATTGCGCAAGCGAGCGGGTAAGTGAGAAAACGAGCGGGGGGTGTTAGCCCCCCGATGGATGTCCAACACGATTCGCAACCCAACGGGGGGCTAACGCCTCCCGCTCGCCGCGCCGCACCCACTTTATTTTTACACACCCGGCGGCTAACATCAACACAAAGGATTTGTCAACGAAAAAGGGTATATTAGTTTCTGGCAAAAGCCTTGGTAAAATGCAAATCTTACGGAAAAGGAAAAAACCATGAAACACTACCTCTCCCTCTTGCCCTGTTTGTTCGCCAGTTCCGCCTTCGCCGATGTTGCCGTCGTACTCGACGAACGTCCCGGTGTTCCGATGAGCGTCGAATCACAACTCGTCGCCGACATCGCAAAACGAACCGCCGATGCAACCGTCATTCTACCCAGCGCCGAGACACTCGATGATTTTTCCGTCATTTGGATCCATCACGGCAAACCGCTCGCCGCCGACTCGCCGCTCCGCAGTCCAACATTCCTCGCCGCCGTCAAAAAACACGGCGAAGCAGGACACGGCATACTCCTGACCGGCAACGCAACGATTTTACTCGAAGCCTTAAATATCGACACGCCCCAGACCAGACCGATGACCTTCGCCAATGACCGGGCGCAGTTCGGTCTCGTTCCGACCAATCCAACCCATCCGCTCTTTGCCGGAGCGGATTTAGATCGCAACGTGCTTTGGTTGTCCGTCGCCGCTTACTACGCCTTCGAGAGTTTCACCGCTCCGCAAGGAACCATCCTCGCACACAATCCCGGCGGTCCGCCCCATTGCTTGAATACCCGCTAGGCACCGGTAAAGTCCTTGCAATACCTTACAGGATCAGTCCGCTCTACAATCTTGCTCCCGAAGGACATCGACACAATTTTGAGCATTTGACCACGAACATATTAAAATATCTTGCGGGGACGCTCTCCACTGCTCCTGTACCTGTTCCCGACCCGTTGGAAGAATCCGCCGTTGCTCTGCAACTTGCCGTCGAACATTTTCTCGCAACGTTTGGAGAACAATATCCTGAAGGCGAAACGTTTCTTGTGTCATGTGTTCGATCCGCAGTTTTCGGAACAGATTACAGGTTATGGAGTGATATAAACTACCTCTAACTTGTCCCCTATCAGAGACTCGCAGTGAGCAATCATACAATCGGTCAAGACTCCTTTTCCTTGACCGCTTGCCCCGAAGAGTCCGAAAGCGAGTCCCATATAAGAGCTTCGATTATCGGCAACGTGGGCAAGGATTGTTTCGATAGCCGCATGATTCCCGATCACGTCAGCGTACTCTTGAGGCTTGTGTTTTGCTTGTAAAGGTTGAGCCATCTTTGTCATGATGCCCTCTCTTTCCCTCTTGTTAGAGGTGTTGCGATGAGTCGCTTGTAAGATATACCAATCAGGTATAATCAACAGAAGCAACTAATCTAGTATGGTTAGGTTATGTTGTCAGGATTATCAAAAGATTGCAGTCTTTATCATTATTTTTGTGAACGCAAACCCTTATGTATCAAGGGTTTAAGAACAGTGTTTTTTGCCACAGTTTTGTCTTTTTAGACGCTGGAAAAATAGTATCAAAACAATGCAATTTTCTGTGCAAAATGATACAACGTGTCTAATTATGATACACAAAACAATCAGGGTACAAAAACGTCTAAACTGTGGCGCAAATTATCATACCTAAACTCTTGAAGTGTAAGACGTTACAATCATACCATTTACAGCCTCACACAGCGTTATACAGCGATTATAACGATACCTTTTCACGATGGTAGAATAACACTAAATCAGAGCAATCACGCCACAGCGTCGCACACCGCAATCGCCCAGAACGCACCACGCCGCAACGTAACGATACCCCGCAAAAACAAGCATAAAACACACAACCGCACAGCGTCGCTACATAACGCCACAATGCGTATAGGCAGCGTATAGGTAAACACACACCAGACGTATAGGTAAGCGTATAGGTAAACAGGGGCATGGAAGGTATTCCAAATTTTTGGAAAAGGTACTACCGGTATTCCTCAAAATGAAGAAATGAGGGCGTCGGCAGCCCGCCCCCCCATATAACATAGATAATCAATAATACAAAAGCGGCGGCGGTTTTTATTTAAGCCGCTACGTTGCCCTGTATGGGCGTGTTTGTATTTTAGCAAAAGTACCGCTCTGGCATTTTGGCGCAACGTGGGGCAACGTGAGCGAAATAGGGGCATTTCTGGCGGGCAGAGGGTGTTCGCTGGCGAATTCCCGAAAATGCTCCATTTTCGGCGGAAAAGTGCCGATAATGGGGATATGACACTGGACTTTGATTTGTTGCTGGCGGTAATGCTGTTCGCAGAGGAAAAATGCGACGGCAGAGGTGGAATCGAGATTTCTCCTTCCGAGTTGCCGGAGCGGTTTCACCACGTTGACGATTTCGTCTTTCGGGAACACGTCATTGACGCAATGAAACGAGGATATATTGAAGGGGACTTTACATTTGGTAAGTGCTATCTTGACCGGCTTACGCCAGCGGGACAAAAGTTACTTGAAGCCCAACGCACTGAGATGCTCGTTAAGAAAAAGCAACGGGCTGACACTGTCCGGCAACGAATCAAAACTGTTCTCAAGTGGCTGATCGTTACTATCGCCAGTGCGATGATTGGTGCTGTTGTCTGGCATTGTGTTGCTCGTTTTTTCGGTTAACGTTTGGAGCAGTGCTGTTTTGATTTGAGCATCTAATTTTTTCAATCGATGGCTCTCTATCTTGTCTAACGTACTGTAAAAAAGCAGTACAAATGCCATTACAATCAGGAATGTTAGCCCAGTGCCAAACCATTTGAACCAGTCAAGAAGTTCCTTGCCCATGTCGTCACGTTCCTTTCCTGTATAAAGTTCGATAAATTTTTCACTTGCCTTCATTTTCTTGCCTTAGCATCAGGTGGCGGTGATTCTGTTTGTTCGGTGGATTGCAAAACTGTTCTCGTGAGTTGTTTGTACTTTTCCAACATCGGCATTATCTCGTCCCAGTAGGTTTTTTCCGAATACATTCGTTTTGCCGCATCTCCTGCAAACACGGGATAAAAGCATGTCTGCAATCAGTACCAGTAATTCTCGTTCTGCTTGTGTCATTTGTTGTTAGTGCTGTTTTCTGGCATTGTGTCGCTCGTTTTTTCGGTTAACGTTTACTTTGACAGTATATCCCTTCGCAACGGCAGTGTTGATAGTGTTAACGATTTCGATTTTCTTTTCCAGCGTCAGTGTCATTCCACCATTGTACCCCATCGGCGGGAAAATTGTCGGGGCGTTCCCTCTTGCCAAAAGTGCCGATATTGGGTAGAATGGGAAAGTGGTTACTTTTATTTCTCGGAGAGCAATGACAAATTCTCAAGCGTTCTGGGGCGGTTTTTGGTCGGCTTGGGACTTTACCCGTCCATTCTCGGAAAAGCCCCGTCTGCGCAGTCAAACCGAAGATTACGATGAATGGGAGTACGACCCCAGCATGAGCGTCGGAATTTGGGAGACCGTCGGAAACTATTTGTACAAGGCAATCGACAATCATCAAAGGGAGTTTAGCGGCAATGTCTCAAAACAATAGCGAGAATCCAGAATCCAGCCCAGAATCTAGTCTCCCGCAACAGATACCGACGGATTCTCCGTCGAGCAGTGCGCTGCCTGACATACAAATCAGAGCCGAATTTCACGCGGGTCCGTTGCCGCATCCAGACATAATGGAGCAATACGAACGGATGCAACCGGGCACGCTTGATCGGTTGTTGACAATGGCGGAGACGGAACAGCAAGCCCGAATAGACCATAACACCAAAGCAGGCGAGTACAAATTCAAGGTACTTGAACTCCGAGGGCGCAACGACCGCTCCAATAACCTGTTTGCACACTTCGGACAAGCGTTTGGTTTTGCGTCGGTGGTCTTCTATTTTGCGATCCTTGCTCTAACGGTATGGTTTGACAATACGACGATGTTCACGGCACTTTTTTGTGTCGGTGCTTTTGCGGGACTGACTCGGTTGGTACGTTCCTATCAGAACAAAAACGGTGTCTCGCATCCACGCCCTCCCGCACAATCCCCCTAACCCGCACAAAGCAAACCGAAAGGAACGAATCGCCCCCCCGCTACTTCCCCAACAGCGTCTCCTGCACCGCCTTTATCATTTCCGTCGTGTACACGGTCAGGTCGCACTCTCTGCGCTGGCGAGTGCGAATGACAACCGTTCCCGCCTTGTTGTTGCGCCCTCACAACGGCAGACGTTAACGGCGAGTCCGCCCCCGCACTTGGGACATATTGATCTCATTTTTCGAGAGTGTAGCAACTAAGTTGCTGTAATTTGTCGCAACATTTTGCAATTTATCAGGTTACATCACATTCTTCGTGTAATTGTTATGTTTCGCACAAAGACCACCAAGGATGTCTGGTAATTTCAAATCCTTCGTGCCCTTCGTGCCTTTGTGTGAAAAAAACAGCAACTTTTGTGATACAGACACCATTTTTCTCTTTAATTTTGTCAAGCCAATTTCCTCCTTTGTCATGCTCTCCATTTCTCCTGTTCACGCAAAAAATCCGCCTTGCCTTTGTCGTTTACTGTCAAGTTTGCGGCGGAGCAAAGCGGATTTCTTGTTGTCTGGGAATTCACCACAAACTTGACACGGGATATTATATTCTACACAACGTTAAATATCAACAGAGGGTGTTTAACATTGTGTAGAATACTTGCAAAATCCGAAAGAGGGGTAGAATGAGGGAATGGAAACACATATAAGACACATGCTATCTCACGACAAGCACAAAAATCTCACGACAGATCGGCGAATTCCTATTCCTTTATCGGCATCCTGCCACAAAACCTTAACCGCAAACTATGATGACAGATGACATTTGGAACTTGTCGCCCGGGTACAAAATGAAGACTTGGACAGTCGGAGAACTTTCCGAAATCTATCAGGAAGCCGTAAACAGAAACGTGGTAGTCACCAAGAGCGGAGAAGTCGGTCTCGGATTTGACATGCCAGACGGAAGCACCATTCGGATTGCCCTCAACGCCCAACGTGCGGTGTGGCTTTGCACCACGTTGAACGAAGCATTGCTGGGACTATTGCTCGAAGTAGTGCCAAAAGCATCTTTACCCTTCACTCGTCCGGCAAGAACGTCCGAACCTTAACGCCGATGTCAATTTTGCGCCATTAGTGTACGGACTGATACACCCAGCACACTGGCAATTTCCGGCATCCGGCAGTTGTGCAATCTTCGGTTGTCTTTTCGCAGATTCCCAATGGTAAATCGTAGTAGATGCAACGTTCATTGCCGCCGCCACTTCGTCTATTGAAAGCCCTGCATCCTCTCGGAGTTTGCGTAACCGTATCAACCCTGCAAACACGAATACGTGAACGCTTGGAAATTTTTACACACCCACCGCCTACTGCCCACTGGACAACGATGGAATTCTATGGTAATGTTCCAGGCAGAACAGGGGCGTTCACCAACCATGTGATGCAGATGCATTGTACGGTGAACACCTTTTTGCGGCTAGGCAACGGGTAAAAGGACAAAACAGAACGGATGTGGAAAAGTTTGTGTGGGATCATTGTTCCTCGTTGAGGTTAGCCGCCTCGTCTGCATGCCCCGCAGGCGGAACGGATAATAGTACGAGTTAAAAGAGTCGCCGAGAAGACAGGAAATTTCGGTAAAATGTACGGTCGTTGAAGGAATATCACACAACAAGGAAAAGAAAATGTCAAACGTTAGAGGACCAATGGAAACATTCATTAAAGAAGCCTGTGAAAATATCCGAAAGGAAGCCGCTGGTCGTCCGGTGCTGTGCGCATTAAGCGGCGGAGTGGACTCCGCCGTATGTGCCGTGCTTACTCACCAAGCTGTCGGGGAAAATCTCACCTGCCTGTTCGTCGATACAGGTCTCATGCGTAAAAACGAAGGAGATCAGGTAACGGCACTCTTCCGCGATACCTACGCTATCAACCTGATTCGCGTCGATGCCCAGGATAGGTTTTTGACGAAACTACAAAACGTTACCGACCCAGAGAGCAAACGAAAAATCATCGGCGAGGAGTTTATCCGTGTCTTTGAAGAAGAGGCAAAAAAACTCGGCACTATCGGTTGCCTCGTACAAGGGACAATTTATCCCGACATTATCGAGAGCGGCGAAGACGGACACAAGCAAATAAAATCTCACCATAATGTAGGCGGGATGCCGCTGAACATTGAATTTGAATCGGTTATCGAGCCGGTCAGGTTGCTATACAAAGAAGATGTCCGTCGATGTGCCGTTGCGCTGGGGTTGCCGGAGGCTTTTGCGTATCGCCAACCTTTTCCCGGCCCAGGTTTGGCGGTGCGTTGTTTGGGTGAGTTGACGAAATCCAGACTTGATATTTTGCGCGAAGCCGATGCGATATTCTGTGAAGAAATTGAACAAGCAGGATTGCACCAAAAGATACAGCAGTATTTTGTTGTTTTGCTCGGCGTTCAAAGTGTCGGAGTGCGTAATGATGAGCGGTGTTACGAGGAGGCAGCCGCTTTGCGTGCGATCTCGACCAGCGATTTTGTAACTGCTGATTTCATCCGGTTGCCGTATGAACTGATTGAAACGGCGGCAAGACGGATCACTAGCGAAGTTAAGGGAATCAACCGAGTGGTATTGGATGTTACGTCCAAGCCGCCGGCAACAGTGGAGTGGGAATAGATATCTTCTGTAACTCTTATCCGCGTCATTCCTGTGTAGGTAGGAATCCAGACGTGAAGGGTTCACGTTTCTTCTCTAGGTTCCTGCCTGCGTAGGAATGACGCACTGGGTTACGGAACAAGTCTATTGTATAAGGCTTCCGCCGGAAAGTAATATACCTCAAACAGGAGCCGAAGTTATTTGTTCTTTGCGCCCTTGCGTCCATTGCGGTAAAAAAAGATTTAACCGCAAAATACGCAAGGAACGCAAAGGATTTGTCGACGAAAAGGTACCTCACATTCCGGCGGAAGCCTAAACGCCGGTTCTTGCGCTGTCGCCAATTTTTGTTATAATGGACGTAATCATTTTTAATCTTAACCCCGTCTATTTCGCAGAACATGAGTAATTTGGTCAGTCCTAAGCAACCGAAAACCGACATCAAGAAAGTCGCCATACTCTTTTCAGGAGGTCCTGCTCCGACCGCCAACGCCGTCATCGGCAGTGCCGCCATATGCTTCGCCCGCGCAGGAATCGAAGTCTACGGCTTCAAAAACGGTTACACATCACTCGTCAATTATCAGGACGGACAACAATGGGAAGAAAACAAACACTTCCTTCGCTTGGACAAAATGGTACTCTCCGGTTGCGGCGAAGGTCTACGTACCGCCCAAGGCATCGTCATCGGCACCGCTCGAGTCAATCCGGGCAAAAGTTTGAAAACGCCGATAGACCTCAAAGACTCCGAAAAGACTGCCCCGCTCATGACCGTCTATAAAGCTCTCCGCTCGCTGGGCATTGACGCACTCATTTCCATCGGCGGAGACGATACCCTCACCACGGCGGCAAAATTCAAACTCGTCATGGACTCACTACCCGACACTGAAAAACGAATCAAAGTCGTCCATCTGCCCAAAACCATCGATAACGATTATCAGGGCATTGACTATACCTTCGGTTATTTTACTGCTGTCGAAATGCTGGCGACCGAAACGCGCAACCTGCTGGCGGACTCCGAAGCGACAGGCACCGGTTACATTTCGCAACTGATGGGACGCAAAGCCGCTTGGCTTGCATACGGTGCTTCCATTGCCGGCGAAGGAAGTATGGTCATCGGTCTCGAAGACATTCACCAAAATTGGTACGACACCGAACCGACGTTGGAGCCTGAAACCGGCAAGGAAATTATGGGAGAAGACGGCAAACCGCTGATGCGGCAAGTCTTTGACGTGTCGAAGGTTGTGAACCGATGCGTCGATGTAATTCTTGCCAGAGAGGCGGAAGGCAAGACGGCGTTTGTGGGAATCATGTCAGAAGGATTGGCGGAGTATCTTCCTCTTTCCGAAATCAAAATGTGTTGTTCCGATGATGAGTACCGGTCATTGAAACCGGACACTTTTGGACATTTTCCGGTATCGCAACTCAAGTACAGTAGTCGGTTGGGGCGTTTGATTGCCGACGAGTACAAGCGTCGCACCGGCAAGTCGAAGAAGATGGTCGGTTTGCAGTTCGGCTATGAAATCCGTTGCAATCGTGCGACGGCGTTTGATGTGATTTTGGGCAGTCAGATTGGTGTTGGTGCGTACAAGGCGTTGGCGGAACTGGACAAGAATGGCGTGATGATTTCTGTCAGCGGCACGATGAATCTTGCCTATCCTGCGTTTGAGGAGTTGATCGACATGAGTCGATTGCGGGCGCACGAGCGTCCGATTGCGGTCGGCAGCGATATACATCAACTCGCCCGATACCTCGAAGGCTGGGTGAAGGAATAAGAGGGTTAGTCGTCCCGCTTTTTGCGGTGAAAAAAGGATTTTACCGCAAAGTACGCAAGGAGTGCAAAGAAAAATAACTTCGGCTACTGTTTGAGGTAGGGTGTGTGTAAAAAATTTGTGGGTATTTTCAACATTGCGCAAGCGAGCGGGGGGCGTTAGCCCCAGGGCTGACGCACCGAATCGTTCAAGTGCCGTTATTTTCCGGTTAAGAGGTTCCCGTATGCTTTTCCCGCGGTTCAACCGGTCGTTCTTCTTACAAGCGGACGGCAAAAATGACCGATGAAAGTGCCGGTCAGCACTCCAATAACATTTTGTAAGACATCAGTCCAATCGAAAAAGCGATTGCAAATGGCATGCAACAATCCCTGCAAGACTTCCGTCGCTATAGCATAGACAATGAGGATACCTAGCCAGAAGAAGATTGAGCGTTTTTCGCGGCTCAATTCCACTAGCAATCCGAGCAGGAAAAAGGCAATCGCATGTACATATGCATAAACTCCTGCCATTTCCACAGGCACTTCTTCACTGATGCTACTCGGCAATTCCAGTAAGAGAGTCAATAATATGACGTAAAAGATAGTGAACCATTGGATAATTCTCAACATGGATTTTGGGGAGTATGTAGTGGGAACCTCTAAAAATCAAATTTAGTTAGCCGCCCCGCCTGCGGGGCGCTCAGTCGGGACGGCATCAACCGCTAGCACGCCCCACAGGCGGGGCGGCTAACAGCAACTTGTTTTTGGCAAGTCCAGGTATGTCTAAATCGGTTTTATCACGACACGGATTTGTACCTGCCCCTCTTTCGGCGTTGCAGTCGCGGTCAGCATTGAATAGTCGGTGTTCTGATTCTCCGCTTCCGTCGGAGGCTTCGCCGAAGTTATCTCAAACTTCTCGACATAGTCCGAAACCAATTCAATTCGGATTTTCTGATCCCTCTGCGAAAGCGTCGCCGTCTTGCCGTCCAACTCAATCGTTGCCTGCGTCATCATTCCCCAACGCACAGGTTCTGTAACTCCATTCAGCATATCATCAATCCTTGCCGAACCGTCTTTGTACAATGTCGCCACTCGCATCGCCACAGCAACCTGCCCCTTGTAAGCATCAGTCATATCGACCATTGCGCTGGCAACAACATTTTCGTTTCCCGATATTGCAGGTCTTGATCCTCCAATCACAATAGCCCCTCTGTTCACAAAGTTGCCGATCTTACAATCCGCATCCAGGTTTTGATTTTTACCGCCGATGACCAACGTGTTATGACTCGCATTGATAAGCCGGTAGTACGTCCAACGCTGTCCACCGAAAAAGCCGGGCAAGTTGTAGTTCTCCATACCCAAATCGGATGCCCAACGGACACCGTTGACTTCGTACACGAAAGAACCAATGTCCAAATGTCCGTGATTCGCCCGATTGTATCCTCCCTTAAAACCGAGAAACGCCGCATGGGGATCGTTCCACGCCGTCCGCATCGTGCAGACATCTTGTATGCCGGAAAACTTTTGTGCCAGCGGCGTTCTAAAATCGGCGTCCGTTCCCCTCGGATCGTACCACAGGGCTTGAAAGACTGCCAAACGTCCGCTTTGGTATCGGTTCTGTTTTTCGATGAATGCCCGAAGCCAAACGGCGTAGTCGGGACGGTCATACAAGTGCGACAGTGCGAACATCATCGGCGAAGCGTCGGCATTTTCTGTGCAGTCGGCATAGTTATAATACCGATATTGCGGTCCGACCATACTCATGTAGTAGTCGCCCGTAGTTCTCAAGCCTTCCGTTTTTAGGAAGCCGAAATCGTCATTGAAAACGCACTGATGAATCATCAATTTCAAACCGGAGAACGAAGCACCATAAGCCCAATACATCGGTCCTTCGGGATAGGCGCCGTCCGGCTTGTAGGGCAAAAGTCCACGAGGAAAACTTTTGATAGCGGAACGGACAACGGATTCGGCAAGTTCACGCTCATCGTCCGCGACGGCAAGAGCGGCGAGGGTTAGTCCGGCGTTACAGACTTCGTTCCAGTTATTGGTGCCGGTCGTCCACCAACCGCCGCGTTGGTAAAGATCCGCACCGGTATTGAGAGCGTGTGTAACCATTGCGTTTCTGATTTCTTCCTTCTGTTCTGCTGGAATGACATCGTAGAGCCAATCGTATCCGAGGGCGACTGCCGTTGCCATTTCGGCGGTGTCAAGATAGTGGCTGGGGTTCCAATCTTTGAATCGGCAGACGGTCAGCATTTCCGTAATGGCAACGTCGGCGTATTCTTTGTTGCCGGTCATTCGGTAAGCGAAGGCGAGAACGGTCGTGCGTTCAAGGCTGCGTCTGGACTGATTGAGTAGGCGTCGTCCATCGGGAATCTCGTACTTTGACGGCTGTTCGTTTTTGACTCGGTCTGCTTTTTTGATAAGTTCTTCGACCAGTTTGTTGAGGAACGCATCGGTCTTCATCAGTTCTTTGATTTCGGCTTCCTTCTTTTTGGTGAAGTAAAGTCGCGGATGCTCCGGCAGTTTTTCGGGAAACGCCAATTCTTGTGCGGAAACGTAACTCCAAGAGAGGAGAAGGAAAACGAAAAACAATCGGAGAATGGTCATGAGAAAAGTAAGTGAAGAGGGTATTACGAAGCATTTTAACAAAAAGTAAGGGAAAACGCAATCGTCAACATGTGGACGGGTGTGTAAATGTTTAGGTGTTTAGGCTTTCACCAGAAACTACTGCCTCGGCGGTCAAATATGGGGTACTACCGTTTTCCCCATTTGACCAAAGCACTGTATAACTTCTTTACATCGACCGGCTTGGCAAGGTGGGCGTTCATTCCTGCTTTGAGGCTCTCTTCGACATGTTCAGCACCGACGTTTGCTGTCATCGCTAATACCGGTAAAGATGCAAGATGGGGGTCAGAACGAATTTGAGCGGTCGCTGTCAGACCATCCATTTCGGGCATCTGGATGTCCATTAGTACGACATCGAACACATCCTTTTTAAGGCACTGCAGCGCTTTAATTCCGTTATCCGCAAAGGTAGTTTCACACCCAACGGAAATCAACAGTTCTCTCATAATCATTTGGTTAATCTTATTGTCTTCAGCGACGAGGATTTTCATGCCTTGCAGCGTTTCCCTGTCGATGATGGCGCTGCGACCTTTTGTGGTCAAAGATTGATCTATCGGCGGCGACAATGATATGTGAACCCGAAAAATGCTTCCTACACCTAATCGGCTTTCGCAAGTAATTTTTCCTCCCATCAATGTTGCCAAGCCGTTACTGATGGTAAGCCCCATACCGAGTCCGGTATGTCTCCGGTTATAAGCGGTGTCGCCTGCAAAAAAGGGTGAGAACAGTTTCGCAATTTGTGTTTCACAAATTCCGATTCCACTATCGCTAACTTCAAATATCAACGGTATATCATCGCCGATGACGGTGTTGCCTCGATAAATCCGCACTTCGATTCCGCCCGCCTCAGTGAATTTAACGGCGTTCATAATGATATTGAATAACACTTGTTGCAACCGTGCAGAATCTCCCTGTAATAGGTCAGGAATATCGGCATCACAAAATGTGCGGAGATAAAGTGATTTCGCTTCGGCGTCGGGACGTGCCATATCGCAGATACCTTCTACCAAATCTTGAGGCGAAAACTCAACGGCTTCTAATGCTAATTGACCAGAGTCAATCTTGGAAAAATCCAAAATCGAATCGATTGCCGAAGTCAATAAACCGATGGACTGTATTCCCCGATTGATAAGATTTTGATGCTCCTCACTGAGGTTATTCAATCCGTCGGCAATGAGTGCCATTGATTGAATGGCATTCAACGGTGTGCGGATTTCGTGGCTGATCGATGCCAAGAATTCATTTTTCGCTCTTGCGTAATTCGCCGCCGCATTCTGGTCCCGCAAATCACGAAGATAAGCCACCACTGTATAGCCTTCCCCCTTGGGAACTCGTATCAACGTTGATTCCACCGGCAACTCCGCTCCTGTTGCCGTCAGGTGCATGAATTCAAACTTGTGATAACCGGTAACAAAGGCTTTCATCGTGCGTGAATTTTCAGTATCGCTTGAACGGGTTCCGTCCGGCTGATACTCTGGTTCTAGAGTGGGAAATCGCTGGAGGAATTCCTCCTTGTCTTGAAACTCAAAGAGGGAGAGTGCCGCCTGATTGCAATCGGTAAGAACACCATTTTCGTCCCATAGGAGACAACACATCGGCATCGCATCGACCATAATTCGATTGCTCTCTTCGGCTGATGCCAGACGTTGCACCGAAAGTACCGACGCTAAAAGCGCACTGATAGCCTGAATGGTCCCTCCGTCACCGTCACTCAAACGTGTAAGGTAGGGAATTGACTCGACACAACGACCGGCAATCAGAATGGCAAACACTTCTCCGCCCAATACAACGGGGAAAGAGACGAAATAGGGCAACCGGAGAGTCTCCCGCAAATCTTTTAACCGGTCTGCCGGATCGGCACCTGTTACCAGTACTGGGTGATCAGTGTCGAGCAATTCCGGCGGCACATCGAAGCGTCTTCCTGCCATGGCTGCTTTTTCTTCTGCCGAGTATCCTTGCAGCACTACCGCCGAAAATCGTCCGTCGGCTTGTTTTTCCAAGACGACAGTCCTTTGCATGTTCAGAGCGGCATTGACACGTTGTGCAACAGGGATGAAGACATTTTCATAACTAGCGTTCTGCCACAACGAAACCGACAGTTCGGCGAGTAGAGCGAAGCCGCGACGTTTTTGCTCAAGTTCGATACGGATAGCGGTCGAAGTGGTATCGAGAGACAAAATCTTCGCAATGTTTTGTTCTGATGTGCGCACCATCGCTCCAAGCGAGACCTCCTTCGACGGCGGCGTGATTACCTGCGATTGCCATGCATACGCAGCGTCCATCGCTTTTTTAGTACCGCCGCTTTTGCCATCTTTGCTTTGCGAAAAGAGGCAAAAAACGCCCGTCCAGTCGAGACTTCGAGGGCGTCCGCCGATAGGAGCAATTTCTACGCCGTTGTACACACCAAGCACCGGCACTCGACCGGCGACGGCTTTTTGAACAACCAAGGCATCTTCCAAGTCGGAACCCGCATAACCAGCGCAGCGTCCCGCACAGTCTATAAACATCGCAAAGACGGGTATTCGGTCACCGATGTCGGCGAAAATCTTATCGATTTTCGGTTTGATGTAATCCGGCTCTAATGAGCGGTACATGATTTGGAATTCTGTTCCTTCCACCATATCCGGCTCGAACATCACAATTCCGTTGCTTGTTCGGTCGATTGCTAAACAGAGTCGGCTGGCATAATTGTTTTCGTCATATTCTCCCCAGCGGTCTCCATGATTGATTCCAAATATCAGAAAGAAAGGATACTGCTCCGGCGGAACCGCCGAGTTCAACAGTTCGTCTAAAAATTGGAGTGCGGGTTTGCCGTTTATTTCAAGGATAACGGGTCCCGATGCCTTTGTAACGGTATAGTATTGCGTGGCGGGTCGGCAACCGTGAACGATGACATTGTCCACCTGAATATCCCCTGAAAATGCAAGTGCGATGGCGTTTGCATCACTGATAGTATTTCCAATCCACTGTTTCGCCGGACTGCACGCAATGTCGCCGATCATACCGACGCCGGTCAGGTCGGGATAGAATCCGAGCCCTTTTTCGATGCCTTTTAATAGCGGAGTTGCCATCAGCAATCGAGTGCCTTCAGTGGCATCGACGGCATCGTAAAGCAGCATTACGGGAGAGTCGGACGTTGTCCCCAGTTGGGCAAGCCGGTGCCCCAACCTTATACCGGTTTCCATTTCGCCTTCTCTCATTCCGCCTTCGGACAGTACATCACAACGTACTCCGTCCAGCCAAAAGCAGGCGGCTCCGATTTGGTTTCCTGCGTAACCGTAGTATTCGTTGGTGATGACTCCGGCTGTTCCGCCGCCGTAGACAGGAACAGTGTTACCGACGACAGAGGCTACGGATTCCAGCAAAACCGACTGGTCATGTTGGGCGGTAGAAAAGAGCAACACCATATCGCATGGATCGGTTCTCTCGGCTTGACAGATTGCTCGTTCAACCGCTTGTTTTCCCGCCGCAGTGGTGTCGGGACTATCGCTGTAGCCTATGCCGACTTTCATGGTATTTCCTGTTTACGTAGCCGCTATCAAAGAATTAAAAATTGATTGTATCACAAATCGTTTCCTAAAAACAGAGTCATCTGCCGGGCGTGTAAAAGGCGGCGTTTGAAATTCCCTACCGCCCCCCGACCATCGCCCTGGCAACGTTGCGCACATGTTCCCGAACACGCCGGTAAGCATTGAGTTGCTTGTTGAACGCAATCACCACCTGCGGATCAAATTTCTCCTCCGACATCCGCAGAAAAAAACGATTGCGGATGCCCTTCACCTTTTCATTGAGGTCCCGCAATCAGCATCGTAGCTATAGTATTTTCATTCCAATTTCGCTACGACGAACACAAAATGCTCCGCCGACAAATACACACGCCCCCCCGCCCGCTCTTCGGCAAGCCGCTTTTCGACTTCCTCTTCGCTGCCGTCTAGTTTGTACTTGTCATCGTTGGCAATCAGCACATCATTCTGCCGCTTGATGTACCGCAACGGCTTGTCCGTGAAGGGGGAATCAGGAACGCTCTCCAAATACTTCGGCACCAGTTGTGCAAGAGTATCAGGACTGTTACCGTCATTGTCCGCCCGATACGCCGCCAAGGCAAACGCTACTCTCGCAATCCGAGTCTCCCATTCAGCACGTGCCAAGGCAATCACTACCGGCTTGGCTGTGGGAATGATGTAATTCCCCAAAAGATGAGCAGCCGCCTGTTGTTCAGGACTGGCATCGCTGACCTGCTGATATTCTTTGAGACGCTGTTCAAAACGTTCCGCCGCCTTGTACCGACGCTGCCAATTCGGAAGCAGATACACGTCTTCGAAATCATCATAAAAGAAGTTCGTCCGCCTTAAAATTTCATCCCAATCATATTCTTTGCCTGAAAAAAATAACTCTCTAACCTTGGCGGCATGTTCTTTGTCCTCCCCTTCAAATACCCTTTTGAAGCAAAATTCTTCCGCTGCTTTTGGTTCCATAGCGATCTGTTGAATCAACGAGAGTCCTCCAAAACGTTCACCGAGACACCACATCGGCAGCCACGGCAAAGAACCGATCTCCGCTTCAATGGCATCGAACTCTTGTTTCTTTTGCAATATCCAAGCGGAATCCTTATCTTGCGGAAGAATTGCCAGTTGGGTTGCCAGTTGATAAGTTCCCATACCGTGCATCGCAATTCCCACGAGGTCTTCAACAAGAGTGGACGCACCCTTCCGCATGGTTCGCCCCATCCGTATAGGCGCAAACGCACATTCCATTGCGTCATCGACATTTCCTCGTGCGAATTCAAAGTTGCCGCGGCTCTGGAAATGCCTCGCTGCCATGCGTAACGACTGCACGTAGGGAAGCAACACATCATAGAACAAATCGCCGCTTTCGGAAATCAACGGATGATAGTAACCCGTGCGCTGTCGGGCAATGTCGGTCAGTTTCGCCGCCAAATCGTCTGTCCTTTCAATCCACCGAGCGAGATAGAGATATTCTTCTGCCGTCCAAGGATGGCGTAAAGATTCGTAAAATTGGTCTTCGACGATGCGTCGAAAATACCGATCAGGTATTTCGGATTCTATCTTTTCGATTTCCGCATCGTACTCTTCCTGCGTGATTCTGCCTGCATCAAGACGGCTTTTGATGGGATTTCTCTCTTTTTCCCTCTGTTGTTCGATCATCGGGGCAAGTTCTTCCTTTGAATAGACTTCGAGAAGTTCTTTTTCATAATTTTTCGTCGGCAATGTTCCCGGCGAGAGTCCGATGAGAGAATCCAATGGCGGCGGTACGTCGAGACCGACCATTCTCGAAAACTGCTCCCGGTATTTTTGTACATGCTCTTCCCCTTCTTTATTTTCCTCCACCATTATTCTCAAAAGTGCTTGTTCTTGTTCACCGGGCACCAGCGAAAAGACTCCGACGAGCAGATTGTTTTCCGGTGTCGTTTGAGCGGACAACTGTTCGTTGAGTACCGTCAGGTAGTCTATTCGACCATCGGGTAGCAGCGGCTCTGTTAGGTATGTCGTCTCTGGCGAGAGGGTGAATTTGACGGTCTTCGGTTCGTCGGCATGAAGCGGCAGAGCGAGAATGAGCAGGATTAGGAATAGGTAAAGTCTCATGTTAAGGTTCCTTATAGTTAGGGGATCGGAAATATCATTCGTCATTCCGGCGCAAGCCGGAATCCAGAGAAACAGGCGTAATACCCGGACGACTGGATTCCGGCTTGCGCCGGAATGACGATTTGTGTGAAATCAAAACATCAATAGTGTTTGCTCCACCTCCCGAAACCGCCAACGTTCCAACTGGCAACGGCACGGTTGCTTTCGGCGGAGCATCACACACGACGATTTCGACGACAGGATAGACCGGCTTCGTTTCCGCAATCGGATCGGCAACGTTCATTTCGTCGAGCAGTGCTGCAAGTTGTTGCCGCATCGTCGGCGATGCGGTCGGTAAAGGTGTGGGAACAGCGACGACAGCAACAATGGTCGGTTCGACCTGCGGTAGTACCGGCAACGGTTGCGGTTGCGGAGTTAACCATACGATAACCGTCGCCGCCGTTGCCGTTGCCAGAGCGTAAGCAGCGATGCGATAGATAGGTCGTCGACCGCCGGGTGACGACAGCGAATCAGAGCCGCAACCGGAAGGTTGCGATTGGAGTCGCGACCTTCCGGTCGCGGCTCTGATTGGCTGTTGCTCGTTGCGGCTAGCGACAGCCAACGGTTTCAGTTGCCGCAGTTTCGTTTCGAATTCACGTAATTTCGGGTCAAGTTCGGTTGTCATGGTTCATCAATCAGTTGCCGAAGCGTTTCGAGGGCTTCTTGGTATCGCCGGTAAACGGTCGTCTTCGGTTTTCCAAGCAGCGTTGCAATTTCGGAAAAGGGTAAATCGCTCCACAGGTGCAACGTAACAATTTCCCTCTCTTCGCGGTCGAGTTTTTCAAGGCAGAGCGCAATCTTTTCGGTATCGACAGGACTTTCCGTTTCCGGTTGAAACAACGGCGGCTGTCGGTCAGTTTCCCGCTTTTGTCGGCGTTTGTCGCTTCGAGCGGCGGAAATCGCTCCGTTCCGCACGGCAGTGTAAAGCCAGCCGACGAGGTTTTCCGGCACATTCGGCAATCGGCTCAAGCGGTGAAACGCATCTTGTACGACATCTTCGGCGGCGTGGAGATTGCGACCGGCGAAAAATTGCCGGGCGTACAACACCAGTGCGTCGGCGTGTGCCGCGATGGTCTCGTCGATAATCGGTGTCGGAATGCTCATACCCGTCACCATTATAACGCCGCCGAGGCAGGCAGCGTTCCGAAAAACGTCTTTTGTTAACGTTTACAGGGTTGACGGGAAAAATTAGCAAAGAACAAACAGAGCTCGGTGCGGTAGCACCGGAGCTACCGCTCCGGGCTCTGTGAACTTTTTATCCGCCGGGGCAACAAAAAGTCAAACTCATCACCGCACATCGACCATCGCGACGGCAACGTTACGCACATGTTCCCGAACACGACGATAAGCATTGAGTTGCTTGTTAAAAGCAATCACCACCTGCGGATCAAATTTCTCCTCCGACATACGCAGAAAAAAACGATTGCGGATGCCCTTCACCTTTTCATTGAGTTCACGCCCTTGTGTCCGAACATCGGTCAACAATGTCTTGCTCGTCTTTCTTTCCGCAAAGTTCCGAACAATCATCTTCACCATCTCGGACAGTGCCGAATGGACTTCGAGGAGTTCCGACTTTTCCGGTTCCGGCAACGCAAGTTCCGACTTCCGTAACTTGAGGTCGGATTCCAAAATGTCCACCAAGTAATCACTGATCGATTCCAATTCGTCTGCCATACGAATTTGCTGTCGGGCATGTTCCGCTATGCCATTCGAGATGTTCCCGGAAAGCATCGACGACGTGAACTCAATAATCTCGTCATGCAGTTTGTCGAGAGTCTCCTCGCCGCTTTGCGAATCATCGACCATTTTGGCATCCGGCATTTCGCTCTTCAAAATGTGCAACACATTTTGTGTTAACTGGTCGCATGCGTTCCCCATCCGCAGCACTTCATTCCGGGATTGTTCAATGGCGAGTGCCGTCGGTTTCACCAGCCCCGCGTTGAGTTTGGTCAACCGAGGCTCCGCCGGTGCTTTGGCGGAATCAGGAACGTACCGCATTAAAAAATTCGCAAAGACTTGTGTGAACGGCAAAAAGACAATCGTGTTGCAAACGTTAAACAAGGTATGCGTCAGCGCAATACCTGCCGCTACATGGAGAATCACGCCGTTTTCATCGACCCCAATGCACCACTTCACGAATGGCATAAGGAGGACAAAGAAGAGCAACGTGATATAAGCAACGCCGATGGTGTTAAACAAAACGTGAAAATAGGCGGCACGCCGGGCATTGGCGGACATGCCAATCGATGCCAAGATAGCCGTAATGGTCGTACCAATGTTTTCACCGAGAACCAGTGCAGCGGCGGTCTCGAACGGAATCACGCCGATCACGGCAAGCGAAATGGTGATTCCCAACGTTGCCGAAGAGGATTGTACGATCAACGTCAAAATGCACCCGACCGCCACGCATTTCAATACGCCCCAGTAGGTATCGGCGGAAAAGGTTTCCATCCAAGCGGCAAACGACGGCAAATCCCGAAGCGGTCGAAACCCCTGCTGCATCAATTCGAGACCGAAAAAGACGAAGCCGAGCCCCATGAATGCCATGCCGAGGAGTCTGAGTTTCTCGTTCTTGGAAAACAGATAGAAGAATGCCGCAAAACCGAGAATCGGCAGTCCGTATTTACCGAGATTCAGACTCAAAATCCAGCCTGTCATGGTCGTGCCGATGTTCGCTCCCATGATGACACCGATTCCTTGCGAGAGCGTCATAATTTGGCTGTTGATGAAGCCGACGACCATGACGGTGGTTACGCTGCTCGACTGAATGATCGATGTTACGACGAGTCCGACCAAAGTGGCGGAAAACCGATTGTCGGTCAGCGTGGCGATCATTCGCCGCAGACCGGCACCGGCAACCATTTGAAATCCTTCGGACATCAGTTTCATGCCGACGAGAAAGAGTCCGAGTCCGCCGACGACCATCAGAAAGACCGAGAGATAGTCCGGCATCCATGCTTCCAATCGAATTGTTTCGTTGTAGTTTGTGTTCGTTTCGGGATTGTATGCCCGAATCGTGATTTCGCTGCTGCCGACTTGTTTCCATTGCAGGGTGAGCAAGTCTCCTTCCAGTGTCGGTTCGACGTTGCCGGTTTTTCCTTTTGCGACGAGTTCGAATTCGGGTTCGACTCCGTTGAATTCGGGGGAGTCCCGATAGGTTTTGCCGATGTCGATGATGGTTGTGAGGGGTACACCCGGCTGGGTGATGAGTTGCTTGATGTCCGGCAGGAGCCGGACGAGAATGTGCTTGACTTCCGTGTTCCCGGGTTCAATACCTTCGGGTACGTCATTAGGATTGTCGCCATAGACGACGGGAAAAAGGGAAAAGCAGAAAAGAACGAGAGCCGAATGAAGGCTAAATCTCATTAAATAAAACGGTGTAGAAAAATTTATTCCACCGGATATTGTAACACATGGTGGCGACGACTGTCAACAGGGCACGGCGCAACGTGATGATCTCGTTCGTTGACAAGTTTTACGTTGGTAAGACGATCTGTTATACGGTATATTTACAACTATCGTACTTCGGCGTTCCCCGATGATACTGTTACTACACCGAGAAGATTTCTTGCATAAGCACCATCCTTTTGAGGCAGTAGAAAGGCAACTTCGTATTCGCCGTCAGGAATGTTGGACAAGTCGATGATTCCAGTACAAAACCAGTAATGATGGGCTTCACGCTCACTGTTGCCCAGCATCGTCAGCCGGATCGAACCTTGATAACAGACACCGTTATCGTCCATACGTGTGTTTATCGGAGTCATCAAAATAACGGCACGACGGCTAGGAAATGTCTTGTTCCAGACGCCAGGATCGTCCCCCGCATACCAACATAAGTTTCCATGATAGAGCAGCAGTTCAGAACGTTTGAGAGCAATTTCCGATGACCAATCGACACCGTCTTCTTCCAGATATTCCAATGTAACGGTCGGCATATTACGGTCGCCCGGACTCCATATTCTATTTTCGCGTTTTTCAGCCCAAAAATCTTCATACTCCGTTTCTCTTTGTGCCGAAACATCGTCGGGTATTTCAAAGACCGAATATCTGCCGGGCAAGTTTTCCAAGCCGAGAATATCTAAAATCGTCGGCGTAACATCTTTTACGTTTGTATAAACACTGCGATGTATCATCGATTCATGCCGTTCATGTTGTTTTTTAAACAAGAGCAACGGATTATGGTCTTGCGATTCATCACCGACGCCGGTCAGTAACATTGAATCGCGGTTTCCATGATCGCCGGCAATGATAACAAGCGACTGATCATAGACGTCCGCTGCTTTCAAATCATCAAGAATACGTTTAATGATGAGCAGAGCCGCAAACGCTTGCCGTTCTTCGCCCTCGATTCCACTCATCGTTTTGCGTTCAAAGTTTTCGTTAAAATTGTAGGGTGCATGAGCAGCCCGAAAATGAATAACATTGAGTACAGGCTTTTCAGAGTTTGCGGAAACAGGATTATTGGCGATGATTTGCGTCAAAAACAAATCGTCACTCGGAAACAACGGAAAATAGGCTGTTTTTGTCTCGGTAAACGGAGGAAGATACTTTTGTACCAAAGTAAATGCTTCGAAATCCGCCGGTTTACAAATGATGGGCACCGTTCGCACAATGGTCAAGTCAAGAAGGGTGCCAATGCCCGTTGCACACAGATTATCCCAAAGAGTTCTTCCACGCCGAGCATCTCTTGCCGAGTCTTTCAGGCGGACGTTGGAAATCCACTGGGGATCCCAATGGTACGCTTGCGGCGGAAAAGCGTAAAGTCTTGCCTGGAATCCGGCATCGGTCAACGTCTTCAGCAATGCTCCTTCCGCATTCCAAACCGACGCTAATTCATTTACTTTGAGTCTATCGTCTCTGTCATGCGTTGTGAGCATCTGCGGAATACTGACTCCGGTTCTTCCTTGCGATTTTTGCTTTGGAAAATAATGAAAATCGGAGAACCATTCGAGTATTTCGGGATGTTTTTTTGCCATACGTCCGAACAGCGGCGAGGAAAATGCGTCTGGAACTATTAGGACAACGTTTTGTTCCTTTGAATAATCGAAAAAGCCGTCGTATGTAATTTCATATTGTTTCCATCCTCCGCCTTCTCTATTTAATACTCTGGGTATCTGTGTTGCCGGAATGATGCCTTGCATAAATATCAGCAGACATGTGAGGTGGACGACGTGTTTGTGCAGCCATTCTCTTTTCCAGAATACGAGTCCGATGACGGCAGCGTAGGCGGCTATTTCTAGTACCATTGCTGGGCGGAATGCGGTCCAGTTTACTCGTGTTCCGTCTAATTCGCCGAAGTTCCAGTTGAATACGTTTGCTTGCATCCACAGTAAGAAGCCGCAAGCGAATAGGAGTGTGTTAATATAAATAAACCAATGTTTTTTAATAAACAGAAAAGGGAATTGCATCAAAAAAAGGAGCATTGTAGCGACGGCAACGAGTCCTCCGAGCATTGGCATTAGTACGGTGAGTGAGCCGGGCAAAAAGTCAAAATTTTTAATGAATATGCTCAAACTTGTACAGGCAAACGTAAAGGGTAAGAGCAGAGCAACGCAAAGACTTCGGGAGAAAAAAGCGGCTTTGGTGAGTGTGTCGTTCATGTGTCGTAGCGGTTGAAAAGTGATTGCGAACAGTTTAGGAAACCTCTAAAAATCCAATTTTTATATTGATTTGCGCCGAAACGCAACGAATCGGCACTTTGCGCACTGTGTGTAACTTTTTGCGTACTTTGCGGTTATATCTTTTTCTACCGCAAAGTACGCAAAGATTTTTTTGTATTATCAGAGGTTCCCTTTGGGCTCATAGTAGCCGCATCAAAATAACATTTACAAAGAGCCGGAGATGTAAGCAGCCGAAAAGGCTTTACAGCGCCGTAATCTCCAGGTGAATTGGACATGATACAAATTACAAAATGGAAAAGTTATTATTATATGCGTGCCAAAGGTAATAGATTTGTTCCATAACCTCGTCATTCCCGTGAAAACGGGAATCTAGAAGGTGGTGGGGTTTGGGGCGTTTCGTCTAGATTCCCGCCTACGCGGGAATGACACGCTAGGTTATGGAACAAGTCTAATGTAACTGTCGTCCGTGAAATCAAATCGAGGCTCGTAAAAAAGGCGGACTCCGCCAACTAACAAAGGTAATCATACAAAATGGAAACAATTTAATCAAGGGGTTAGAAAAGGGAGCGTTCACCTTTAGCGGGCGTTTTTCTATGCTATCTTCCATTCGCCGACGCAACCGCCCGGCTACGGCGGATAACGCGATTGTAACACAATCCGCCCAGCACGCTGCCGACGCACGGAGCAACAATGTAGACGATCCAAAAGCCGTGTCCATTGGGACCCGGTATTGCTGTGCTTCCCCAACCTGCGAGGAAAGCAAACAATCGCGGAGCAAAATCCCTCGCCGGATTGAAACCCGCTTGAGTCAAGGGTGCAATCAACGAAATCAACATCGCAATCGTCAAACCGACGAAAACGGGTGTCAAAAAATCCGCTGGTCGCGCACTATTACGAGGATCAATCAACGCAAAAACAATGAACGCCAGAAAAAATGTTCCTATCGCTTCGGCAAGGAATGCCGTGTGCATCGGAACCCGTTTGTGCCAGTTTTCACAAGTCCGCCAATCAACAAGCACTCCCGGTATCTTGACATCCGCCGTTGCTTCCGGTGAGGCATCAGGTGCAACGGGTCTGTCGACGGGCATGTGCGGCGAAGAATAGTATTCTCCGTAACATCGAGCGGTAACAATACTTTTTGGTTCGAGTCCTTGTTCTTCTTCAAACATTTTCATACTTGGCGAAAAGAGCACATACAGCACTGCGGCTGCGCAGAACGCCCCGGCAAACTGTCCCGTCCAATAAGGGACAACATCTTTCCAGGGCATTTGGCGGTGTACTGCAAATGCCAGCGTCATGGCGGGATTAAGATGTCCTCCGCTGATAGCACCAGATACGTAAATGCCGAACATCACGGCGAGTCCCCAAACAATGGCGATTTGCCAAAGTCCGACCTGTGCGCCGTACATCGTAGCGGTATGAACTACACCGCAACCGAAAAAAACCAAAATGAATGTGCCGACAAATTCTGCGAGAGACTTATGCATCGTAGTAGGGGATTGTCTATTACTAGGCATCGTCTAATATAAGGCTGATTATAACGTCATTCTTTGAATTGACAATAGGGGGTGTCCGGCACAACCTATCCTCGTTATAGTGCAAAGTTTATGATACAATAGTTACTATGCTGAAAAAAAGTCAACAGAAAAGTCAACAAAAGTTTATACACTGTCCCTGCGTTGGTGCGACATTGGACAAGATGATTCAACCTGCGATATTGGCAATCTTGACCGAAGGACCATTGCACGGTTACGAACTGGCGCAGAAAATTGGCGACATTCCCCATCTGTTCGAAGAGCCGCCCGATATTTCCGGGATTTATCGAATTCTCAAATCATTTGAAAAAAGAGGTATGGTAACTTCAAGTTGGAACATAACGCAAGGCGGGCACCCTAAACGAATCTTTGCGATTACCGAATCAGGACGACAATGTCTCCAACACTGGCTGGGCACGTTGCAAAACTACCGCAAAGGGATAGGTTCGATTCTTAAAAAAGTACAAAAGGCGGTGCAATAACAAAAAGCCGCCGCGATTACCGTGTCCCTCTTGTCTCTACGTGACAGAATGGTATAATGGTACTACACTAGACAATGTCTAATAATGAACAATATCTTTTAACAAAGAAAAACTATGCTCAACAAACTCATTCTCGTAGGCGGTTTTTTAGGAAGCGGGAAAACAACACTCTTGGCAGAATCCGCCCGGAGGCTCGCCAAGCAGGGCAAGTCCGTCGGACTCATAACGAACGACCAAGCCCCCGAATTGGTGGACACACTCCTGCTCACCGGAGTCGGCAACGGCGTGTCGGAACTTGCCGGAAGTTGCTTTTGCTGTAATTTCAACGGCTTCGTCGACTCCATAAAATCCCTCATCGAACAGGAGGCGGAAGTCATCATTGCCGAACCTGTCGGAAGTTGCACCGACCTCTCCGCCACGATTGTGAATCCGCTCAAAAATATTCATCCAGATTGGAGTATCGCTCCGCTGACCGTGCTTGTCGATCCTAGCCGGTTGCCGGAAATCTACGGCAAGGTAGAGAGCACTGTCGATGCCGACGCACTCTACATCATGGAACTCCAATTGGCAGAGGCGGATCGAATCTTTATCAGCAAGTCCGATCTGCTTTCCGATGCGGAAAAGGAGGAAGCCCAAACGCTCCTAGAACAAAAATATCCGGGCAAGAAGATTGGTTTCCTTTCTTCGAAGAGCGGCGACGGTTTGGACGCTTGGCTTGCGGAGGTTCAAAGTGCGACCGATGCCGGTGCGACCATCGTGCCGGTGGACTATGACCGATACGCTCACGGCGAAGCGGTACTGGGTTGGCTCAACGCAACGGCAAAGGTTCCGGCGAACACGGACGGCAAACAACTGCTCACCGATTTGCTCACGGCATTTCATACAGAGATTAAGAAGACGAATTCGGAAGTCGGACACGTCAAGGCTCTTCTCAACGTCGGCGGCAAGGAATGGGTCGGCAACCTGACGAGTTTGAAGGGGAGCGTTGATGTTCGCCCCGTTAAATTTTTGGGGGCCGAATCAAAGTCGGACGACGGCGTGTTGGTGTTGAATGCCCGCGTTCAGACATCGCCGGAAATCTTGGAAACGCTTGTGCGTAACTTGTTGGGAACGTTTAACATTTCGATTGACTCGCTGCGTTGTCTCATGCCGGGCTATCCGACACCGACGCATCGGTTCGTTGACGTTTGCTAACAGAGTCCAGAGCGGCAACGGCGGAGTCCGTATCTGGCGATTGCTGCCATTGATTGCCGACTCGCTGTATCGAATTTCCGTCCAGGGCATCTGGTTAGCGTAAAAGTACCAACGCAGTGCCAACATCATTTACACCATTTAGCCGCCTCTCCGCCACGCCCTCTTGCCCTCCCGTCTGCCATCCGCTAGAATCGTTCCCAATCATTCCCCTATTTTCCAAAATCGAATCAATTACTGATAGACGAAGCAGAGCCGCAATCGTTAGATTGCGCAACATCAGCGCAATCTTACGATTGCAGCTCTGCTTCTCGTCCGGTTCGCTCGGAATACGTCCGATTCGCAATGCCGCTCACCAACGAAAAAACAGCACAAGAAATCTTTTACGAACAATTCAATCTGCCCGAATATGCCGCACGATATAATTGCGATGGCTATCACAACGGATGCATACTCGAATTCAAAAAGAGTAATCATAGCACTATCAATTCCACTCTCTTTCAGACCATCAAATATCTATCGTCTTTTCGTGTACGAGGGATTCCTGTTCCCGCAAATATTCTCCTCGTTTTTCCCAACGACAAAAAAGTTTATGTTTTCAAGAGTGAACGATATTCTCCCTACATTCATAAATTGTACAATGACTCCGCCTCCAGAAACACCAAAAGTTTTACAAAACTTCATACAGAGTACGAAACGATTGACTATGCTCTGCCGCAAGGAATCAATCGGCTAACACAACTTTTACACAAAGACAAACCGCAATGGACAAAAATTCAAATCGACGAACATTGCGTTGTCGGCTGGGCGCAAACCTTTTACCGGCTTCGACCGCAAGCAAAGAAAGAAGATTTTCTACATGAAAGCGATGATTTATTTACCACTTATGGCGAGTTGCGTGAGCCGGTAGTGCTGGCGGATTACATTATGCCGTATCTGGAAGTCGGCAATCAGAAATTCAAGTACATTCTCGACAAGTTGAATGACAAAATGACGCAGAAAGAGTTAGGAGCGTTTTACACTCCGCCGCTCTATGCGCAAAAGGCTTTGGAGTTAGTCCGTGAAGCAATTAAGCAAGTTCCCGAAGGGAATGATTATGTCATTATCGACCGTTGCGCTGGTAGCGGTAATTTACAGGAAGCAATGACCGATGACGAGTTATCTCATTGCATACTCAACACTTACGAATACTTTGAATATCTTGTATTGCGGGAAAATTTTGGCGATAGGGTTCGTGAAATCATTCCGCCTACGACGGACGACGATTATGAACCGGTGGGAAAAGTGAAAGGCAGCAATGCCCTGAACTGGCAAGACGGCGTGCATCCTGTAATGCGGCAGTACCTCGATGATCCAAAATGTACGGTCATTCTGTTTGAGAATCCGCCGTATAGTGGAGTCGGTTCGAGCGATGTTTTTTCAATGAAAGGAGAAAAGTCGAACTGGTCGCAATTTAGTGTAACAAAATTATGCGACATCAAAACAGATATAGGCATTGTTTTTATTCAAAGTGCGTTCAAGTTTTTTATCAGAAAACCTTCCGATGCCTACATTGTTTTCAGTCCGATTAAATACTGGAAAGCAGACCACGCTGTTAACAAAAAACTTGTCCGCGGTTTTTTGTTCAACAAGAAACATTTCCATGCTACGGAACATACCGGCGTAACGTGTCTCTACTGGTCAAGCGAAGACCATACTGCGGATGAGTTAACTGTTGAAGCATATGATATTGACGCTTCCGGGCAAATCGTTGCAGACGGTGACGTTGTTATTAAAAGGGTTCACGTAAAGATTGCTGATAAACTTGACAAAACGAATTTACCGGCTGTCGTCTGTAATTTTAACGGATACGAGTCGAAAATTATCGGCAATGAATCCGGTCAAAGCATTGCAAGCGGTTGGGCGAATGCCTATGTTTATAGTAATGCCCGGCTTGACTTGGGATTGTTAAGAGGCAACAGCGGAAAGACAACGGCGTTTTCGATTACGAAGGAAAACTTTATGCATGTGTTGCCGATCATTGCGGCAAAGGAGTTTTTATCGGCGAATGTCCGAAGGGATTACAAAGGGTATGAGGTGATATATCTTTCCGGCGATAGATTTGGTTCGTGGTTTAACGATTTGGAATTTCTGAAACGATGTTTCCTTTATTGTTGCTTATTCTATCACAACAAGAACCTATCATTTGTTGCAAGCGATGGTCGTTTTTACCGCAACGAATTGTGTTTTGACAAGGGTACGATTGCAAGCAGGGAACTGGCAAAACACACGTTAAATCCGAAGGAGCAGAAAATGCTTAATTTGTGGAATGCACTGTTAAAGAAAGCGAAGAAGACGGGAGAATACAATCCTCGTTTTACCTACGGATTGTATCAGATTGAGAAGGAAATCAATTTGCGGAACGATGACAAGGAGTATGTTTATCCTGACATTCACAATGACATTCAGGCGTTGAAAGTGTTGCTGAAAGCGTATTATGCGAAGTATATCGTCAAGAAGTTGTTCGATTATGAGTTGCTGAAGTAGTGCAATCTTCCGATTGCGGCTCTGTTTGCAAAGCCGCCGCATACGTGGTACAATGAATATTAGGCTTGAAAATCTCGCAACATCATGGCATAATCCTAACAATGGAAACGACCAATTCTACGCGAACACAGGAACCCATCGCCTGGCGCATCGTCGCCGCCGACTTCGTTACGACCGACACCGGCACCGGCATCGTCCATCAAGCCCCCGCCTTCGGGGAAGTCGATTTCGATGTACTCAAAGCAGAACAAGAACGCTTCGTCGAAGGAGAAGGTCCCGAATTGATCTGTTGCGTCGCTCCCGATGGAACCTTTACCGAAGAGGCGGGACCCTACGCCGGAGACTGGGTCAAAGATGCCGACAAAGAAATTATCAAAGACCTAAAAGCGAAGTCGCTGATGTTTCATCAGGAACAATATCTGCACGACTATCCCTTCTGCTGGCGAAGCGAAAATGATCCGCTCATTCAGTATCCCCGAAAGAGTTGGTTCGTCAAAACGACGCAGTTCAAAGAGGCAATGCTGGCGAACAATCAGGAAATCGATTGGTATCCCGGTCATATCAAAGAGGGACGCTTCGGTAACTTTTTGGAAAGCAACGTCGACTGGGCATTGTCCCGCGAGAGATACTGGGGCACACCATTGCCGATTTGGGTTTGCGAAGAGACCGGTCAGTGCGAAGCCGTCGGTTCCTATCAGGAACTCATGCAAAAGCCGGGCGTGCAAGGCACCGAAGTTTGGGAAGAAGCAAAGAAGGAAAAGCCTGACCTGCCCGATGATATGATGGTGCATAAGCCGTACATTGATGCAATCAGTTACGATTCCCCTTTCGCACCGGGCAAGCGGATGTACCGCGTTCCTGAAGTGATCGACTGCTGGTATGACTCCGGTGCGATGCCCTTCGCCCAATGGGGTTTTCCGCATCAGTGCGGCAGTATAACGCAGTTTCGCAAGCACTTTCCGGCAGATTTTATCAGTGAGGGACTCGATCAAACTCGCGGCTGGTTTTACAGTCTCTTGGCAATCAGTACGATGGTCTTCGATGGTTCTGCTGCGCCCTTCGGCGGTGTCGATGAGGCAACGAAAAAATTGTTGCCGATTGCTCTGCCGCATCCGTTCAAACATTGTATTGTACTCGGTTTAATGCTCGGCGAAGATGGACAAAAGATGTCGAAGAGCAAGCGGAACTATCGGGAGCCGCAGGAGATTTTCGATAAATATGGAGCGGATGCCCTGCGTTGGTATTTCTATGCTAATCAAATGCCGTGGACGGCAATTCGGTACAGCGAGTCGGCAATCAAAGACAGCATGCCGGAGTTCATTCTGCGTTTGCAAAATGTCGTTTCGTTCTATGAAGTGTACAGCAAGATTGATGGTTTCGAACCGCTCGAACTGGTGTGTGCCGATGTTTTTGAAGCCGACGGCGGTCAGATGAGTCCCTTTTGTTTGGCATCGGCGAAGGATTCGGACAAGCCTTACCGCGACATAAAGTTGCGTCCGCAGTTGGATGCGTGGATTCTCGGCGAGTTGAACAAGACGATCAAGAATGTTACGGAGGCGATGGACAGGTACGATCATTTTACGGCGTGCGGCGAGTTAAATTCGTTTGTCGATGCATTGTCGAATTGGTATGTTCGCCGCAATCGGGACAGGTTTTGGAGTTCGGCGACCGAAGAGGATGCGAAGGTTATTCAATCGAAGTACGATGCGTATTGGACGCTGTACGAGTGTTTGATAGTGGTAACGAAGTTGATTGCTCCTTTCACGCCGTTCTTAGCGGAAAACTTTTGGCAACGGTTGGTGGTGCAGCAAAACCGAGCCGCATTGCGCTAAATAGTCGAGTCATAAAAAGCCCTTCTAGC
>Ga0099364_10001812_pt1 | contig 34699 bp, 25 predicted proteins | sample TergutTh196P3_FD_73070 | JGI IMG/M metagenome (GOLD analysis project Ga0099364, IMG submission 73070) | Microcerotermes parvus P3 segment gut microbial communities from Pointe-Noire, Republic of the Congo - Th196 P3 | ecosystem: Host-associated > Arthropoda: Insects > Digestive system > Gut ... | reverse complement strand
TACTGTGGCTCTGATAAATGATGGTCTATCCCTAAAACGATTGTTTCCAGCATGGGTGGCCTCGGGGGGGGCTGTCCGAAAACTCGTCATTGCGGCCCCCGAGCCGCAATCTGTTACTTGACAAGTACGCATTTCAGGGATAGATTGCGGGTCAAGCCCGCAATGACAACAATAAGTGCGCGTTTTCGGACGGTCTGGGGGGCGGGGGGCCCCGCATCTATCCTCCCCTGCGGGGAGGCACATTGCGGGGTGACGGTCAAGTAAACATCGGGCCGTAGGTCTTGCAGGCGTGAAAATCGGCCGCCTCCTTGTCCATCCCGAAGGCATTCCAGACCGCCGGGCGGAAAATATCTGCTGCCCTTACGTTGTGCATGGAAACGGGAATCCGCAACATGGAGCAGAGGGTGATCACGTCGGCGCCGATGTGGCCGTAGCTGATGGCCCCGTGGTTGGCGCCCCAGTTATTCATTACATCGTAGGCAGTGGCAAAGGGGCCCGCCCCACCTGTTCCATCGCCCCCGCCCGTACACGGGCGGGGGCGGGGCACAAACCAGGTGCAGGGCCAGGTATAGTCTGTCCGTTTCCAGATGGCGTCGGCCACGTCCGGCGGCAGGACTATTGTATGGCCTTCGGCAATCTGCATCACCGGGCCCAGGCCCTTTACCAAATTCAGGCGTATCATCGTCACCGGCATCTCGGCCTCGGTGAGAAAGCGCGAGGAATAGCCGCCGCCGCGAAAGTAGCCATTGTCGGCAGCGTTCCAGGTGGTTTTTGCCAAAATGGCCGCCTGGTCTTCTGCCGTCACATCGTACCAAGCTTTTATGGCATGGCTGCCGTCCGGATAGCGGGCGGCGCCGCTTCCATCTATGCAGGCGGCCCCGGAATTTATCAGGTGGATGAAGCCGCCGGCCGCCTGGGCCAGGCCCGTGAGATCATGGCCGGTCGCTGCTTTTACCGCTGCCGTGCTCCAGTAGGTCCGCACATCGGCGAAGATCTGGGGGCGGTTGGTGAGCAGTTTCATAAACAGCATACTGATACCGTTCAGGACATCGTTTTCTGTCGCCAGGATATAGGGCTCGCGGGCGCCATTCCAGTCGAAGGAGGAATTCAGCATCGCCTCGGCAAAGTCGCCATTGGGGTAAAAATCCGTCCACTCGCGCTGGCCCTGGAAGCCGGCGGCGATGGCGTTGTGGCCCAGCATTTCCTCCTCGCAGCCTGCGGGCAGCCGGGGGTTGCCGTTCATCAAATCCTTTATGATCAGCATCATCTTGACGGCAAAGGCCCATTCTTCTTCCTTTTCCTCCCCGGACTTTTGGACGGCGGGCGGGTTTTTGTCAAAACCCTCGATACACTTATCCCGCGTCCATTTATAGGCCTTGTCAAATTCTGCCGCGTCGTATATGCCCTGCTCCATCCGGCGGATGATCTCGACTTCATCGACCGATTCCACCCGCATCCCCAGATAGTCCTCGAGGAAGGCCGAATCAATGATCGAGCCGCCGATGCCCATGCAGATGGAGCCAATCTGCAGATAGGATTTACCGCGCATGGTGGCGCAGGCCACGGCGGCGCGGGCAAAGCGCAATAGTTTTTCGGAAACATCCTCGGGGATCTCAGTAGCGTCGGCCGCCTGAACGTCGTGGCCATAGATGCCAAAGGCCGGCAAGCCCTTCTGGGCATGGGTGGCCAGGACGCTGGCCAAGTAGACGGCGCCGGGGCGCTCGGTGCCGTTAAAGCCCCAGACGGCCTTGATGGTGTGCGGGTCCATGTCCATCGTCTCCGCACCGTAGCACCAGCAGGGCGTGACGGTGATGGTGACGGCCACCCCTGCCCGGCGGAACTGCTCGGCACAGGCGGCGGCCTCGGCTACCCGCCCTATCGTGGTGTCGGCAATGACGACGCGCACAGGCTCGCCGTTTGAATAACAGATGTTATTTGAAAGCAGCGCAGCGGCGGCGGCCGCCATGTTCATGGTTTGCGCTTCCAAAGACTCCCTCACCTTCAGATGCCCTTGCCGGGCGTCTATGGTGGGGCGGATGCCGATGGCGGGATAGTCGCCGATAAGTCTGTTTTGGGTCATGTTTTTTCCTCCTTTGGATAATGGTCATCTCCCGCACTTTGCGCGGGTGCAGGGTTTGTAGGGCGCGACGACCTCGGCGCGCCGCTGGGGGCGGTGATTACATTTGGTTTTATTGTGATTTTGCTGCTTCCGGCAGTGTTTCGTTCATGCTGCCCGTGCGGTAGCCCAATAAATCCAGGGCGACATAGCTAAAGCCTATTTCCTTGAAGGCGGCATAAATGTTTTCGCGCACGGCCTGCGGCTGTAACAGTATAAAGCCCTCGGCATCACATTCTATGCGCGCCAAATCGCCGTGGAAACGCACGCGCACCTGGCGCAAATGCAAATCCAGGAGGACTTGCTCGGCCCGCTCTATCATGCTAAGACGCCCGGCATTTATCTCCTCACCGTAGGGAAAGCGGGAGGCCAGACAGGCAAAGGATTGTTTGTTCCAGGTAGCAAGGCCCATCTGCTTGGAGAGGCTGCGTATCTCGGCCTTCGTAAGATTCGCGTGGCGCAGGGGACTTTTGACGCTCAGCTCGGCGATGGCTTGCATGCCCGGGCGGTAGTCGCCCACGTCATCGGCATTGGAGCCTTCCACGACATGGCCTATGCCCCGCTCTTTGGCCAGGGCGACGATTTTGCCAAACAGCTCCTTCTTGCACAGATAGCAGCGGTTGGGCGGGTTTTGGCTAAAGCCGTCTATGTCCAGCTCCTCGGAATCCACGATTATATGCTCAATGCCTTCTTGTTCGCAAAAATCCTTGGCGGCGTTTAGCTCCCGCGCCGGAAAAGAGGCCGAACGCGCACTGACGGCGATGGCCTTATCACCCAGCAGCTCATGGGCGCTTTTTAATAAAAAGGTCGAATCGACGCCGCCGGAAAAGGCGACCATGACTGAGCCCAGTTCCGTTAGATAGTCTTTCAGGGCTGTGTGTTTTTGTTCCATGTTTGGGTTGTTCATGTGCATTCCTCCGTCAATTTCGCTTCCATTTCCACAAAAGAACAGTTGTTATTTTTTGCCAAGGCGGCGATGTCTTCATATTCTATTTTGGCTTTTTCCTGGCCGGCACCGCCGCTTATCTTAACACGCACTGTGCCGTATGGCGTGTCCAGGGTTTTTATTTCGCGCTGGAGCACGTAGCGTTCGTGAACGCAGGTCCGGACCCCCAGGCTGCTAGTATACTTAAACAGTAGCTGGGCAAATTCATTTACCCTGTCCACATCGCATAGGAGGGTGATCAGGGTGCCCGGGCGGCCTTTTTTCATCCCGCAGGCCACGGTGAAGACATCCTTTGCCCCGGCACTGAGCAGCATTTCACAGGCAAAGGCCAGCGCCTCGGCGCTCATGTCATCTATGTTGCATTTTAGCTCGGCGACCTCTTCCCTCGCAGGGGCAGCTTGTCCGTAGCCCTCCCCCCAAAAGACGCGCAGACAGTTGGCCGCGGGAAAATCCTTTTTTCCCATGCCGTAGCCCGTTTTTTCCACTATCATGGCCGGCATGGGGCCAAATGACTGGGCAAAATATTTTAAGATGGCGGCGCCCGTGGGCGTGCACAGCTCGCCGCGTATCTGGCCGCCGTATGTGGGCACGCCTTGCAAGATATGGGCGGTGGCGGGGGCGGGTACGGGCAGGATGCCGTGTGAGCAGCGGACATGGCCGCTGCCGACATGGATGGGGGAGACGACGATGTTTGCGGGAGAGAGCATTTCCATTAAGCAGCATACGCCCACAATGTCCACAATGGCATCCAGGCGCCCCACTTCATGGAAATGCACGTCACTCACTGCCGTGCCATGCGCCCGCGCCTCGGCGGCGGCAATCAGGCGGTAGATGGCGAGGGCGTCGGTCTTGACGGTTTCTGACAGCTTTAGCTTTTGCAGGCTATCTGCTATGCTGTCCAAATTTACTGGAGCATGGCTATGTTCATGGTGGTGGCTATGCTCATGGCCATGATGATGGTCGTGGTCGTGGTGATGATGGTGGTGCTGGTGATGGTCGTGATGATGCTCGTGGTTGTGGTTGTGGTCGTGCTCATGCCCGTGGTCATGGTCATGGTCGTGGTTGTGGCTTGCCGCCGGGCCGCCCATGTCCACATCCAGGCTTTCTTCCGCGCTGTCACCTATCTTGACAGACACGGACGTGCCGCCAATGCCGCATTTTTGGGCAGGCTGCCATTCCATGCGGGCAGAGCCGCAAAACAGCTCATTCAACTGCTTAAAAAACGTTTCTTTATCCTCTATCAGTTCGCATAGCGCGGCCATCAGCATATCCCCGGCCGCCCCCATGGCACATTCGACATACAGCGTTTTCATCTATCCGCCGCTCCTTCCATTTGGTTTATGCGGCTGGCGATGAAGGCAGCGCCGAAGCCATTGTCGATATTCACCACCGACACACCCGAGGCGCAGGAGTTTAACATGGTGAGCAGGGCCGAGAGGCCGCCAAAGTTTGCCCCATAACCCACGCTGGTGGGCACGGCGATAATGGGGCAAGATACCAGGCCGCCCACCACACTGGCCAGGGCCCCCTCCATGCCCGCCACGGCAATAACCACACGGGCGTTATTTAATGTCTCCAACTGCGCCAGCAAACGATGCAAACCCGCCACCCCCACGTCATACAGCCGGGTCACCCGATTACCCAGCACCGTGGCCGTGATGGCGGCTTCCTCGCAGACGGCCATGTCGCTGGTGCCCCCGCTCGCGATGACAATCTGGCCGACGGCTTTGCGCTCATTTTGCGGAAAGGCCACGCCCAGGCGGGGGATGGGTTGATAATCAAAGGGGATTTGAGCGGCCCGGACATGGTCTGCCACCTCCGGCTCTATGCGCGTGACCAGGATGTCCGCAGCGCCGTTTCCCTGCATGTCCCTAAGAATGCCGACAATTTGCTCCGCCGTCTTGCCGCTGCCATATATCACCTCGCAGACACCCTGGCGCGCACTGCGATGATGGTCCACCTTGGCATAGCCCAAATCATGAAATGTCTTTGTTTTAAGGACGGGCAGGGCCTCTTCCGGCGACATTTCGGCGGACTTTACTTTTTTTAATATATCCAGTATTTCTTTTTCGTTCAATGATTGTTCCTCTTCTTTCACGCAGGCTTCCTTGCTAGTGTAGCATAGTTAAGCAGCCGTGTCATGGTACTATGGTACTGTTTTCGAAAATAAGTGCCTCCACTCATTTATCCCATTACAGCAACAGGTCTCAATGTAACTCTTTCTTCTCCCTCAAACAAACATCTTTTGCAAATACGCTGCTTTTAGCTGCTTCAACTTATCCCACTTTTTTTGCTGTGCGGTGATTTGCTCGTCGAGGTTTAGGAAGAATGCGCCGATGGCGGTTTGTTCAGCTACGTCGGTGGGAATAAACAAGTCTGTATCAAAAAAATCAGACGGTGCAATGTTAAGTAAACCATGATTACGCGCTCCTTCGGCGGCACGTTTTGACACTTCCGTATGCCAGTTAGTAGTTTCGTAATATTGAACCAAAAATTCTGATTCAATACCAGTAGGAGCAAAGACAATATAGAGCGTTGAAAGAACGCCCGATTCGTGTCGATCTAACCTTTTTACAGCCCCCCACGGATAGCCATTGGAATAACTCTTGTTATAGGCAAATTCACCATTTTTCAAAAGATAATAGCCACTAACGTCCTTGCTCGCGATTTGTTTGTCAAAAAATTCATTTTGGTCTATTAAACCATATTGCGCAGAAATTGTTAGCGGGAGTGTGCTTTCGAGGTTTTTATTTTTTCTCACAACCCGCTCCGCAATCTCCCCCAACTTCCGCTGCTCCCAGGCCCCCTCAAACCCCTTAAACCGCACCCGCGGCACACTCTCGCCCGCCTGCGGAAACATTTGTTGCAAGTACCCACGTTTTAATTCTTTCAGCCCGTCTAACTTACGCTTGCAAAGGGCGAGAGTTTCATCGAAGGTGCGGAAGAAATTGCCGATGGCGGCTTGTTCGGTTTCTTTAGGAACGCAGACATCAACATTTTGGATATTCAATTTTGAAAGTGACGGTACTCCTGTAGATTCGTCCATTTTTGCCCATTCAATTGTTTGTGACAACACATATAAATACAACAAGTCGTTATTTTGTTCTGGTGTCATAAAAAATAATGTGTCTACTGTCCAAAACGGAGCAGACAATAATTGCGGTTTGTCTATTGTCCCTTTTCGCCCTATTCCAATAGCATCAACTTCTGATAAGCTTTCATCAACACTTAACATATAACCGCCTGTACCGTATACGGGTACATCGCCTACATTGAGATGCTTATAATCTTTGCCAGAATTAACTTTCGCCATCTCCCCCAACTTCCACCGCTCCCAAACCCCCTCGAACCCCTTAAACCTAATCTCCGGCACATTATTCACAGCGTACCCTCCTTTGCCATCGTCACCCCGCAATGTTTTTATGCGGGGTCCCCCGACGAGGGGGATTGCGGGTCGACTCCGGGTCAAGCCCGGAGCAAGTGTGGCCTACCGCAATGACACGCTCCTTTTTCATAATCCACTTGACACTACCGCCCAAGCCACCATAATTTCATTAGCCATTCCCTGAAATGGCGGCACTCCGATGCCATTTTTTCTATGCCGATACGCTTTGCTATCGGAATGCCGTTTAGCGTTTTGGAATATTCGGGCAAGAGTTTAATAATGCGTTTCGACGGAGCAGTTGTTTCAGAATCGTTAATATGTTCTGGTGTCGGGAAGCTGTTTTTTATGTTCGCCAACTTAACAATTATTTTATCATCAGCTTTTGCTTCGCCATCAAATGCTGATACGTCAGAAAACAGCAAGCCTTCAAATTCATGTACAATTAAATTGACAAGCAAGTTGCGCTGTCCGCCAATATCTGCGTTTATAGCTGCTTCAATTTCTGCTGCTATCTTGTAAATATCGCCTTTTGCATTTTTACCGGGCGTGTCGCTCGGTAACTTGTAATAATCAAACATGGTCGTTACAAATGCTGTTGGGTCGCCTTCGCATAGGATTTTCAACTCGGCTTTAATCTTGCTGTACTTACTGACTCCGCCTTTGTATTTATTGCCCGTAGTGCGCTTGGTTTCGCAAATTATTGGCGTTGCATAAATATTTAAGGAGAGTAGATGGGGGGCAAGGATTTCCTTTACAAAACGGTCTTCGGTCTGACCTTCGCACAAAATATACAATCTCATATTTACGGCCTCCCCCCGAATATATTTTTGTTCCACAACTCCCCAAGCGTATAGTCGTTGTCAAGCCACGATCTTAACTGCTCCTCGCCTAGCCGCTTAAACTCGGAGCCGTTTTTGTCATTGTCCACAACAATGACATCTTCGACCTCGAAGTTATCTAAAAGCTCTACGGATTGTGTGGCCAAAATCACTTGCTTGTTTACTGCCGCCTTTTGCACCATTTCCGCAAAGATGGTAATGGCAAGGGGGTGAAGCCCAAGCTCTGGCTCATCAATAATAATGGTTGGCGGTTGTAACTTTGTTGGCTGTAAAAGCAACGTTGCAAGGCATATAAAGCGCAAAGTGCCGTCTGAAAGTTGGCTAGCATAAAACACGTCTTCGCAATCTTTTTTCCTCCACCTCAAAATGATTAGCTCTTCATTGAGTTCACTTGGCTCTAATACAAAATCGTCAAAAAATGGTGCGACAAGCTGCGTGGCCCAAAGAATGTTGCTGTACTCCTTCGGAAAAGATTGCTTCATGCGGTAAAGAAATGCCGCCAAATTGCGGGCATCACTTATTAACCGCAAGGAGTTAGAAATATAGTTTTCACTTTTAATCCTTGATGATGGACTTGTATCATGGAATTGATAAACGCTAAGCGGTTCCAGCAACCAATCTTCGCTATCCATAAGCCCTACCAAGCTATCTCGTATCGCATCTGTCAATTTTGCTTCCGCATGGCCGCCTTCACCCCATACTGAACTCGGAGATTCATAGCGTTCCTCTCGGAATATCAAGCCATCATTTACAGTAGCTTCCAACTCAAAGCCGTATATGTTTTTAGCAACTGTAAATTCCATCGCAATGCGGTCTGTGACTTTTTTACCATTGTATAGCAGTGCGCCGGCACCACCTTTTTTTCCCGTGTATAACGCTAACTCGCGAGCTCGGATTTTTTGAAACATTTCAAAAGCAGAAATGAAATTAGACTTGCCCGCACCGTTAGCACCGATAAGTACGTTGATGTTATTCAATTCCAAGTCACACTCTTTAATGGACTTGAACCCTTTAATAACTATCCTATTTAATTGCCCTTGCCCTTGTTCGTTCATTTTGGCCCCTCCATAAAAATCTGTTTTGTGGCTTCGATAAGTTCTCTTGTTTCATCCGTAACGGCAAGCTCGCCCAGCAGCCCTAAAAATTCCGTTTCTTTGTGTGCGATTTGGGTATTGAGGTCAGTCATTTCACGGCCAAGCGCCACTATGTCGATTTGTTTTTCTTCCTCGAAGGTGTCAACATAGCGGGGAATGTTTAAGTTATAGTCGTTGCGGATAATTTCCTCATAATCCGCCACATGGGCATATTTTGAAATATTGCCCCGCTTTTTGTATGCGTCCACAATTTTCTTTATATCTTCGGGGCGCAAATTGTTTTGATTCTTCTGCTTTTCAAAATCCTTTGAGGCATCGATAAATAAAACATCGCGCCCTGTACGGTTTTTCTTCAGAATCAACACAACGGTCGGTATGCTTGTCCCGTAAAAGACATTGGGCGGCAAGCCGATAACTGTGTCAATCGCGCCCATCTCAAGCAGGGCCTGCCTGATTGTACCCTCCGCCGAGCCGCGAAACAGCACACCGTGGGGCAATACTATTCCCATTGTTCCCTTTTCGTTCAAGTGATAGAATCCATGCAGTAAAAAGGCGAAGTCGGCTTTGGATTTCGGCGCGAGTTTGCTGTAGCGCTCAAAGCGGGGGTCGCTCAAAAATTTGTCGTCCGCACTCCAATTAGCGGAATACGGCGGATTCATTACCACGGCGCTGAATAAATACGGCTCGTCGGTCGGCCAGTCCTCGTCCAGCGTGTCACCGTTTTTCAGGCGCATCTGCGCTTTTTCCACGCCATGCAGAATCAAGTTCATGCGGGCCAAGTTATAGGTGGTGGTGTTAAGCTCCTGCCCGTGATAATGCACCCTGTCGGGGTCGCCTAAAAATTCGCGTATATTCAGCATCAGCGAACCCGAACCCATCGCCGGGTCGTAAATATGAAAGGGTGCGATGTGTTCCTGCCCGACGGATACGATTTCGGATATAATTTTACTGACCGTCTGCGGAGTATAGAACTCGCCCGCTTTTTTACCCGCGCCCGCCGCAAACTGCCCGATAAGGTACTCGTAGGCATCGCCGATAACATCGCCGTCGTGCCCGAAAAGGTCGATTTCGTCAAGGGCTTTGATCACCTCGGTTATGGTGACATTGCGCTGTTGGTCGGTCGCGCCCAGCTTGCCTGAGCGCAGGTCAACATCGGCGAACAGCCCCTCGAATTGCTCGCCCTGCTGTCCAAGCTTTGTAAAGGCGTTTGTAAGGTCTGCTATCTGAAACTCGTAGCTGCCCGCCTTTTTTCTGAGGGAATAAAAGAGATTGTCCGGCTCAATGAAATAGCCCAACTTGCCGGATATGATTTGCCGGACATCGGCGGCATCCTCGCCATGCCAAGCCACAAACGCCGCAAACTGCTCATCCCTTTCGGGATAACTCCCTGTTTTGCCGTGTTCTTCCTCGTAAACGGCGCGCAGCTGCCGGTCGGACAGATATTTATAGAATACCAGTCCCAGCAGATAGTTTTTGTATTCCCCGGCATCCATCTTGCCGCGCAGTATGTCGGCGGATGCCCAGAGTTGGGTGTTAAGTTCGCTCATTTCGACACCTCCCCATCCCCAAAATTCGCCAACTCCCCCCTGAGCGGCATCAACTTATCCGCGAATATTCCCCGCAGATACTCATGTATCACCACACGCTTGCGCCTGAATGTTTCGCCGGGAAACGCTTGCTCAAATTCTGCTTTGGTCAATTCTGATTTGTCTATGATGGTATTGATATACGGCACATCATCCTTTTCGGGACGGTATTCTTCGAAGCTGATGCTCAAGTCATCAACCGGAACTTTCAAAATCGCTGCCGCTTCCGTTATTATCTCATCAATTGCGCGCTTAAAGCGGCGGTCAACATTATATATAATTTGCGGCTCGGCTACTGCCATGAAAGAAGGGCTTAACACCTCATCATAGACCACTTTGACTATATCCGGGCGATTACTAATAATCTCGCCGAATTTCCGCCTGCTGTCCTCGTTGTGTATGTCTTTTAATAACTGGCTTATATAATAGCTGTCTATGATTTCTTCCAGGTTTGCCTGTTGGTCGGCAGAAAATTCTATGTCAATAATATCATGTATAAGTTCATCGCCGGCGCCTTGCTCTTCGAGTTCCTGCTTAATCTCGCCTTTGAGATTTTCCACATGCCCTGTCTGCGCGATGATGGTTTCCATGACTTCGATAAGCTCCTCGGAGTCATGCCCATATTCCTCAGCGAAACCCTCATAACTTTTTATGGATTCGCCCAGATGTTTCATGGCCCCAAAAGTCTTTACGGCTTCAATCTTCTTTTTGAGGTCGTTCGGGTCTTCATCCAACTGCCTTTTTGCCGTTTGATACGCCTTGAACGCCGTCATAAATTCCTGTTTAACTGCCTTGTATTCACGCGGCACAAGGTTTTCCCAATCTCGGGCTTCGTTTGAGAACACCATAATGGCATCCCGTACATTCCGGGCCATGGTCGCGGGCTTGCGGAAAGTTACAATCATGCCCTCTTTTTTACCGGGAAACAGGCGGTTGGTGCGGGAAAAGGCCTGTAAAAGTCCATGCCACCGCAGTTCCTTATCCACATATAGTGTCTGGATTGTGGGCGCGTCAAAGCCGGTGAGCAGCCTGTCCACGACGATAACCAGGTCCAGCCAATTCCCGTCAGTTTGATACTGTGGGCTTTTTCTTGCCAGACGGAGGTTTATATTGCGGTTATATGAATCCACATCTTTATAGCCTATACCGAACAGCTTCTTGTAATCTTCCATGATTTCGGCAAGTTCTTTCTGCGCTTCGCTTTGTCCGTCGTCCTCGTTTTCGGCAAGCGAATAGGTTATCGCCACCCGGGGAAAGCCGGGGTCATTCAGCGTCCGGCGCTCGTCAAGCGGTTTGCCAGTTATGAGTTCCCCAGCTTCTTTCAATTCCGCCAGCTTGTGATAAATGCGCTTCGCCTGCGCTATTGAATGGGTGGTAAGTATGGCGCTCATGGTGGGCATCCCGTTCACAACCTTAAATTTTTCCATGACATTATTTACATTGAATATCTTTTGGAGCATGTTTGTGACATAGCTGTCATTTTCAAAATCTGTCTTTTCCAAGAGGGCTTCTTTGTCAATATCATCCTTCATGCTGTTCAACTTGTGCACCGGGTCTATGCCGGGATATTTCTCTTTGATTTTATTTACATAAAGCCGTTTTTCCTCGTCCTCACTCATGAGGGAATGATATTCAACCATAAAATTCAGCACGGATTTATCGTCCATGGCGTTTTTGGTGGTGTATGCGTGGATAAGCTTGCCGTACTGGTCATATGTGGTCCGGGCGAACATGCCCTTTTCGGCTTTTTGGTTTTCTTTAAAAATGGGAGTTCCCGTAAGCCCTATCCATGTCGAACGCGGGAAAAACTTCTTGATTTCTTTCATTTCCCTGTCGGAGACCGCCCGGTGACATTCGTCCACAATAAAAACGATGTGTTCGCCTTTTAGCTTGTCAAACACGGTGCTTTCTGACTTGCGAAATTCCCTGAGTGCGTAGCTTAATTTTTGAATGGTTGTAATGATGATTGTATTGCTATTTTTTCTGTTAATGAAGTTATCCACAAGCTCTTTTCTGTTCTCAATGCCGACAATCAACGTATTATCCACGGCATCACCCATGGAAAGCCCTGTGTTATATTCGGAAGCAAATTTACTAAACTCATCTTTTGTCTGACTGTCCAAGTCTTTGCGGTCAACAATCATGACAGTACGGGCGACACCGATGGCAGTCTGGGCGAGCAGCTTTGTCGCCACAAAACTGCTTATGGTCTTGCCCGAGCCGGTAGCGTGCCAAATAAAACCACCCTCATGGGCCGCGACCCTGCGCATAATCTCTTTTATGGCGTGTATTTGATAAGGACGCAATACCATCATGTATTTCTGACTTTTCTTGTCGTCCACCAAAATGGTATAACGGCTAATGAGTTCATGTGACATCGGAATACTCAAAACCTTGCGGGCGAAGCCATACAAATCATCCACAGGGTCATTATTTGCCTCGCGCCAATTAAACAGGAACTTTTTGGCTCTCGCAAAATCTTCTTTTGAGTTGGAGCTTGGGCGGGCAAAATATCGTGTGGCCGTTTTATTGCTGATTACGAAAACCTGTACGGTGGCATATATGCCGTCAAAAAAACCGGCCCCGGCATATCTTTCTATTTGATTGAAGGCTTTGTGATAGCCCTCTTTGCCGAACTCGGCTTTCAACTCGATATGTATAATCGGCAGACCGTTTATCAGCAGGGTCACATCGCCACGGAGGGCGGCATCACAATCCGGCACAATTTGGTTTACGACTTCATAGCTTGAAATGCCTCCATTGATTTCCTTATTGCTGAACAGGGTAAGCGTGACCTCGCCGCAGGAAACATCATCACGCTCTATGCGAATCCCGGCAATACCGTTTTCACCCCGAAGCCATTGGGAAGCCGAAAAAGGCGTCTCTGTCAAGCGCCTATATTCACTTTTCAAGCGGGCAAATTCACTGTCGGTCAGATGAACACCATCCAGCTCTTTGAGGTTTACGCGGTTTATGTGGCGGCGCAAATTATCCCAAAGACCGGCTTCGGTTTTTATGTCCGGGCGGTAAGTCCATTGATTCTCACGCTCCGTTAAAATTGCTATGAATGTTTGCTCAACTTGCTTTTCGTTAATCATGAGCCCAGCCCCTTTGTATCACCAACCATACCGCATAATCAAAAGAAATTCAAGGTTTTTTGGCAAAATGACGGGATAAACGCATGATGCGAAGCGCAAAGCGTCCTTTCTTCCCGCTCACACAAACATCCTTTGCAAATACGCCGCTTTTAACTGCTTCAACTTATCCCACTTGTTTTGCCATGCGGTAATTTGCTCGTCGAGGTTTAGGAAGAAGGTGCCGATGGCGGTTTGTTCTTCGTAACATGGAACGGTAACGATTATGTTTTTCAACAACGGAAATTTGAGGTTCCAAGTGTCAGAAGTTAATCCTTGAGAGCTTGACTGGAATACTTGAATCATCCTTTCCAATTTGAACATATATGAAAAAAACACAGAACAAGCCCCCGCCATCGGAATTATTACCGTGTATGCAGGGCTTAAAATGCCTGAATAATCAGAAACCCCGCTCGCTCCCTGCCACATACGCATAGAATTGTAGGCAATATCACCAACTTCGACTCGTTTGTAGTTACTTTTATCTTTACTCGAGTTATCTTTGCGTTCAAGACTGCTTGCTTTTACCACACCGGAACTGATTGTAACGGAAATCAATTCCCCTTCGGAGCTTCGTTCGCTCCGCTCTGTGAAAAGATCACTTATTTGCTTTTGTTCCCACGCCCCCTCAAACCCCGCAAACCTTACCCTTGGCACACTCTCGCCTGTCTGCGGAAACATCTGTTGTAAGTAGCCGCGCTTCAACTCTTTCAGCCCGTCTAGCTTGCGCTTGCAAAGAGTGAGCGTTTCGTCAAGGGTGCGGAAAAAATTACCGATGGCGGCTTGTTCGGGGAAAGAGGGGGCCCATATCGTTAAACTTCCAACTTGCTCAAGAGAAAGATTCGGTTGTGCGCCAATGGTTGGATTTCTTTTGATAAACTCGCCCACAACTCTTCCCACCAATGCCGTGAGCAAGAAGTTTGTGTCAAAGTCGTATCCGCGAATTATTGCCAATGCCTGATTGGTGTTAGCAGGGAGTATCGATTTATCGACAAGGGCTGTCCGGCCTAACGTACCGGCAATCGAAAACAATATGTCGTGCTCGCACAATTTAGAACGTTTTAGATAATTTTCGTGTTCGTCATTTGTGATTTTTTGCACGGGATATATTTTACCCTCAGAAATGTTTTCAACTTTTACAAAGTTAATATCCCCTGCCCCGGATTTATTTACAGGGGTGGTTCCCTTTGTAATTAACAGCGAATGTTCCCCCAACTTCCGCTGCTCCCACGCCCCCTCAAACCCCTTAAACCTAATCTCCGGCACATTATTCACAGCGCACCCTCCTTTGCCATCGTCACCCCGCAATGTTTTTATGCGGGGTCCCCCGACGAGGGGGATTGCTGGGTCCTCACGGAGCCATGCTCCGTGCGCCCGCAATGACACACTCGAGCCCAGCCCCTTTGTATCACCAACCATACCGCAAAACAAAAAGAAATTCAAGGTTTTTTGGCAAAATGACGGCATGGCAGCCTGTTGGCTTAAGCTTTCTTGGTGGTTGCCTTAAAATAAATGATGATGTATAATATAGCCGATTGTTTTTCTGCGGGCAAGGAGCAGTGTATGTACAGCATCGGCATTGATATAGGATCGACCACGGTAAAAATCGTCGTCCTGGGCGAAGATAACAGTATCCTCCATTCGGCATACGAAAAGCACTTCGCCAATATCCGGGAAACACTGCATGCAATGCTCGCCGCGGCCCGGGATGCGCTGGGCGACGTGACGCTTGTGCCGGTGATTACCGGCTCCGGCGGGCTCTCTTTGTCAAATCATCTAAATCTTGCTTTTGTGCAGGAAGTCATCGCCACCGCCGGTGCCCTTAAAACCCTGGCCCCGGAATGTGACGTGGCCATCGAGCTGGGCGGCGAGGACGCAAAAATCATCTACTTCGAGGATGGCAATGTCGAGCAGCGGATGAATGGGATTTGCGCCGGCGGCACCGGCTCTTTTATCGACCAGATGGCCACGCTCTTAATGAGTGATGCCGAAGGCCTGAACATCTACGCCAAAGACTTTAATTCCCTCTATGCCATCGCCGCCCGCTGCGGTGTCTTTGCCAAATCCGACATCCAGCCGCTGATAAACGAAGGCGCCACCAAGGAAAACCTGGCGGCCTCGATTTTTCAGGCGGTGGTGAACCAGACTATTTCCGGCCTGGCCTGCGGCCGGCCGATACGCGGCCATGTCGCCTTTCTGGGCGGGCCGCTCTACTTTTTATCCGAACTGAAAAAGGCCTTTATCCGCACCCTGAACCTTAGCGACGAGCAAGTCATCGATTGCGGCCCGGCCCATCTGTTTGCCGCCATCGGTGCGGCCATGCACGAGACAAAGGACAGCAACGCCATTTCATTGACTGAGTTGGTCAACAAGCTGGCCCGGCCGATACGCCTGGAGTTTGAGGTCGAACGCAGCGAACCCTTGTTCAAAAATGAAAAAGAGTACCACGACTTCCTCAAACGCCACAATATGGCGCGGGTGGAGACTAAGGAGCTGGCCACTTACCAGGGCGATTGCTTCCTGGGGATAGACGCCGGCTCCACCACCACCAAGCTGGCCTTGGTCGCCGCCGATGGCGCACTGCTATATTCTTTTTATAAAAGCAACGACGGCAACCCCCTCCAAACAGCGGCCGCCGCCATGAAGGAAATGTATGCCCGGATGCCGGAGGGGACACGCATCGCCCGCTCCGTGTCCACCGGCTACGGCGAGCAGCTGATGAAGGCCGCCTTCATGCTGGATGCCGGCGAGGTGGAGACCATCGCCCACTACATGGCCGCCGCCTTTTTTAACCCCGATGTCGAATCCATCTTGGACATTGGCGGCCAGGACATGAAATTCATTAGGATTAAGGATGGGGTGGTGGACAGCGTGCTCTTAAACGAGGCCTGCTCCTCGGGCTGCGGCTCCTTTATCGAGACCTTTGCCGCCTCGTTGTCACAAAGCATCGCGGATTTTGCCGCCGAGGCCCTCTTTGCCCAATACCCGATAGACCTGGGTACCCGCTGCACTGTTTTTATGAACTCCAAGGTGAAGCAGGCCCAAAAAGAAGGGGCCAGCGTGGCCGACATTTCCGCCGGCCTGGCCTATTCCGTGATAAAAAACGCCCTCTACAAGGTCATAAAAGTCACCGACCCCAAAGAGCTGGGGGAAAATGTGGTGGTCCAGGGCGGTACCTTTTATAACGATGCCGTGCTCCGCAGTTTCGAAAACATAACGGGTGTTACCGCTGTCCGTCCCGATATTGCCGGTATCATGGGTGCGTTTGGCGCTGCCCTCGTCGCCCGCGCACAGTACGCGGAACAACAAGGACAAACTGCCAGCACGACGCTCAGTGCCGCCCGGCTTGATAAGCTGGAATTTAGTACCGACATGGCCAAATGTAAGGGCTGTGAGAACTATTGCCGCCTGACCATCAACAAATTTAGCGGCGGTCGGCAATACGTCTCCGGCAACCGCTGCGAGCGGGCACTGGGGCTGGATAAAAACAAAGACCGGCTCCCCAATCTCTTTGAATACAAACTAAGACGCATCTTTGATTATGAGCCGCTTTCGGCGGATGCGGCCCCGCGTGGCAGTGTCGGCCTGCCCCGCGTCCTCAACATCTTTGAAAACTACCCCTTTTGGCATACGTTTTTTAGCGCGCTGGGCTACCGCGTCGTCCTCTCGCCCGCCTCGGATCGCCGGATATACGAGCTGGGCATGGAATCCATCCCCAGCGAATCCGAATGTTACCCCGCCAAGTTAGTCCACGGACATGTAAAATGGCTCTTAAATAAACAGGTGGACTTTATCTTCTATCCCGCCCTGTTTTATGAGCGCAACGAATTCCCCGAGGCCGACAATCATTATAACTGCCCCATTGTTGTCTCATATTCCGAAAACATCAAAAATAACATGGAAGAATTTAGCCAGGGCCAGGCCATTTTGCGCAATCCCTTTTTATCCTTTAGGGATCTGGCCACCATCACCCAGGCGCTGGCGCGTGAGTTTCCCGGGATCCCCAGCCGTGAGCTATTACAGGCTGCGCGACTGGCCTGGGATGAGCAAAGTTGTTTCCGCGCCGACATACAAAAACAGGGCGAAGCCGTACTTACGTATTTGGAAGAAAACAACAAGCAAGGCATAGTGCTGGCCGGCAGACCCTACCACATAGACCCGGAAATCCATCACGGCATACCGGAGCTGGTAAACTCCTTTGGCCTCGCCGTGTTGACCGAAGACAGCGTTTCCCATCTGGGTAGGCCCCAGCGGCCGCTGCTGGTATCCGATCAGTGGATGTATCATTCGCGCCTATATGCCGCCGCCAGCTTTGTAAACACCCGCGATGATCTCCAGCTGGTGCAGCTTAACTCCTTTGGCTGCGGCCTCGACGCCGTTACCTGCGACCAGACCGCCGATATACTCCTGGGGGCCGACAAAATCTACAGCTGCCTAAAGATTGATGAAATCAGTAACCTGGGGGCCGTCCGTATCCGCCTGCGCTCGCTGCTGGCCGCCACCAAAATCCGTGAGGCAAAAAAGCCAGCGGCCACGCCGCCCGTGGAGGCCACCCAGTACCCGCTCTTCACCCCCGAAATGAAGGCAGACTATACAATTCTTTGCCCGCAGATGTCGCCCGTCCATTTTGATCTGATGCAAACGGCCTTTGCCGCTTGCGGCTATAATCTCGTCGTCTTGCCCAATGATAACCGCCGGGCGGTGGACGTGGGCCTTAAATTTGTAAATAATGACGCCTGTTATCCGTCGATGCTGGTGGTCGGGCAGATCATGGATGCCTTGCAATCCGGGGCATATGACCTAAACAATACAGCTGTTATTATGTCGCAGACCGGCGGGGGTTGCCGGGCGACTAACTATGTCGCCTTTATCCGCCGTGCCTTAAAGAAGGCGGGCATGGCACATGTGCCGGTCATCGCCCTGAATTTATCGGGACTGCCGGGCTCGCCGGGGATGAAGGTGAACCTGAAGTTGATAACGCGCCTGGGGATGGCGATACTCTTTGGCGACATTTTCATGCGCTGCATTTTGCGGATGCGGCCCTATGAAGCCGTGGCCGGCTCCGTGGAGGCCCTGCATGATGAGTACTTGCCCATATGTCAGCAATTCATCAAACGCCGCCATCTGGGTCTGATAAGCTTTATACAGTTTAACGCGCTATGCCGGAATATCATCCAATCCTTTGACGAGATAGAAATAACAGATGCTATTAAACCCAAGGTGGGTATTGTCGGCGAGATTTTGGTCAAATACGCCCCCGCCGCCAACAATTTCCTGGTGGATTTGTTGGAAGCCGAAGGGGCCGAGGCCCACGTGCCCGATTTAATTGACTTTTTGCAATATTGCTTTTATAATCAAATATATAAGGCCGAGCATTTAGGCTGTAGCAAGAAAAGCGCGTTTGTCAGCCGCCTGGCCATTTATGCGGTGGAGTTTATGCGCAGGGCCGCTAAAAAAGCCTATGCCGAGAGCGCACATTTCTCCCCTCCGACCGATATTTACAAAGTCGCAAAGCTGGCCGAGCCGATCGTGTCGCTTGGCAACCAAACTGGTGAAGGCTGGTTTTTGACCGGCGAAATGGTCGAGTTGATACATGGCGGCATAGAAAATATCGTCTGCGCCCAACCCTTCGCCTGTCTGCCCAATCACATCGTCGGTAAGGGGGTAATCAAAGAGCTGCGGCGCTGCCACCCCCGGGCCAATGTCGTGGCCATAGACTATGACCCCGGCGCCAGCGAGGTTAATCAGCTAAACCGTATCAAACTGATGCTTTCAACCGCCAATAAAAATTTAGTGAGGGAATGAGATGAACCATGATAATTCAAACCTTACACTGCCACCTGAGTATGTCGCTGCTGATTCCAGTGGTAAGGATCTGCTCTTCAAATACTTAAAATGGGAGCCAACGATACGGCATACGATAGCGGAATGCCTCTATTATTTTGATTATAATCTCACGGCTGCCAAAAACGAGTCGGCGGGCGGGCATATGGCAAACCATGTTCCCGACGCGGTGATGGATGACTTCGACGGCATCGCCGTACATATAGCCCAACACTATATCCACCCGGACGACCGCGAGGAATACCTAAAAGACTATAACCGCAAGGCCCTGATCAAAAAATTCAGGCAGGGGGAGCCGGAACTGTTGTTCCTCCACCGGCGCCTGATGGAAAATGGTGATTATCAGTGGTATAACCGCAGCATCCAACTATTTGCGGATCCGTCAAACAACGACATCCATTGCATGGTGATGATTCGCAAGGTCACGGACACCTTGGCGAGGCTGCAAGACGAGCTTAGGGCCGGGGCCCACGAGCTGATCAGCGCCAGCATCCCCGGCGGCATTATCGGTGTGTTTAACAAGCCGCGTTATCCGATATATTACATCAACGACCATATGTTAAAGTTCTTGGGTTATGGGCCGGAAGAGTTCAGGCTGGCCACCCACGAGGAAATGGCCCATATCATCCATCCCGATGATTATCATCGCAGCGGCCGGGCCATTGCCCTGGCCATCCGGCGAAAAGAAGCCTTTGAACTACAAATCCGCATCATCAAAAAAGACGGCACCTACGTCTGGGTCATCATCCGCGGCAAGAAAAACGAGGGCACGGAAATAAGCTCCGCCATGCTGATGTGCCATTTTACCGACATCAGCCAAATGATTTCCTTGCAGGATGAGCTGCAAGAAGCCGCTGCCACCGCCGCCGAAGCCTCGAAAATGAAAACGCTCTTTCTGGCTAACATGAGCCACGAGATACGCACGCCGATGAACGGCATCATCGGCTTTATCGAGCTGGCCCAGGAAGAGCCGGGGCTTAGCAACGAAGTCGCCCAGCATTTGGAAAAAATCAAATTATCCGCCAATGGCTTGCTCTCCATCATCAATGACATCCTGGACATCACCAAGATAGAGTCCGGCAAAACCGAGTTTGAGCATATCGCTTTTGAGCTGCATGACGTCTTTTCGCATTGCGAGAACATCGGCCGGATGAAGGCCGAAGAAAAGGGCTTAAACCTCTTCTTCTACTGCGAAGCGGTCGCCCGCCGCAAGTTGATTGGCGATCCCAACAAGCTGACGCAAATTCTGATAAACCTCCTGGACAACGCCATCAAGTTTACCGAGCAGGGTTTTATTAAGCTGGAGGCGACATTGGTGGATAACTCGGTCACCTGGCAAACGGAACTGGCCAAAAACATGATCGAAATCCGCTTTGTGGTAAAGGATTCCGGCATCGGCATGACCAAGGAGCAGCTTACGCATATTTTTGCCCCTTTTGCGCAAGCCGATCAATCGACCACCCGCAAATACGGCGGCACCGGCCTGGGGCTGACCATCACCCATGATCTGATAAATTTGATGGGTGGCTCGCTGAGCGTCGATAGCGCCCTGGGTGTGGGGTCCACCTTTTCCTTCAACCTTTCCTTCGAGGCGGCGGAGGAAAACCTGGAAGAGCAGCCGGAAAAAGTGAGCGTTCCCATGAAAAAGCCGCGTTTTGCCGGGGAAGTCCTGGTCTGCGAGGACAATGTCATCAATCAGCAGGTGGTGGTGGAGCATCTTTCACGCATTGGCCTTAGCTCCATTATCGCCGCCAATGGGCAGATTGCCGTGGAAATGGTCACTGAACGGTTGTTGAAGGGCAAGCCCTTCGACATCATCTTCATGGACATTCACATGCCGGTGATGGACGGTATCGAGGCCACGCACAAGCTCCTGAGCCTGGGTATTGGCACCCCGATTATTGCCCTGACCGCCAATGCGATGAAGCGCGACCGCGAAGGCTATCTGGCCCTGGGCATGAGCGATTATATCGCCAAACCCTTCTACGCCCAGGAACTGTGGACCTGTTTGCTGAAGTATTTGACGCCTATTTCCACGCATGACGAGCCTGCCCGGACAGCGGAAACCATAGTCACGACGGGCACGGCCATAGACCATAAAATTGGCCTCTCCCGCGCCGCCGGCGACAAGGAATTATATGAGCAGTTGAAACTCAATTTCTACCAGGAAAATGTCGGGCGTTATGATGAAATAACAGCCGTTATTGATGCTGCGGATAGCGAGGCCGCCCTGCGGATTATTCATTCACTGAAGAGTAATGCCGGCTGGCTGGGCGCAACGGGACTCTCGCAGGTGGCCGCTGAGCTGGAACTGACTTTGATTGAGGGGAAGGCTTGCTCGGGTGAGCAGCTCCTGACCCTAAAGGACGAGCTGGATAAGGTGCTGGCAGAACTGTCCCTGCTGGCGGGCAATCCGGACATGCAAACCGCAGCAAAAGAATTTATCTCCGCTCTTAGCGCCCATGAATTACTGGATGTACTGAATCCGCTCTTAAAATCCGGCAGTGCCGACGCACTTACATATCTGGATGACATAGGCGCGGTGTTTAGCAAAATCCAGCCCTACTGCGACAAACTCATGCAGCAGATCAAAGATTATGACTTTGATAAGGCCATATATACCTTGGAGCAAATCCGCGAACGGGTGGATATTATTATTGCCGATGAATGACCACCCGCCTCCAGCGGCCGCCCAGGATGTAGATGCTTAGGAATATTACCCCGCCCACCGAGGCCGCCGGAGCCGCCAGGCCCACACCAAACAGGCCCAGGCCAAAGGTCTGGGATAGCAGGATGGCCATCGGTACGCGAATCGCGACGGAGGTGATTATGGTATTGATCATCGTGATATGGGTATGTCCCGCCCCTTGAATCAGGCCAAAGAAGCAAAAGAGCACCGGCACGACGACATAATCCCAGGAAAAGGCCCGCATATAGATGGAACCGGCATCAATAACAGCCCCTGAATTTGTGAAAACCCCCATAATCTGCCGCGCATAAAACTGGACGAACAAAAAGAGCGGCACCCCGATGGCCGTGCTTATTAACATGCCGGCTTTCATTGTTTTCAGGGCGCGGTCTACCTGGTTGGCCCCGAAATTTTGGGCGCACATCATAGACACCGACTGGGACACCGCCAGCATCGGCATGATGGCAAAGCCGTTGAAGCGCCCCGCCAGGCCGGCGGCGGCGGAAACATGGACGCCATATCCATTGACCAGGGTGGTCATTAACAAAAAGGAGAAATTGACCGCCACCTGCGAGAGGCTGGTGGGAATCCCCAATTTTAGGACCAGCCTCAGTTTGTCGCGGTGGATGACGAAGCTCTTCAGCTTAAAATCAAACATGAAGCCGCTGCGGGCCAGGTATATGGCCGATACCACGACGGAACATATCTGGGCCGTGACCGTGGCGATGGCAACGCCGGCCGCCCCATGGCCAAAACCCGCCACCAAAATCAAATCCAGGATTATGTTGATGACACCGGCCCCGGCGATGAAATACAGGGGCCGTTTGGAATCTCCCAGGCCGCGCAGGATGGCGGATATGGCGTTGTACATGAAGATGAAGGGCAGGCCGGCCATGCTGATGATCATGTAGCGCTGTGCTTCGTGGAAACTCTCGCCCGGCACCCGTATCAGCCGCAGCAGGGAACCGCTGGCACAGATGAACAGCACCGCCATCACCACCGACGCCAGCAGCAGCCCCGTCAGCATCGTCGCCGCCGTCTTTTGCACCTCTTCCATCCGTTTGGCGCCATAGTACTGGCCAATCAGGATGGTGCCGCCAATCGAGAGGCCGATGGCGATGGATATGGCGAGGAAGACCATCTGCCCGCCGTTATTGACCCCGGCCACGGCCACCTCGCCGGAAAAGAAGCTGACAATCAGCATGTCGGCCATGGCGAAGCTTTGTTGTATCAGCATGGATAACAGAAAAGGGGCGGAGAACTTGAGCAGCTTGAGTGCCACTTTGCCCTCGGTCAGGTCGGTCTGGAATTGGGGGTTTTGGTCTGGTTTCATCATTTTCACCTAACTTTCTTCGCTACTACCACGAACCTGCCCAGCTCGTCTTCGTTGTCGCAGGTGGAGAGGGTGAGGATGGCGTCGCCGTATGTGGCACTGACACCGGTGTCATAATAGGACAGGGCCGCCATCTCGCGCATGTTGGAATTGAATTCATCGGCCGAATTTACGTCGATGAACTGGTAATACTTAAAGACGATCTCGTCCTCGCGGAAGACGCGGGAGCGGAAGGCGTACATCACCTGATATGTGCCTTTTTCGTATATGGTGTCGAACTGTATCAGCGGATGCTCCTTAAAAAAAGCCTCGCTTTCGTATTTTTGCAAGTTGCCAAACATCGCCCCGGACTTCATGTGGTGGCCGTAGATGATCAAATTATCGGAGCGGGGGTGGACACTGCACTGATAATCCATGAAGATGGAGCCGTTTCTGTCATATTCCTGGCTAAAATTGCGGTCCAGGTAGTATTCGTTATTGACCGTCTGCATCACGGGATAGTCGATGTTGGTGTCTGCTATCTGGATCCAGCCAATCAGACGTTTGTTTCTGTTATACAGGGTCAGGTATTCGTCCAATATGGGCGGCATGGCGGCCTCGGCCGTGCGGTGGACGTTGGTTTGCGGGTCGTCGCCAACGCGGACGAAGGTGGAATCGCCAATCAGCTGTGCCAGGCCGCTGGTGTTAGCCGCCGTCCGCTCGCCGTAGTAATTATAGAGGCCAAACCACAAAAAACAGCCTGCCGAAGCCAAGGCCAGGGCCAGGGTCATGAGCTTACGCCGGCGCTCCTTTTTTTTAAGGAATACCTCGACTTGCTTATCCATCTCCCCATCGCCGGTGGCGGCGGGGGGCGCCCCTTTCGCATTTCGGGCGGCGGGCTGCGGCCGGGCTTTACCTCTGTCCATAAATGCCATTATAATGGATAAATACTTGTTTTACAAATGGATTTTTGTTATGATACAGATATGATGTAGTTGCGTAGTTGCGTTATGTAAGGAGAAAAAGCATGAAAGCACTAGCAACAGACAAATCCGGCGCCCTCTCCATCGTGGAGCTGGACGTACCGGAGATCGGGCCCTACCAGGCCCTGGTAAAAACCGTCGCCTGCGGCATATGCAGCGGCACCGACGCCAAGCTGATTCACGGCGATTTCAAACACTTTGATGCCTACCCGGCCCTGCTGGGGCATGAGGGTATCGGCCGGGTCGAAAAAATTGGCGAAAAGGTGAAAAATTTTAAGATCGGCGACCATGTGTTACTGCCCTACCTGGAAAAAGATAACAGGGGTTATTTTCCCGGCTGGGGCGGCTTCGCCGAATACGGCGTGATTGGCGACTATCAGGCGATGCCGGCAGGGATGGACTATCCCGAGGGCTACCACGCCCAAAGCATCGTTCCCGACAACCTGGATCCGGTGAAGGCCGTGATGATTGTCACCTACCGCGAGGTACTGGCCGCCGTGCGGCGCTTCGGCTTTAAAGCCGGTGAGCCGATCCTGATCTACGGGGCCGGGCCGGTGGGCCTAAGCTTCATCCGCTTTGCCAAGCTTTTGGACCTTGCCCCCATCATTGCCGTCGAGATAGATGATGATAAGCTGAAAGAGGCAAAAAAGCAGGGGGCGGATGTGCTGCTTAATGGCACAAAATGTGACGTGGTGGCGGAAGTTCGTAAGCTCTTCCCGGAGGGGATGGGCAACATCGTCGATGCCGCCGGGGTAAACGCCCTGCTGAATCAGGCCTTAAACATCGTCGCCCACGACGGCAAGATCTGCGTCTATGGCATTTGCGCCCAAACGAAAGCGGAGCTGGATTGGACCCAGGCCCCGCATAATTTTTCCCTCCTCTTCGCCCAATGGCCCTCTAAGGTGGAAGAAGGTAGGGCCCACGCCCAAATCCTTGACTGGCTCGCGGCAGGCGCATTGGACTTTGATGACTTCATCGCCGAGATCGTGCCCTTTGAGCAGATCATAGCCAGCTTCGAGAGCGTACTGGCGGGGGCGTCGCGGAAGAAAATTATTATTCGTTATTAAAACCGCCGAAAAGGTGCGTGACAGGGGGGTTCGGCGGTTGCCGCTTAGTGCTGGGTGAGCCACAGCTCCTCAATTGCGGCAATCGTCGCCTCTTTGTCGTTCCAGCCGCCCACGTAGGCCTGCATCGCCTCCCCAAACGCGGCATGGAAACTATCGGTCGAATAGATGACGGTGAGCGGGCCACTGCCCTTCTTGGCGACCAGGTCGCCGCCCTGCTTAATCACCTCGAAATCGCTTTCCACCGCGGTGGCTACCGGCGGCACGACGTCAGCCACATCGGTGAACCAGGCGATGCCATAGTCGCTGGTATACCACCAGTTGACAAAATCCAACACCTCCTGCAAATGGTCGGAGGCATTGCTTACGCGCAGGGCCTGATCCGCACCGGTCACGACCACGCACTGGGCCGCATCCTCGCTCACGGCATAACCATTGAAGCCGATGTTGATGTCGGGATTAATCCTCAGCACGTCCGCCTCTATCCATGCGCCCTGCCCATTGGTCATCGCTGCCTTGCCGTTGGCGAAAGCGGCAATCTGGGCACTCAGGTCCGTTTCCAGCGGCCTGTTGTCACCGTATTGCTTCACAATGTCTATATAACGGAAAAAGTTATCATAAAGGATGGGATAATCGGCAAACTGCGCCTCACCCCTTTCGAATCTGGCAATCAAATCCTTGGCATCATCGCTGGCGGCACCAAAGAACGGCATCGCGCTATGCTTAAATACCCACCATTCGGCAAAACCGCTCGTGAACGGCTGATATCCGGCGGCTTCTATTTTTACGCATGCCTCCTCCAACTCAGTCAGTGTCTCGGGAAACTGCTCAACGCCCGCCTCGGCGAAAATGTCTTTATTGTAGAGCGTTCCAAAGTAATTGCCCTTTATGGCGAATCCGTGGATGCCGTCGCCGTCCATCGGCCTCATTGTGTCCTGCACGGCCGGGAGCATCGTCTGCATCATCGGCTGGCCGCTCAGGTCATGGCTGTATTCCATGTACATGTCTATCTCCTTGCCAGATGTACTGGAGAAGATGTCGGGAATATTGTCCGAATTGATTCTGGCCCGCAGCAGCACCGGATAGTCGGCCTGGGTCGTCTCGTAGTTTATCGTGACATGCGGCTTTACGTTTTTGTATTCAGAAATCAGTTCATTGATGGCGTCGGCGTATTCCGGTTGCGAGATGAACATATACAAATCGACCGGCGCTTCATCGCCAGACGCATCTTGCCCCGAAGACCCCCCGCAGCCGGCCAGCAGGGCCAGTACCAGTGAGATGGATAACAACGTGCCAAATAATTTTTTACTCATGTGCTTGTCCTCCCGTGTCATTGCGGGCTCGACCCGCAATCTCGTTTTTCATACTTTACTTTACACTACCATTTGCTTTGTTTTTACTAACCCTTTATCGCCCCCGCCACGACTCCGCCGATGATGTTTTTCTGGAACAGGACGAAGAAGACGATGGACGGCAGCACCGCCAGGACCATTGATGTCATGGCATAGTGCCATTGCGTGTTAAACTGGCCGACAAAGGTGTAGGCGGCCAGGATCAGGGTTCTTGTTTCGTTGCTGCCATTGACCATCAGCAGCGGCAGCAGAAAATCATTCCATATCCACATGACATTGAGTACGATGATGGTGCTGCTCACCGGCTTAAGAAGCGGAAATATGACGCTCACAAAGGTACGCAGGGTGCCCGCCCCGTCCATGTAAGCACTCTCGTCCAGGGCCTGGGGGATGGTGGCCATGAAATTATAGCAGATGAAGACAGCCATCGGGATGCCAAAGCCCCAATACTGTATGCCCAGGCCAATTTTCGATTCGGTAAGCTGCAAAAAGCTCATGGTCTTTAGCAGCGTGATCATGATGGTCTGAAAGGGGATGAGCATGGGCATGATCAAAAATAGGCGGGCGACGGCAGTGAACTTGCTACTGCGGCGATCCAGGATGTAGGCGGTGAGGGCCGAAATGGGGATAATGCCCGCCAGCCCGATCACGGTGATGGCCACATTGTTGAAGAAGAGCTGGCCATAGTTCATCTTTTCGATGACATAGCTGTAGTTTTCGAAGGCCAGTTGCCGGGGGAGGGCTATGACATCGGACACCACCTCGCTAAATGGCTTGACTGAGTTCATGAACATCAAAAAAACAGGGTAAATATACACGAGCGCTATCAGCGTTATGACGCAGACCATCAGCACATGGCCCGGCATTGCTTTACTGTTTTTCATCGGATATCTTTTCCTTAATATTCCACCTGCTTACGACGCAAAAGCCACAAAATCAGTTGGGTAAGCAGCACCACCACGACAAAGTATACGAGCGCCTTGGCTGAGCCTAGGCCATAGTTGTTGTTCTGGAAAGCCTCACGGTAGATGTTCATGGTGGCGCTGGTGGTCGCCCCGCCCGGCCCGCCCCGCGTCAGCGCGAGGATAATGTCGAAGACTTTCAACGAGTTGGTCAGGCTCATGAACATGCAGATGATGACGGACGGCCACAGCAGGGGGATGGTCACATGAAGCAGGCGACTCCATCCACGGGCGCCGTCTATCGTCGCGGCCTCGAGCACATCCTCCGGTATGGCATTGAGCCCGGCAATGTAGAGGACAATATAGAAACCCAGCGACTGCCACACACCGACAATGACCACCGAGATAAAAGCCAGGTTCACGGTTCCCAGCCAACTTAAATTAAAGAAGCCGATACCGGTAATCTCATACAGCCGGTCGAATCCCTGGCTGAAAATAAAACGCCAGATAAAGCCGACAATTATCATGCTCATAATATAGGGAACGAAGAAAATCCCGCGCAGCAAATTCGCGAGCTTGAATTTATGCACCAGGGCCAAGGCGAGGGCGAGGGCAAAAATGTTGGTGAAAATCATGAAAAAGACCGTGTATTTGGCGGTGAAAATCAGCGACGCCAAGAAATCACCGCCGCTGGTGAAAATCGTCTTGAAATTCTGAAGCCCGATAAAGACCGGTTCCCTGGCAATCCCGTCCCATTGCGTCAGCGAGTAATAACCGCTAAGCACAAAGGGGATGTAGATCATCAAGCTGACCAAAAGCATGGCGGGGATGCAAAAGAATACCGATTCCATGAATCTTTTCCTGGATATCTTCAATTACCACGTCCTCCTGTGAGTTTTCATTAATGATACGCCAAAAAAATCTATCCGTCAATGGAAACATTTATCTTGTTGCATCCTTTTCTTTACGTTATACTACATATAACAGGGGACACCACCCCGCTCCATGACCCCGTTGGTGATTTTAACAGAAAGGACATTTTATACGTATGCAAACACCCAAACTCTTCACTACCCTGCCCGAAGCCTACGTCTCCACCCCGGACGGCATGACAATTGATGCCGCCGGAAACTTAATCCTCGCCTGCCCGAACTTCGCCGACACGTCCATGCCCGGCTGTGTGCTGCGGATTAGCAAGGACAAACACATCGAAAAATGGTTTGACGTGCCGATTCTGGCCGAGACCGGCTGCGCCCGCCCGATGGGCATAGAAATCTGCTCCTGCGGCGACATCTTCATCGTCGATAACCAGGGCTGGTCCGGGGATGAGGCACTGTTGTACAAAGGCCGCGTCCTGCGCCTTGGCATGGACGGCGACCAAATTAAAAAAACGACTGTTATTGCAAGCGGCATGGAGCATCCAAACGGCCTGCGGGTACGGGATGGCTTTGTCTACGTTACCCAAAGCATGCTCTCCAAGGTGGACGATCCCACCGGCAAGCTAGTCAGCTGCGTTTATAAGTTTTCGATAGACGATGAAAATATCGAGGTGACGAACACCCTTGCCGACAAACACATCCTGACGACCTTCCTGACCGAAAACCCGGACTGCCAGTACGGGGCGGATGGCATCGTCTTCGACCGGGCCGGCAATCTCTACGTTGGCAACTTCGGCGACGGGGCGGTGCACAAAATTTCATTTAATGCCGACGGCAGTGTGAAAGAAAATATCGTCTGGGCGAAAAACGAAACAGAACTGACCAGCACCGACGGCCTCTGCATCGACGATGCGGGCAATATCTATGTCGCCGATTTTTCTGTCAATGCCATTGCCAAGATCACGCCCGAGGGAAAAGTCACGCGCCTCGCCCAGAGCCCGGATTCGGACGGCCTGAACGGGGAGTTGGATCAGCCGGGCGAGCCCATCGTCTGGGACGGTAAAATCATCGCCTCCTGCTTTGACCTGGTCACGGACGCGGGCAAGGTAAATACCGCCCACGAAATGCCGGCCACGCTGGCGATGCTGGAGCTGTGAGGATCCCAGACCGTCACCCCGCAATGTGCCTCCCCGCAGGGGAGGATAAATGCAGGGGCCTCCTGCGGTGCGCCGGGTCGTCGCACCCTACGACACCCCTGGCCACTTCTCACTGTACCCATGAGGCCAAAACATGCCATCTTACATCCTCACCCATGACCTCGGCACGAGCGGCAACAAGGCCAGCCTCTTTGGTTTGGACGGCAGCCTGAAGGCCTTTTGTGTGGAAGAATATGGCACATATTATCCCGCGCCCGGCCATGTCGAGCAAAAGGCCGCTGATTGGTGGGCGGCGGTGTGTAAATCCAGCGTCCGCTTGCTCGCGGACAGCGGCGTGTCAGCCAGTCAAATCGCCTGCGTCAGCTTCTCCGGGCAGATGATGGGCTGTGTGCTGGTCGATGGACAAGGTGAGCTGTTGCGCGACGCCATCATCTGGGCGGATTCGCGCTCTGTGACCCAGGAAGCCTTTCTGCGCCGCCAGATCGACCCCTGGCTCTTTTATGAAATCACCGGCCACCGCCCCGCCGCTTTCTACTCGCTCTGCAAGCTTTTGTGGCTTAGGGATAACGAACCCGACATATTCCGAAAAGCCGATAAGATGTTGCTGGCCAAGGATTATATCATCTACCGCCTGACCGGTGAATTCGTAACCGACTATAGCGACGCCGGCGGCACCAACTGCTTCGACATCCGCAAAAAAATATGGTCGCCGGAGATATTGGACGCAGTTTCCTTAAATCCCGCACTACTGCCCCGCCTGACGACTTCACTGGACATAGTCGGGCAGGTGACGGACGTAGCGGCCAGGGCAACGGGCCTGCTGGCCGGAACGCCGGTGGTGATTGGCGGGGGCGACGGGTCCTGCGCCGCCGCGGGGGCGGGCTGTGTGCGCGAAGGGTCGGCCTATGTCGTCATCGGCTCATCCTCTTGGATAGCCCGGGCCGCCAAGGCACCCGTCTTTGAGCCGGGGATGAAGACCTTCAACTGGGTCGCCCTCGATCCCGACTACTACACGCCCTGCGGCACGATGCAGGCGGCGGGATATTCGCTTTCTTGGCTGAAAGACACCCTCTGTGACATGGAAAACGCGGAAGCTACCAAAAAGCAGGCGGATGTATATGGGTTGATCAATGAAACACTGGCCAGCTCGCCGCCGGGGGCGGGGGGTGTCCTCTTTCTCCCCTATCTGCTGGGTGAGCGCTCACCGCGCTGGAACGCCCAGGCGCGGGCGGCCTTCCTGGGCCTCTCCATGACCAGCACCAAAGCTGACATGATCCGTTCTGTCTTCGAAGGTGTCGGCTATAACCTGAAGGTCATCCTCGACCTCATTGACCGCAAGCAAGCAGCGGACAAAATCATTGCCATCGGCGGCGGGGCGAAAAATAACGCATGGTTGCAAATACTGGCCGACATCTGGCAGACACCGCTGGAGACACGCCGCTTCCTCGAAGAAGCCACCTCGATCGGGGCCGCCATCTGCGCCGGCGTGGCCATTGGTGCCTTCACCGATTTTAGCGTGATAGACCGCTTCAACCCGGCGGACAAAATCATAACACCCGATACTAAAAACGCCGCCATCCATGAAAAGATGTACGATTTGTTCAATGAGGTTTATGATGCACTGGAGGGGAGTTTTTTGAGGGGGTAATGAAAGGATGGTTTTATGCAAGCAATAAAAGCTATTTATGATGGCGTGGGCTTTAAGCCCAAACAGCCCATACCCGTGAGCGGGCAATACGAGGTTGTCATAACTTTTATGGAAAAAATTGCCATGAATCCCGTAACTGATTCACAAGAACAAATAAATAACGATATTGTTTTTTGGAAGGACTTCGACAAACTCGCCGCAGACGCCAGTGATGAAATATTATCACCGGAAGATTTTCCACGAGCCAAATTTAGTCGAGAACAAATTCTATTTAAGGAGACATGACATGACTGCGAACGAAATGTATAATATTCTGAACCAAATGGATAATCCAGAACGAAATAGTTTTCTAGATATGCTGTATGATGAATATTTCAACAAAGGCGTATCAGTAGAACGGCTTATGGAAGAAGCGCAGATACTGGAGGCATTTTATAATGGTGAACTTGTCGAATGTTTGATGTGATTCTTGCTTTTTGGAAAGAAGCAGGGCTTAATTCGCCTAGCATTGTGCGATGTTCGAAAGTCCATTATATTCATCATGGGTTATTACAGCGTAAAATAGGCATAGTGGATTCACGCGATATGGTTAATATCGACAGCACACTGCGTAAATATTTTGGTTTATAATCTAAATAACAAAGGAGGAACCACCATGCTCGACACCGTAAAATCCACCCTACTTTCCATGCAACGCTATTCCTGGGAGCAGGGCGTCACCGCCCAGGCCTTCCTCGAGGCCGGCGACGACGACATCGTCATCGCCATCGCCTACGATGCCATCAACCGCCAGACCGCGGACGGCCGCCCGGCCAACATCGGCCAGCAAAACGGCGTCACCGACCCCGTCGCCGTCATCCCCGCCCTGATCCGCGCCGTGGAGCTGACCGCCGACCCCTTCTTGGAAGACGGCCTGGAAAAGGCCTGGCAATGGACGCTGGTGGATGCCCCCCGCAGCGAATCCGGCATCCTCTACCACATGGACAACACCCGCCAATTCTGGGTGGACTCGCTCTATATGCTGCCGCCCGCCCTACTGGCCGGCGCTCATGCGGACGAGGCCGTCAAACAGGCCGACGGCTATATCGCGGCCCTGTGGGATAAAGATACCGCCCTCTTCCACCACATCTGGAACGACGAAACACACAGCTTCGACGCCCCGAACTTCTGGGCCGTGGGTAACGGCTGGGCCATCGCCGGACTGGCCCGCCTGATTGCCGCCCTGCCCGCCAGCCATGCAAAAAACCGCGCCCGCTATATAGACATCGTCGAACAGACAATTAACGCCGCCCTCTCCCACCAGGACGGCTGGCTCTTCCACAATTTCCTCGACCAAGCGGACAGCTTCATCGAAGTAAACTTCGCCCAGATGCTCTGCTACACCATCGCCCAGGGCACAAAACAGGGCTGGCTGCCCGCCCCGCTGCTCGCCACGGCCCAGGACATCCGCGCGGAAATAAAAAAACACGTGTCACCCCACGGCATTGTCCACGATGTCTGCGGTGCGCCGCATTTTGACAAACTGGGCATCGCCCCCGAGGGGCAGGCGTTTTATATCCTGATGGAGGTAGCTTTTGGGACGTAGCAGTGGCATTCTACCACCAGTTTTCAGACTTCGTCAGGGGATTCCGCATGAAAGATTTGCGGAATGACGGCATGCTAAGGAGACATCATTATGAAAAATAACATCACTCAACTAAGCACCCACGACTTCGGCCAGTACTTCGACCACACCCTCCTTAAGGCCAGCGCCCAAAAGGCCGACTTTGAACAGCTCTGCGCGGAGGGCGTGGCAATAAACGCCAAAACCCTGGCCGTAAACCCCGCCGCCGTCCGCTTCTGCGCCGAGCGACTGGAAGGCAGCAGTGTCCTCATCTGCGCGGCAACCGGCTTCCCCCTCGGCCAGGCCACCGTGGCAACAAAGGTATTCGAAAGCATCGACGCCATCGAAAATGGTGCCGACGAGATTGACTATGTCGTAAACATCACGGAGTTAAAGGCCGGAAACATAAAATACATTACTGACGAAATGCAGGCCATTGTCACGGCCTGCCGCGAAAGGAATGTCGTCTCCAAGGTAATTTTTGAGACCTGCTACCTCACGGACGACGAAAAAAAGCAGCTCTGCGCCGTGGCCAACCGCATACAGCCCGACTTCATCAAGACCTCAACCGGCTTCGGCACGGGCGGGGCGACCCTCGCCGACATCAAACTGATGCGCGCATACGCCGATGCCGCCATAAGCATAAAGGCCTCCGGCGGCATCAAGACCCTGGCCGATACCCGGGCAATGATAGCAGCCGGTGCCAGCCGCATCGGTACGAGTTCAGCCGTGGCAATCATCGGGGAGTATGGCGCGAGCTAGTTTGGGTTAATATCCAATGCCCCATTTTGGTGGACCCCTTCCGCTCAATCAATCCGGCGGCTTTCAGGGTCGCCAACGTTCTTTTGACCGTCTTTTCGGACACATGGAACTGCCCCGCCAGTTGCACGGCCGTCACATGGGGGTTTTTGCCCAGGGCCGCCAACACCTTCCGCCCCGTGGCGGTGATTTTTACAGGGTCACTTACAGGGTCACTTACAGGGTCATTTGTAGGGTCATTTGTAGGGTCATTTCTAGGGTCATTTACAGGGTCATTTACAGGAACGGCTACTGTCAATTTCACACGCAGTTCACGGTTTCTCAGCACATTACTTTCACCCAACAATAGATTAGCAAAAAATCTGTCCAGATACTCCCGTGTCGCATGAATACCCCTGCGTAAGTCACTGTAGTTGGCCCGGACCAGGGCATTGCGAAAATACCAGGCATTTTCGGCAAAAATATCGTTTGTCACGTCAAAGCCGAAGCTACGCAAATACTTAATCGCAAACACCGCGCTCGTGCGGGTATTCCCCTCACCGAAGGCATGGATTTGCCATATCCCGGAAATAAAAGTGGCGACATGCCGGGCTATCTCCGCAAGGGATAAACCCTTGTAGTCATAGTTTTTCTCCTGCAAAAAGTCATAATCCAGGGTGTCGCGTATGCTTTGTGCGCTGACATAATATACCGTTTCCCCATTCAGCACCCATTCATTTTTACTGATATTGTAATCACGAATCTGCCCGGCAAAACGATATGTGCCTTCAAACAAACGGCGATGGATAGTAATGTATTCAATAGGGGAAAAGGAAAAGGTCTTTTCCGCCAGCACCACGGCGATTCGCGCCGCAACCTTGTCCGCCTCCTCGGTGCGTGTCGTGTCTTCTATTTGGACATCTTTTTGCTTGTAATAGCCGTCAATCAAGCTCCGGGCTTCCGCCAGCGTAATGTCACCATTGATACTTTTATTCGCCGTGGCAATCAAATAATCCGACGGCGTAAGCCCGTCCGTTTTTTGTAAACCTATCGCCGTATACCAAACATGACCCCGCTCTTTTTGATCCGGCTCGCCTTGTATGAGATAGTTGCTTAAATCAATCATCGCCCGTCAAACTCCCTCTTGCTTATTATAGTGTATCTGGCCTCCCTTTACAACATGGGAAATATGGGAATATTTGCTCGAAAACCCCTTGTTGTATTCTTCATTTTATGTTATACTACATTTAGTAGGGTGGCCCACCGGACAATAACTTGCTTCTTTTGTTCGATTAATCGCATGGCAACCTCCGAAAACTCTGTTGCGCAGATTTGCTGCGAATTTTGTCGCAATTCGAAGCCAAAAAACGTAGGCGTAGCATGCGCTGTCCCATGCTTCGCATGGGTGGCGAGGTTTTTTGGCAAAGAA
>Ga0099364_10001811_pt1 | contig 34702 bp, 45 predicted proteins | sample TergutTh196P3_FD_73070 | JGI IMG/M metagenome (GOLD analysis project Ga0099364, IMG submission 73070) | Microcerotermes parvus P3 segment gut microbial communities from Pointe-Noire, Republic of the Congo - Th196 P3 | ecosystem: Host-associated > Arthropoda: Insects > Digestive system > Gut ... | reverse complement strand
TTTTTCTTTTTTCCCTTTTAGGTATTCATCATCTTGTTCTTCTTCTTTATAATTTTCATTTTTTGCAACTTTTTTCTTAGTTATATAAAATTGAATGCTTTCAATATATTTACCTACTTTTACTTTTTCGTATGATACATTAAAATGAGTAAATTCATTAATTTCTGACATAGCTTGCTTTAAGACATTGTTTTCAAAGTTTACAAATCTTTCATAAATTTCTGTTGTATCAGTAAGTTCTCTTAATTCTTTCATGGAAACTCTAGGATTTTTCAATTCTAATAGTTGGTCTTTTCTTCTTTTTCTTTCTTTATAATACTCATATTGGTTGTAATACATGTTCAACCATTTATATAATATAATACTATATTTACTCTCTAACTCTATTAAATCCGAAATAGCATACTTAGTAAAATTACCTGCCATTTCAATTAGATAGGGCATAATTAAGCGGTTAAATTCTACAGTCACTAAGTCATTATAATTATTCCATTTTATATACGGAATCGGAACAATACTTTCAAACTCAAAATTATTTTTTTCATTTGGTTTTATTCTAAAATAAGCTTGTTTTTGCATAGTTTCTAATGCTTGCTTAAATCGACTATGCTTATTACTATCTTCCACAGAGAAAAAAGTAAATAATTCTTTCTTAGAAAGATAAACTGTATTGTCTTTAGGTGGGTTTTTTGTATCAATGCAAGATACAGCCAATTCAAACATTTTTAGCGGTATTTTATCCATTTTTGCTACACTAGAAATCAAATCATTGTGTTCAATGACTTTTCTTTTAAACAACTCGTCCATGTGGAATATTTCCTTATTTTGTGTTAAACTTGACATATAAAATAATGCACCTTTCGTGTATTGATTCTTAAAGTATAAAGAAGACTATTTAGCGATATTTTCTTTATACTTTTATTATAACACTATACAACTAGATAAGCAAATCAAAACTAGCTACGTAAAGCCATAAACATAGTTTTTCCTAGTCATATACATAGTTTTTCCTAGTCATATACATAGTTTTTCCTAGTCATATAAACCTGTAACTCCTTGATATACTTGAATTAATTTCTACGCAAAAGCTTAATCTTTAAAATATATATAATAAAATGATTAATAGGACTTCGTCCTCTTTTTTTTTTTTACTATTTATTTTAAGTTTTTTTAAAGAAAGCATTGCAATAAAATATTCTATATAGTATAATTAAGATAACATTACGAAAGAAGAAAATATACTGAATGATTGACGGAATTATAGAAGCAATACAAAAAATGCTGACCACTCAATTTTTGAATGGTGCAAAGTTTGCTTTAACTCAAACCAATAGTGTTTTTGGGCTAGGAGTTAAAGCAGTTCGAGAACAAGTCGCAGAGGGAGTTTCAACTTTCTCCCCACAACTATTAGATTCGCTACGAACGATTTCAAATACAGCAATACTTCCAGTAGCAGGCTTAGTTATTACTTACATATTTTGTTACGAAATATATCAATTTGCAGTTGAGCATAACAAAGGAGTTGAATTTGATATTTCTAAACTTCTTTGGGTTATTATTAGAACTTCTATTATGATTGAATTAGTTACTAATAGTTTTAACTTAGTCTTAGCATTTTTTGATTTAGGTACTTGGATTGCTAATAAAGTTCCTAATTCTGTTTTGGATATGCCAGAGGGCTTAGTCGATAATATTATTAGTTCAGTGAAAGATACTGACTTTGGTCAAGCTATGATGTTGATGTTATTATGTTTCATTGCTTTAATTATAGCTTTAGTTATGGTGGGTGCAATTTTCCTAGTAGCTTGGACAAGACTTATCACGATTTTCTTATATATTACTGTTGCTCCTTTACCTGTTGCAACACTCTTAAATAAAGATTGGATTGGAACAATTGGACAAAGTTATTTTAAGAATATCATTGCTTTAATGCTTCAAGGATTCTTTATGTTGGTATGTTTGGTAATTTATTCAGGAATACTTGTTAAAGCTAGTGAAATAATTTCTAATTCAGGAAATGGACTTTACGCTTTAGTTCTTGTATTAGTAACAATGGTAACTTTGGTATTTAGTTTACTAAAAACTCATTCTTTAGCAAAATCAGTTGTGGGGGCTATGTAATATGATTAGAGAAAAAATGCGTAACAGCAAACTCTTTAAATTTTTGTTCTTTTATTTAATTTATAGTTTAATAACTTTGGCTTTCATTCTTTTTACAATAAATAAGCTAGCTCAAAATATTGACCTTTTAAAAAATTATAATTCTAACTTTCCAGTTCCTCATGAATTACAAGTATGTGCAAACTTTGGGATTGTATCAGTTTTCTTACTTGTTATTTGGTTAATTATTCTTATTGGACTAATGCTTAAAGCAATGTTTCCTACTAAGAAAGCTTTGAAATCATCATTTTGTATTGATGAATTGCAAGATTTAGGAAAAATGCTAACTGACATAAAAAAAGGAGTGAACAATGAACAATAATAACAACTTCGTAACTGACATACCACAAGACCTAAAAAAGATTAAAGCAAGATTATTTTTTGGGCTTACGAAAAGGCAAGCAATAGGTGTAGCAGTTATTGTATTAATTGGAATACCTCTCTTTCTCTTTTTAAAGACTTTCAGTATAGATATTGCAATGTGGGCTTTAATGTTTGTTGCTATTCCTATTTTTGGAATTTCAACCTTTCAGAAAAACGGTATGTACGCTGAAAAATGGTTAAAACTTTACATTGAATATAAATATCTAAGCGCTTTGAAACGTAAATATAAAATTACTAAGAAAAATAAAAAATTTGCAATTGAAAGAGGGATAATTCGTGTTAGAAAATAAAAAGCTATTCAAGGTTTTAGAAGAATTAATAGATAATAAAAGAAATAAAAGAAAGCTTGATGATTCTACACAAAGTCTTTTCGATTATGTGAAAATGAATGGTAATGGAGTTTGTCAAGTCACTAAAACAAAGTATAATAAAATGGTTGAGTTTTCAGATATTTCATATCAACTTTCAAGAGATGATATGAAAAAAAGTTTATTCTCACAATATTGTGCTTTCTTAAACTCATTTGATTCTAGTTGCAAACTCCAATTAGAATTTATGAACTTTAGATTAAATGACGAAAAGCAAGAAATATTTTTAGATGAAATTGAAACTGTTCAAGATGATAAAGATTTTCAAAAAATGAAAAATGAATATTTTTCTTTTATTGAAGAACAAAAACTAAAAGGAAACAATGGAATCTTAAGAAAAAAATATCTTCTTTTCACAATTGAAGATAATAATTATTCGAGTGCTGTAAGACGATTAGAAAATATTGAAAAGCAAGTTCAGTCAGGATTTAGGTCATTAGGAGTTAAAACTACTTCTTATTCAGGACTTGAAAGACTTTCTGTTCTAAATATGTTTATTAATAATCAATCTAAAAATTATAAAGACTTAGAAGATTATTCAAAAGAGCAGTTAGTCAATGTTTCAACTAAAGATATGATTGCTCCTGCTAACATTGATTTTGAATCAGATAACACAATATTTAAAGTTGATAAAAAGTTTGGTTCTACGCTTCACTTTTTAATCGAAGCTACAGAACTTTCAGACCGAGTTTTAGCAGATTTCCTAGATTTAGATATTGAGCAGGCAATTTCACTTCATATTCGTTCTTTAAGCCATAAAAAGGCAGTTAAAATGGTAAAGTCTAAATCATCTGACCTTACTTCTATCAAGATAGAAGAACAAAAGAAAGCCCTAAGAACTGGGTATGACATGGATATTCTATCTACTGACTTAAATATGAATGTTGACGGTAGCAAAAAATTGCTAAACGATCTACAGCAAGAAAATGAAAAATATTTCTTCTTGACTTTCACTCTAACTCCTATCGCTCCAACAAAAAGTGAATTAAAAAATAGTATTGAACAGCTTTCTACAGTTGCTCAAAAACATAACTGTTCTTTAGAAACATTGCCCTTACAGCAAGAAAAAGCGTTACAAAGTGCTTTGCCAATGGGAGTTAATATCAATGAAAAAGAATTAGAAAGAGGACTAACGACTACCTCTACAGCTATTTTTGTTCCATTTACTACGCAAGAATTATATCAAGAAGACAAAGACCCTGTTTATTATGGCTTAAATAGCCTATCAAATAATATGATTCAAGTCAGCCGAAAGAAGCTTAAAAATCCTAATGGCTTATTCTTGGGAACCCCTGGTTCAGGAAAATCTTTTAGTGCTAAAAGAGAAATGATTGATACTTTCCTAAAAACACTAGATGATATTATTATTTCTGACCCTGAGGGAGAGTACACTCCTTTTGTACATAGATTAGGCGGAGAAGTAATTGAAATTTCAGCAGATTCTCATTCATTTATAAACCCTCTTGACATCACTTTAGAATACGGAGAGGGAGAAAACCCAATTTCTTATAAATCAGATTTCATTATTGACATGATGAATTTAATTGTCGGAGTGAAAACTGGAATAACCGCTAAACAAAAAACGGCTGTAGATAAATGTGTACGTGTGATTTATCGTGATTATGTAGCAGACCCTAAAGAAGAAAATATTCCTGTATTAAAAGATTTATATAACGCATTACTTGATTTAGAAACGCAAGAAGCTACAGACCTTGCGGACGCTTTAGAGTTATATGTTTCAGGTTCTCTTAACATATTTAACAATAGAACTAACATTAACTCAAATAATCGTTTAATCTGTTTCAATATTCAAGGTTTAGGTGCTAACTTGAAAGATTTGGGAATGTTTGTATTGCAAGACCATGTGTGGAATAAAGTTACAACAAACAGAAATAAGCATAAAACAACATGGTATTATATGGACGAGTTCCACAGATTACTTGCAGACGCTCAAACGGCAGGTTATAGTGTTCAATTTTGGAAAAGGTTTAGAAAGTGGGGAGGTATTCCTACAGGTATTACCCAAAACGTTAAAGACTTACTAGCAAGCCCTCAAATTGAAACAATTATTGAAAATAGTGATTTCATTTACTTACTTAATCAATCAGACGGAGATAGAAGAATTTTACAAGAAAAATTCAATATTTCTAACTATCAAGCTAATTATATTACTAACTCAAATGAGGGAGAGGGCTTAATTATTTATAATGGTACTATTCTACCATTCAAGGATAAATTCCCTAAAGATAATTCTTTATATCCAGTTATGACAACTAAGCTAGATGAAATTAAAAAGTTGAGGGCGACACATGGTTAGAAAAAAAGAAACAGAGGTTAAAGATTTCAAAAAGCAATCTAATTTTACTAATGTTTCCCCTAAAACAAGAGATATTATTTCTTCAAAAGCTACAGATGATACAGATGAAAGTAATCAAGGAGTTTTAAAAACTCTTGATAAAAGTCTTACTATCCGTGATAAAAAGAAGCTGAAAGCTAATCAAGATAAGAAGAAAATTGTTGTCGGTCAGGAAAAAGAGAAGCTAAAAGCTAATCAAGACAAGAAAAAAATTGTTGCTAGTCAAGATAAAAAAAAGCTGAAAGCTAATCAAGACAAGAAGAAAATTGTTGTCGGTCAGGAAAAAGAGAAGCTGAAAGCTAGTCAAGACAAGAAAAAAGTTGTTGCTAGTCAAGATAAAAAGAAGCTGAAAGCTAATCAAGACAAGAAGAAAATTGTCGCTAGTCAGAATAAAAAGAAATTAGAAGCTAGTCGAAATAAAAACAAGTTAAAAGCTAATCAAAAAAAGAAAAAAATTGTTGCTAGTCAAGATAAAAAGAAACTAGAAATTAATCAAGACAAGAAAATTGTCAATTCTGCTCCGACTAATAAAAAAGTAAGAACCTCAAAATCTGATTCGGTTAAATTTAAGAATAATACAAGTTCTAAAATAAAAAAGCAAGACTTGAAGCAAGTTCGGACTGAACAGAATGATTTATTAAAGAAAAAGCAAGATATTGCACAAAAGCAAGTATTCAGAAAAAAACAATATCAAGAAGCTAGGAAAAAGTTTAAAAAAGGAAGTGGTAAACTTTCAGCTAATGCTAATTCTACTGTTCTTGATAGGTTAGTGAGTTTTGTAAAAGATTTAAAACCTCAAAATATTATTAGAGGTAAAGCAGGACTTGCAATTGGTGGGGCAGGAGGTATGTTAATACCGATACTCCTTACTTTTGCAGTTCTCATGACAATCTTTGCAGGATTTGCTATGGGTGGTTCTTTTAAAGATGATAGTGGTTCAGGAGATGCTCCTGTTAGCGGACAAGCTTTGCAAGTTGCTACTCAAACATACGAACATCTTGTCAAAGAACATAAATTTACTTCCGAGGGTGCTTCTGGTGCAATTGCAGTTGCTCAACGTGAGAGTATGTTTAACCCACAAGCTGTAAACCCACTAGGTGGTGTGGCAGGGCTGTTTCAATGGTCAGGTTGGGGTAGTACCATTAATGGTAATCGGATTCATTCAGAGGGTTCTATCAAAGCAATGGACTTATCAACTTTGACGCTTGCGAACCAATTTAAACTAATGGACTTAGAGTTAAACGGCTCTTATTCTAAAGTTAAAGCATTAGGTTCAAAATCAAAAGACCCTGTACAGTCTGCTAAAGATTGGTCGCTTTATTATGAGGGGGTAAGTCTTGATGACGGTCAAACTAATTTAGAAATGATTAGTCAGTTAGCGAAAGATTGGTATGCCTATTTTAACGGTTCAGGTGGTGGGAAAGACCCCTCTAGCATTTTAACTCCAGTATTAAATCAAACTGTTAATGGCGGTCAGTGTTACGGCATGTCGGCATATTATGTACAAAAGCTTGGAGGCCCAATCATGATGGGTTCAGGTCATGAATATGCACAAGATATAGGTACTGATTATGACTGGAAATCTTATGGTTGGTCTGTGATAATGTACCCTAAATATGAACAAATTAAGGCAGGAGATGTTATTAATTGGACAGCAGGTGGTGCTTTAGCCCCCGGAATTTGGGGGCATACAGGAGTTGTTAAAAAAGTTAGTGGAAATGGAGTTATAGAAACATTTGAACAAAATGGAGGGAGAGGGGAATTTGTTTCTGAATATACAAGAACGTATTCAATGAGCCAAATAAAGAGTATTGTTAGACCACCAAATAAATAAATTATAAATTAGAAAAAGGAAAAAGAAATGGCAAAAAGACGAACACAAGAAGAAATCATAACAGATAAAATTCTTAAAAGTGAAGAAAAAGTTCATAAATTGAAAGTCAATTTAGAGCAAGAACAAAAAGTTCTTAGAAAATTGAACGAGGAACTTAAGAATTTAGAAATGAAAGAGCTTCTAAAAGAAATTGAGAATAATAATATTTCTACAGTTGAATTAAAAGAATTTATTAATCAAAAAAAATCTCAAACAGAAAAAAATGAACAACATACCCCCCAAAATTATTAAGGAGAAGTCATGAAATTATTTAGTAAAAAGAAGTTAAGTATTATTGCCCTTGCGTTAATTTTGTTCCCTAGTGTCGCTTTAGCAGATGATAAAACAAGTAGTACAACTGATAATGAAACCCCTGCTGCCTATGGTGGAACTGCTACCTCTACATCTGATAGTAAATCTAAAACTGAAAAAGTTGAAGTACAAGCTCCTGCAAGTGTTACAGGGGAACAGGTAGCAGGTACTGGAACAGTAACTGATTTTTCAACTTCTGGTTCACAAGCTTTTTATACAATCAAAGACACTAATCAAAAAGTTTACTATCTAATTATTGATATGAACAAAACTGAAAATAACGTTCATTTTCTAACAGATGTTGACCAAAGCGAAATTGCCAAAAATTCTCAATCAGATACATCAAATTCAACTCCTAGTAGTAGTGCGGTAACTCAACAGGCGACTACTCCCTCAACCTCTAAAGAAACTTCCAAAAAAGCTCAAACCAATTCTAATAATGGATTTTATATCATTGTAGGGGTACTGTTCGTTCTTGGATTCGTTGGCTATTACTTCTTTGTTTATAGAAAAAAAGACCCAAAGAAAAATGAAGAAAATAAAGATACCGAAGAAGTAGAAGAAATGGACGAAGACGTTCTATATGATGATGAAGAAGAATGAAGCAATAATTTATATAGGAACTGACAAGTTTCACTTGCCTGTAAATGATAATAAAGAGCTACAACTTCAAATTGAAAGTAAATTATCAAAAAAAATATCAAATAGAGGAATATTTCACATGTTAAAGGGGGTTGATAGAATCGAAGAAAACGATTTTATTAGACCAGTAAAAAACAAAACAAATATTTTCTTTTTAAACTTGATGTTATTGATTGCCCAAAATAGAGATATAGAAATTCCTGAAAATGATTATGATAATGATGTTATTATTTCATGGTTAGAAGAAGCTACTCAACTTGATTTAAAAGGAAAAAACTTAGAACTCATAGAAAATAAAGTTTATAGCTTGATTATAAAAAATGAGGGGTTTATCGAAAATAAACCTGAAATACCTGAAAATCAAGAATCTAAAGTAGAAAGTAATTTCTTTTCTTTGGATTGGATAAAGAGCAAAAATAAAGAAATTTAGAGGGAAAGAGCAAAAGATGAAAATTACTAAAAGCAAAACAAAATATCTTGTTTTAGTAACTTGTCTGATTTTAGGAGGAGTTGGGGGTTCACAGGTTCAAGCAAAAGACCTTGATTCCAAAAGTCCAAAGACAGAACAGATAGCTAAACAAGCTGATAAAAGTTCAAATGATACTTATAAAGTAAATTTTGTCACTAATTCTGATGATAAAATTAAAGATGTAAATGTTCCTAGTGGAAGTACGTTAGATTTACCGCTTCTTTCGACTAAAGATAAAGTTGTAAGTGGTTGGTACACTAACAAAGATTTATCAGAACCATTTAATGCTACAGATAAAATTTATGAGAATGAAACTTTGTATGCAAAGTGGGTTAATTTCTCTGATTATGTTACCAAAGGTACTTCTAATTTAATTTATGATAAGGCTATTTCAGAAAAAGTAAAACAGTTTTTGAACGATAACCGAACGTTAGGAGTAACTAATAAAATCAAAGAAGAAGCACCAAAAACAGATGATAATTCTTTGATTCAAAGTACAAATTATGTTTTTAATAATCAAGATATTAACAAAAGCTATCTCTTAACATTCCTTAATGATTCAGGGGAGTTTGTATTTAGTATGGTTCAACCATACAATAAAGATATTAAAATATTGAATACTGACGGAAGCCTTTTTAAAGAATATTTTGTTAGACAAGATACTTCAATTACTCTACCTCATGTAGATAATCAAGATAGCAATTCACAGGTCGTCTTTAAAGCAAAAGGGCTTGAAAAAAATAGTCAAAATCAAGTTCAAATCTTTAGCCAGTTAGAAGCTAAAAAGCAACAAAAAGGTGCTGTTTTACCACAAGACCTAACAACAAAAAATAAAGATAATTCAGCAAAAAAACAAAAAAACAAGGCTATGCTCCTTGTAAGTATTTTAGTAGCAATCATTGGTATTGGTTGTCTTGGGTTTGTTTTATATCGACGCAAAACTCAAAAATATCGTGAAAATGAAGAGTTCGATAATGAAGATGAATTTGAAGAAAATTTAGATGATGAATCTGATGTTTACTCTGAGGAAGATTCAGAAGAATTGTTAGAATATGAAAATGAACCTGAAAATATGGTTGAAGAAGACCCTGAAAACGAGTTTGAATGGAATAAAAATCAAGCTGAAAGTATAGATGACGACTTAGTCACTTTGGAAAATCAAGTTCAAGAAGCTAAAATAAAAAGGAAAAAACAGCTTGAAAAAGAGCTACAAGAAATACAGGATAAGCTAAAATAGCGTATATGCCAAATTTTAGTGCCAAATATAACGTTTTAAAGGTGGGTGGTAAATAATATGGAGAAACGCAAAAACAGCCCTTAAAGGAGGAAATATGAGCCTTATGATAGTTTATTATATTATATATGGTTTATTACTGTTTGTTGGTCTTATGGTATTATATAAAGGTACTATAAATTTAATTAAAGGTTATAATGTAAATAACAAAATAAAAATATTAATAGAAATATGGAGAAATAACAAATGAGCTTTTTTACTTCTGGTGTAGATGTCATTCAAAAGATTTTGATTTTAGTTGGTGCAGCGATTGGTCTTTGGGGAGCTGTAAATTTATTTGAAGGTTATGGTCATGACAACCCAACCGCTAAGAATCAAGGAATTAAACAATTTGTCGCAGGTGCAGGTATTGTAATTATTGCAACTTTACTTGTACCACAGCTTAAAGGACTATTTTCTTAACCTAAAAAAAGCGTGTTTACGCTTTTTTAATACACTTTTAGGAGTGCTTATATGATAGAAAAAATAAAAGAAAAAAAATTGATTATTTTTTGGGCGGTAGTCTTTATTCTATTGAATTATTTGTCTTATTATTTTAGATTTACATACAATATGAATATTTTACCTGCATTCAATAATTTGTTTAGTGAACCACAATTATTATTAAGAGGATTTCCGATTTCTTTTAATATTGCTGATTTATCAATCTCATTTTTTACAACTTGTATTCTCTTTTTGATTTGGAAAGAAAAAAAAGATAATAGAGATAGATTCAAACGTGGGGAAGAACACGGTTCGGCAAAATGGGGTAATGTAAAGAAAATAAACAGTCAGATTTCTGATTCACAAAATGAATTAAATAATTTCATTCTTTCCCAAAATTTATTTATTGCTTTAGATGATTCTAAAAAACAGTTTGAATACAGAAGAAATAAAAATTGTGCGGTTATTGGTGGTTCAGGTTCAGGGAAAACAAGAGGATTTGTAAAACCTAATTTATTGCAATGTAATTCAAGTTTTGTTTGTACTGACCCTAAAGGAACGATTATAAATGAGATTGGTTATGCTTTGAGAAAGAAAAATTTTAAATTGAAAGTTTTTAATACAGTTGATTTTTCTAAAAGCATGAAATATAACCCACTTGTCTATATCAGAAAAGAGCAAGATATTCTTTCTTTGGTAGAAACAATTATTGCTAATACAGAGGGTACAAAAGCAAGTGAACAAAAACAAGATTTTTGGATAAAAGCTGAAAAACTACTTTATCAAGCTTACATTAGTCTGATTATTACTAAATTTCCAAAAGAAGAACAACATCTAGGAACTTTGATAGACCTTGTTAGATACTCTACTGTCAGAGAAGATGATGAAGATTTTAAAAATGCAATTGATCTATTGTTTGATAAATTGGAAGAAGAAGACCCTGAACATTTCGCTTTGAAACAATATCGTGCATTTAAATTATCGGCAGGTAAAACAACAAAGAGTATTTTAATTTCTTGTGCAGCTCGATTATCTCCGCTTAATATTCCTGATTTTAGAGAATTGATTTCGGAAGATGATTTAGATTTTGAAAACTTAGGAAATAAAGGGCAAAAAACGGGTATGTTCGTTGTTGTATCAGATACTGACCCTACATTTAATTTTATAGTTTCCATTATGTACTCTCAAATGTTTAATAGATTATGCTTTATTGCTGATAATAAGTATAGAGGAAGCTTACCAACTCATGTTCGCTTTATGTTAGATGAATTTGCAAATATTGGTTTGATTCCCAATTTTGAAAGATTAATTGCAACAATTCGTTCACGAAATATTTCAGCTACAATTATTCTTCAAGCCCAATCTCAATTAAAAGCAATTTATAAAGATAGTTGGGAAACGATAATGGGCTGTTGTGATACAACTGTATTTTTGGGAGGAAAAGAAGATAGCACGGTTAAAAAATTAAGTGAAGATTTAGGTAAAGAAACAATCTATGACGAAAATGTTTCGATTACTCGTTCAAATAGTTCATCTTCTTCTAAACAAAATTCAAAACTTGGGGTTGAATTAATGGCTAAAAATAAACTCTTGACTATGAATAAGAATAAGTGTATTGTGCAAGTGTTAGGCTATGACCCAGTCATTGATGATAAATTTGATTTAGAGAAACATAGACTGTTTCAATATCATTCTAAAGGGAATCAACGTTGGTTTGACTTGGGAAAATATATCTCACATTTCAAGAATAGCAAGGTAAGAATAACTACAGTATAGATATACTAAATAAAATTCGCGGTAACAAATTACAAAATTAATCCTAATATGAACTCGTGCTGTGAGCCAATGCGAACATTTATTAATTGGCAAAGTGTCTGTCTAATTAAAATATCCGTGTACAAGCGGAGCGACAAAATCATGCAGGGAGTATAGGTTAAAAAACAAAAAGACTTAAAAGGAACAGAAAAAAATGACCGTTCTGCTTAGCGGGCATTGAAGGTCATTTAGATTAAAATGTGAGCTACCGTTCTTAAAACGGCTACATTAGGACTTGTTTAGAGCAAGTCCTTTTTTTCTTTATCTTTATTATACCATATTTTGTCTAAAGGTAATATTACTAATCTATCTTTCTTGGTCTAGTTTTTTTATGGACTTATCTTTATAAAAATTTTGTCTTATTGTTTTATCTTGAGCTTTAACATTTTCAATAGAAAAATTGTGGTGATTGATTTCTTCCCCTATTAAAAATAGTTTATTTAAGTAACTATATTCCCAAAGTCTATTTACTTTAATTTCATTGCCTGTTCTCTTGTAAATGAGTTCTAAATTTTTGCTATTGTCGTAAATCATAACATTATCACAAACTTTAGCCACTTCTTTTAGGTTGTTTAAAGAGCGTTCATAACGTTTTATTATTGTTTCTTGTGGAACACCATGCCCCCCCTTTTTAACCCTCTCATTCACTCGATTAATGGCTAATTCAGCGTTTGACAAAGCAACATAGAACAAACTAATCTCATAGCCATTTTTTTTAGCTTTATTTATCCATTTATTATGACCTCTGCCTGCTAATGTAGTTTCTTGATGAAAAGATTGTTTTTCTTCAAACGCTTTATCCATGAGCTTCACTACTTGCTTCATTGCTTTAGCGTTATCTCTATCGTTTTGCCAATTCCCTTTATTTTTTCTTAAAATTTCATCAGCATTTATACGGATAGTATTTTCAAACATTGATGAATTACTCAAATATAAAGTTGATTTTCCTGCTCCGTTTGTTCCTGCTACAATGATATATTTAGGTTTCATATTTTAGAGGATAAAATCTCCTTGAATGACTTTCATTTGGTTTTCAGCTAGTTTGAGATTGTAAAGTTTTAAGAAAAAATCTTTTTTTTCTTGCGTATCAGCATTACTAAAAGCTTCTTCTAATTCGCTTAAAGATAAGTGATTAAAGGTTTTGTATATTAAATCAAGTTCTTTTTTATTTTCCAATTTTTTCTCCTCTATTTTTTTGATTTTAACCCTGAATATTAAGTAAACTAGAAACAAAACAGCCCAAACTCCAAAAAAAATTAGAATAAATTCTTTTGTACCCATTATAATTCTCCGTATTCTAATTTAGGGTCAGCAATAATAACCTTTTCTGATTGTTGATTATTAATCAAAATCTGTTGTTTAGTCTGTTCGATAACAATTCCTGATATTCCTAATAGTTCAAGTTCTGCTTTAACTGGCATATATACCCCTTTCTTTATGAGATTTTAATAATACGCATATAGTAGAGAGTAACGAAACATATTACTAAGGGGCAAACAATTAATATTACCTTTAACAGATTGTTAGTTCGTATTTCATAACGTATCTCGTACATAGTATTATTCAAACATAAATCAACTAGAACTAACAGCAATGCTCCTGAAGACAAAACACCTAATATACTCATTGAAATTTCTAATAAATATCCACTAATTTCTTTCATTATTCCCTCCAATAAATGATATATCCAGTGATTCTTTGCCCACCACAACCGTCACCTGTGGTTAGAGGTTCTATTTTTCTTATATTTTTTCCCTCAATAAATGTATTGACTTTTGGTATTGAAGCTGTGTCTAATATTTGTGCTTTTATTATCATCTATACTCTCCTTTATAGAACAAAAACTTTGACTGGGTAGGGTTATTCTTCAAAACTAACATTGTCAATTAAATAACCTAGTGAATCTGAAAAATTCATTTCAGTTATTTCAGACAGTCTTTTAACCTTATCTATCTGTTTAGGAGTAAGCATTACTGTTTTTTGCTTTTTTTCTATTTTTGTTTTTGTGGGTAAAATAAATTTTGGTTTAGAGAAATCTTTTTTATCTATTTCTTCGTTTGCTTTTTTAAAAGAGTTAAATTTATCAGTCATTATTTTTTCCTTTTTCTAAATAATTATTATTTTATATGCTGTTGTTGTAGTGTCTTTTATTTATCAATTTTAGACAATATTTTACTGAATACACTTTCTATATTATTATAAAATAATTCGTGATTTTTTATTGTTTTTTTATCGTATGAAAAGATGTTTTCGTTTTTTAAAAGACTTTGTGCTAGTAGTTCTTTTTTTTGAATCATACCTAGAAAATCAGGTTCATCTTCTAGTGTTTCTAAAAATTCTTTACTACTTGTTGTATTGTGTTCTACTCTATTTCCAATAAGGTAAGGTTTAGTAGTGATATAACTTTCTCTGCTTCTAATATCAACTAATTCTGATTTTAATTGTTCAATTGTTGCTTTAAGCTCTAACCATGCTCTATAACCATTCCTAGAGGGTTCAGAAACTCCTATAACCATATCAGATACAGCAAGGAAATTTGAGGTTACAAGGCTTGTATCGTTATGTGTATCAATGATAACATAATCATACTTTTCTAAGGAATCCATGTTGTCAGCAAACCACATAAACATAATCATGCAATTATTCTGTCTGTCTTTCAGCTTTAGAAAATCATCTTTTAAGTTTTTGGAACCTTTGATAAAGTCAAGGTTATCACTTACTGGATATATTTTAGCAGGTTTGCCCTTAAAAATGTTTAAAATATTTTCTTCTCCTAAGTTAGAGAAAGAATAGCTTAAATTGCAAGAGTGGTCTCCGTCAATTAGTAATACTTTTTTGTTCTTTTTTTCAGCAATCCAATTAGCTAAATTGTATGAAATTGTTGATTTTCCAGTTCCGCCTTTGTTTATATTCACAGTTATAATCTTCATTTGCACCCCTTGTTTATTAGTTCTTCGTTCCAGTCTTTAAAGTTAACTGGTAGTTGATTTGTAAAGTTTATATTAAAGATATTTAAATCTTCAAAGTAACTCATTGCGTTTCTGCCTGCTTCATCATTGTCAAAACAGATATTTAAAGATTTTAATTTATTTTCAAAATCAAAGTTATTTGTACCATACTTAATAAAAGCTTCGACTTTTTCTTTCGCTAGTCCGTCAATAGAAATAAGCCAAAAATTCTTTAACTTTTTTTCATTTATTGCTAGATAACTTAGTAAATCAATAGGACTTTCAAAAAAATATAGATTTTCAGGTTCGCCCTCCATGTAGTTAAACCCCCAAAAAGTATTTTCTTCTGTGGTTGGAGCTACATATTTAAAATAATCTCTAGTGGTATGATACTTTTCTTTTTCTTCATTCGTAAGTTTTACAGTACCTTGTCTTGAAAAGCCAACGATCTGTTTGTTCTTATACCATTTAAAAATAATTTCTTTACGTTCGTTTTGTTGTATCAAATTTAAAGAAAAGAATTTTTTTACAATGTGATTGGGTAGCTTTCTATTAAATACTAGAAATTTTAAAGAGTTTAGAGGAATATCAGTTTCATTTTGTCTGTAGTTAAAGTTTTTTGGATAAGGTTTTTGCTTAGGTTTTTCAAGCTTAATTCCTTTTAAGTCTTTTACTACTTTTGCAATTGCTTCATTTTGCGTAAGATTGTGCATGATTTGTAGATACTGTATTACTCCACCTTTAGCTAAGGGGTTATTTTTTATTTTATTCCAAACAAAATAATTTTTAGAGATATTTATTTTTAAACTATTATGTACCTTGTGTTGATAGTAGTTGTGGCTTATTGGTTCTATAGGTTCTCCAATAGACAACAAGTACGAAACAATAGGTATGTTATAAAGGTCTATCTTCTCTTCCATTATTATTTAAATACTCTCTTTCTGTTTCTACTTCAAATTCTTTTTGGAGATTATTTTTTCTTTTAGTAGCTATTTGTTCTTTGCTATCTTCAACTCTAAAATCAGAAATTTTATTTACTTGTATGTATTCCTCGCCTTTTTTATAACTATCATGATAGCCTTGTAAAGTGATTAAAGCACCTTTTGTTGTGTATTCAGCAAGGCGACTAGCAATTGTATTGTTCTTGGTATCATGTGCCATGTAATCAATAAATACTGTCTGTGGGTTTCCTTGTTCATCTTTAAATCTTTTATTTTGTGCTAAGGTAATTCCTACTACAATATTTCCTGTAGTTTGATTAACATTGATTCTAGGTTCTTTTGCTAGTCTTCCTCTAGCAATAAAATAATTATCTGTTTCTAAAAAGTAATTCATAATGTTTGTCCTTTGTTTTTTCTATACTTATATTATACCATAAATAAGTAAAAATACAAGTGAAAAATCAATTAAATAATTAATTAAATAATTACTCATTCAATTAATTATTTAATCGAGGCAATGATTGATTGAATAATTACCTAAAAACTAAGACAGCCCTTTTTATAAAACAAATAAAAAGGGCTAATCAATTTATTGCATTGTTAGTCCTGATTTATAATATTATTATTTTATTATATAGTTTATAACGCTCCACCCTAAATAGACAGCTATTGTTGTCAGTATCCAACGTAGGAGTAGCTTCAAAGGATTTGTCTTTTTATCATTGTTAACATAAATAATTAACGCAGAAGTTAACATAGCCCTTATCATTTTTAACTTTATCCTTTAATTTATGGAAAATGTATTATTACTCTATCAGTATTTATCTCAACAAGTAATTCTTCAAGTTCGCTTTCATGCTCAATTAGATATTGATACGCTTGCTTTTCTCTTTTAAAAAATCTTGAATCGCTATTTTTAAAACTTACAGCAGTCATGCCATGAGCTTTGGCTTTCATGACTTTACGTTTTATGTGATATATGGCATTAATATCTTGACTATTCACTCTCATTATGTTTATCCTCAAAGTTTCAAAACTATCATTTATTTTTTATCGGCTTCATGTAATTCATCAAGAACTTTGGTATAACAATTTCCATTCAATTCTACATTTACTGCTTCTTTAAGAAAGTCAGGCAAAGCTAATAGATGATGATAATTGAGCCACAATATTATATATACTTCCCACTTTACCGTTGCTGTAACATAGGAAATTCTATTTGAAAAGTATTTCAAGGGATAATCTTTGCTGATTATTTTGCTGTAGTCAGGAAAATTTTCATTAACTTTCATATTTCCTCCTTTATTTATTTTTTTAAAACATTCTTTTTTCATAAGTTTCTAAATCAACAGCAATTTGTTTTTCTAATTGTTTTTTCTGATTCTCATCAAAATTTTGTTCAATCTTTTTAAATTTTCGGTATTTCTCAACAGCTTCGTTTAAAATATCTTGAACCATTGGACTAAGGATATTCTCTAGTGCTTCTTCATCTTCTCTCTGTTCAGCAATAAGGAATGATTCTAAAGCAAATGTTTTAACTCGATTAAACAAATCATAAATGATATTAAAATCATACTGAAAATCGCTACCGATATACTCATTTGCCACCCAATATTCATTTTTCTGAATAAATAGGTCAAAATTTTTAATATTATTAAATTTATATTTTTTCAATACTTTAATAAACAACTCAAAATCTTTTGTTTTACGATTTTTTTCAGGAAAAAGTAAATCAAAAATACTTTCTGCAATAATCGAATCTGCCTCTAAACCTAGTAAGAGGAACCAAATACAAAACATAAAAATAGGAAGAGCAACAAACGCTACCAATGTTTTTGTCAAAGATAAAGTAACTAAGAAGAAAATAGCTGTATAAATTAATTGAATTCCAAATAGAGTGACCCAAATCATTATTTCAGTTCGTGTCCTTTTGTTGGAATAACAGATTGCTTTTAATGGACTGGTTAAACTATTCACATAATTTACTGCTTCTTTAAATTCTGTTTTTTTATCTACAAAACTATTATCATTATTCATATTATTCTTTCTTTCTATAATAAGTATTATTATTTTTAACTTTACTCTTTAGTTTATGTGAAAAATATGGTTACCCTTGAATTTGTTATTTCATATTCATAAGGGAATTTATCCCAATCATTGATATTATTAGCTAAATATTCATAAGCTTGTTTTTGCTCTAAAGATTTATTAATAAAGAAAGTAATAGAATCGCAATCATCTTTATTAATTGCACGAAGAATTTTGTGTTTTATATAAATTAGTGTTTTAATCTTTTTGTTATTATTTTTCATCAATCTCAACCTTGCTTTTAATTATTTTTGAAAGGATACAAATTCGAGAAATCCTTTTTCATTTAGCTTAACCAAAGCATTATAAGTATCTTTACTATCTTTCTTTTTAACTTTACTTACGATAGTTTCTCCTTTGCCGATTAGCTCTTTTAAATTTGTTTTAGATAATTTCTTTTTTCTGAAATTATCAGACAAAACAAAATTACAAGTTGGATAATTTGAGCAACCGTAAAAGTTTTTCTTTAGTATAACATTACCACCGCACTTAGGACAAGCTCCAATGGTATTTTTTGTAGCTTCTATTTCCTTTTGTTCTTGATATTTTCCAATATCAAGATTAGATACGTCATTTGGCACGTTATCGATAAGGTGGTTTATAAATTTCTTTATATTTGTCAAAAATGCTTCTTGCGTTCCTTGTCTTCTACCTATTTTCTTTAAATAAGTTTCCCACTTAGCCGTCATTTCAGCACTTGTCAGCAAAGGTTGATTCTCTACAGCTTGGCATAAAATTATCCCTTTTTCTGTTATCATCAACTTATTACTTTTTAAACTAATGTACTTTCTATTTTTTAATGATTCAATAATACTAGCTCTTGTTGCTTCTGTACCTATTCCCTCTACTTCTTTTAGTATTTCGACTGATTCTTCATCATCTACAGTCTTACCTGCTGTCTTCATTGCTGTTAAAAGTGTTCCCTCTGTATAGTATTTTGGAGGGGTGGTTTCTTTCTCGGCGGTTTGGAGTTCGGAATCTACAATATCTCCTATTTTAACTTTTGGGAGGATAGGGGCTTGCTCATTTTCATCTTTTTGTACGTTAAATAATTTCTGCCAACCTTTTATTAAAGGAACTTGACCTTTTGCTTTAAAAAGCAACTCTCCTGTTTTTTCTTCGATTATTGTTTCTTCATACTGATAATCAGGTAAAAACATTGCTACTGTAGTTTTGGCAACCAAAGTATATATTTTTCTTTGCAGCTCTGTTAATTTTTCAAAGGTTTCTTGACTTGGAACTTGTTTAGTAACGATTATTGCATGGTGTTCTTGAACTTTGCTACTATCTACATAGCGTTTTCTAGGCTCTAGTTGTGTTGGTGTATCTTCTACTTGTAGAAAATTACAATATTTTGATAAATTCTGTTTCAGATAGTCAAATTCGTTATCTGTGATATAAGATGTATCTGTTCTTGGATAAGTTAATAATTTTGCTTCGTATAAAGCTTGAACTGCTTTTAAAGTATCAGAAGCTGTAGCCTTATACATTTTATTAATCGTTGTTTGTAAATTACTTAAAGAAAAAAGTGTGGGGCTTGCTTTTTTCTTTGTTTTAACTTCTACATTAGTTATCTCGCCCTTTTGTTTTCCAATAAGACAGTTAGAACTTGATATAAATTCTTCTGCTTCTAAACGAGTAGTAAAACGTTTATATGGCGTTAATACTGCTTTAAAAGTTTCTGAACCTACACTAATTAAATTCTCTATTTCATAAAATGGAGTTTTTTTAAATTCTTGAATTTCTTTATTTCTTAGATAAATTAAATATAGTGTTGGGGTTTGAACTCTACCTAGACTAAAAGTTTCTTTTACTCCTTTTTTCTGCAAGGATAGACTATATAATGGGCTTCCATTCATTCCAATTAGCCAGTCACTTATTTGTCTAGTCTGTGCTTCTTGATATGAGGGAATATCATCTTTTCCCTCTTTTAGATTTTTAAAACCCTCTCTAATAGCTTCTTTTTCAAGGCTATTGATCCATAGTCTTTTAAAAGTTTTTTCGTTTGAATATGCTTCAGCTTGTTTAATTATACTCCATGCAATATTACTTCCCTCACGGTCACTATCAGTTGCAATAATAATAGTATCAGCTTCTCTTAGTAATTTTGACACTATTTTAAATTGCTTTTTCTTATCATTTGGAACTTGAAAAATATAATTTTCAGGGAAAATAGGTAAGGCTTCTAAACTCCATTTTTCCCACTTTTCATCATAAACCTGTGGAGGTGCTAACTCTACTAAGTGACCAAAACCAAAAGTAATTATAGTTTCGCTAGGAAAAAGATTGTCTTTTACAACATAATAACCCTCTTTTCTTTCAGACTTACTAAGTGATTGAGCGTAAGCTTGGGCTTGACTTGGCTTTTCTGCTAAAATTACAGTTTTCATTTTCTCTCCTTAAAATCTTCTTCATCAGGTAGTTCACTTCCTGTAAAATCAATCTTTTTTCCGTCACTCATTCCTTGACAATGTGCTTCCATTATTTGAACTGGTGGAGGATTCAAATTTGCACTTTCCCACTCTGCGGACATTTCATTAAAAGTTTTCTCTACTTCTTCAGGAATTAAAACTAATAGTTCGTAGCTTTCCCTTAACTTGGATATTTGTTCATCAAAACGTTGTGATAGACCACTGATAAAGCCGTCGATGTAGCTTGCTTTAATGCTTTCAGTAATATATCTTGTTCTTAATAGCTCGTTCTCAATGTAATATCTATTTATATACTTTTTGCTGTAGTAGAGAACAGCGTCATAGGCTAGTATATACATCTCTTTCGCAAGCTCTAAGTCACGACCAAAGCCATAAAATACTATTTGTTTTTTATATTGTCGTCCTATGTATTTGATTTTGATATAGTTTTTTACTCTAAAATTATCAGCAATAATGACAGCTAATTTACGTTCCCACCAATAAAGCTTTTTAAAGACGGTAACAGTTGCGTTATCTAGTTCATCTAGTTCGCTAACATCTCCATAGGCTTCTACTTCGTTTTTATTGATTTCATATTGTATCATGAGTTTTTGAGCTAAAACAAAAGCAGATTGGCTTTCTTCATCATTTTTTTCATCTCTTGCAATCGCCAGTAATCCTTTAACTTTTTTTATGATTTTGTCATTCTTTTTCATTAAATACCTCTTACCTAATTTATCTAAAACTCACTTTTTATTTCTTCTAATCTTTCAATCAAAATTTCCAGTTCTTCTACTGTTTCTAAATCATAAGCTTTATTAACTAATTCACTTATCAATTCATTATTCATTTATTTCTCCTTAATTAATTATACTATATATAATATTATAGCACTAAACCAATATTTAATCAAGTGTTTAAGTAATTAAATAAGTAATTATTTAAGTGAGTGAATAAGTAATTGTTTAATTGAAATATAAAGTTATTTTATAATTGCATTTAACTTATCACAGTAATTTATTCCATAAAAAAAGCCTAATTAATAGGCATTAAAAACATCATCAATACAAACTCCACTTATTCCTATTAGTGGCTCATTGTACTTTTCACTTATAGGCTCAATAAATTTCAATGCTTCATCAAGAGTAGTGAAAAGAAAGTCATAATCAATGAGTTTATTTTCATCTTCTTCTTTATCGTAATAACTAAAAAATGGCTGATAATGGTAATAATTTTCTGCTTCTAGTTCGATTCCAGTCTTTGTAATATAAAGCAATGGAAAAGAGTATGTTTCAAATCTCGTAAAATTTGTGTTTCTTTTCACTACTCTAAACAGTCAATCTCACGTTCAAACAAAGGGCTATATTTCGCTTCTCCATAAGCTGTATAAAATTTATATGTATTTTCCATTTTATATTTTCCTTCGTCCTTTTTGCTCTCTATAGATATTATAACGCTGTCTGTATCTTCTAAATGTTCTACGATTAATTCCTGTTTGTTCTTCTACTTCTTTGTCAGTATGACCTTTTAAATACAAATCAAAAGCTAAATTTAAACGAGGGTCGTTCTCCTGAAATTTTCTCTTGCCACCTTGAAATTTTCCTTTGTCTTTAGCAATTTTTATGCCTTGTTGCTGACGCTCTTTAATTTTTTTTCGTTCCGCTTCAGCTTGATATTTATAAAGTTCAATAACTAAATTATTGATTAATCGTCTTAAATTTTCATCATCAATACCATTCATCGAGGGCAAATTTAGAACTTCTAATGTTGCTCCTTTTTGCTGTATCTCATTCATGATAGTTGTAAGGTCGTTATTATTTCTTCCTAAACGGTCTAATTCTGTCACAACAACAATATCGCCCTCTCGGATATACTCTAACATTGCTTTTAATTGTGGTCGTTCGGTAGATTGTCCGCTTATTTTATCTGAAAAGACCTTAGAAACGTAATCTAAGGCTTCTAATTGTCTATCAAGGTTTTGCTCCCTGCTACTTACACGTGCATATCCAATTTTACTCATAACTATATCTTTTAATCATTCCAAATGTTATTTCTCCTAATATCCAACTTTAATATAACCTTTTTTAAGTAGTTCTTCTTGTTCTTCCTTAGTTTCGTGTCCGTAAGTATCAATAACTTTAACCAAAATTTTTTTATCTTCACTTAGAATTAATTTTATATATCCTTGTGCTAATTCTTCATCAAAATCTTTAAGTTTAAATGTTCTTAACTTACTACCAAAACTTGGTGTTCCTAAGATAAGACCGTTAGTCTTTTTTATTTCTTTATCAAATATCATATGTTCCCCTTTTAGTAACATGAGTTAAAAATATATTTGTCAACAAAACGAACAAAATTTGTTAGTTCATCTTTTTCTTTTCCAGTAGATTTATCTATCAAATACTCTATAGGAGTTTTACTTGTACCAATAGAGCTACCAGTCATTCTATTATACTCTTTGACAAACTCTAAATTATTGTAGCACTCAACTACTATATCATCAAATTTCATTGTTATTAGTCGGCTCTTTCTAGTATAGGATAATCATACATGTTACTATCTTCATTTGCCACATTTCTAATCTGCTCATAATCAGATACACGCATTGGAAACAGCATAGGAATTTCAATATCTTTTTCATAGTATTCCAAAATATTTTCCGATTGATTTGCTCTGTATTCTTGAATGAAAAAATTTGAAATCGTTAGTTTGCTACGAGGAAAGAAACTCGGCAAACTATCATTATATAGTGCATTTAAAATCTCAAATTTATCTACAGACTTCATTAAATTAATATGTTGTATTGGATTAAAAGTATCTGATTCCTTTATTGGGTTTAGTGAAAATGTTTTGTATTTATACTTACTAACTTTATTATCCATAAAAACCTCTTTCTTTGTTGCTCAACTTAGTTGACCGCTTATAAAAGCTATTATATCACAATTTTTAATAAGGACAACTCCCTATACCCTGTTGTCCTAACGAAGCTACTCATTTGTTATTTCTTCTGGTTCAACAATTAAAAATCTTTTAAAGGGTACTTCAAAACACTTCTTGGAAGAAATTTGTTTTTTCCAGCGACCTATTTTTTCCTTATCGATAATTTTCCCACTATCTAACCTAAAAAAGCCAAATTCAATCCTTGAAAATACCAAATCTTTTATTGTATCTCCTAGTTCTGACATAGTCATGCTAATAGTAACAGATAATTCTTCTTGACTTTTGGGAAAAGGTAAAAGTTCGTTTGTCTTTAGCAAAAGACAAACTTTAGCTTCGTCCTCTTGTTTAGCCAAAAGGGAATAATCAATTATTTTCACTTCAAAGCTTTGTTCTTTTTCTCTGTCAAAGTAAAAATAAGTTCCCATTTTACTTAATTTCAAATCAAAAAAATCTTCATGAAATTCTGTCTGACTTTTAAATACACCATAAGCCAAAATATACTTATCATTTTCTTCATTCAGTCTTTTCAATGGTTTATCTTTTATTTCTTCTTGTACATAGGGTAATTCTTCGGCACTTACGACTAGATTTACGTCCTCTCTGATTCTCCAGTAAGCATATTGTAGCCCTATTTCTTTTTCAGGAAATTCAAGCTCCAACTTTTCTCTTTGTCTGCAAGTTTCACAATTACAGTTTTCATCACTCATAACATTATATCTCCTTATGTAAAATCAATTTTTATAAATATATCTATATTATACCATATTTATGAATCAAAACAATTGTTTAAGTAATTAAATAAGTAATTATTTAATTACTTATTTAATTACTTATTTAATTCATTGTTTGAGTGAGCAAACAACTGATTAAAAACCTAATTATTAAATTAAAAAAAGGAACTCACATAGTGTAAGTTCCTTTTTATTTAATTCGCTTTCAAATATTGCGCTTCTTCTTTTACTTTTTGGCTTCCATACATTCCCCTTATAGTATCCATATCATAATTTTTATAACTTCTTTTTTTGTAGTCATTAGGTGCTTTATACCATGCGTATTTTTTAGGAGAATATCTAAAGTTCATATCTTTTATTTCTTGTTTATATGGTTTTGTATTTCCTGTCAACCAAATAAAACTACCTACAATTTCTATTGATACATCTTTCATTTTTAAAGAAAATAACTTGTTTAATATATCTTTAAAATGTTCAGGAGTTTCTTTAGTATCTTTTGTGTAGCTCTCCCCCTCTTTATTTTTGTGATACATTTTTAATTTTTCAAATAAATTATCATATTCATTATTTAATATTTTCATTTCTTCATCACTACCGCCACAGTCAGGGTGTAATTTCAAAGCTAATTTTTTATATATTTTCTTTAATTCTTCAAGTGTTTCAGCATTTTTTATGTATTTCATGTTTTAACTCCTAATTTAAAATTTATTTTTTATTCTTCAAGTTCACTTTTAATTTTTTGAAATTCTTCTTGCATTTTTTTTATAACCTTTGTTGAAGTGATTAATTCGTCTTTTGTATTTACCATTGAGCTAAAATGGTTCATGTAATGCCAAACTTCATCACATAATTTATTCAGTTCAGAACTTGCATATCCTGCTTTTTCGTACTGTTTCAGTGATTCATCAATTTCAATGTAAAATTTATTTATTTTCTTGTACATTTCGTTTTTGTTCATTTTTTCTCCTTTAAGTTATCATTTTTTGGAAGTGTGAAGTGAGGGAAGCTGTTTTTCTTTCTGCTTAATTTTGTTGTTTTCCTAATTACAATATTCTTACCGCCTTTCTTTGGTTTCATTTTTCGTCAGTATGTTTCGTTCGGTTGCTGTGGCATTTAAGGAACATGATATAAGGCTAATGCAAGGGCGAACATAGTGAGTACATTTACCCTTGCATTAGCCTTATATTGTGTTACTATGCCGTTTACAGCTACCAACAAACATACAAAAATTAAAACAAAGATTTAGACGGATTGTAATTAGACTAGAAAACAACAAAATTAAGCAATAAAAAAATCAACTAAATTTTTAGTTGATTTTATCCTTTTTTATTTACTTTTTCTTTTATCTTTAATTCTATAAACAAGAGAAAGAATTAGAGAAGCTAGAATAGCAAGTCCTCCACCGTACAAAAGAATATCTTGCTTTTTATCTCCTGTACTTGGTAAGTTTTTAGTGATATTATTGATAGTTGGTGTGATAGGTGGAATTATAGATTTCTTTTCAGTCTTTTCTACTTTACCATACCATTTATCATCATCAGAAACATGTTTTTTAGAGTATAAACCTATTCCGTCAATTGTTACCTTATCTCCATGAAGTTCGCCCTCTGGTAGTGCGTCAAGCGTTCCTGAACCGATAACTGATTCTTTTGGTTGTAACACTAAAAGTTTTCCGTCAAGTTCAAACTCTCCGTCTTTATTGACGGTTAATTTTTTATCATTATATGTAAAGGTCATGCCTTTAATATTAACTGAACCATTTGTGGTCTTATCGACAATTTTAATATGATTGAGTGGCTCGTTGCCATTATTAGTGCCACGGAAGAATATTTTAGTTTCAGCTTTTGGCTTAACTTCAAAGTAGGTATCTTCTGTGTCGTGGTCATTAACCCCAATGTTATTGTCTTTGTCCGTATGATTACCATTCCCTGCGTCAGGAACTTTTGCATTGGCTTTTTCTACGTCAATTGACGGAGTAACTTTTTCAACCGTTAATGTTTGGTCTTTGTCTTTAAGGTCGTCATGTGTCGCTTCTGGCTTACCTGTGTCAGGGTCTGCGTCCTTATCTACAATATCCTCGGTAAAGACATAAGTTACTGTTGAACCGTCAGGAATATCAAAATCTTTTGTTGTATCTGCGGTAGTATCAAATCTATGTTGTTGTGATTTGACGGTTTCATCATCAGCAGTAAATTTTAAAGTTTGTACGACTTTATCACTCGTTACTTTTCCGTCTTTATCCGTTACAAGTCGGTGTAGTTTAGATGTGATACGGTCGCCTTTTTCAATGTTTGTAAAATCAGCAATATCATACATTGCAGTTTTTTCAGACACTTCATTTACTTGAATAATTTTGTCGCCGTCTTTAGAGTGGGCTTGGGTTTGAATTGTAGGTTTAAGCTTTTCAGTTGGCTTATCTGTGATTGTACCTAAATCTAATTTAAGTAAGATATTATTATCTGTCACTTTATCAGCATTTATTGAAGAACTAGAAATTACTTGACCTGTGACAGTATCTTGAATCACAATTTTATAGGCTTTTGGAGTTCCTTTATCATCAACATCAACTGAAGTTTTAACTGTAAATGGATTGATCGCTTGTGTTCCGTCAGGAACGGTCGTTTCTTCAATCTCATAATCGCCCCACGCTAAACCGTCAGGACTAGCATTGCCTGCGTCAGTATTTGCTTTACCGTCAAAAAGTGTATAACCGTTTTTGGTAAAGCCGTTTGCGTCTGTCGTTGATTTTGAAAATACTGTAACTGGTTTTCCTTTAGTACCCTCTAAAGGTTTAGCCGTGAAGCCTGCACCGTCAAGACCTGTTAAAGAACCATTAACATCTTGTGCTTTCCACCATTGAAGCTGTAAAGCAAGGGCTTTGTTTTGTGCTTCTTTATTATTTCCAAAATCATTTGTGCTTACATCTACAGCTTCTTTCCCTGTAAAATCAACTGGAATATGTTTTGTAGAAAGAGAGTAGCCCTTAGAGGTGCGTAATTCTTTCCAATAGAATTGGTCATTGCTAGATAAATCTAAGTTTTGAACTCCTACTTTATTATCTTTATCAAGTTTCAATTCAACATTGGTATCATTATCCTTAGTACCGTAGGTAATGGCAATAGGAAGTGATTTTATGCCGTCAGTCCATTTAACAGCAGTATCATCTTTGGTATAAAATAGTCCATAAACAATACCGTCCCAATCGCCTTTACCTTGAGTATCAGTATTATTAGTGTCTGCGTCATACTTAACAAGGCTAGTAGAGCCTGTAGGTTTTTCTTTTGATTCTCCGTCAACGTGATAATTACTTGTTGCACTATTGAATGAAGAATTTTCATCAAACGTGAAAGCATGTTTTGTTTCATCTAAAGCAAACCCTGCAGGGGCTTTTGTTTCTACAAAATAATATTCTTTATCATTAGGAAGATTTTTTACTCCAAAAGTAGCGTCAGTTCCAACTTTTAATACAGCATTAGTATTATTAGCTTTTGTACCATTCGTTACTGATATTGGATAGCCTGATTGTCCGTCAGACCATTTAACAGCCGTTCCATTTTTATAGAAAATACTATATTCTGCTCCTGCCATTAATGAAGCGTCAAACTTAGTGTTTTCTGATTTTTTGGTAACTTTAAGTTCCCCTAACCCAATAATATTAATATTAAATTGTGTTTTTGCTTGTGAGGGGTCTTGTGTTGCAAGGACTGTCTGACTTTTATCTCCTGTTGAATCTCCGTCAGTTGAAAAGATAAACCACGGAATATAGTTATCAGGAATATTGTTATCCAAATTCTTCATTTGAACAGCATTATTAATCGTTCCATGCTTAGTTTTAATGCCTGCTTTTAATTTTAAGTCATTTCCATTTGTTGAAATTGTCAAACCGTCAACATTATTCTTGGTATAAGGGAAATTAGGAAGCACGGAATTACTGTCAGTAACTGTTTTTTCTACCCCTTGAATTAATTCAATGGTTGAATTATTAAAGCTTGGTAACTTACGCATGTTTTTAGCTTGCGAAATGAGTTTGTTTGCACCGTCCTTAATTTTATTAGCGTCTTGAAGCAATGTATTGCTTTTAACAACAACATCTTTCGCTTGATTTACTGATATACCTGCTTCATCTAACAAAAGATAAATAGCGTGTTGAGCTTCTGCGTAACCCTCTAAACCACCTTCTTTTCGCCCTAAGTAGGCAACATTATTAATAATTGCCTTTTGGTCTCCGTTTAATTTTGCAAACAATTTGTTAGATTCATCTGCTTGTGCCGTGGTGCTATTGTTTGGTAAAGGAATCCCTAAACCTAAGCACCATGAAGGAGTTACTCGGTCACCTAATAATAGTTGTGGCTTTGGATGTTCTTTTCCTGTTTGGTCAACTTCATAATAAAGGGGTTTATTATTTTCCCAATTTACAGTTGTATCTAAAGGTGGAGTAGGAAAGGCAGATTTAACAGTTGGATTTGAAGCATTAGCTGTTTGAGCATGTACTGCAAACACTCCAGTACCTGCAATAGATAATAAAACTCCCCCAACTAAAATGAATTTTTTACCTGTTTTCCAATCAAAAGCAGCTTGATATTCTACTTTCTTTTTTTTACTTTTCATTGTTTTTTCCTTTTTATTTTTCGTTTTATTTAAAACTATTCTTGTACTGGTCGAACTCCCCAACTAATATTGTCAGATTCCCAATTTGAAGCTCCCTCTTGGCGATACATTGAAAGAGCATATTGTTGAGCTTCTCCTGCTGTGTCAAAAGTCTTACTATACTTTATAACTCCGTCAACTGATACCCAACCTAAGTATTTAGTAGTAGGAAGTGGCTTATTTCCATAAGTTTTCCATGCAACTTTACCATAAGTCCAACCTCTACTTAATAAACTATTTTGTTCAAAAGTATTTGTTGTGTAATTGTGTGAACCTGATGAAGCATTTGGATTGTAGGCAACGTACAAATTTTGATTGCCTGCTGAATAAAAAACAGGCTTTCCTTTATCGTCCCAACGCCAACCTTTAGACACTAAACTTTGAGCTTCATATCTACTCATTGTGTAGTAATGGTCGCCTCCTACTGAATTTGGATTATAGACACGATAGACAGGAGAACCACTTGTTCCTGAATACCAACCTATCCCCTCATCATTCCAACCATGAGTTGAAAGTTGAACTTTTTCGCTTTGGTTTTTGGTATAAAAGTGTTCGCCTGTGTTATGGTTGTAAAGACGATATACTGGAACGGTAGTATCTGCACTAACCGTTGTTGTGTGAACATTAGAAATTATCCCAAAACCTAACGTAGTAGCTGTTGCCAAAATCAAGTTTTTAATTTTCATAGTTTTACTCATTCTAGTTAAAATTAACCTTGTACTGGTCGAACTCCCCAGCTAATATCGTCAGCGTCCCAATTTGAAGCTCCCTCTTGGCGATACATTGAAAGAGCGTATTGTTGGGCTTCTCCTGCTGTACTAAAAGTTTGACTGTATTTTATAACACCGTCAACTGATACCCAACCCAAATATTTAGTGGTAGTTGGTGGTGGAGTTACGTTGGAATTTCCATTGTTATTGTTGCTGTTACCGTTATTGCTGTTAGAGCTTCCGTTTCCACTGTTAGAATTGTTTTGATTAGAATTGTTTTGATTGGAATTTGCACCTGAATTAGTAGAACTAGCTCCTCCTCCGTTATACGCAGGAGTATTATTTGAAGTTGTAGCTCCATTAGAATTACTTGCTGTATTTCCTTGACTTGCTGTTACATTTTGTTGTTCGCTATTAGCAGTCGTTGGCTCATTTTCCTGTTTACTTTGAGAATTATTATTGCTACTTACCTGTTGTTCTTTAGAACTTGTTTTAGAAGCTTCTTGGGCTTGTCTATTACTTTCATCAAACATTTTTTGAAGTTCTGCTTTCACATCTGAATCATTTTTATCTGTCAAAGCATTAATTGCATTTTGAGCTTCTTTTTGTTTATCAGCATTAGTTGCATGTTCTTGATAATCTTTTACTGAACTTCTTGCTTTATTAATCAAAGCTAAACGTTGATTCAAAGTTTTTAATGTGTTTTCATAAGCACTTTTTTTACTCTTATCTTTGAGTTTTGATACAGCTTCCGTTGCAGTTTTAATTGAACTTTCAGTTGGATTCTTAATAGCAATTGCCATTACATTATCAATGCTCTTTATTTGTTCCTGCAACTCTTGTTTTTCTTTAGCTAATTTTTCTTTTTTTAGCTTTTCATCATGAGCTTTAGTTTCAGCTTGAACTTGCATTAATTTTTGTTTATGAATGTTGTTAGCATGGTTTGCATATAATGCTGAACCACCACCAACTCCTAGAGCAATAACAACCCCTGTTGCTAACAATTGTTTCTTTGTAAGTTTTTTCATAATTTCTCCTAATATCCAATTCAAATGTATCTTATTCTAATTCATAAAACGGTCGTCAGTCTGACGAAAATAAAAATTTTGCTATAATATAAAAAGGGAAAAAAGAATAGTATAGTCCGAATATACTATTCTTGAAGACCTAGGATTACTCTAGCCTTTTGCTAGGTCTTCCCCTTTTTTTGCTAACGGTACGAGGTGTTCATAACCCTCTTTTGTGATTAACAGCGTTGCTCCTTTTAGGGCGACGCTATTTTTTAATAAAATTGGAGAATCATTTTTCCATAGACTATAGATATATTTCTCATTTTTTCCTAGTGCTATACTTGCTTCTTGGGCTGTCATGATTTCGTCCAAAATGTTTTTTGCCATTTGCTCCCTCCTTTCTAACATTTATCTACTTTAATTATACTATATATAATATTTTTTTCAAGTGTAAATGTTAAATTTCTATGTCTAAATTACGTTTTTTATTTTTATTTAGTATTGAGTACAATTCATTTCTTTCTTTGTTGAGTGAATTTATTCTTTCTTTTAATTCCGCTTCACTACTTATGTTGTACTTCTCTTTGAGGATATAAATATTTTTCTTAGCTAAATCATATTGTAAAAATTCTTTATAATGTTGCTTCTTAAATTCTGTTTTATTTTCAGCATTTTTGTAATCTAAAATAAAAGAATGGCTGTCACGATAGATAGCAAAACATTCTTTTTTTTGTTCTAAATCAACTATTGAATTATCCAATTTTTGAATGTCTTTAGTAAAGTAAGATTGATAAAAATTTAATCTTTCATCATCAGTTTTTGATAAGAAATTTTTATCATTATAAATCTTACTACTTAGTTCACTAAGATATTCTATATTTTTCTTTGTCGCCCACTTTCTCAATCCAATATTATTAATGAACTTTTCGTTATCTTTATCAAACCATTCTTTTTCTAAGAAATTCTTTTTTAAAGGAATAAAATCTTTATTATCTATTCTATATTTTATAGAATTTTCAAGATAGTTTATACCTAAAGTTTTAGTCCTAAATGTTCTGTTATTTATGGTTAAAGAAAAATACTTACCTTTTTTTATTGAGATTCCCTGTTCTTCAATTTTTCTACAAAATTCTTCAAAGTTGTTTGATTTTTCTATTGTGTCGTCTATTATATTTTCTAATTTCGCTTTTACGGAATTACCTTTACTCCTTGAAATATATTCGTTTAATGTATAGCCTTTTTCATTGGTTACTTCTGGAATTTTCAGTCCATGTTTAACGGATATTAAATCATTTTCTTGTCTTAAATCATCAATCGTATGTTTTCGTTTACTATCAAACATTTTCATAGTTTGTTGATTCACGCTATTAAAAATAATATGATTATGAAAATGGTCTGTTTCTTCATGTGTAACAACCATGAATTGATGACCTTTTCCCAAATATTTTTCAGCTAATTCAACTCCTAATTGATGTGCCTGTTCTGCATTTAAATTATCCTCCTTTGAGAACGACTGAATAATCATTCTTGATTTAGTTTCAATTGACCGATTACTCGCTCTATTATATTCATTTGTTACGTAATCAAAATCTGATTTTATACTATTTTCAAAACAATCATTTGTTGTGATATATCTATGTTCAATTTTATAGTCCTGCGTAACATATTTTACAGCTCTTGTTAAATTTCTTATGGTTTGTATTTTAACAACTGACATAGTAAATTCCCTTTCAGAATATATTGTATTTCTCTAAAATATCTTTCATTTTAAACCAATCATTTTCAGAAAAACTATAATTAATATCTATAGTCTTTATTCTTATATTTTCAGAAAATAATTCAAACTCATCATAAAAACTAATCAACTCACTTTCTTCAATTTTTTCAACATTTCCTGCTAAAACATTATCAATAAAATAAGTTGCTAAATCATCATCAATTTCTTTTGAATCTTTAATTAATTCTATTATAAAAATAAAATCTTCTCTCAATTCTTTATATAACTCTTTTAATAGTTTTGCTTTTGGAACTGGTAAATTTGCCTGTTCGTAATCATGTATTATTTTCTTTAAGGTACGATTAACAGAGGAGCTATTATTTACATTAAATTTCAATTTAGATAATCTACTAAACTCTTTTGATTCTAATTCATAAATTTTTTCTAAATTCATATTTATATCTTTTAGTTCATTTTCTGTATAATAACTTTTTGAATTAATTGAACGAACGATTTGATTAATATTTCTACCAATATAATTTATTTCCCTTGCAATTATTTTATAAGATTTTATATCCAGTTCTAAAGAAATTTTATTGTAAACACAATCCATAACAAAAGCAGAAATAGTTCTAAAATTTGTTTTTTCATATTGCTCTATTATATAATCTTTGTCTTTTTGAGATATACTAAGCTGTAAATATTTTTGTTTTCTCATAACTTCCTTTTTCTAATATTTAAGTATTTTTCGAGTGAAACGACAATTATCAAAACCTTTTGATATACTGGGTCTTAGGTACTCCTAAACAAAAATGTGCTAAATGCACTTTTTGGGGTTTGTCATGACAAACCCGTTGCTTGCCAGTCTTATTATTTTATTTTTATATCTTGATTTATTTTAACATTTTTGATATAATTATACTAATAATTAGATACTAAAGACTGTTATTTAAAGGAGAAAATGCCTGTGGTTAATGTTGACGAAGACGCAAGATATGGTCTTGAGGTTACTGTAAAATCATCTAAAATTACTAAAGATTTTCTATTTGATTCATTAAAAAAAATAAAAAATACCATAAAGGATAGTAGGACTACTAAAAAGAATAAAAATATTTATATATCTTCTAAAGACAAAAAAGGTAAACTAAAATTAAATGAATTAAACGAAAAATATAAAAATTCTTTATCTGCTTTACCTGACAATATTAATAAAGAACAATTAAAAGATTATGCTAAAGAGTTTAAAAAAATGGGAGTGGATTTTTCATTTAAAAAAGTTTCTAAAGATAGCTATTCATTTTTCTTTTCTAGTGCTAATGCTGAATTAATTGAAAAAGGTATTAAGAATGTTTTAGAGAAAAAAACTAATCAAAAAGACAATTTCTTTTCAATGGATAACATTAAAAATCTTAATAAGAAAATACTTGAAAAATATAAAGGAATCAGCAAAGATAAACATAAGTCACAATCAATGGAAAGATAAAAATATTTATGAATAAAGAAGAATATAAAAAAGAATTACTTGATTTAATTAGTGATGAAGAATACGCAGTTACAGATAATATTGAACAAGCTATTTATATTATTGATGATATTAAAATTGATGGTTGGGACGGTTATTACGAACCAAATGCACCTAGAGTTTTAGACCACCATACTTTATTATTTGATAATTCTTCATGGGAAGAAATCTTAACTTTTGGAACTGTAGTAGTTCCTGAATCAAAAACTTATATTAGTGATACGAATAATATAGAATTAAGTAATTTAGGATATTCAAGACTATCATTAAACAATAATCATCTTGTTGGTTTTAGAGAAGAAAATTTCTCTAACAAAGAACAAAATTTCTTTTCTTTAGAGAACGTTAAACAATTAGACAAAGAGTTATCAATTAAAGGAAAAGAACAGAATATAAACCGTTCCAATGACAAAGAAAGATAGAGGTATTTTATGAATTTCATAAGTACAGTAGCTTTAATAGTTTTAAATATCATAACTTTCATTTTAAGGATATTCTTTTTCTTATTAAGGATAGTTTTATTTATTGTTTTGTTCTGTATCACTTTAGGACACGTTGGCTCAAAATCTATGAAATTCTAAAAAAAGTAACGATCTTTAATCGTTACTTTTTTTTCATTTTCTCTTGAATTTTTATTGATTCTATATATCCAGTTATTGCTTTTTTTAAATACAGAGGTACATTGTGTTTAGATTTAGAATACAGCTCTTGCTTTCTTGATACATAAGATAGATGTTTTTTTAGTCCATTAATACCTTTAAGCTTTTCTAATTCTTCATAGTATGGATAAACCATTCTTTGCATATCTGCCATGACTTCTACTTTCTGCATATCTAAAAGAGAAATTAAGGCATTTTCAATAAGTAAAGTTGTATATTTGCTCGTTACCGCTTCTGCAAATAATTTTTTCTGTTCTTCTTCTTTTTCTTTTTTCCCTTTTA
>Ga0099364_10001810_pt1 | contig 34707 bp, 29 predicted proteins | sample TergutTh196P3_FD_73070 | JGI IMG/M metagenome (GOLD analysis project Ga0099364, IMG submission 73070) | Microcerotermes parvus P3 segment gut microbial communities from Pointe-Noire, Republic of the Congo - Th196 P3 | ecosystem: Host-associated > Arthropoda: Insects > Digestive system > Gut ... | reverse complement strand
ATTCACGCTGAACATGTTCGTTGTACTGCGAGGATTGAAGATCATTCCACAACGCAAAACCTGATTCCGGTTCGCTCTCCGGCATCCAGCCTTCCAGTGGAAATGGGTGTTCGGTAAAAGTTTGCATGTTTTCTATGTTGTGTAAGGAGGTTATCGTGTTAAGAGTGGTCGGAATCCACGGTTTTGTGTTCCTTGCACTCGGTTAGTAGAATTATCTATGCTTTGCAACGTTGCTCGCATGTTATTTGGCAATTCAAATGACTTCATTGCGACTGCAATCTCTTGAAGTTTCTTTCTCACTTCGACAAGGTCGGTCATGTTGTTCCCTAGTTCTGCCTCCAGCCGCTGACTCAATTCCGAAAGAAATGGTATCCAATCAGTTACAGCAGTAGGAGATGCTAATGCCAATGTTCCCGTGATGCTTATTTGAAGTTGGGCTTGTGCATTTTGAACTGTCCTGATATTTTCAGCATCAATCCGCTGGACAATCTGTTCAAAACATTCTGCCGAACGACATTCGCCCGTTTTTCACAGTCTTGTTTTTGCCGGAAGTCCCTGTACAAGAAGATGATACAACATAATTGACAAAGAGAAGAGTTAAGGCATGATGAACGGACAACTTCCTGCGAAATATAAGATGCAAACGTTTGTGCTCTAATGTTTGCCGGAAGTTATGGCAAATTGTTTGCTATCCTGTCATTCCGGCAAGCCGGAAGGACAAGAACGAGTCCAGTCCAATTCGAAAAATGCTCTAGATGGAAGTCAATCATCCCGTTGTACCAGTTTTCGGGCAGTCGAGTTCAACGGCAATTTTTGCAATTCCGATGTGCTGACCCAACGCGTTTCGCACTGCGGGTTGCCATCGGCTCGGCCTGCATCAATTCCGTCGTAAAAAAATAATGTAATGCGATACTTCGTTACCGTGTGTTTGAGCGAACAAATCAAGTTTTGCGGAATCAGTTGTCGGCCCGTCAGTTCCGACAGTCTGTCTTGAAGTAGGCGATCTTGCAGGATCGTATCCGTAAAAAACGTTTTGCACGATTCGGCCTGCGTTTGGGCACGGGGAAAGTCCCAAAGTCCCGCCCAACGCCAGCCTTGAGGATAACGAATTAACAGCGTTTTGCCCCGTTTTCGGACACGCAAAGCGGCCTCGGTTCGGCATTCCTTCTGCGGCTTCGCCTGCGGAGTCGGTATTTCATGCTGCAAACCTTGTCTTGCCGACTCGCAAAACATGATTGCCGGACATTCATTGCATTTCGGCAATTTCGGCGTGCAAACGAGGCTGCCTAATTCCATCAGGGCCTGATTGAAGTTGCCCGAATTGCGGCGAGGCAAAATATCTTCGGCAAACTGCCAAAGCCGAGCATTGGCCGGACCTTGCAGGATGTTATCGCGCTCCGCCAACAGTCGGGCATGCAGGCGTAAGGTATTGGCTTCGAGAATTGGCAAGCGTTGGTCAAAGGTGATGGAAAGAATTGCGCCGGCGGTGTAGCGACCGATGCCGGGCAGATTGCGGACGTCTTGAAAATTGTCGGGAAACTGGCCGTTGAATTGGGCAACGATTTGGTTTGCGGCTTGATGGAGCAGGGAGCATCGCCGATAGTATCCGAGTCCTTCCCAGAGACGGTTCACGGAATCAATATCGGCTTCGGCAAGGGCTTGGATGGTAGGAAAGGCATTGATGAAGCGGGCAAAATAGCCTTGAACGGTTTGAGTGGTTGTTTGTTGGAGCATAATTTCGCTGATCCAAACGAGGTAGGGATCATTAACATTTCGCCAGGGCAGGGATCGGGCGTGTTTGTGAAACCATTGGGTTAAGCGGCGGCGAAAGGGAGCGAAATGGCAGGGCTGCATTCGGACGTAGTATATCGAAAATGCAGAAAATGTGTTGCTAGAGCCGGGGGGCTCGTTGTGTTGTAGGCTCTTGTGCAGGCTTGCGAGGCCATCACTCCGGTTCCGGCAAGCGTATCACCAAGCAGTTATTGCCCAACTGCACATACGGCCGCTCCACATCCGCCATCTGATTCCACCAATCACGACTCCTGCCAAGCCAAGCCGAACTACCACCCCTACCAACCGTCAGAGCCCCAGCAAAATGAGCATCTTGCGGTAGCAGAGCATTTTCATGATACTGCACCAACTCGCCCGTGAAGGGATGAGACGGAATTGCCTCCAAATACTCCCGTTCTACCAATTCCTCCAACGACGACGGCAATGTGCCCTGATCAATATACCAATTATTAATCGCCGAATATGCCAAACCAAGTGGCCGTAAAGACAAATTCCGCTCATCCAAAATGGAAGCATCCGCAACAGTCCACCCATCTGCATCAAAAATGGCATTCTGATTCCGCCCATCCTCATTCCAACGACGCATTGCGGCGGCTCGGCCCTCATTCGGAAGATACCCATTATCAACAAGCCATACAACAAGTTCCAGCCGCAAACGCCGGTCCGCACGCACCGACTCCCAAGGCACATAGGAAATTAAGTTTTGCCGATCCCAATCCCCCCGCAAAAAATGGCGACCGTCAGAAAAAACCACAGGATGACGGGACATTTCACTCGCTCGCAAATAGGATAACAGCAGATATTCCTCGAACGAGCAGGCTTGCGGATCCAATTCGAGCATGTGGAAAAAATCGAGGTACAGAGATTGATATTCCGGCGGGACCGCATTGTGTTTCGCAATGTATTCGATCAAAGCCCTGCGTTTTTCCGGGCTTCGCCGCATGTCGCCCAAGTCCGCCTGGTCAAAAAAAGCATCAACCTCTGCCCACGAAACGTAAGGCACGGAATAGACACGCACAAAGGGCAATGCAACGAGAATGGCCAGCAGCACCGTGAAAAATGGGACCAACGGGATCAATCGGCTTCGCCAGGTAAACTTTTCCCGAAGCCAATATCCTGCTCGGATTCGAGATGCAAGCAACAGGGCCAAGCAGAGCGGTACGGTCGTCCACGCCGGTGATACCCAGAAAAAATGGAACGTGAATATTACCCAAATAGAGGGCAAGGACAATGCTGCCACGGTCAGAGTTACCGCCAAGATTTGGCTGCGCAGCGATATGGAAATGAATGCGCCCAACGCCGCCGGAATCAGCCAAATGGTGAAGAATATCGCCGCAAAATCAAATATGTCTCTCCAAGTTTCGGTGTCAGCAGGATCCCACCCGCTGGCGAAATTGTCCATCGCAGCATAGAAATATAAACACGCGAGCGGGAACGAGTAGAGGAGCAGAGCGGGCAACATACGGCTCCACCAGACGGTGCCTTCGTGAATCCCAACCCGGCTCAAAAAACGGTAGGAATCATTCCTTTGGTCGGGCCCAAAAATGTTTCCCCAAAAAATCACGATTCCGCCGATGCAAATGCAGTGCCCCAGTGTCGACCAAAAAAGGTCGCCCATTTTGCCGTCAGAATAAAGCAAGAGCCAGCCAGCCCCAAGGATCAGGAAACAGAGGATGCCCAAGGGGTAGAGCAGCGTGGTGTGTCGCAAATGCTGATGCACAAGGGCGAAGAACGGAGATTGTACCCGTTGCGGATAGCGGAAAAGAAGGCAGATTGCCGACCGCCGGGCGGCAATGTCGGCGTTGCCGAGTGATGTTTTGAATCGCGATCGACTGCCTATCGTACGCCACCAGGGGCTCTGGGCCGCAGCGAAGTCGAACCAGCGTAACGCACCGCGGACGGCAAAAAAACCGACGACAAGGATGACCACGATCCGATGGGGCATAATGGCAATATACGCATCGACGACATCGGTGTTGTTCGGCTGGAAAATGTTGCCCAGGAGAATGAGCGTAACCGACGCACACAAACAAGTCGCAAGGAGTGCATTCATTTGGCTTCGGCATCGGGTAGACCAGAAGATTCCCCAGACGAATGCTTCGATGATTCCGGTTCCGGCGGCAATCGCGATTCCGCTGTGAAAATGACCGCCCGTCCAAACGGCGCCGAGCCAAACGGCGGTGAGGAGGAGGTTGCCGACGAGTACCAACAGGGTGCCGCAAAGCACCCAGCCGATTTTCCCGCATGCAATGGTCGCGGGCGAAATCGGCAATTTCCGCAGGAAGATAAAGGTGTTGTCGGCATGTTCCGTGGAATACGCGAGAGCGGCGGCCGTTCCGGCGTAAAAAGCGGTCACGACGAGGGCGATGTAGAAGAACGCGTCGCTGTGCGAGGTGTAGTCGGCGAGCCTTTCGCCCATCTGGTATGCAATTTGAAAGCAGAGGCATAGGAAGACCATTGCCAGTGCGAAGGCACCGTGCTGGCGGAACTCTTTGCGGAATAGGGTGAGCGTGGGATTCATGGCTGGATGGGGGAATGTGGTGGGGGTGAGGGGGTTAAAACCGGCGTGCGATAATGGATTCAACTTCGGCGAGCCAACCTTGCCGGTCTTCGGGCGTGCTCAACACGACGGACTCAAAATTACGGCGTTCAAAGGATTTCGAGCCGAGCAGACCAAATACGATGACCTTCCAAAAGTTTTCAATCGGATCGCTGAAAACCTTGATTTCGACGTCTCGCGGCGTATTAGACGTCGAAAAGACCTGTACAATTTTCCCGCCGACATGGGAAACGACGCCGTCTTTCGTAAAATTATAGCACGAATCGGTGCGGAGGACGCGGTCAATCCAACCCCGCAGGATGGCCGGCGGCCCGCCCCACCAATTCGGGTGAATGAAGATCACGCCCTCGGCTTCCTTGAAATTGCGAAGATGATTTTGTATCACGTCGGGCAGTTCGCCTTCGGGCAAGAGTTCTTCGCCGACGGGCAATACCGGATCGAACGCTTCCTGGTAGAGATCGTGAAATATGATGTCATGTCCCTGTTTTTTCAAGGCCGAAACGCAGGCTTCGGCGATTGCATGATTGAGGCTGTTTGGCTTCGGATGGCCCAGAATGATTAAGATTTTCATAGTGAATATCGGATGGCAAGATGGAAATGAATTTACATTGAATTGGCAGGGCATGCAAGGCTCTTGCACGTTCCTACTTCCGTTTCTGAAAGGGCCGCCAGCACTTTCTCGTGCAGAATTCCGTTGGTTCCGACGCCTTCCTTGCCGAAAATCGTTGCATTTCCCCGCCAGTCGGTAAAACGTCCGCCAGCCTCCTCGAGAATGACCAAAAGCGGTGCGGCATCCCAATCGGACATCAAAGGGTCAAGCATAATTTCAGCCCGGCCCGTCGCGACCAAAACATATCCAAAACCGTCGCCCCAAGTCCGCGTCAACCGCACTCTCTTTTCCAAATTTTTATAGGCATCCTGCCGATTGACCTTGTCAAATGTCAATACTTCGCTGACGACGAACGTCGCATCGGCTAAATCGGCACAGTCCGAAACCCTGCACCGTTTCGGCTCGCTCTGCTTTGCCCCGCCCCGTTGCGTTTCGTGCCAGGTCCCGAGCCCGACGCCGGCCCAAACGAGTTCACCCAATGCCGGCAAGGCAATCACTCCGCCGATGCAACGGCCGTCTTTTTCCAGGCCGATAAGCGTGCTGTAAAGCGGCACGCCGTGGATGAAGGATTTCGTGCCGTCAATCGGGTCGATTAACCAGCGATAGCCGTTGGTTCCTTCGGTACAGGGGAATTCTTCGCCGAAGACGGCATCGTCGGGGAAGGATTCGGCAATTTGCCGACGCAGGAATTGTTCGGTTTCGCGGTCGGCTGCCGTAACGGGCGACTCATCGTTTTTGTTTTCGACGGACAGTTTTTGCGTTCCATCGCAATTTGCGTAGAAATACCGGAGCGTCAGTTCTCCCGCCTGGTAGGCGATTTTTCGTGCAAACTCAAGCCGTTGCTGCATCGCGGAAGGAAGTGTGGAATCGTTTAAGCAGTTGGTATTCTAGCGTTTAGCCGCGTTTTTCGCAATCGCAAGTGCGGGGGCTAACGCCCCGCACGCTTGCACGGTATAATACCGGTATGGAGCCGACCCCGGATGAAGCCCTGCTGATTGCCTATTTAGACGGAGAAATCACGCCGCAGGATAGGGAAGCCCTCGAACAGCGGCTTGCAGAGGAGCCGGAATTGCAGGAAAAATTAACACTCCTGGGAGAAACCTGGAACTACCTCGAACTGCTCGAAAAGGAAGATGCCGATGCCGTTCAAATTGAAACAACGCTGAAAACCGTCGCTCTTTCCCTGTCGATTGCACATGTTCCTGCATTGCAAAAAAAACCGGCGAAGCAATGGGCCGTTTTTGCGATCGTCGGCCTGGCAATTTTTTTTATATTCCTGCAAGTCGGCCTGCGGACTTCTTTTGACGATCCTTCTTTTCGCCGCAAACTAGAACGGCTCGATATGTATCTTGCAATCACCAACGATGACGATGGGCTTGAACTTTTGCAGAAATTAACGGCAAAACGCGTGTTTTTGCCCGCACTGCCCGATGCGGAATTGCCGGATGCCAGCGAATTCAAACCCAGTTTCCGTATCAGAATGTCCAATGCCTGGAACCGGTCGACGGGAAGTTTTTGGAATGGTGCGGATACGGAATTGAATCAACTTTTTTACAGAAACCTCCAGCCGTACCGATTATTATCGCGGGAAAAGAGGTCGCAAATCCGAACGCTGCACCGCAATATCGAAGCCTCCCCGCGGCAGGCCGAATTGCTCTTAACATTGCAAAACTATTATCATTGGCGTCAATCCTTGCAATCATACGAGAAAATCGCACTCCGTCAACCGAAGCCGTTATCGGAAAGGGTATCGGATATTGTCGAATTGAAGACTCGTCTTGATGGTTTGTCGCCGGAAACGGGCATTTGGCTGCCTTCCGAAGTCGTCGGCATCGAAGAAAGCCGACGGCTTGCCGCAATCCTTGCCGAACTCCCCTTGGAACATCAGGAGCGACTCCTGAACGAAGGACCTATTTTGATGATTGATGAACTCAGACGGCTGCAATGAGGCCGCAATCACTCCGACAAAAGATACCGATTGGCAATCGTAATGCCGCTGACGATCGCTCCAACGATGCCGACCATCCCCTGGTCCGTTCCGCAAACATACAAATTATCCAAATGCGTTCGGCCATCGTATTTTTTGTCCGGTGCACCATAAATCGCCCCGTTTTCCTTGCCCGTAAAACGCTGCACCGTCGTCGGCGTAAACATATCCGTATCTATCACATGCCGGCGGAAATCCGGCATGAAACGGATTGCCGATTCTTGGATTTTTTCGTACCAAAGACGCTTTTGCTCCTGATACTCTTCCGGCGAAAGCCCCTTCCATCGGTCAAAATTCGCCAAAGCCGTGATGCGAATCATGCCCTCACTCATCGCCTCCGCGTAATCAAAATTGTTCGGCGAACAAATCACGCCGCTCCGCAAATCCACCAAACATTCCGGTTTTTCGTAACAAAAACGCTCCGAATCATTGAAAAAGATAATCGTCCGGTCATGTCCGAACTGTTTGGGCTCGCGATCCAAAACCGAAATCGTTTCGATGAAACCGAGTTGGCCCGTCCCGAGCAAATGCTGGTCTTTCGTTTCGAGCACATCGCACAGTTGCATCGTTTCCTGCCAGCCTGCGGAGGAAAGGACGTTTTTGGCTTCGATTTCGGAACCATCACTCAGGGCGATTTTATCGACACGCTGATCTTTGGAGCAAATCCGCTGCACGCCCGTCCGCAGCCGCAATTCGCCGCCCAACGTTTTGAACTTGTTGAGCATTTTCTTCAATATCAGCCGCACGCCGTCGAAGGGTCTGGCAAAGCCTTCCAAAAAAATGGAGCGGAACATAATGCTGAACTGCCCGAATTCCATATCGCGTTCTTTGGCTCCGCCGTAATAGAGCAGGGGGCAAAAAATCATTTCGGTCAGCACCGGATCGGTAATATGTCGATTCACGAATTCCCGGGCGGACCCGCCGGAGACACCGAGCCCGAGTTGGTCGTACCCGAGCAACTCGTTGGCGAGCCGCATCAGTCCATCGACTTGTTTGGGAAAGTGTTTTCGGACTTCGGAGACGAAAAGTTCGAAATGGTTATTGAAATTGAGCCGAACGTCGGGAAAGGCGATGGTCGAGCCGATTTGGGGGACGAGTGCGAGTTCATCCCAGGTCAGCCGGAGGTGTCGGAGAAGTCGGGAAAGCGGGCCGGATTTGGTGCCTTTTGGGACATAATTGGTCATGGCGTGCAGTCCGACGTCAAGGGTTCTTCCACGTTGGCGATAGAAGGAGTTGAGTCCTCCGATGGCGTGATGTTGTTCGAGGATGCAGACGCGTTGGTTGTAGTGTGCGAGCCGAATTCCGGCTGCCAATCCTGACATGCCTGCTCCGATGATGACGGTGTCGTATGCCATGGCGATGTGACCTTCGCGTCCATTATAGCAAAGATTTTGTGCCGGACAACGGTGAGGCGGCCCCTCAAATAGGTAGGTTGCCGACCGCCGGGGGGCTCACCGGGGGGCTCACCGGGGGGCTCACGCCCCCCGCTCCTGCGCTCAAATGCAGACGGTAATTGACACACGCTGCGAATTGTGTACAATGGACGCCGACCGGAGAGGTGGCAGAGTGGTCTATTGCGCGGGTTTGCTAAATCCGTGAACTTGTATGAGTTCCGCAGGTTCGAATCCTGTCCTCTCCGTTTTCTTCATCGCGCCGGGAATCCTACGGTAAAGATGCCGTATTTTCGGGCTGGACTTCTCTCGGAGCCGTCCATTCTTTGAGAACATCGTCGATCTGCTGATCGAGCAATGTCAATTTATCCAACAGTTCACAATGCCGAGCATCCAATTCCAATAGTCGTTCCGCTATGTTGTTCATCGCAGTATTGCTTTTATCAAGGTCTGCTGAATGTATCGGCCATAGCGGTTCTGTAAGATAAGAGTCGACCGCACTCCCCGATTTACTCTTTTAATCCCATTTACTCATTCTATCAGAACGGATTTGTTAATTTGCCTATTTTGACATTTGGAGGCAGCGACCGGCAAGGGGAACCTTACTGCAGATCGGCCTTGGAGGGCGGACGGCGAAAGGGACGCGTCGTTTGCAATAGCCGAATCAGTTCCGGCGTATCTTTTGGCCTATCTTTTGGCCTTTTCGCCAGCATCATTCTCAACACTTCCGCAAATTCCGGTGTAACATTTTTGTTTTTTTGGATGACTGGCGGCGGTGTGGCGGACAAATGTTTGGTGAGCAAATCGTTGAGCGAATCGCCCGTAAAAACGAGCCGGTTGGTCAGCAATTCATAAAACGTGCAGCCGAGCCCGTAAATATCCGAACTGGGCGCGGCCGGCAATCCGCGAATTTGCTCCGGCGACATATAACTTGCCGTCCCTTGGATTTTTCCCTTAAGCGTGAACCATTTCATAAAGTCGGCCGATTTCCTTCTGGCAAGAGCAAAGTCAATCATTTTGACCGTAACGACATCGGGAGCGAAAAGAAAGTTATCCGGCTTGACGTCGCGATGTGTCCAACCCAACCCATGTTGATAGGCAAGTGCTTTTGCAGATTGCAGAAATATCTGCGGAAGATGTTCACAGTAGGTCTCATATCCGCGATTGACCCACATTTTCAAATTCGCGGTCGAAAACCATTCCATCGCGATATAGGGCACGCGATTATACCAATCATAGAGGAAAATTGTAATCAAATTCGGATGGGAAAATTTGGATGCAACCTTGTATTCGTGTTCAAGCAGTTTTCGTTGGCTACGTTGTTTCGCGGTCGATTCAAGCAGTGTTTTTATCCCAACGTATTCCCGTTTGTCATCATCGTAGGCCTTCCAAAGACAGCAAGACTGCCCGCGGTTGACCACTTCCAGCAAGCGAAACGGGCCAATGTATCCTAATCCTAAACTCATGGTGTGTAATCTGAATGAATTTCCGGGGATGAACACCCCGGATTTGCCATTCTACACGAATCTGGATATTTCCGCAATCGAAAACTTGCGGCTCCGATGTCTATTCCGCAGCCGCGATGGACAACGTCAACTCTTCGCCGTCCACCGTGTGCTCGAACGGCTCCGAATTTGCCGTTCGGCCCTTCTTCAAATCCAAAGCCAACGTCTCTTTCTTGATGTATTCTATATGTTCGTACAAGGTTTGGCCAATAATCCGCGACGGCGTCTGAATGCCGACCAAAATACGATCCGTCGCGTTCAAAGCCAACTCCTTGCGGCGATTCTGTATGAGGCGGATAATTTCCCGCGCCCGGCTTTCCGATGGGAGTTCCTCCGCAGGTTCCGGTTCTGTCGCTATTTCTGTTTCCGTCGCTGCTTTTGCGGCAGTCTCCGCAGACGCGACGTACAGGGTCAATTCCTCGCCGTCGACCGTGTGTTCAAAAGGCTCCGAATTGGCCACTCGGCCCTTTTTCAAATCCAAGGCCAACGTCTCCCCCTTGATGTACTCAATGTGCTTATGCAATGCCTGCCCGATCAACTGCGACGGTGTTTGAATGCCGACCAAAATGCGGTCGGTATAATTGAGATTCAACTCCTTGCGGCGATCCTGTATGAGCCGGACAACTTCCCGGGCCCGGCCTTCCGCTAAAAGTTCTTCCGTAAGTTCCGTCGACAGCACGACCACGCAACTCGGCCCCTGTGCGGCTTTCCAGCCTTCTTTGGCCGTCAGTCGGATTTGAATTTCCTCGTTCGTCAATTCGACTTCGCCGTCCGACAATTTGAGCACCACTTTTTGGTTTTTATCCAATTCCGTAAGCATTGCGGCCCCATCGGCCTGGGCAAGGTATTCCTTGACTTTGGGCAACTGCTTGCCCAACTTCGGGCCCAATTTCTTGAAATCCGGCAACAGCGTGAACGAGACGTACTCCTCGAATTCGGCTTTGTCCTCCAAAACCTTCATTTCCTTGATATTTAACTCGTCTTGGATGACGCGGACATTGTCAATCACGTCGGAGCCCCAAAAAATACCGGCAACTTCGGGATTGGAGAACATCACTTTCATTCCGGCGAGCGGTTGGCGGACTTTAAGTTGGCCGGTTGACCGGGCGGCCCGGCCGAGCGAAACGAGTTCCCGCATCAACTGAATTTCGCTCAACATCTTATGGTTTATCAATGCTTCATTTGCCTTGGGATAGGCGGCAAGATGTACGCTTGCGAGGGGAGTCAGCCCGGTACGATGTGTCGTGTGGGAGGACGTTTCGCAATCCTGTTGTGTATATTCGGCTGTCGTCATTGTCAGATATATTACCGAACGTAGTGGAATTTTCAAGACCGGCCCCGGCGGGTGCATTAGCCACGTCGCCTTGCTAAAAACGCATTATCTGCTAGACTATCCCATGTCGCCGAACAGACCGTTATCCCAAACAGTACCGCTATGCCCACTCTGCACAATCGCACGGCAGGTTTCACCCTCGTCGAAATCCTTATCGTCGTTATCATCATCATGGTTCTCTTCGCACTCCTGTTGCCCGGTATCTGGAACCAATACCAACGCTTTCGCTCAGATCAAGCACGAATCTCCATCGAAAAACTCCAAGGAGAACTCCTGCGATACCATGCCGACCACAACAGATATCCAACAAATGCCGAAGGACTCTTTGCCCTCCTTTTCATTCCCGATAATGTAGGCGTTACACCGGCAATCCAACAACCCGGCAACATGATGCCGGGAATGGACAACTCCTCCATGATGGGGGGAAGCCAAAGCATCGGGCCCGACCTCTTAAACCAACCAAATTCGATGGGCGTCGGCAATTCAGGCGGAGTTGGCATGAATCCTATGAGTCCGATGAATATGCCGGCACAAGGCGGGATGGACCCGATGAATCCAATGACGATGGATCCCATGAACCCGGCAGGCGGATTGAACAGCGGGGCGGTGCCGACTACAGGGGCTGTTTTAACAAACGAATGGACTGCCTGGATCCATAACGAACAACTGTTCACGCAACGCCGACAACGGCCTACGCCCTATATTCGGAGCGAAAGGGAATTGCAAGACCCTTGGGGGAACCCCTATCGGTACGACAGTTCGCTGACATTTTACGGCGTCAACCAGTTTACGGGTCGGGTGAATCCCGCAATTTGGTCGGCAGGCCCCGATGGAATCGACAATACCGACGATGATATTCGCAGTTGGGATCCCGAGGAAGCACAAGAATTGCTGACGCAACGTCAATGGCAGATGCAAATGCAGCAACAGCAGGGCGGAATGATGGATGGCAGTATGGGCGTCGGAGGGATGGGCGGAACGATGATGCCGAATAATATGATGCAGACGCAGGGCGCTGGAGGATTCGGGATGCCGCAACAGGGCGGGATGATGGGAATGCCTCCGCAGGGTGGTACGGGAATGCCGCCGCAAGGCGGGATGATGGGGATGCCTCCGCAGGGTGGTGCGGGAATGCCTCCGCAAGGCGGGATGATGGGCATGCCACCGCAGGGTGGTATGGGCGGAACGATGCAGCCGCAGGGCGGGATGATGGGAATGCCTCCGCAGGGTGCTACGGGAATGCCTCCGCAGGGCGGGTTTGGTGTTCCGCCGATGTAATAGTTGAAAAATATATCGCCGAATCCAAGGACTGCGCTACGCCTGATATGAAAGTCCCTATGAACACACCCACCGCCCCTTTGGTCAGCGTTATTGGAACCACCAATATCGGCAAATCGTCGATCATTGCGTCGCTCTGCGGACTGTCGGGGGCCGACAAACCCAAAATCGAAAATCGGCCCGGCGTAACACGAAAATTTGCCACTTTTGGGCTTGCCCATACCCACGTGCCCGGTGCAATTTACATCGGCTTTATGGACACGCCGGGATTCCAGTACAGCGAAGACCGACTCGAGGAAGTCCGCCGGTATTGCCAGGAAAACAAGACATTTGCCGTGCCGATTGAATGGGTTGTTCAATTTTGCCGTCATGCTCTGGAGAGAGCCCACAATTCCGGTGCATCGCGGGAGCGAATCGGTGCTTACGAAGACGATTTGGAAGCCTGGCACGCCATCGAGCAAGCCCAACTGACGCTCTTTGTCATCGACGTCAGCAACGCACCCGAACAAAGTCCCGACCCCTTGGCGGCATTGGAAATCCTCAAAGCGACGGGCAAGCCGGTCATCGTCGCGTTCAACTTCACGGCGGGCTCGGACGACAACATCGGGGCTTGGAAGCATAAATTGCAAACATTCGGATTTCACTGTGCGCGGCCTTACGATGCCATCGTTCGGGACTACGCAGGCGGAGTGGAACTTTTGACGGAAATTCGTAATCATGCAGTCTTTACGCCGGAGCAAAAGTCATCCATTGACCAGATGATTCGCTCGTTGGAGTACAAGGAAAACCGCCGAATTGACAATTCCAATCGGGCGATTGCGGAATTGCTCGTTGACGTTGCCGAATTGTCGCTGGAAGAACATCAGATCGAAAGCAGCAACGTAGAGGGCGTCATAAATACGCTAACGGAGGAATTTTACCGAAAAGTTACGGAACTTGCGATACGGACGGAAGACCGGCTGCTTGAAATTTGGAATTTTCCGCAAAGTGTCATCGTGCGGCCTGACGGGGATTACCTGGAGCAACTTGCCGGTCGGCATTCTGCCGAGGGGCATGCGGCATATGTTCGGGTCAGTGTATCGCCTTATATTTCGTATAAACTTTCGTATAATTTTTCGCTCAGCAAGTATTCGTCGGTCAGGGTGCGGTCGGACGGGCGTGTTTTCGCGGATTTTTTTTCCCGGCAGGCCCATATATTGACGGCTCTTCGCCGTCGCGGCCAGGCCGAAGATGATGGGGTGCTCCTGTCTTATGGCACGGGCTCGGTGAACTTGCCGGACGAAGCCGCAAAATTTTTGGACAGGATGCTCGAACGTACGGTGTTGGACGGCGTGTTGACGATGTTGGGCATCAAAGCGCAGCGGGCGGAGTCCGTCAAACGGCTGACGGAATTGCTCAACCGCATGTTTACCGCCTAAATTTGGGCATTGTTGATATAGCACCGTGCATTTCGGCCCGCGTGAAATGACGGGTTACGGAACAGACATACTGCCGACATCCATTTCAAACTCCCTATGACAGAAATCAGCACCTTTATCGTCGAACCGCATCAATCCGGCTGGCGGCTCGATGTGTTTTTGACGCATCACCTGCCGCAATACAGCCGGACGCTCATCCGCAATGCCGTTATGCACGGCGGCATCCGAATCCTTGAAGACGATGCCTTCTACTCAAACGGCAAGCCCGGATTCCGCCTGAAGCCGGGACAGGTCATCCATTTCACCCTGCCCGAAATTGCACGCGATGCTCCGATTCCCGAAGATATTCCGCTCGACATTTTATACGAAGACCAATATCTCGCCGTCATCAACAAGCCCGCCGATATGGTCGTGCATCCTTCCCGGGGACATTGGTCGGGCACGCTCGTCTCCGCCTTGGCATTTCATTTCGGCAACGAATTAAGCAACGTTCGCGGTTCGGTGCGTCCCGGCGTGGTGCATCGGCTTGATCGCGATACGACCGGAGCGATTCTCATTGCCAAAGAGGATGCCATTCACGGCAAATTGGCTCTGCTCTTTGAAAATCGGCAAATTCACAAAGAATACTTCGCCATCGTGCTGGGTAATCCCTATCTTGATAGGGATATGCTGGACTGGCCGATTGGACTGCACCCGCGGAGCAAGGAAAAAATGCGGATTGTGTCGGCGGATGCGGTCGATGCGAAACACGCACAGACTTTTTATGAAGTCGTCAAGCGTTACGGCAAATGGTCGAGCGTCCGTTGTTTTCCCAAGACGGGCAGGACGCACCAGATTCGGGTGCATCTCGCTCATCTTGGCCATCCGATTTTGTGTGATCGGATTTACGGCGGCGGCAAGACGGCAACGCAGGAAGAACTTTTGGGCAAAGTGCCTTTTTCGTTATCGGAGGAAAAGCCGGAGGGGACGGTCTTGCTTTGCCGACAGGCATTGCATGCGGTTCGGTTATCGTTTATTCATCCGATTACGCAGGAGCAGTTGGAGGTTTCCGCTCCGCTGCCGACGGATATGCAGGCGGTATTGGACTGCCTGGAATGACGCGAAAGTTTCCAAACAGGTCTGTTACCGTTTGATACTGATTACCGCTTGCAGGATTTGGTCGCCCGTCTGCGTCGATTTACTGTTCAATTCGTACGCCCGTTGCGATGTGATCATATCGATCAACTCAACGACCGGAGCGACATTCGACATTTCCAAGTGTTCTGCCTTGAGCATTCCCGTCCCGTTGACGCCGGGGTTGTTAATGATCGCCTCGCCCGACGCCTCCGTCTGACGATACAAATTTTCCCCCACCCGAAGCAAGCCCTCTGGATTGATGAACGTTGCCAATTCCAACTGCCCGATCTCCTGCAAGGCCTGCACATCGCCGTTTTGCGACACCCAAATCCTTCCGCTGTCGTCGATTTGCAGATGCGAAACGCCATCGGGGATCATAATTTCCGGCTCGACCGGTCGGCCCGTATGCGAACTGCCAAGCACTAAAGTCCCCTCGGGATTAACGCTAAAATTGCCCGCCCGGGTGAAAAAGATGTCGCCCGTAAAGGGATCGGTACATTGAAAAAATCCGGTTCCCGCGATGGCAACGTCGAGGTCTCGACCGGTTGCGGTAATCGAACCCATCGAAAAATCGGACTGGATGCTCGTTACCCGGGTTCCGACTCCGACGGCGATACCTGTTGCGGCGAATTCGCCGTTGATGTCTTGCGAGCCGGGATAGCGGAGATTATCGTAGAAGAGGTCCTCGAAATTGCAGCGTTGCTTTTTGAAGGCGGTCGTTTCGATATTGGCTAGGTTATTGGAGATCACATTGAGTTTTTTCTCCATACCCATCATTCCCGTCCCGGATGTGTAGATCGTTTGAAAGGGCATCGCGTTGTGTCGTAAAAAGTCTTAATTCCCTAAATCGGAGTCAATTTAGCGAAACTTTAACGATTTTAACGGCTCTTTCGAGTTCCCCACATTGCCGACAAAACTGTGCGGCACGGATTGCGAATTTGGTGTATAATGAACCTTCATAAACCGATGGCTGCCGAACAAGTTTACCGTTCCCGTTCTGAAAAGATTATGAATTTGAGCAAGTTTCCGCACGACGTCGTCGGCACGATCGTTGACATCGTCGCCGACGTGGAACTCCACGGCAGATTGATGGGGATGGGGCTCTTTACGGGAACGCGTTTCAGACTCCTGCGGGGTTGCACGCCTGGTTCGAGCATCCCGCTGGTGCTTGCCGTCGGAGAAACCCGAATCGCCCTCGACAAAAATATCGCCGAAATGATCCTCGTCGAATGTTAAACCGGGTATTTTGGCGTGCCGGTTTGCCAACCCGTGCTGCCAGGGCAAAAACTATGTACTGTCCCTTGGCCGAATCGTACCGGTAAGGCCGACGAAATCCGCTCGGTCTTCGGGATGCCAAAGGGGCAAGCCGTTTTTAATACGTTCCGCCAACACTTCCAACTTTGTGGGAGACCCCGCCGGCGCATCGGTCGGACGAAAATCTTCCGTAACTATGGGAACGAAATCTTCATCGTGTCCAATTTCTAAAAGCGTATCAAATATGTTTTTCATTGCTCAAAATTTTACGGTTATAGGCTTTTGCCGAAAGTAATAATCCATCATTACCACAAAAAAGGCCGTATACTTTACCCAAGTTCTGTATTTTCCCTTCGTTTGCGGATTGCATCCGTTCCAAATCACATAATATCGGTCTTTAGGCAGGCCGACTGAGCAAAACCTAGCGAAACAGGAACCGGCAGAGTGGGTTCAGAACGACCGCACTGCTTTCGTATAGAAAGATCGGCAACCTGCAAGCAGACCTTGCAAACAGTAAATACAGTCGGCAAAATCGAGCCGACACCTTAAATCCTATTTTGAAAGATACAGCATTTATTCCTGTACGCTTCTAATGTTAGCAAATAAAACGGCCTGCGTCAAGAGCATTTTTTGGATTCACCCGGGGGCTTACGCCCCCGGCTCGGGCGAGCAGCCCCTCTAGCAACAGTCCGACGAAAAAGACAGTGCCAATGCAGGATTTTTGACCAATAACCGCTTAACGCCACTCTCGGAAAAACCAATTCGCATCAGCCGAGGTACAAATACCTTCAATAAATAATCCAAACCCGGCCCGTAACCGTAATGACGCCAAATCGTCCGCGAAGCACTGTCCATCGCCAACATAATATGATCGCCAAATCCCGACTCGCACATCGCTCGAATCAAATCCATAATCACAGAATCCGGCCAGTATTTCGTACGCGCGACGCCGTCATACACCAGCCGAGCGCCCGTCGAAGCAACCTCTTTGTGCAAATACTTATCGGGATTTCGGTCCACATGGCACAAAATCATTGCCGACGGCTTCACTCCGTATTTTTTGATCAGTTCGACCTGCTCCAATGCACACGTTCCCATCTCCGTGTGCGTCAAAATCGGCACGCCGGTTCGATGATGTGCAATGGCCGCCGCCTCAGCGGCCTTCTGCATTACCGGCGGAATGTGATGATACTCGCTCGTCCATTTCACCACGCCGGCCTTGATGGACGTCTGCTGGTTGGCCGAATAATCAAACATACCGACAGTGATTTCCTGGATGATTCGCTCCGCCAGTTGCTCGGCCGTTTCGGTAAACAGAAAATGTCCGTCGGGATAGAAGCAGGCTCGGTGAAAACCCGACGTGGCAACGACTCGAATGCCGGATTTGAGCGATATATCTTGGAGCAGCAAGGGAGCACGTTCCACGCATATCGGCTGGGCATCGACAATCGACGCACCACCGGCCGTTTTGTAATCGGTCAATTCGAGGATCGCGCATTCCGGCGAGTCGAGAAGCAGTGCAGCATTGACCTGCGAACTTTTGCCGGGCAGCAAGATAATATGTTCATGCGGCTGGGTGATGCCGAGTTGCTCCGGCGGGATGTCTCCGGTTACGGTGCGGATGAAGGGTGTCATAGTGTTGTAAGTATACCGCAAACGGCCGTGTCCTGCACCGGGAGTATGCATGCCGTTTTGGGGAGGTTCCTTGTATTTCAAATACGGCATACCGGACAACTGCTGCACGCTTGACAAAACACATCGCCTAGCGGATAATGCGATGTGCATTGAATGCCCCCTTCGTCTAGTGGCCCAGGACATCGGGTTCTCAGTCCGAAAACAGGGGTTCGATTCCCCTAGGGGGTAATGATTAGTTGGTTTTGATGTCATGCCTGAAACCGGCAACATCAACCCTCCTAATCGCCTTCCCTTTTTACCTTTCCTTTTACCTACAGAAAACCTATGCAATTTTTACACTATGGCGTTCCCACTACGCGCGAAAAAACGTGGGCAGGCTACGTTGCCGAACTCGGCGTTCATATCACCGACCCGTCGGCTGACCCCTTCGGCATCGAATGGCTAAAATGCGATGCGAACAGTCCGATGCACGAGGCAATCCGCACGAAACCGCACGTCGCGTTTCGTGTCGATGATCTCGATGCAGCCGTTGCCGGCAAGAACATTTTGCTTGCCCCTATGTCCCCGATGCCAGGCATGCGAATCGCCTTCATCGAACATGAAGGAGCGGTCATCGAACTGTGCCAGACAGGATAAATCCTGCGGATGCAATCGACTTGTTCGGAGACTTATTCGGAGACTTATTCGGAAACGGTCATTCCGGCGTTAGCCGCGTCGCTTTGCGACGCACTCTCCTTTTGGTTTTCGCTTTCGCCGGAATGACGATTTCGAGGTTGCCGAATAGCGAGATTTCCGAATAGAATTCAATGTGTGCCGTTTGCGAGAACACTTGTCAATTCCCGCAGCAATTCGTCGATGAGCCGGTTGGTATCCGCTTCGTGCCCCAACAACTCGCACATTGATGTAATGGACCGAGCCGATATTTCATCGCGAAACTCTTCTGGAATGCTATCAAGGCGATTGTTGACGTTCAGTCCGATGCCGAGAATCGCGTGCAGCGGAGTCGGCGATTCCAGCAAAATGCCGCTGATTTTTTTCCCCTCGACGAGGACGTCGTTCGGCTGCTTGAATTCAATTTGATGCTCTGGCAAATACTGTTTCAAGACTTTGATAACGGCCCGGGCTGTCGTTGCCGAAAGCATAGGCAGTTGGTCGCGGGTGAGAGAATCCGGCGACAATTCGAGGCCCAGCGACATTAAAATTGCCCCTTCGCCGCTCCACCACCGTTTATTTCCGCGTCCGCGTCCGGCCGTTTGCCGTTTCGCAATGACCAAGCAGGGCAATTTCGGTTTTTCCACCTGCCGGAGGAGTTCTCGTACCCTATCATTGGTCGATGGGATCGATTCGTAATGTTCGATTGTTTGGATCAGTCGTTTTTGCGTTTTCACCCGTTTACGGTATACAGACAAAAAGGGTGCATAACATCATGCTATGTACCCTTTGCGTGTTGCGATTAAACAAGGCCGGCTGGGAAACAGCAGACATCCTGTCTTTGTTCCCACAACCGGTTATTATCCTTGCATTTTAGGTTCGTTGAGCGAAACCAAAAGGGAAACTATTTCCGAGAAACCCAGTTTTCGGGGCGAAGCATCCCCGTCTCGTCCATAGGTTGGCTTTGGTCCAACGCTGTCTTTTCCGGTCTGGCATTTTCATACCCTGCCCGGATTTAACAAACATTCTTGTTCGATTTCACCATCCTTAGCGAAAAAGGCAAAAATGCACCTAGGGGAATCCCTTCCCTCTCACCGTTATCTATCGAATAATCGGCGTATCAAAATTGATTCCGAAAGGCGATAAAATGAGAAAAAACGCACTTTTTCGCCTCCGGCTGTATCGGTTGGTCGGATTATGTAAAATATAACGATTGGTCATCCCCTTGCGCTTGTTTTTGCATTTTGTTATAATGGGCCAATCCTTTCCAATTCCATTGCACCATGCCGATTCACGAACTCGCCGGCAAGTCGGCTCCGCCAGACATTCTCGTTGACCTCAATGCCCTCGAACGAGCATACTACGAAATAAAACCGGATGTTGCCCATCCCGACCAGCAGGTGGCATTCGGAACCAGCGGGCACCGCGGATGTTCCCTCGATGCGTCATTCAACGAAGCACACATCCTCGCCATCACGCAGGCCGTCTGCGATTACCGAAAAAAACAATCTTATACCGGGCCGCTCTATCTCGGAAAAGACACGCATTTCCTGTCCGATGCCGCCCAAAAAACGGCCTTGCAAGTCCTCGCCGCAAACGGTGTGCATGTCGTTTATCAACAAAATGACGGCTACACGCCCACTCCGGTCATTTCCCGAGCGATTTTGACTTGGAATGCCAAAAACGAAACCCAAGCCGACGGCATTGTGATTACACCCTCGCACAATCCGCCGCGGGACGGCGGCATCAAGTACAATCCGCCCAACGGTGGCCCCGCCGATACCGACGTTACCGGCTGGATCCAAAATCGAGCCAATGAATTGCTGGCCGGGCAGGGTGCGGCGGCTAGCGATTCTGCGCCGCAGGGCGATGCAACCGACTTCGCCACGGATTACATTGCCGACCTCGAAAACGTCATCGACATGAAAACCATCGCGGATGCTAAAATCAGAATCGGCGTTGACCCGCTCGGCGGTGCCGCCGTTGCCTATTGGGAACAAATTGCCGAAAAATACGGACTCGACATCACCGTCGTGAACAAGTCGGTCGATCCGACGTTTTCTTTTATGCGGGTCGATCACGACGGCAAAATCCGAATGGATTGCTCCAGTCCGTATGCCATGCGGGGCTTGGTCGATATGTTAGCCGCCGAACCCTGTTCGGCAGATCGACAAAACCAGTTCGACATCGCCTTCGCCAACGATGCGGACACGGATCGCCACGGAATCGTCGTCCCGTCCGTCGGCCTGATGAACCCGAATCACTATCTGGCCGTTGCGATCCAATATCTGTTTACGCATCGGGACTGGAAAGGCAAAGGCGTCGGCAAAACGCTGGTTTCGAGCGGGGTGATCGACAAAGTCGCTGCGGATTTGGGCTTGAAATTGGTCGAAGTGCCCGTCGGGTTCAAATGGTTCGTAGAGGGACTTTTTGGCGGAACGCTCGGCTTTGGCGGCGAGGAAAGTGCGGGCGCGAGTTTCCTCCGCAAAGACGGGACTGTTTGGACGACGGACAAGGACGGCATCATTTTGAACTTGCTGGCGGCGGAAATTTTGGCGACAGAAAAGTTAAAAGGCTCGGGCAAAGACCCCGGCGAGTTGTATCGGGAAATTGAAGAAAAATTCGGCAAGTCGTATTACACTCGGGTCGATAGAGCAACGACATCGGAGCAGAAGTCGGCATTCAAAAATTTGACCCCGGACAGGGTAACGGCAACGGAATTGGCGGGCGATGCGATTACGGCGAAGTTGATCAACGCGCCGGGCAATGGGGCGTCCATTGGCGGATTGAAGGTTGTTTCGGCTGGCGGTTGGTTTGCCGCTCGTCCTTCGGGCACGGAAAACATTTACAAGATTTATGCAGAATCGTTCAAGAGCGAAGAACATTTGCAGGAAATTTTAAGCGAAGCAAGCCGAATGGTCGATACGGCTTTGACGGTATAAGGGCCTTGAAATACAATATGGATGTGTTGAACAAAAATCGAGCGGCTGTGCCTCTCTTCATGGCCGCGATGCTGTCGGCAACCGCTTCCCTTGCCGCGACGCCATCGCTCCAGCAAGACCTACGCTATGCCGAACCGGCAAGTTGCGTCGAATGCCATCAAAAAGCCAGCGACGATTGGCAAAAAAGCGATCACCGCCGCTCTATGGAACACGCACACAATGATTCCGTACTCGGCAACTTTGACGAGGTGCGATTTCTTCATATCGGCTTCGATGACCTGCTCCATTTCGACGATGCGACCCTCAAAAAACTCATCGACGGTATTTTCTACTCGCCCCAGCCGCCCTGGGAAATGCGGGAATACCGGCTTAAAGAGCCGGGAATGCCGCAAAGTGCCGTTCCTGGATACAACCTGCCGGGTTCCAAATTCAAGCCAACGCTCGAACCCCGATTTGAAGACTTCGCCCTCGCCTGCCTTGATGCCAAACCCAGCATTGCCGAAAAATTACGCCACGTGATGGATGATGCACAACGCAGGGAATTCGACGATGAAACCGAATACCGAAAATCGCTCCTCGTCAATCGGCCCGGCGATATTACGGCAGCGCAGTCGCGAATCGTTGGCCGACTGCGGGAGCAAAACGCCCCGCAGGGCGTGGCGGCAAGCCATTTCGCGAACTTCCGTTTCTATCGCGACGGCGAAAAATTTATGGCCGAAACCGATGATGGAACATTTGAAATCCTCTTCACGCTGGGCTTCCAACCGCTCCAGCAGTATCTCGTCGAAACCGACGGCGGCCGCCTCCAATGCCTGCCCGTCGCCTGGGATTCCATCGACCAACGCTGGTTCCATCTTTATCCCAAAGAGCAAATCCCCAAACATGATCCGCTCCATTGGACGAAACCGCTCCAAAATTGGAACTCGATGTGTGCCGATTGCCATACGACCGATTTCCGCAAAAACTTTGACAGCGAAACGCTGACCTACCGTTCGACCTTCACGGAGATGACCGTCGGTTGCCAATCCTGTCACGGTCCCTGCGGCGAACACGTCGAAACGGCACGGAAATACAATTTCACAACGCGTTGGCAAGACGGGCTCCCCAAGGGAACCGAAATGCTCGCTCGGCTGGATAGTCGGCAAAATGTCGAAAGTTGCGCCGCGTGCCATACAAGACGGCGTGTGATCCAGGAAGGCAGCAAACCGCCGTTGGAGCCCCTGCTCAATTTTTTCTTGCCCGATATGCCCGATCGGCCCCTGTACTATCCCGACGGGCAACTGCTAGACGAAGCCTTTGAAATTGGCTCCTTTATGCAGTCGAAAATGTATTCCAAAGGCGTCAGTTGCTCGAATTGCCATGATCCGCATTCCTTGCGTTTGCGGTCTCCGGGAAATCGCCTCTGCACGCAGTGCCATCTGCCGACAATGTACGACACTCCGCGGCACCATTTCCATCCCGATTCGTCGAAACCCGGCACGCAGTGCGTCGAATGCCATCTTCCGCAATCGACCTATATGGTTGTCGATCCCCGTCGGGATCACAGCATTCGCAGGCCGAGTCCCAAATTGACAATGCTGGCCGGTGTGCCGAACGCTTGCACACAGTGTCATCAAAACCGGAAAAAGGGCGAAACGCTCCAATGGGCGCACGAACATGTTGAAAATTGGTACGGCGAAATGCGGACGGCAAACATTGTCGGATATTCCGTTGCCAGCCCTATTTCATCGGAGCATTATGCGTTGGCCATCGCGTCGGGACGGCAAGGCGACCCGAAAGCGTTGCCGTTGTTGTCGGCAGTCGTCCAAGACCGAACGGATCGCGACCACCGGGACATCATTCGGGCATCGGCATTGTCTCTGTTTGGCCGGATTGCGACGCCCGACCAGTCCGCGTTGCTCCTCGAATCGCTCGATGACCGTTGTCCGTTGGTTCGTTTGGCGGCGGTTGAATCGCTGTATTTTCAGCCTGCGGAGGTTAAATTGCGGCATCTTCCCGAAAAATTAAGCGATCCGCTTTTGGCGATCCGGCTGGAGTCGGCTCGGGTTCTGGCCAGTGTGTCTGATCGCTTGAGCGATGAGGCAACGAGGCGTGCATTTGAGTCGGCGGCTCGGGAATATACGGCATCGTACCGGATTTTGAACGACCAGGCGGCATCGTATTTGAATCTTGCGGTATTTGAGTATGACCGCGAATTTGCTCGTCGGCAACAGGTGGAGCGTTGGTTTGCCGCACAGATAAACGCTCGAGCCGGAGGCGTCGCTCCCCGTGTGGACCTCGAGGAGGCCGTAAGCATTCGCAATGATTATATTCGCCGATTGACGGCGAGGCCGTTGGAATTGTATCGTCAATCGTTGCGGGTTGATTCGGATTTCATTCCGTCGCGGATCAATTTGGCGATGCTGCACAATGACCGGGGCGAGCCGGCGGAAGCGGAGGAGCAATTTCGGATGGTATTGCGGATTGATTCGGAGCAGGGCGATGCGGCGTATTCGCTGGGATTGTTGCTGGCCGAACAGGGCCGACTGGACGAGGCAACCGAGCAGTTAAGCAGGGCGGCTCGGCTGCGTCCGGGCAATGCTCGCATTCGGTACAATTTGGGATTGCTTTATATGCAGTTGGGCAAGCGTGCGGAGGCTCGTCGGGAGTTGGAATCGGCCTTAAAAATGGAGCCGGATAACCGCGATTTCCAACGCGTCCTGACAATTTTGCATTTACAGGAGCGTTAGAGCCTGCTCACCGTGGCTGTCCTACGACAACCTGCCCTTAAAATCTTCGTAATGAAATTGCCTGACAATGCGAATATCGCCGTCCGGCGTATCGCTGTCGCACGTCACGATACTCGGCAAACGCAAGCCGTTGAACATCGTGTTTTTGCATATCGTGTACTGCGACATGTCCGCAAACACGATGCGGTCGCCTACTTTCAGCGGCTTTTTGAACATATATTCGCCGATGATGTCGCCGGATAAACACGTCTTGCTGCCCAAAATGTATTTGTACCGGCCCTCTTCGAGCGGCATGTTAATATCCGCCGACTCCAAGACGCATCGGGCACGCAAAATCTCCGGCGTATACGGCATTTCGAGCACATCCGGCATGTGAGCCGATGCCGACGTGTCGAGAATCACGACGTCAATACTCGTCGGATTTTCGATGACATCCAATACCGTCGATACGAGAAAGCCGGTTCCCAAAACATGCGATTCGCCCGGCTCCAGGAACACATCCATATCGTATCGGCTCTTGAAGTCATTGATAATTTCGCAGAGGCCGTCGACATCGTATCCCTGCCGGGTGATGTGGTGTCCGCCGCCGAAATTGATCCATTTGATTTTGTGCAGATACTTTTCAAACCAGTCTTCGACGACTTCCAGCGTTCGGAAAAGCACATCGGAGCCTTGCTGGCACATTGTGTGAAAGTGCAGGCCGTCGATTCCCCGCATGGAGGCTTCTTGGAGCATTTCATGCCGCATCCCGAATCGGGAACGGTTCGTGCAGGGATTATAGATTTCCGTTTGAACTTCGGAGTATTCAGGATTGATTCGGTAGCCGCAGCGGACTTTTCGGTCGCTTTGCTTAACAAGGGGCTTGAACTGCTCGTATTGGTTGCTGGAATTGAAAATCAGGTAATCAATCAGGGGCAATACGGCCCGGAGTTCCGGTTCGGAATAAGCGGGCGAATACATTTGGATAATTTTGCCGAATTCTTCTTTTCCGAGAAAAACTTCGTTGACACTGCTGGCGGAAACGCCGGCGAGGTAGGGAGCCATATCGCGAAAAACGCACCAAGTCGAAAAGGCTTTCATTGCTAATAGGATTTTGCAGCCGGTTCGCCGTTGGACGTCGGCGTGTATTTCCATATTTCGGCGAATCGCGGCCCTATCAATAATGTAGTAAGGCGTATCAATGTCAACGGCAGCATAATCGAAGGTATATTCCATCAACGAAAAGGGGTTTAGAGGTTGGCGACACGAACTTCAGAATCGGGTCATTATACTCGATTTGCAGGACACCATGTGCGATGGCCCGTACGGGGCACGCTAACGAGGCCCTAACATTGACGCATAATAATACACCATCCCGGCAATGGCCGTGCAAACGCAGATAAAACGGTACATCAGGGAGACAATAAAGCCCATTCCGACGGTCATCCCATACAGTTGGTAAAATTGCTCAAAAACCAATTCGTAAGGCCCCGCCGATAGCGGAAGCAAGGTCGTTGTGTTCGTGATGCAATGCAACATCGCGTGTTCAATCCAGTCAGGAACGCCCGTCAGTGCTTCTGCCCCCTCTCCTCCGGTCGGAAAAATCGCAACTGCCGTGAAATAGAGCGACAAACCGCAAAGAAAATGCACTGGAATCGTGAGCAAAGCACATTGCAGCAGGCAGCGTTTGTGATTTCGATACATCAGCAAGGCATTGACAAATTTGCTGAGCAGTTTTCCGCAGACGGGAATTTTCGCGATTTGCCGTTCGATATGTCCCTTTGCAAAGAAGGGGAGAAACACGATTCCCGTTCCCAGCAGTCCCGCCGCCGCGGAGGCAACGACGAGATAGGTAAATACTTGTGCAATAATATCCGGCCTTGCATAAAAACCGGTGTAGTAGAGCAAAGCCGTACCGCACAAAAACATGGTCAGCAGTCCGATGAGTCGATCAATAAAAACGCTTGCGACGGCCTGCGACCGGGATTCGGGATTCCGCTGGGCGATGAGGATGGCTTTGGCCGCATCACCGCCGACGATGCCGAGTGGGGCGAGGTTGACCATCATCCCGAAAAAGCCGAATCGAAACGCTTCGGTGCGGGAACATTGCAATCCGAGCGTCCGCAGCAGCCAACGCCAGCGAATAATCACGAGTGCGACGGCCAGGAACTGAATCCAAAATGCGGCAACGAGAAATCCGTAACGTTTTGGTTGTTCTAGGAGAATGACGAACACGTTTTTGCCTTCGGAATCTGTTGCATTGAAAGCACTCCAAAACAGGAAGCCGAAAATACCGCCAATCAGCAAGACTTGAACTAAAATGTTTATGGAGCGACTCATTAAATGAAGTTAAAAACGATAATGTTTACAGAGCAAACGATCACGGAACCGCTATCGTAAGATGGCAAAAAAATTCAATCTTGCTTGGAATCATACACCACTCTATGGGTTTTAACCACCCCGCCGGGCGGAGCAATGCGGGATGCAGCAATCATCCGGCAAGCCTTCGTCAGCGAGCCGACCGCCCTCGCACGATGATAGAAAAGTCCCAATCCTGCACAACATTCGCCGACTTCGATGTCCAAATCATACTGCGTTTCCATATTTTCGCAAAAAAAACCAATCGGCGATACGATGACCGACCGATACCGTCCCTCTGCGGCCAGTTGCTCAATGCGTTCCTTAATGTCCGGCCCGAGCCAATCCCCCGACGGGCCGCTCCGGCTTTGATACACCAACTCCCAGGGGATGTCGCTGCCAAGCCGATCAATGACCAACCGACAGGAAAACTGCAACTGCTCGACATACTGCGACCGAGCAGCATCGGCAAGCGGAATGCTGTGTGCCGAAAACAAAATATACGGTGCCGGCGTGCTGGCGAACGGTGTTTCGAGCAGCCGATCGGCCTGCGATTCGATGAAAAACGGCTCCGCAAAGGGTAACGGCAACTTTTCGATGATGATCGGCGGCTGGGCATTCATCGCTTTTGTCAACGCATCGGCATAGCGTTGATTACCGGACGGCGAATCGAATGCCGATGTCGCAAAACAGACGGCGTGTTCGATACCGTCTTGCTGCATTTCGGCGACGGTATCGGCAAGCAGCGGATGCCAAAAAAGATTTCCCCAGTAGATGGGCCGATGGGGATCAATTTGACGAATCCCGGCGACAAGATTTTGGCATTCTGTGTTAAGGGGGCTGTATCGGCCTGTTTTTTGTACGGCGCGTTCGTATTTTTGTACGGCGGCGTTGATTCGCTCTTCGGGAACATTTCGACCGGCGAAGAGATTTCGCAGGAACGGCAGGACGTCTTCTTGCCGTTGCGGAGCACCGTAGGATAGGATGAGTAGGGCTCGGGACATCAGGGCGTATCCATTTTTGCTTTGGACAGAAAATCGTCATTCCGGCATAAGCCAGAATCTAGAGGAATCGGCACCGCACGCAATGTCTGGATCCCGGCTTGTGCCGGGATGACGGTTTTTTATCCAGAGGAGTTAGACACTCTAGCATCAGCACCGCCCCCTATTTTTTCCGTTCGTTATGGACGGTATGCCTTCGCAGTCTTGGGCAGTATTTGTTCAATTTGAGTTTCTCTCCGCCGGGCTTTCTTCGGACGGCGTAATTATAATCGCCCGTTTCTTCGCAAACGAGGAACACCGTTTCTGCCTTTTTCTTGCCTTTTTTCCCTTTTCCTTTGCCTGCCATGATTAATCTCCCGACAACGTACGCCCTTCATTTTAACCAAAAGAGCGTCATTGACAAGCCCCAGCCCTTCCCGCTCGTGTGCCCTACCACGAATCCAGTCCTCCCATTCGGTTACACAACGCACCGAGCACTTCGATCGCCGTCGCGGTCGCCAAAAAATGCACCGAACCGTCTGCGTACAAAAAAAACGCTCCCGAAGGATGAAAACTACGCACCTCATATTGATATGCCGAACATTCCGAGCAATGCCAGGGTTCCGATGTATTAAAATGCTCACACCGCGGCCTGTAATTGATCGGAGCGGTCGTCTTTCGGAAAATGTTCGTTCCGCTAATCCAACTGCCATTGGCATAGACCGGCGGATCAATGGTTTCGTAGGACGAGGCCTCCGCAATCATTGCCGTATTGGACAGCCCGCTCGTGATTGCCGCAAAACCAATCCGCCGATTCATTAAAATACAGCCGAGTTCATCATTTTTCAGAGTCCAACCGTCCGCTTCCAAGGCGGCACCGAAGGGAGTAATTCTTTCCGACAGAATGCCGCCGTAATGACTCGGTGCCAACGGGAGTATTTCCATCGCCCAACCCCTGTCGGGATTGTAAAATTCCGTATCCCGAACGGTGCGTTCTTGGTTGCTCGGGCAGAGAAAAAGGGGGATGAGCGTTTGCCCCGTCGTGCGGTTGGGTTCGTTGTACATTTTTTCATTGAAATTGATGAGTGATTGCAGGTTTCCCTGCTCGACGTAGGGCAGGATCAGTGCTCCCCAACCGAACATCGTTTGGTTTTCCCTTCCGGGCGGGATTTGCTGATAGACGTCATGATAATTGTGTACAGCAATGCCGATTTGGCGGAGATTATTGGAGCAGGACATCCGCCGGGCGGCTTCGCGGGCGGCTTGAATGGCCGGAAGCAGTAGGGCGATGAGCATGCCGATGACAGCAATGACGACGAGAAGTTCAACCAGTGTGAACGCATACGGTTTACGTGACATAAGTAGGGAGAATTTACGATGATTTGCATTTCCCTTGTCCATCGCTTGAGGAAATACTCTTACGGCAATCGGTAGGTCTTCTGACTTCCGGCAAAACATTTCGCCTTCTCGACCTATATTGGTCAATGGCTTAAAGAATGAATGTTTTTATGCCGGTTACAGCGGCGAGGACCGTTCCAGACTGGGGCGATGTTGGATGAACAAAGCCTTTCACTGGATTCCCTGTTGTTGTCCTTCAACGCAGGCGAAGGACAGCACCGTTACCAAACTGGGGTCATTTTAGCAGATCGTTTGATTTGTGCAAGCGGGTGTCAAACTTTGTTGCGATAAACGTTAGAGCATATTTCAAATTGCTTTGGACAAAAAATCGTCATTCCGGCGCACGCCGGAATCCAGCCAAACAGTGTACATACCGCTTCCCTGGTTCCCGGCTTGCGCCGGGATGACGAAAACGCGTTCAGAGCAATTTGAAACTCGCTCTAGCCGCCGTTCAAACAGGCACGCATTGCAAATTTTATCGGCACTTGCTAGAATACATGAGAGGCGGTTAGGCCATAACGAAGTCGGTGTAGTATGAAACTTAAGCAACTTTCCCTGTTTTTGGAAAACAAGCCGGGCAACGTTCGGACAGCCTGCCGAACGCTTGCTGATAACGGTATCAACATCGAAACGATGGCCCTTGCCGACACGGAACAGTTCGGTATATTGCGGATTTTAGTTAAAGATTGGGAGCGTGCCAAAGAGGTGTTTGAAACTAACGGCGTCATCGTCCGCGTGTCCGAGGTCGTTGCTCTTATCGTGGGACACCGGCCTGGCGGCTTGGCCGATATTCTCGATGTGATCGACGAATCTGGACTGAATATCGAGTACATGTACGGCTTTTCGCAACGTATCAAACTCGATGAATGTCGAAGCGAAATAAAGGACGGTGCGATCATTGTTTTCCGATTTGATAATCCGGACGCCGCCATCGAAATGTTGCAGGGAAGGAACATACTGCCCATCGGAAGCGAGGAACTCTTTGGGTAGTGATCGATATTGCAGAGCCGCATGTTGAAGACATCTTGAGACCAGCCGCTAATGAACTGCTGGCAGTACTTGGGAAGCTGCTTTCTAGCATAAGTCATTGTGAAACTCCTTAATAAAGAGTGTCTTTGACACACTTTATCAAGTCTGCACATCGCTTCCAAATTTCATGTTGCATTCATAAGTCAATGTCCCATCATGACTTACGAACATCCAATCAAAAAAGGGTCTGACACACCCCAATCTTGCCGACGGACTGCATTTATGGTACAATGAGCGGGGAAAGCGGACTTTAGACAATTCAGTTTCAGTAAGGATACCCATTCTATGGCATTTCACCCCTTTAGGTCTTTTCAACGAAATAAAACCGGTTGGATGGCAGGACTCACTCTCCTCGCTATCATCTCCTTCATCTTCCTGCCCGCAATACTCGACCTCGTCGGCGGAGGACGAGGAGGGCCCGGCTCGCAAATCCTTACCATCGCCGAATCCCGACAGTTCGGCCGCGTTACCGAAGCTGAACTCTATCGGTTCCAAGAAAATCACGATGCCCTAAGGCGATTCCTCGAAGTGCTCTACCGACAACTCCTCGACGACGAAGCCGATGCCGATAACCGATTTGAGCGAATGCAAACCCTCAGGCCCCTGGAATCCTATATCGTCCGACTTGCACAACTCCGTAGTCCCGAACAACTGGTCAACGTTTGGCTCGTTACTCAACACGCACAACACGAAGGACTTACACCGGATTGGAATGATGTCTCGCATCTCCTCTCGCAACTCTCCGGCAACCTGCTTTCCGATGAAATTTACCGCGATGCCCTTCGGCTTTCCGGCCTGTCGCACCAAGCATTAGAGCAACTCCTCATCCGTCAAATCCGATGGGAAAAATCGTTTGAGCGTTTTTCTTTGTCAACCACCGCCATCTCGCCCGTGACGCATTGGGACTGGTTTCAACGGCTGAATCGGCAAGTCGCCGTCGAAGCCGCCGCCGTTCCCGTCGCTCAATTTGTCAATCAAGTCGGCGAACCGACGGACAGGCAACTCAACGCATTTTTCGACGCCCATAAAACACAAAGGCACAATCCGCTATCGTCCGAAGTCGGCTTTATTGTGCCGGTCGAGTTGGCATTCCAGTACATCATTGCCGAACCGACGCAGATGTTGCTGGATTCGATTACCGACGAGGAAATTTTGGCCTATTACGAGGAGAACAAGGACATTGAGTTCCGCCGACCGGTCTCACCGCTGCTGGAATCGCCGCGTTTTCCCGGCTCCGGCGGTATTTTCCCGACTCTGCCGGGTGCAGGGACGGGGACGGCTCCGTTCCCCACGCCGGGTAATGTCATCACGCCGACTGTCGAGCCGCCGACTGTTGGGCCGGGCCAAGAGGATGAACCAACGGAAACCGAGCCCAGCGAAACAGAGCCCGGCGAAACAGAGCCCGGACTGGATGGCAACGCAATGACGGAGAGAAACGTCACAACGCGGCTGGTTTCTTATCAGAACGATGATGAAATCACGGAATCCGAATCGGCCAACGAGGAGTCTGCAAGCGAATCTGCCGACGTCCCGGTCGATTTGAGTGTTCTGTACCGTCCGTTCGATGAGGTCAAAGAGCAAATCCGCGAAACCTTGGCCGAGCGTAAGGCAATCGACGCCCTGTCGCTGGTCCAGGAAAAGATGACGGAATACTCCGGCATCTATTTAGAGCATTATTACCAAGGCCGCCAGCCCCCGCCGATGCCGGATTTATCGGCTTTCGCCGCGGAACTCGGCCTCGAACTTGTTACCGTCCCGATGGGAAATATCTATGCAGCGATGCAAACCGGCCTGGCTCGGGGACTGCAAGAACGGCAACATCTCGTGCGCATGTTCCACAGTGAGCCGTTGCTTTTTCAGATCGAAACCTTCGTCGGCGACCAAAATGTCGTATTATTGTGGGTTACCGGCCATAATCCCGAGTTGAAGCCGGAACGCTTGGCCGAAGTTCGGGATTTCGCCGTTCAGCGTTGGAAAGAGGTCGAAGCGAGAAAATTAGCCTTGCAAAAGGCACAGGAACTCGCAAACGAGGCAAAAACGTCGGATCAATCCCTTGTCGAGGCTTTTGCAGATCGAAGCGATTTGCCGGTCGTTGCGACGGAGCCTTTTACGTGGAAATCGTATGGGAGTCTTTCGCCTTTTGCGGCCGTGTTGCAACGAATTCCGCCGATGTTGGGCGAAGTTCGCGAGTTAGGGGTTGCGGAGGGCGATGCGTCGTTTGACAATCGCTTGATTATTGCGCCGGGAGCGGATTTTATGACGACGGTCTATTCCTTGCAGGTCGGCGAGACAGGCACTGTGTTTAATCAGCCGCAGACGTTGGTATTTGTGGTTCGATTGACGAGCAGTTCTCCGTCGGCGGATGCGTTATGGGAGCAGTTCCAACTGATGCCGCCTTGGCAGTATCAAGCGGCGGGCCAGACGGATGTGTTTGTTGAGGCTTATGAGGCTTGGTTGGACGAAATTCGAGCGCGAACCGGCTTCCGTTGGATAAATCAGCCCGATGCGATGGATGCGTACTAAACGTTAGAACAGGTTTCAAATTGCTCTGGACGCGTTTTCGTCATTCCGGCGAAAGCCGGAATCCAGAGGAATCGGCATCGCACGCAGTGGCTGGATTCCGGCGTGCGCCGGGATGACAGTGTGTGCGCCAGGATGATAATGTGTGCGATGGATGGCGGTTTCCAGAGAAGCCTCATAGCAAAATCGGAACAAAATAAATTTTCCCTGACAATTTCCTGCAATGAACATTGACATCCAAACACATCACGGCGAAAGCCTGGCTGCCGAAATTGGAAAACTATCCGAATTTCGACTGCGATACTTTCGGGAATATCCCTATCTCTATGCCGGGATGGAAGAGCATGTGCAAAAATACGATGCGGAGCAGAAATACATTGCAAGATACATCGCCGACCCAACCGCACGCTTGATCCTTGTACGGGATATGGATGCCGACGGTGAAATTGTCGGCATTGCCATTGGCACAATGCTTTCCTATGAACAGGAAATCCTCCGTCAAGCCAGCGAACAACTGTATCGCTATGGCATCGTGCCGGAGCAGTTTTTCTATTTCGGCGAGATGATTTTCGTGCCTGAATACCGCAACAAAGGCCTCGGCAGGCAAACGCTTAAAACGCTGAAAAATGCGGGCAAGGAACAAGGTTGTTCTCGTTTCTGTTTTCTCGCCGTTGACAGGGAGCCGAACGATGTGCGACGGCCTGTTGGCTATGTTGACTCGGAGATGATTTTTCAGAAATTTGGCTTTGAGAAAACCGATATTGCAGTTTCGTTTGATTGGCCGACTGTTCAAGCAGATGGCAGTGTTAAAACGGTTGCCAACCGCCTTGCTTTTTGGGTTGACCGCTGATTTCAAGCCTCGTTCCAAAGGCCAACCGACGGCTCGGGATTTGCCATCTAGAGCGTGTTTCAATTTGGCCAGGACGCTCTTTCGTCATCCCGGCGTAGGCCGGGATCCAGGGAAACGGGGAGCACGTCGCTCGGCTGGATTCCGGCGTGCGCCGGAATGACGGTTTTTTGTCCAGAGTAAATTGAAATACGCTCCGAATTTAGTTTTACAACGCGATTTACACCCGAGGGGCTCCATTGTTGCCATCAACGTGAACAATTTTTGGACTGTATCCGGCCAGTTCGCTGGCATCGAGGTTGACAAATGTCAGGATAACGAGGACATCGCCGACGATTCCCGACCGTGCGGCGGGGCCGTTGAGCATCACAGTACCGGATCCCCGTTCGGCAGCAATCGCATATGTTGTAATTCGGGTGCCCGTATTCACATTGAGAACTTGGACTTGTTCATTTGGCAGAATATCGGCTGCTTCGAGCAAGGCCGAATCGATCGCAATACTTCCTTCGTAGTTCAGATCGGTCCCGGTCAGGACGGCACGGTGAATTTTCGATTTGAGCATTATACGTTGCATAGTGCCATTCTATAAAAAAGGGGTGCGGTTGTCAATTCTGGAGGAGGCGCAGCGGCCCGGCGGGAGTGTTGGAGCACCACTGTCGAGTAGGCAAGGGACAGCGTGATTGACGGTTTCGGCATAACTCTGTTTCCGGGTTTCCCCTTCCATGTCTCACTAGCCGCATACCATTTCGCTCTGCCGCCTCGCCCCTCCTCCCACCGGACATGTGGATTTCCCCCATCCGGCGGACGTGAATGCACTCACCGCAAGGCTTGCACGCAAGTCTTGGGTTTGGGTTTCACCTGATACAACTTGAATTTCTTGTAGATGAACTCATACCAACTCATCCCCTCAGGTGGTTTGAAAGGACGCTGACTCAGATGTCGTAGAAATTTCCATATCCGTCTGACGTAGTGATTCAGGGCGTTGAACGTCCGACTAGGATAGCCCGTACCGTAGTAGTTTGACCAGCCTCGCATAAAACGATTCAAGCGGATGATGACGACTCCAATCGGACTAAAATCATTCGACGTGATCTCATGTATCCTAGCACAAAAGCGTTTGAGAGACTTTTTCGAGGGTATTCTGTTCCAGTACCGACCTTGTTTGCTTCGCAAACTTTGGTCATATCGAAATGAATATCCTAGAAAATCCAAAGTCGTCCCGTGTTGCTCCGCCATAATCACTTTCGTCTTTTCTCGGTTGATGGAAAGTCCCATCCACCCTTCGATCTTTTCCTCAACCCACTTGATCATTCGATCATCAATGTCTCTCGCCATAATGACGAAATCATCTGCAAATCGAATCAAACGTGCATCGGCAAACTTGGAAGGACTATGC
>Ga0099364_10001809_pt1 | contig 34715 bp, 31 predicted proteins | sample TergutTh196P3_FD_73070 | JGI IMG/M metagenome (GOLD analysis project Ga0099364, IMG submission 73070) | Microcerotermes parvus P3 segment gut microbial communities from Pointe-Noire, Republic of the Congo - Th196 P3 | ecosystem: Host-associated > Arthropoda: Insects > Digestive system > Gut ... | reverse complement strand
ATTTTCGTGAAACACGGGAAAAAGAGGCTTTTCGGGCGAAGATTTACACACCTCTTCCCACAAGCGTTCTTCGCCACAAGCCGTCATAAACTCCTGAAAAGAAAAGGGATACATAAACATAGAGTTGATGCGACCAACACCGAAAGAAGGTAGCTCTTCCAGTGCAAACTCAAGTAGCGAACCGGCAGCAATAACGTGTAGTTCGGGATAATCTTCATAAAAAAATCGCAAAGCGGAGATGGCACGTGGACATGCCTGTATTTCATCGAAAAACAGTAGCGTTTTGCCCAGAACGATTGGCTTTTTATATTGAATGGAGATTTGGTCGCAAATCTCCTTAACCTCTAAATTGCCTTGAAAATAATGGTGAACTTTGCTGTCTTTTTCAAAATTCACCTCCACAAAATGCTCAAAATGCTCCGCCAATTTTCTAACCGAAGAGGATTTACCTACCTGCCGAGCACCACGAAGCAAAATAGGCTTACGGGAGACATCGGTTCGCCATTTTAATAATTCACTATCTATCAGTCTGTTAATATACATATTTTTCGTTTTTTGGCACCAAAAAATCGTTCGTTTTGTCGGAAATCGGTATCGAGTTTAGGCTGTTTTTGCAACTTTTCGGGAGCAAAGTTACGAATTTTTTCTGAAATATCCAAACTTTACACAAGTATTTATGTAAATTCTTGGTTTCATCATTAGTTACGTTTTTTTGGGGTTTTTCAAAAAAAATCGTATCTTTGCAAAAAAACAATTATGAAAACTTCAAAAATTTTAATAATTTTCTGCATTTCACTTTTTTTGGGTGCTTGTAAAAACAACGCAAATCAAAATGAAAACACTCATGACGATTGGAGTATCTTTCGTGGAAACCCTGCTTTGACAGGCTATACAGATGTTTCATTACCTGAAAATCCTGCCCTTTTGTGGATTTTCAAAAGCGAATCCAACACGAGATCCACACCGATAATTTACAACCAAATCGCTTATTGGAGTGATAGACGCGGACGAATTTTTGGTGTCAATACTGATGGCGAACAAGTCTTTGATTATGCGATGAACACTGCCGTTGAAGCAATTCCGATGATTCGTAATTCAACGTTGTACATCGGACGAATCGACGGATTTTTATATGCCATTTGTTTGGAAAAACAAGACACACTTTGGACGTTCGAAACATTCGGACAAATTGCTGCATCGCCCAATCGTATGAATTTTGACGGAAATGATGCGATTATCGTAGGAAGTTACGATAATAATTTGTATGTAATTAACAGCAAAACCGGTAGAGAAATCAACTATTTTGAGTCGGGTTATTACATTAATGGTGCTGTTGCGGTAAGTCAGAATTTTGTGGTTTATGGCGGATGCGATGGTTGGATTCGCGTGATTGACGCAACTTCCGGCAAACAAACCGATTCATTGGACATAGACATTTACATTCCTGCATCACCTGCTATCATTGAGAATTTTGCTTATATCGCCGACCATTCCGGCAATGTTTACGAACTCAAACTAAACAAAGGAAAAATAGTTTCGCACAAAAAAATCTTAGAACCGAAAGACGAAAACCGTACACATGTCTCTGTTCCGGCGGTTTCCAACGAAATGGTTTACATCGTTTCCGACGACAGACATATTTATGCCATTAATCGCAAAACAGGCTCAATCGCTTGGAAACACCTGCTAAAAGGCGAAACAGGCGAAAGTTCGCCCGTGATTTGTAACGATAAACTCATCGTTTGCACGCGAGACGGAATAGTTTCCATATTGGATACCAAAAGCGGCAATCTCTTGTGGGAGTATGATACCGGAGAACAAATTTTTGCTTCACCCACCGTAATAAACGGATATTTTTACATCCTCACATTCAAAGGAAATTTGTTTTGTTTCGGAAAAAAATAGTTTTTTCATTTTTTTTTCGTATCTTTGCAATCTAAAATCATTAAAAAATATAAAAATATGAGCAAAATCAAATCTTTAGCCGACCTTCGCCAAATGAAAGATGATATGCAATCTAAGGTCAATTTGCGTGAAAAAAGTGATAGTCCGGAAAATTTTGTGCAAATCAAGATTGCGATGGGAACTTGCGGTATTGCATCCGGTGCCAAACAAACCATGGATTTTTTAATTCAAGAACTTGACAAACGCAATATCCCTGCGGTTGTCACGCAAACGGGCTGTATGGGTTGCTGTTTCGCAGAGCCAACCGTTGAAGTTACTGTTCAAAGTAAAGAACCTGTTGTTTTCGGAAAAGTCGATATCAAAAGAGCCGACGAAATCATTGAAAAATATATCAAAAAAGGCGAATTGGTAGACGATATTCTTCCGGTAAATAGAACGGTGGAAGTAAAATAAATTTTATTGGTCGTATCCGATTTCTTTGAGATTTTCCTCAATCATTTCTTTCAGATATTTCTGAATGCTGATGGTTTGAATGGATAAATCGTCTAAAACTATTTTGATTTCTTGAGTATCAAAGACGTATTCGCCTCTTGGTGTAATGTGTTTGTAAATAAATTCCAGATTCGGATTCATTGACGCCAACATCACGATAACCCCAGCAATATCGCCGATTGGCACACGATCAATGTGGTCAAATTCGAAGACGGCTATAAGTTTTGTACCAACACCCAATTCCGAAAAAATTTCCAAATTGCCGTTTGTAAGTTCAGCGTTCAATTTCAGCAAAGGTATGCCCAGTCCGACTTTCCGCGTTTTTCGAGACGTGGTATAAGGGTCGGTAACTTTCGCCAAAACTTCAGGCGACATACCGGTTCCGTTATCCTCAATCGTCAACACATAGCGATTATTGAATTTATCTTCATCAATCGTAATTCGAATCAGCGATGCTTTCGCACTGATAGAGTTTTGAGCAATGTCCAATATATGAAGGGCAAGGTCTTTCATAGTGCAAAGATACGAAAAAAAAACGAAATGCGTTGCATTTCGTTTTTTTTTAATTTACGATTTACGGATTTACGATTTGGCGAAACGTAAATTGTACATCCTCTACTGTTTCACCACCTTCGCAATCTTGTTGCCACTCCGAATGATGTAAACTCCTCGTCCGGGCAACGTTACAACCGCAGGATCGGTGTCGGCAATGGCTTGATACACCACTTGTCCGGAAAGGTTGTAAATGCTCCAAAGCTGACCAATCGTCAGACCGCTCACATGAAGTTCGCCATCTTGCATCCACGCCTGTAGAGGTGAGGTATGCCATTCCGTAAGTGGACGTGTATTGGTTGGAGGGGCGGCGGGGTACAGCGAGTAAAGAGACGTAAGTTCGGCATTTCCGCCCAACTGTCCTAAATCTCGTGCTGCACCTACTTGCGTGTTGATTTCAAGCAGTCTGCCATGGTCGTAGTCGCGCATTGCCCAAAACAAGCGTCCGGTGTTGTGGTCGAATGCCATAGACTGAATGTATAGCGGCGTGACTCCGGTGTTGCCGATAAGCGTAGTAGCACCGGTTTCCTTATCCACAAAATGCAAGTCACCATCGCGGTCTACGGTATAGATCTCTCCGTCGAGGTTGCAAGCGATAGTCATCATTCTGTACATGGAACCTACCCAAGTCATCACACCCGTGTCTAAATTAACCGTCACCAAAGCACTTTCGATAGCCGGGAAGTTGGGGGAAGTAACAATAGCATACATGGTGTTCGTGGAATGGTCGTAAGCCATATCCGCAGGGAGAATATTGTACGGAAAAGCCGCTCGAGTTATCGTCGAGAAATCGGTTGCATTCGCTTTAATGAAATCTTTGGTTTCCATCTCTAAAGGAGCAACATGCACCGTGTAGAAATACAAAGCACTGTCTGCAAATTCTCCGGCATAAATGCGGTTTGCACCGTTGATCAACGGATAGCGATGATGCATGGTTACCACTTCCGGGTTGGCAGTCGAAAACTTCACAAAGCCTGTATCGCGACCCTGTGTAGCCCAACTGTCGTCGTAAATAATGTAACCATATAGATCTACAGATCCTGATGGGAAATTAGCCACATTTTTGATCGTGAAATTGTTTTCGGCAACTTCATCATCGGCAAGTTCCATCGTTACGGTGAGCCAATAACCTTGATTTTCTCCGGAGAGGTCTACCGTTTGCGTAAATGTATAGTCCATTTCACTCCAACTGGGGATAGGAGTGCTGTTGTAGGTTTCCGTAACTTTTAGCACGCCATCTACCTCTATTTTCAACGTGAAACCGGTAATGTCCGCACCACCGTTGTTTTTCAATTTAACGGTAACAGCCTCGTTGGCGGTCATGTTGACAGCGTTGGCTGGCGATACGATTTCTACCACTTCGCCATCCACAAAGCCGGAGATATCATCCACCATAATATCCGAAAGAAGAATCATCTGTTGTGTTAACAGGTTTACGCAATCCCAATGGCGGAAAGCGATATGAATGGTTTTTCCACCGTAATCGAAAAGAGGTAGTCTAACCGTTTTGAATCCGAAATCTCCTCGAATTACCGTATGCACATTGTTGTTCAGCACTTCGGAATAGACCTCCGTAAAATCCTCCGGATTGGTTCCTGTTTCGGAGATAAACACCGAGAATTTGTCTTCCGGAAAAACTCGGAAAGAACCTATCTCAAACGAGAGTTCATAGCGGTTGTGGTCAATCACCAATTTGGGTGTGATAAACCAGTTGTCGGGATAGAGATGTCCAAAATTATACGATTCGGATATGGCTACCTGTATTCCGCTTGTGCCCAATACTCCCGGCACCCAACCGACTCCATCGCCATCGGCATCAAAATTGACCCAACACTCCGAAAATGCGTTATGCTGACCCACGGCGAAATTTCCAAGATCCCCTCTCCAAGGATAGTCGGTGATATAAGGACATCCTTTGTTGATCACGATTTTGGTTTCCGAATCGTTGGCGGGGTACATGTCTCCTGCTACAACAACCGTTGCTTTGAGCGTATAGGTGTTGGCTTCGGAAAGGTCTAATTTGTGTGTAAAAGTATACGTGGCTCTATCCAAACCTGCGATACTTCCGTCAAACAGTTCGTCGGCAACTTCGATGCCGTTCACTTCCAATTTCACATGAAATCCGCTTAGTGCATCGACTCCACCATTTTTTATCAAAACTTTCACCACTTCTTCTTCGGTTAGATTGGTGCTTGTGTTTGGCGTAATAATGGTTACCAATTCCGCATCCACAAAATCACCTTGATCATAGACTTTCACATCATCAATACGCCAGATGTGGGCGAAACTTCCGGTATACTGGAATCCGATATAAACGGTTTCGCCGGCAAAGGCACTCAAATCAACGTCTATCTCGCGCCAAGCCGGTGATTGTGGCACATCGGTTCCAAATTGCAAGGTGTAAACTTCGGTAAAATTAGCCGGATTGCCGGGGTCGTTGCCTGCTTTGGATACAAACACTTTGCTGAGACCGTCACCAGCGTCGAGCGGATGTCCGGTATAACCAAAGGTATAGCCTGTATAGGACATGAATTTGAGCAGATGTTCGCCGCCTGCAGCCAAATCTATTGCCGGCATAATCAACCAAGATTCCTGATTGTCTCCGAGTGCATCCATACGCACAGCATACGATCCGTCCCACGCCGGACCTTCATCGCCAAATTCCAATTGCATGCCCCTTTTCCATAATCCGTTGGAGGGCGTTTCCGGACTGTTCCAAATCGTCCAGCATCTTGGCGGGAACAGTGCTTCGTTGAAATATTCAACGAAAGGAAAGGTTGTAACCACCGGACAAACCGTATTGATAACGGTTATCGTCGCCGTATCGTTGGTAGGATTTTGATCGCTGATTAAGTTGGCAATAACCTGTATGCGATAGGTGGCATCTGCCAAAAGATTCAGTTTTTTGGTGAACGTGTAGTTGGCTTCCGCCAAACTTGCGATAGAACCGGTGTAGGTTTCGGTTGCTTGTACCACGTCATCAAGCAAGAGGGTTAGCGTAAAGCCGGTTGCCGACCCCTCACCGAAACTTTTTAGTCTTACGGTTACATCCTGATTGTCGGAAAGGTTAATGTTTATCCCATTTTTCGGCGTTGTGATATCTAACACGGCAATATCATCAAATACGGAGTATACCTGCACATCGTCCAAATGCCAAGCATGAGCAAAATTACCGGTATATTGGAAACCAATGTAGATGGTTTCGCCTTTGAATTTGCCCAAATCAAGCACAACTTCGCTCCAGGCGGGTGGTGACAGCACATCAACTCCATACTCCAAAGTATGGAGTAGTTCGGTAAAATCCGTACGGTTGTTGCTCTTTGTAGATATAAACACTTTGCTGAGACCGTTGCCTATAGTTGCGTTCAGTCCACCTACATAATACGACTCATCGTTCGTGAAAGACATGAATTTAAGACGATAGGTTTCGTTTTCATCTAAGGTTATGGGTGGCGTAATCAACCAAGATTCTTGATTGCTTCCCATCACCATTCTTCGAATGGCATAGGCTCCATCCCATCGGGGTGCCATCTCACTTAGGCCCCATTCTCCGTTTTCGCTCGTTCCCGGACTTCTCCACGTTGTCCAGCAATGCGGCGGGAATTGCAACACATTATTGAATCCTTCTACCCAATGGTCTGTCATTATAGCCGGACAAAACGTTTCGGCGTTTGAAGTGGCGGAACCACCTGTGCCCGCAGCATTCTTTGCAGCCACGCGATAGGAGAAGATACCCTGTGCAGTGATGATTTCGCTAAAGGTGGTTGTTGCCTGATCGGTTGCTACCCGAATGTTTTCCGGCATACGGAAAACATCGTACAGAAGTCCTTCACCGGAGAGTGGATCGCCGTTCAGGCTTGTTGTTGGAGCCGTCCACGAGAGTTCGGCGGTTACACCGTTTCTTACAAGTGCTACATTCGTTGGAGCTGATGGAGCAGCGGCATTTATCTCGCCGATGATACAGAGCGACTGGATTCGGTGGTTTATAGGTACAAAATCATCATCACTAAGAAACATTCCGGTCGCCTTATCAATTCTGGCGAGGAAGTATATGCCTTCTTGTCCGTCCGTCATGGTGCCTGCCCAGTACAATTCGTCGGTTTCATAATCTACGGTAAGATTTTGCAGGTAACGCACGTATTGACGTGTTGCGATAGTGGTAATGGCTCCTGTAGCGAGATTCAGAGTACCAAATCTGTTGCCACCCGGAAAATCGTATTCCTGTATAAAGCAAACGCCGCTGTTGTCAATGGTGATGAAAGCGGGTCCCGTTGTCCATGTCGTTATTGTGGTAAAGGCTCCTGTGGTCAGGTTTACCGTTCCGAACTGACCGTACCATGTCGTTGCATACATGGTGCTTGTTCCCGAGTGCCATGCCAGCGAAATGCCGTCCCAGTCGACTTCTGCTATAACGGTGAGATCTCCCGTGACGGGGTCGATCGTGCCGAAAGTGTTTTTCGGTACAACACCTGCACCTTCGTCGACTTCCTGATAAGTAACCACATAAATGTTGTCGTTCATGCCGACCCATTGCATGGCTTGGTAGTCTGCATTACCCACATCGGTAAGTTTGGTTACGTCCGTAGCATTCCCTAAGGTTGTTTTGTAAATTCCCGGATCGTCGTCGCCCCATTCGGTAGCGTAAATCATTGGAGAAGTCAGACCTTTGGGTGCCGGGTTTTGTATGCCCGCCATAGGGTGCTTTTGCAAATTTTGCGGGGCACGTTTGGCATTTAAATGCCCTTGTGCATAACTCGCTCCACAAAAGAAAAGTGAAACGAATAAGATTGTTGTTTTGATTGCTTGTTTCATAAGATTGGAAATTAGAAATTAGAATTTGTAAATGGTAAATCGCCCAAACAAGGATAGAGAGATCTCTCCATGCGTGCGACTAAAAAACTTGAAACGCTAATGATGCGTTGTTCCGAAACGCTCTATTAAGTAGGTGGTTTTTTAAGCTCTTGATACAAAGAGGAGCACAAGCGTTTCGAGGTAACGCGAGAGCAAATAAAATAAAAACCACTTCCGTATTTCATCGAGCAAAAATTTTTGTAAGGGTATAACGCCACAAAGGTACAATACTTTTTTGAATTATACAAGTTTTTTGTAAAAAAAATGAATTTATTTCAATTTTTTTTGTATCTTTGCACCGTTAATTATTGTAAGGGTGGTTTCAACCGAAGTGCGAATCGCAATCTCAACGAAGTCAAAACCACGTCCTACAACCTGCAAAAACAAAAACAAACAAACATTAATATTATGAAAGTCTATCAAACAAATGAAATCAGAAACATTGCTCTGATTGGAGGTGCAAAGTCGGGAAAAACTACTTTGGCTGAAGCAATGGCATTCGAAGGCGGGGTCGTTAGTCGTCGAGGAACAATTGACGACAAAAACACTATTTCCGACTATCGCGAAATCGAACTCGACCGTAAAAATTCTGTAGTAGCATCGTTGCTTTACGCAGAATACAGCGGTAAAAAAATTAATATCATCGACTGCCCGGGCATGGCTGATTATGCAGGCGAAATGGTGTCTGCTCTAAGCATTGTGGAAGCAGCTGCGATAGTCGTGAATGCACAAGCAGGTGCAGAAGCAGGAACCGACCTCGCTTGGCGATACACTAAAAAAGGTAGTGTTCCGGCAATGTTTGTCATCAATCAACTTGATGGCGAAAAAGCTAATTTCGAAGATGCTTTGAAACAATTGCAAGAAAATTACAGCGATAATATCACGGTGTGTCAATATCCTGTAAACGTTGGCTCCGGCTTCGATGCAGTAATCGACTTGGTATTGAACAAAATGTTAAAATTCCCGAAAGGCGGTGGAAAATTCGAAACCGTAGATATTCCGGATGCGGAAAAAGATCGTGCCGAAAAATATCGCAAACATTTGGTGGAAGCCTCCGCTGCAGGTGCCGATGATTTGATGGAAAAATACTTTGAAACCGAAGATTTAACGATCGACGAAATGCGTCGCGGTATCAAACTTTGTATGGCTTCGCGCGGAATGTTTCCTGTGATGTGTGTTGTTGGAAAAGAAGCACAAGGTGTGGCACGTTTGCTCGAATTTATCGGAAATAACGTAATTGCTCCGAACGAAGGAAAAGCTCGCAAAACCACTGATGATAAGGATATCGCAGTTAATGCCGCTGAACCGTTTTCGGCATTTATTTTCAAATCCTCTCTCGAACAACACTTGGGAGAAATGTCGTACATGAAAATCGTTACAGGTGAAGTTACGGAAAGTATGGACGTCGTAAACTCCGTAAACGGCGGGAAAGAGCGTATTTCACAGATGTTTGCCGTTGCCGGAAAAAACCGTGCAAAAATCGAAAAAGCGGTTGCCGGAGATATCATCGCAACGATTAAATTGAAAGATGTAAAAACCAACCAAACCCTGACATCTCCGAAAAATACAAATATCGTTTTTGAGAAAATTACTTTCCCCGAACCGATTTTTTCAACAGCAATCAAAGCCGTAAATTCATCTGACGACGAAAAACTTGGTATGCTTTTGAACACGATGAGTGCTGCCGATCCAACTCTTTTGGTTGGTTACTCACGTGAGCTGAAACAGTTGATTTTACAGGGCATGGGAGAGTTTCACATCAACACCGTGAAATGGTATTTGAACAATTTACATAAATTGCAAGTTGATTTATTTGCACCAAAAATTCCGTATCGCGAAACGATTACGAAAAACGCAGAAGCCATGTATCGCCACAAAAAACAATCGGGCGGTGCCGGTCAATTCGGCGAAGTGCACATGCTTATCGAACCTTATTACGACGGCATGGCAAACCAAACCAAATATCCGATTCGCGGAACAGAAACACACGATTTGTCGTGGGGCGGAAAATTGGTGTTCAATAATTGTATCGTGGGTGGTGCGATTGACGCACGTTTCCAGCCGGCAATTCTCAAAGGTATCATGGAAAAAATGGAAGAAGGTCCATTGACCGGTTCCTACGCACGCGACATCGTTGTGAATATCTACGACGGAAAAATGCACGACGTTGACTCGAATGAGATGGCATTCAAACTAGCGGGACGTAATGCGTTCCGTGAAGGTTTTAAGAATGCCGGTCCAAAAATTTTGGAGCCGATTTACGATGTAGAAGTGATGGTTCCTGCCGACAGAATGGGCGATGTAATGACTGACCTGCAAGGGCGTAGAGCCGTTGTAATGGGTATGGATAGCGATGGCGGTTTCCAAATCATCAAAGCAAAAGTGCCGTTGGCAGAAATGAATCGTTATTCAACAGCATTGAGCTCGATCACTTCCGGACGTGGTTCGTACGGCATGAAATTTGCCGAATACACCCAAGTGCCGGCAGATGTTCAAACCGCACTGTTGAAAGCATACGAAGCAGAACAAAAAGACGACGAATAAATTTTTTCAATTAAATTTGCATATTTCGAATTTTTTTTGTATCTTTGCACTCCCGTTTTTGAAACAGGGAAAATATCTTATTGAAAAATAGTAAAAAGAATGAATACGTTAACTTACAAAACAATTTCTGCAAACGCAAACACCGTAAACAAAGAATGGGTGCTCGTAGATGCTGAAAATCAAACTTTGGGGCGATTGGCTTCCGAAGTAGCCAATTTGCTTCGTGGCAAGTACAAAACAAACTACACGCCTCACGTGGATTGCGGCGATCATGTCATCGTTATCAATGCCGAAAAAATTCGCCTAACCGGTAACAAAATGACCGACAAAACCTATGTTCGCCATACCGGTTATGCCGGCGGACAACGTTTCGCCACACCTGTCGAAGTGTTGAAGAAAAAACCTTATGCCGTAGTGGAAAAAGCCGTAAGAGGTATGTTGCCGAAAAACAGACTCGGGAACAAACTTTACACCCATCTCCACGTTGTGGTAGGTCCAAATCACAAATTCGAAGCACAACAACCAAAATTAGTTAATATCAAAGATTTGAAATAAGATATGGAAAAAATCAATAAAATCGGTCGCCGTAAAACTGCTGTAGCCCGCGTTTATCTAAAACCCGGAACAGGAAAAATCACGGTAAACGGAAAAGATTACAAAGAGTATTTCACAACAGCCATCATGCAGTACGTCGTTCGTCAATCGCTCGAAACTGTGGGTGCAGACTCGCAGTTCGACGTTACGGCTAACCTCGACGGCGGTGGCGTGAAAGGTCAAGCCGAAGCCTTGAGAATGGGTATCGCTCGTGCACTGTGTGAAGTCAATGCGGAACATCGTCCTGCACTGAAAGCAAAAGGACTTTTGACGCGCGACAATCGAATGGTTGAACGTCAAAAAGCCGGACAACCGGGTGCAAGAAAGAAATTCCAATTCTCAAAACGTTAATTATTTTTTGTAAGTGCGAGTGCATGCCTCGCACTTACAAAAATGTTTGTTTAGCATCAAAATCGCACCGACCTGTTACAGCTACCTTGCGATTGCCTTTTATTCGAACGTAAACAAAAAAAACATATTATGAACAGAGTAAATTTCGACCAACTATTAGAAGCCGGCGTTCACTTCGGTCACTTGAAACGCAAATGGAATCCCAAAATGGCTCCGTACATCTTTATGGAGAAAAACGGAATCCACATCATCGATCTTAACAAAACCGTTGAGAAAATTGACGAAGCGGCTGCCGCTTTGAAACAAATTGCTAAATCCGGAAAGAAAATTTTGTTTGTCGCAACCAAAAAACAAGCAAAATCTCTCGTTGCCGAATTGGTTACGCCAACAGGAATGCCATACGTTACAGAACGTTGGCCCGGCGGTATGTTGACCAACTTTGCAACCATTCGTAAAGCCGTGAAAAAAATGTCGTCGATCGACCGTTTGATGGCTGACAAAACATTTGAACAAATTTCAAAACGCGAACGTTTGCAAATCTCGCGTGAAAAAGCAAACCTTGAGAAAAACTTGGGATCTATCGCAGACTTGACTCGCTTGCCTTCTGCCATTTTTGTGGTGGATATTTTGAAAGAACATATTGCCGTCGCAGAAGCCAAACGCTTGAACATTCCAACGTTTGCAATGGTTGATACCAACGCAAATCCGGAATTAATCGACTTCCCGATTCCTGCAAACGACGATGCTTCAAAATCTATCGCAATCATTGTAGAAAATATGGTTAAAGCCGTTGAAGAAGGTTTGGCAGAACGTAAATTCGACAAAGACCATACACCTGAAGAGGAAGAATTGGAAGAAGGCGGAAATACTGATGCTGCCGATGATGATGATGACGATAATAAGAAAAAAGGCAAACGTGCACCGAGAGGTGAAAACGAAAGCAAAGATGCTGCCGGTCGTCGTCCTCGTAGAACCGCAGGCGGTCCCGCCGGTGGAGCAAAAAAGAAATAATTTTTCAAAAAGGAACGTTTCGACGTTCCTTTTTTTTATTTCAAAATCGCAATTTTTTTAGGCCAATTTCCTGTAGAAAACTCAAAAAGTTTAATGCCGGTTTTGTCGAATCCAAACACTTTTCCGGCACCAATCCATTCAGCATTAGCAACGTAAATTTCCTCATTCACGCTGTTAATGGTCATGCCGTGAGGCATCGGAACAAGGCTCGGATCAGCGATGACGTTTGTTTTAGTGATGACATCGGTTAAGGTATTTAATTCAACAAATTGACTATTTCCAGCCCAATCGTGACTAAAAATGTAAGCAAAAGAACCTTTCATCACAAAACCGGAAAGTTCTACATCTGAAAATGTTTTAGCAAGCGTATTTGTTGTCGTGTTAATGCGATGTAAACTTGCAGGAATATCCCAATAATTGCCGATGCAACTTACAATGATATCACCGTTTTCATCTGTATCGATAGACGCAGGATTCAGGCTCACCGTGATTTTTTTGACTTCCTTAAATGTGGCTAAATCTATAACTGAAACCGTGCTATCGTAGTCTGCACCGATTAAATAATTCATTCCGCCGGAGTTCGTCACATACGCGAAACCCTTGCTAATAGCGATATCTAAGGGGTTGTCACCAACTGCGACAAAATCCTCAACAGTCAATGTCACTGTATCTAATTTGGCAACATGTCCGTCGAAACAAACGATGTAAACTTTTCCGTTATGAGCCGCCAAACCTTGGGGTTCACGGGCTTTTACAGAGTTTCCGTCGAATGAAATTTGCTTGATGGACTTGAGATCTAAGTCCGTAATTTCAATCGTTGAAGAACCTCCGACGGAGATATAAATCTTTCCGCCGTAAATCAAAATATCGTTACCTACATCGCCCAATTCTCGGTCGTTTTGATTAAAAAACACATTTTGATAAACCAAACCGGTTTCAAAGTCGTAGTAAGTCATGTCTGCATTACTCAACCCGCCGTTTCCTTCGTTGAGCACGTAAAGTCCGGTGTCGATAGTTACGATTTGTCTCTCTTTCTTTTTCTCGCAAGAGACGGAAACGATTGCGAGGATTGCTGTTGTGATAAGAATTTTTTTCATAATTTAATTATTTGATTGGTTATTTACTATATTACTATTTACTATTCACTATTCACTATTCACTATTCACTATTCACTATTCACTATTCTATTCTCCATTTAACTGTCAGTCGGTATTGCCGTCCGGGCATGGGATAACGCGATATAATTTCGTAATTTTTATTGGTCAAATTGAGGATTTCAAATGCAAGTTTTAAGTCTGTTTTCTTTATCGAAAAATTTTTCGAAAGCAATATACTATGGTCGAAATACGCATCTAATCGGTCTCTTGGAGAATTTACACCCAATCGATCACGTTCGCTCGAAAACATCAAACTGTATTGCAAGGTCAAAACATAGTTTGCTCCAAAAATGATACTTCCGGAATGCTTTGGTGTGTAAGGAATTTGCTGTTTGTAAGTTTGCAATTTAACATCGCTCATATCTTTTGCATCTTGAAATGTATAAGAAATTTCGCTGTAAAAATTGAGTTTTTTATTGGCATCAAAACCACTTTTCAACGTTGCATCAACACCCCAAACATCAACTTTTCCGACGTTTTGCATCAACCATGTAAATAAATTAGTACGAGGCATTGCGATAATTTTGTCTGTAATTTGGTTGTGATATCCATCGACAGAAATGGCGATATATTTTTTTTCGTCGAAAGATTTTTCTGCGGAAACGCCGATGTTGAACTGTTTTGCCGATTCGGGTAATAAATTTGTGTTACCCATGTTGGTATAATAAAGTTCGTTAAAAGTTGGCATGCGATAGGTTTCTTTGTAAAAAAATCGTGCGGAAAAATTCGGATTTTTTTGAGGTTGAAAATTTAATCCGAATGTTGGAGAAAGTTTGTAACGATTCTTTGCAATATCAGTAGATTCAGCCTGTTCAAAGATTGATGTTTGTAAAACATGACCATAAAAAAGAACCGATTGCAACGTATAATTCAATGCTAAATTTGTTAACGAAGTCAAGCGAGTCGGATAAGCATATTGATGTAAATTCGAACGCATCTTATGATAAAAAATATCACTGCTCAACGAAGTCTGAAAGCCTTTGTAGCGGCGACTTTGAATGGCTGCGGAACCAAACCGTTCCGTTTGAATAAACCGATGATCCAAAGGTTGCGGACCGAGATAATCGTGATCCATATAATGATGAAATGTCTCTGAAATTTTCGCACTGAATAAAATTTCCGTACTATCCGCAAACCGGTAATTATACTGACCTTGCAGAGATTTTTCTTGATCCCACATTTCTTGATTGCTTGATATATTGTACAAAATCACAGGACCCGGAAGTTGTCGATGGCTGTAATAATAATTCGCTTTGAAAAAATAATCCTGTCTTGAATCTGAAAAATTTTGCCACATTAAATCCATGCGATAACTCTCAACGGCTGAATTGTTGCGGGTTTCCGTTGTTGTGATATTTCCATTGACTAATTTGAACGGATAATTTCCTTTGGCTTTTTGATAATCCGCATTCAACGAAATGAGTTGAGGTTTCCGAGCGACGTTGAGAAATCGATTGATGTTGAATTGAGGATTAAATAAGCCGAACGAGCCCATTTTTAACGAAACATCGACTTGTGTTTTTTGATGTTCATCAAACGTCGGACGAGCAGAAATAAGGCTTAATTGCGAAGATTTTGAATAAAACGAAGCCGTTTGTAAATGCGTTGAAAAATTATCGTTCGACAATTGAATTTCGCCGATATGATCTAAGGTGAATCTACTCAAATCAATTTGTCCGTTCATCGCATTGCTTATCGGAATTTTATCCACGAACACACCCGTATGCGATGCTCCCAAACTGCGAACTGACACGGTTTTCAGCCCGCCGATACCACCGTAATCTTTCACGGTTGCACCTGCAAAATACTTCACGGCATCCGACAATTGAACAGCATTCAACCGTTCCAAACTCGTCATATTCAGCGATTGCAACTGCCCGATATTCGCACTCACACGCGGACGTGCAACAGCAGAAACCATAACCCCTTGCAAGGTTTGAACGCTATCCAACGACTGTGAAAATAAACAAAAATTTTGTACTAAAAAAAATCCCTGTACAAAAAATCTAAAATATGTATAATTCGTTTGTTTTTTCATCATTGTAGCTTCAATCCACGAAAGCATTTAACTGCTGCGATTGCAGGTCTTCTGACTTACCGTTCGTTTGACGCCTTCCCATGATCAATTTTCACAGTGGCTCTTGCCAAACGCTTGTGTTTTCACGGCTTACAGCAGCGGGACTGTCCAGGATTTTCACCTGATTCCTTCGCACAACAAGTTGTGCTACAAACGCGGTGCAAAGTTACAACAATTTTTTGGACTGACCAATTTTTTTGAGAGATTTGACAATTTTTTAATATGGATCATTTTTTAATGTCTGAATGTTAATAACTTTTCCGAAAATATCAATAACCAACGTTTTTTTTTCGTAATTTTGTATGATAAAACAAAAAATACAACACTATGTTTCTACAAATCACAACTCCCGAAACCGTTGAACAAATCGTTCAAACGCCTCTTGTGAAAACGACCGAAAGTATTCCAATCATGGAATTAGCATTCCTTGGCGGCTGGATTATGATTCCGTTGCTTTTTCTTTTGGTCGTCGCTGTTTACATTTTTATCGAACGTTTGATGATCATCAACCAATCGTCGAAAGAACAGGCTAATTTTATGAGCACCATTCGTGATTTTATTCACGATGGACGTATTGATTCTGCGAAAGCCTTGTGTGCCAACACCAACAGCCCGATTGCCCGTATGATTGGTAAAGGTATCTCGCGAATTGGAAAACCGTTAAACGATATCAATGCTGCTATCGAAAACGTTGGTAAATTCGAAGTTGCCAAACTCGAACGCCGCTTGGCTTGGCTTTCCACAACTGCCGGAGCTGCACCAATGATTGGTTTTTTAGGAACCGTTACCGGAATGATTCGCGTGTTTTTTGCAATGGCACATGCAGGCGGAAGTGTCGAAGTAGCCATGCTTTCAGGCGGAATGTACGAGGCTATGGTAACAACCGTAGCGGGCTTGATTGTCGGTATCTTGGCGTATGTTGGCTATAATTATTTGGTGGCTCGTATCGAAAAAGTGGTGTTCATTTTAGAGGCAAGAGCAACCGAATTTATGGATTTATTGAACGAACCTGTAAAATAAATCGTCATGGGTATTAAAACAAAACTCAAACGCTCCGACCAATTCAGCACGGCATCCATGTCGGACTTGGTTTTTCTGTTGTTGATTTTTTTCATTCTATTATCAACCTTAGTCAGTCCGAATGCTATCAATATCTTGTTGCCGAAAAGCGAAAGTCGAACCATGGCAAAGCAAACCGTAACGGTATATATCAACGAATATGCTGAATTTTTTGTAGGTGAAACTCCCGTTCACGAAACACTGTTGGAAGCCGCCATTGCACCTTATATTGCAGGCGATACGGAAGCTACGGTTGTGCTGCGTTCGGATCAATCGGCTCCCGTGCAATACGTGGTGCACGTGATTGATGCAGTAAATTCGATTAACGCAAAACATGGCACCAAACACAAAGTGATTTTAGCAACATCGCCCAAATGACAAACGATCGGCAACGAAATATAATTGCGATAGCATTGACCATAATTTTTCTCGGATTATTGTGGATTTTATTGCTGCTGTTTAGCTTGAAACGCCCCTATCCTCCCCCACCCGAATACGGCGTGGAAGTGAATTTGGGCAATAGCATAGACGGCATGGGCGATATTCAGCCCGATATTTCCGAAAATGTTTCGCAAATTGCACCGAGTTCATCGGCATCGCAAGAACATCTTGCAACGCAAGACAACAGCGATGTTGCGTTGCCTTCGCAACAGCAACCCAGCACACAACGCCCAACGCAAACCACCCAAGAAACTACGCAACCACAACCCGAACAACCGCAACAACCGCAAATCAATCAAGCAGCATTGTTTCCTCCAAGAAATCCTGCACAAGGCGGTAACGAAGGAACAACCGGAAGACCCGGCGATCAAGGTCAAGAAGATGGTTCGAAAACAGGCACCGCATATTCCGGAACAGCGGGAAGTGGAGGAGGTGTGTCGTTTAATTTAAGTGGTCGACAAGCAAGTAATTTAGCAAAACCTGCATACGATTCGCCCGATCAAGGTACGGTGGTTGTAAGGATTTGGGTCAACGCCAATGGAACTGTGATTCGTGCAGAAGCCGGACAACGCGGTACAACCGTTAACGACAGAAATCTTTGGAGAACCGCAGAACAAGCGGCTTTGCGGTCAAGTTTTACACCCGATAGAAATGCCCCCGAACAACAAGTGGGAACAATTTCGTATCGATTCATCAAACTAAATTAAAGGCGAAAATTAAAAAGCATAATAAAAAAAACTCGCATCATTCGATGCGAGTTTTTGGTTTGAGTAAGCAAACTTATCTCGATCTCCTTCGTGCTGCTCCGGCACCTTCTACTTGTGCTTCGGCTTCAACCTCAACAGCCTCTTCCGTACGAACGTTTTCGGCTTCCGGTTCTTTAGGCGTTTCAGGTTTCGCAGTCGTTTGCGGAGTAGATTTAGCAGGGGCTGGTGCCGGAACTACTTCCTCAACTTCTTCAACGATTTCGGTTTCAGGCTCTACAACTTCGGGTTGAGCCGCAGGGCTACCGCAAGCAAACATAATGGCTGCCAACGGAAGGATTGCAAATAATTTTTTCATAATCTTAAAATTTTTAATTGGTTAGAATAATTAATTTTTTTGCAAAGATACAACTTTTTTTTGAATAAAACAATTTTAGGGTAATTTTTCCTTAACTTTTTTTGTCAGTATTTGGTTAATTCAATAATTTTTCGTACCTTTGCAAAATGCTTTGCCTTGGTATTGCAAAAAAAATTACACCTGAACAAAAAAAAATTACACCCGAAATTAAACCTTTACCAATTAAAATTGTCTAAACAAAAAAACATATTATTAACTTATTAAAAAACAATTAAACATGAAAAAACTTTTGAACATGAAAAAAATCTCTGCTCTTTTGCTCTCTGCTGCATTCGTATGTATGGTAGGCTGTGGCAAAGACGACGTCTCTATCTCCGTTACGCCGGGCACATTAGACTTCACCGCTGCCGGTGGTAGTAAAACCGTCAAGGTTACTGTGGAAAATTCGGATGCACAATGGACAAACAACGTTTACCCAGAGTGGATCAAGGTGGAATTCACACCAGGGTCGTCGGATGTTACTATCAAGGTTGATCCCAACTCCGGTAGTAATGCCCTTACGTTTGACCTCGAATTTATTGTTGATGGTAAAAAAGCAACGGTAACCATTAACGTAGGACCCAATTTTAACAACGCTCCCGACATTACGGGGCAGTGGGAGCTCGTTTTCTTTGATGGATATGAGTTGTATCCTGAAAGTTGGGTAGATAGTGATGATTGGTCAACAACGACCGACAACATTACTCGCGACAGTTCGAACGCTCTTTTGTTCTACATCTTTGATTATGCAGCACAATGGGGTGATCCTAAATTGGTCATTGAACATAATACCGACAGCACAGGCTTTGTTTTCAGCACACGCTCATTAGGTGAAGGGCTGACACAGGTTCCGGTTGCTGTAAGACTTTCTGATGACGAGGTGTTCGTTCTCCCGGCAAGAACTCTATACCACACCACAGCAGGAGTATTGGATGGCAATTATACATTCCCTATGACGGTTGCCGGTTCTGGCACTTTCGATGCTGCACTTGCCCTTGTAACCTATGAAGGAGCCACACTGACCTTCGGCGAAAATGGTACAATGATAGATTTTATAGAGTCTCCACTCTTTACAAAACCAGGTCAGTCACCTGCAAAATCAAGTCTGTTGCGTGCCAACCCAAGAAAAGCGGGTAACACTAACTTCAGATTAGATCAAGCGGTTGAAGTTTCTCCGGAAAGCCGCGTTGGAAATCTGAAAGATATGAAAATTCGCAAAAAAAGATAGATAGACTTTATCTCAACTTTTACAATAATGCGGCGGAAATTCCGCCGCATTATTTGTAAAAACTATTAACCAAAAAAAACAACTGCAATTATGAAAAAGTTTTTTGTTTCAGTATTGATTCTTACAGCGATGATGGTTACAACAAGCTGTAATAAAAAAGAAGACCCTACCATCTTAACCGTTAGTTCCTCTGCTTTCGCCAATATCACAAGTGAAGTGATGGATTTCGGCAACTATTTATCAACGGTTAGACGAGTGCAAGCGAGAGAAATCGACGACGCTCTACAAACTTTTGGCACGGTTGATTTTGCTAGAAAAACGACCGCAACGTTAGCACTTTCTGATGATGTTAATGCCGCTTCTCTCAGAAATCTTGCTGATTTTTTAGATGATTTGAGATTCTCCGGAACGATAAGCGATGAAAGCGTAAAAGCAGCACAGGTAGATATTGTAGGACTTTCGTCTACGTCCGGTTCTTCCGGTCATGTTGGTTATTTCCTTTATGCCAAAGTTCAGGAGGGTCTGGGTCCGACAGGATCGTCCTCATTTGTCAGACAACAATCAAGGGCACAATTTTGGTATGCCTCCGCAGAAGTAACCTTTGACGGATTGTATACGGAAATCGTTGACGATGATTATAGAGATATCGAAATCGAAAATGTATTCGAGAATGTAGAACTTAACGCAGGTTGGAATATCGTGTATGAGGTCTATGAAGAAGTGTGGAGTATTTCAGAGACCGATGGCATCTTGGTATCACGAACCAGAACCCTTAGAAATACTGTGATTTCCGGTTTGCATTGGTGGTATAGTCCAATATCGGAATAAAAAAATAATTGATAATCAAAAAAAAATCTAATCCATGAAAAAGCTTATCTTTTTGACCCTTTTGTTTACTGCTGTAGTCAGTTGCAAAACCGTCCCTATCACCGGACGCCGACAATTTGCTTTAGTACCTGCATCGATGTTGAATACGATGTCTGCAACATCGTTTCAAGAAGTTCGAGCATCAAGTCAAATTTCCACTCATGCCGAATATACGGCAATGGTCCACAACACCGGACGTCGCATCAGTCAAGCCGTTGAAACGTTTTTGAGAGAAAACAAAATGGAAGCAAAAATCAAAGAATTTAACTGGGAATTCATTCTAATTGCCGATCCTACGGTTAATGCATGGTGTATGCCCGGAGGCAGAATTGCGTTTTACGAAGGGATTATGCCGATTTGTAGAAACGAAGATGGCGTTGCTGTTGTGATGGCACACGAAATTGCACATGCCGTTGCCAATCACAGTTCCGAACGTATGACACAAGGCTTGATGCAGCAAATGGGCGGTGTTGCTCTTTCGGTAGCATTGGCAAATCAACCGGAATCCACACAAAACCTGGCGTTGCAGGCTTTTGGTATCAGTACGAACATCCTTGGTATTTTGCCGTATAGTCGTAAACACGAATACGAAGCCGACAAACTCGGCATGATTTTTATGGCAATGGCGGGCTACGACCCAAACGAGGCACCTCTATTCTGGGAAAGAATGATGGCTCTGTCGGGAAATAAATCTACATCGGATTTTCTGTCGACTCACCCTGCCAATCAAAAACGGATTGACGAAAACCGGAAAAACATCGCTTTGGCGATGAAGTATTACATACCTCACGAAGGGTCAACATTATCGGCACCAACAGGAAGGCGTGCGAGAACGGCAAGAAGTACCGCAGCTCCGGCAACCAATACGGTAGCACCTGCGGCAACAACACCTTCTTCAACAAGTACGCCGAATGCAGTAGCACCAACTTCGACCGGTAGACGCAGATAATTCCGATGAAAAAAACACTGATTTCCGATATCCTTTTTGGATTGATTTTAGTGCTGATTTTCGCACCGTTTGTGGTAAGCGAATGTTTGTACACATGGTTTAAGGTCGTGTCCGGAAATCATGCTTTCTTGATGGGTTTTGCAAAATTTGCCATTCTCGCCACCATGGGTGAAATGCTTGGACTCCGCATTCGCAAAGGAGTTTACAATGAAGTTGGTTTCGGACTTGTTCCGCGTGCTGTGGTTTGGGGATTTCTCGGAGTAGCAATTACTGCCGCAATGATGGTGTTCAAATTCGGTGCACCGATTTTGACAGACTATCTGTTTAATCAGCAAGGACAGTTGATTGCAGCGATGCAAAGCCATTTTACGGGAATGAAATTGTTGGGTTCGTTTTCGATCAGTTTAATGATGAACTGCATATTTGCTCCGGTTTTTATGGTGTTTCATAAAATTACCGATACGCATATTGTGCAGTATGGCGGAACCTTGAAAGGATTTTTCACACATCGAATTGATTTCTCAAATATCTTGCAAACCATGAATTGGACGGTTCAATGGAAGTTTGTATTTATGAAAACCATTCCGTTGTTTTGGATTCCGGCACACACGATTACGTTTATTCTTCCGAGTGAACTGCAAGTGTTGTTTGCTGCGATTCTGGGCATTGTTTTGGGTGTGATTATGTCGATTGCTGCGAATAAAACGTAAAAAAAACGAAAAAATTGCCTCAAAATTTGGTCAATTCAAAAAAAATTCGTACCTTTGCAATCCGATTTTGAAAAAATCTCAAATCGGATACGTTCAAAAAACCTACGCCCCGTTCGTCTAGAGGCCTAGGACATCAGGTTTTCATCCTGAAGATCAGGGGTTCGAATCCCCTACGGGGTACAAATATCATAACATAGAGACGGTCATCTCCGCCTCTACAAAAAAAACAAAACATTATGGCAAACCATAAATCAGCTAAAAAAAACATCCGCTCTTCTGCAAAAAAGAGACTATCTAACCGTTTGTATGCAAAAACTATGCGTAACTCATTGAGAGATTTCCGTGCCTTGACCGAAAAATCCGCGATGATTGAAACGGTATCATCCGTTATCGAAAAAGTCGACAAGTTGGCGAAAAAAGGCGTTATTCACAAAAACAAAGCCTCCAATTTGAAATCGAAATTGATGAAACAAGCAAACAAATAAAAAAAAAGGGCTGCCAAGCAGCCCTTTTTTTTATGGATTATTTTTTCAACATAAACGGATACTTGTAATCCGTAGGCAAAACAAGTTGCTCTTTGATGGTCCGTGGACTGGTCCAACGAATCAGATTGAGATAAGACCCTGCTTTGTCATTGGTTCCGGACGAACGTGCACCGCCGAATGGTTGCTGACCCACCACAGCACCGGTACATTTACAATTGATGTAGTAGTTTCCGGCGGCGTAGCGAAGTTTTTCATCAGCCATTAAAATAGCCTCGCGATCTTGTGCATAGATACTGCCCGTCAAGGCGTATGGAGACGTGGTGTCGCACAAATCCAGCGTTTTCTTGTAGTCGGCATTTTTGTAAACGTAAATCGTGAGAATTGGTCCAAAAATTTCTTCTTCCATAGATTTATATTTCGGATTTGTCGTCAAAATTACAGTAGGTTCGATGAAATATCCTTTTTTCTTGTTGCCTTTTCCACCAAAAATAATTTCCGCATCTTTCGCTTTTTTCGCATGTTCAATATAGTTCATACAATTATCGAAAGAAGGCTCGTCAATCACGGCATTCACGAAATTTGAAAAGTTTTCGACACCACCCATTTTCAGTTCTTTCAACATTTTTCCCAAGCGAGTTTTGACGTCTTTCCAAAGGCTTTCCGGAATGTAAGCACGCGAACAAGCCGAACATTTTTGACCTTGATATTCAAAGGCACCACGCAACAAAGACACGCAAAGTGCCTCCACATCAGCCGACTCGTGAGCAAAAATAAAGTCTTTTCCACCGGTTTCGCCAACGATTTTCGGATACGATTTGTAGTTTGCCAAATTCTTTCCGATTTTTTCCCAAACACTGTTGAAAACCACATTACCACCGGTAAAATGGAACCCCGCGAAATCTCTGTGATCCGTGCAAACCGTGCCAATCAAATTTCCGGAACCCGGAACAAAATTGATGACTCCATCGGGCAAACCCGCCTCTTGAAAAACTTTCATCAAGAAATAATTCGAAAACAACGATGTTGTGGAAGGTTTCCAAACACAAACGTTGCCCATCAAAGCCGGAGCAAGGTTGAGGTTTCCGGCGATTGCCGTGAAGTTGAACGGTGTAACCGACAAAATAAATCCTTCCAACGGGCGATATTCCATACGATTCAACATCAATGCACCGTGAATCGGCTGATTGCGGTAGATTTCCTGTGCAAAATGCACGTTGAAACGCAAAAAGTCGATGAGTTCGCAAGGCGTATCAATTTCGGCTTGATAGGGGCTTTTGCTTTGTCCGAGCATGGTTGCGGCATTAACAACATAGCGATATTTCGTCGCCAACAAATCTGCGATTTTGAGCATGATAGACGCTCTGTCCACAAACGGCATGTCTGCCCACATTTTCTTGGCTTTCAGGGCAGCATCAATTGCCATTTTCACTTCTTTTTCCGTACATTGGTGATAGGTTGCCAACACGTGTTTGTGATTGTGTGGCATCACCACTTTTCCGAGTTTTCCGGTGCGGACTTCTTTTCCGCCGATAATCATCGGAATGTCGATGGTTTTTGAAGATAATTCTTTGATAGCAGCTTTCAGTGCCGCTCGTTCGGGTGTGCCCGGAGCATAGGAGTTAACCGGCTCATTTTGGGGCATCGGATAATTAAAAATTGCGTTGTTCATAATAATTTGAATTTAATTTTTTCGGCAAAGATACAAAAAAATATCTAAAAACAAAAAAAAATACTCAAAAACAACATTTTTTTCGAAAAAATTTGCATAATCCAAAAAAAAGTCGTATCTTTGCACTCCAATTTTAACAAGTAAGATAAATTATCATGGCAAGAATTTGTGATTTAACCGGAAAAAAGGTCATTAGCGGAAATCATGTTTCGCATTCGAATATCAAGACCAAACGTAAATTCTATCCGAATTTGCAAACGAAAAAGTTCTATGTACCCGAAGAAGATGCGTGGATTACGCTCCGAGTTTCGGCTAAAGCCATTCGTTCGATTAACAAAAAAGGCATCTACGCTTGTTTGTTGGAAGCAGATAAAAACGGAATTATTCGTTTGTAATGCACCTCGAGAAAACGAACGGCTGTCAAGTAGGCAGCCGTTTTTTTTGGTTAATTCAATTATTTTACGTATCTTTGCCAAATGTTTTCACTCAAGATAAAACCAATCACCGTTTTTGCACTTTTGGTAATGTTCAGTTATGTTGCCGTTTCGCAGACTATTCCTGATGTTCCGACGCCTCGACGCGTGGTACAGATTGCCGGAGTGGTTATGGATAATGAAAATTTGAAACCGATTCCATACGTCAATATCTCGGTAAGAGGCTCACATCGAGGAACTTCGGCAGATGCAAACGGATTTTTTTCATTCGCAACTTTGGTGGGAGATGTCTTGGAATTTACAAGTATCGGCTTTCGTTCTGTTGCTGTGAGAATTTCCGATACCATCATGGCAGATCGCTACACCATCTATCAATCCATGCAAAGAGACACGTTGGAGTTGCCTCTTACTGTGGTTTATCCGTGGCCCAGCAAAGAAAAATTCCGAGAGGCATTTTTGAATTTGAATGTTCCCGATGATGATTTTGAAATTGCACGAAAAAATGTGCTGTTGTCTGATCTGAGAGAACGTGCCAGATATTCGAAAATGGATGCCGGCATGAATTACAGACATTTTATTCAACAAAGAACCGACCAATTGTATTACGCCGGACAACAAGCACCGAATAATTTGCTAAATCCATTGGCGTGGGCACAATTCCTGCGAATTTGGAGCCAACAAAAAGAAGAGAAAAAACGACAACGCGTACGAGATTGGGATTCGTATGAACCGTAACCAAATTTTTTTGACAGCGATTTTTTGCCTGTTGAGTTTTTCGTTGATGATGGCTCAAACACAGGATACGACCCTTGTTCGAGATATCATGGGTCCGGAAATTCGTAGTGGACGGCTAACCAATAATCCTCGAATTATCAGCACTATTTCTGCAAAAGATTTACCTTCTGCAAACAACAGTATTGAGGCGTTAATCAAGACTTTGCCGGGTGTTGCGTCCAACAATGAATTGAGTTCGCAATACGCTGTTCGAGGTGGAAATTTCGATGAAAATTTGGTTTATGTGAATGATATCGAAATTTTTCGACCGTTTTTGGTTCGTTCGGGAGAGCAGGAAGGACTGAGTTTTATCAATCCTGATTTGGTTTCTACGGTGCAGTTTTCGGCAGGTGGATTTGATGCTAAATATGGCGATAAAATGGCGTCGGTTTTGGATATTCGATACAAACGTCCGAATCAATTTGCAGGCTCTGTATCATTAGATTTATTAGGTGCTTCAGCACATTTGGAAGGTGCTTCGAATAATCAAAAATGGAAAGGATTGATGGGCGTTCGACATAAATCCAATCAATATCTGTTGAATTCTTTACCTACGCAAGGCGACTATCGACCGTCGTTTACGGATATTCAAACCTATGTTTTGTATACGCCGAATCCGTTTTGGGAATTCGATATTTTGGGAAATATCGCACTGAATAAATATGAATTTGTGCCAACATCAAGACGTTCGAGGTTCGGTACTGTCAACAGTCCGATGGGGCTTTACATTCATTTCGAAGGTCAAGAAATCGACCGATTTAACAGTGTTTTCGGGGCTTTTTCAACAACGTACAGACCTCATGTGAATATGCAACATCGTTTTACTATTTCGGGATACCAAACGGTCGAACGCGAATTTTTTGATATTTTAGGGCAGTATTGGTTGAATGAAGTTGGTGGTGATGACGAAGTAGATTCCGGCGAATTAATGGGCATAGGAACCTTTCTCAATCATGCTCGAAATGAATTGAATGCGATTATCTACAATGCGAATTATCACGGGCGATATTTGACTGAAAAAACTTATTGGCTATGGGGTGCAAAATTTCAACGCGAGGATATTTTGGATTATCTGAACGAATGGAAAATTGTAGACTCGGCAGGGTTTACATTGCCCAATCCACCGGGCTTTCCGGAGATTTCAAATCCTTCATCACGTCCTCCTTTATTGCAAAATGTTTACCAAGCGAATCATCATTTGATAACGAATCGCTATCAAGGATTTTTGCAAAGCAATTTTGAAGTTTCTCCGGAATTGGCTGTAGTTGCAGGATTCAGAGTGTCGTATTGGGATTTCAATAACGAATTTTTAATTAGTCCGCGTGCTTCGTTGACATATGCACCGAAAAATTGGGTCAATTGGGCGTTCAGATTTGCATCGGGAATCTATTATCAAACCCCATTTTACAGAGAGTTGAGAGATTTGGACGGGCATTTGAATGCGGATATAAAATCGCAACGTTCGATACATGTTGTAGGTGGTGCGGATTATTATTTGACACTTTGGAATCGTCCGTTCAAACTCACGTCTGAGGCGTATTACAAGGCTTTGAGCAATTTAATTCCTTACGAAATTGATAATGTTCGCATTCGCTATTTGGCAGAAAATATCGGAAAAGGCTACGCTACCGGAATTGATTTTCGCTTGGCAGGTGAAGTGATTAAAGGTGCTGAGTCTTGGGCGAGTTTGTCGATTATGAGTACAAAAGAGAGTATTGCCGGCGGAGCATATATTCCTCGTCCGACCGATCAACGTATAAATTTTAATTTGTTTTTTCAAGATTATTTGAGAACGAACGATAATTTCAAAGCACACTTGAATCTCGTGTTTGGTACGGGTTTGCCGTATGGTTCACCCAATGCATTGAAAAATTTTGAAGCGTTTCAACAGCGAAAAGATTTTCGTTTGCCCCCTTATCGTCGAGTGGATTTAGGATTCTCATATCACGTGAAAGCCCTTAAAACAGGCACTCTTTGGCTAAGTGCAGAAATTTTTAATTTGTTTGATATGAATAACACGATTTCGTATTTATGGATTTCAGATTTTAGTAATCGACAATATGCTGTGTCGAATTATCTTACTTCACGACGCTTGAATTTCAAAATTAGTGTAAGTTTTTAGTTTTTTTTTCGTATCTTTGCATCAAAATTATCATAACATGGAATTCTCACTCTCTCAAATTGCACAACTTTTAGACGGAAAAATCGAAGGCAATACCGACTCAAAGGTGCATAAACTCTGTAAAATCGACGAAGGCGAATCGGGCGGACTTTCGTTTTTGGCGAATCCGAAATATGTTCCGTATGTTTACGACACGAATGCAACGGCTGTGATTATCGGTTCGGATTTAATTCTCGAAAAGCCTGTAAAAACAACACTTATCCGCGTTGAAAATGCGCAGTTGGCTTTCGCAAAACTCTTGGAAATTTACAATCAGGTCAAGAGTAACAAGGTTGGAATTTCCAAACAATCGTCCATTCACGAAAGTGTGAAAATCGGCGAAAACTGCTATGTAGGCGAGTTTGCCGTGATTGGCGAAAATGTTCAATTGGGAAACCATGTGAAAATTTATCCGCAAGTTTATATCGGCGACAACACGAAAATCGACGATAACACAACGATTTTCGCCGGTGTGAAAATTTATTCCGATACACAAATTGGCAAAGATGTTACGATTCATGCGGGTAGCGTGATTGGTGCGGACGGATTTGGTTTTGCACCTGTGGATTCGTCGTACAGCAAGGTGGCACAAATCGGCAATGTGATTATCGAAGATCATGTTGACATTGGAGCAAACACCTGTATTGACCGTGCAACGCTGGGTTCAACCATCATCAAAAAAGGCGTGAAATTAGACAATTTAATTCAAATTGCCCACAATGTTGTAGTTGGCGAAAACACTGTAATGGCTTCCCAAACGGGCATTTCAGGTTCAACCAAAATCGGCAAAAATTGTATGTTCGGCGGACAAGTCGGCATTGCAGGTCATGCCATGATCGCTGATGGTGTTAAACTCGCGGCTCAGAGCGGCGTTCCGTCGAGCATCAAACAGGAAAACGCTGTGTTTTTCGGCTCTCCGGCAATGGACGCTTCCGAATATCGGCGTTCAACGATTCATTTCAAGAATTTCGACAAAATTGTGAAACGTTTGAACGAATTAGAGAAGTCAAAATAATGGAAAAACCGTTAACACCTTTCGAAGAAGGACAGGTTTTGTTGATAGACAAGCCCTACGGCTGGACTTCCTTTCAAGTGGTGAATAAATTGAAATGGAAAATCCGACATACGTATAAATTATCGAAATTGAAAATCGGTCATGCCGGAACGTTAGACCCTTTGGCAACAGGGCTTTTGATTATCTGCACCGGAAAATTTACCAAACGTATTGCGGAATTTCAAGCCCAAGAAAAAGAATACACCGGAACGTTTGTTTTGGGTGCAACGACTCCTTGTTTCGACATGGAAAAGCCCATAGACAGGGAGTTTCCGACTAATCACGTGACCAAAGAACTGATTTTGGAAACCGCCAAATCATTTGTTGGAGAGCAAATGCAAGTTCCTCCGATTTTTTCCGCAGTGAAAATCGATGGTAAGCGAGCTTACGATTACGCCCGACAGGAGCAAGATGTAGAGATTAAAGCCAAACCGATTTTCATCAAAGAATTTGAAGTTACGCGTATCGAAATGCCCGAAGTGGATTTTCGGATTGTTTGCAGTAAAGGCACTTATATTCGCTCGATTGCACGAGATTTTGGTGAAAAATTACATTCAGGAGCCTATTTATCCGCACTTCGGCGGACCAAAATCGGCGGATTTAGGGTTGAAAATAGCGATAATTCCATGATTTTGGAATAAATTTTCCAAAAAATTTGCATTTTTCAAAAAAAAATATTACCTTTGCGTACCCAAATTGTGCATAAATGAAACTGTCTCAATTCAATTTTCCGTTTAAGAACAGCATGATTGCCTTGTATCCCGCGAAGAATCGCGATGAGGCGAAGTTGATGGTTGTGGATCGCAATAGACAAAAAATCGAACACAAAACGTTCAAAGATATTTTGAAGTATTTTGATTCGGGTGATGTGTTTTTGATGAATGACACTAAGGTTTTTCCGGCGATGCTTTCCGGCACCAAAGAAAAAACCAGAGCCATGATTACGGTGTTTTTGCTCCGTGAACTCAACCCCGAATATCGCTTATGGGACGTGTTTGTGGAGCCTGCTCGAAAAATCCGAATTGGCAATAAATTATATTTTGGTCAGAACGAAGAATTGGTTGCGGAAGTTATTGATAACACAACGTCTCGCGGACGTACGCTACGCTTTCTTTTCGACGGTCCGTATGATGAATTTAAGGACATGATTCAACATCTCGGAAAGATTCCGCTGCCCGAACAAATTTTGGCATTGAGAGATCTCGAACCTATCGATGAAGAGCGTTATCAAACGATTTATGCGAAACACGAAGGTGCTGTGATTGCTCCGGCTGCCGGATTGCATTTTAGTCGCGAACTTCTGAAACGTGCGGAAATAAAGGGAATCGAGTTGGCTTTTGTTACCGAACATTGTGGATTAGGAAATTTTCGTCGCATCGATGTTGAGGATTTAAGTAAACACAAAACCGATTCCGAAGAAATTATCATCACCGAAGAGGCTTGCGATATTGTGAACCATGCACGTGCACAAGGCGGAAGAGTTTGTGTTATCGGAAACTCGACTTTACGCGGGGTTGAGACGGTTGTCGGCATCAACGGACAATTGAAACCTTATCAAGGTTGGACGAATAAATTTATTTATCCGCCTTACGATTTTCGTTTAGGAGATGCGTTGGTTACGAATTTCCATGAGCCGCAATCGTTGATGTTTATGATGACGTGTGCGTTTGGAGGTTTTGAATTGATTCAACGAGCGTACAAAGAAGCCATCGCTAAAAAATACAAGTTTTTGGCTTACGGCGATGCGATGTTAATTCTCTAAAAGCCTTATGGAACGGGTGATTTTGGGTATTGACCCGGGCACAGTGATGATGGGTTACGGCGTGATCAAACAAGTCGGAAAATCCATTCAATTCATCGAAATGGATGTGCTCAATTTGAGTAAAGAACCTGATGTTGCAAAGAAATTACATCGAATTTTTGAATGTACTGTTGCTTTGATCGAAAAACATCAACCGTCACATCTTTCTATCGAAACACCTTTTTTCGGAAAAAACGTTCAGTCGATGCTCAAACTTGGGCGTGCACAGGGTGTTGCGATTGCGGCAGCCATGTCGAAAAACGTACCGATTCACGAATATGCTCCTCGAAAAATCAAAATGGCAATCACCGGAAAAGGCACAGCCTCTAAGGAACAAGTGGCGAAAATGTTGTTCAGTTTGATGAAAATTGATGAAATTGTGCCCAAACATTTGGACGCCACAGACGGTTTAGCAGCGGCGGTTTGTCACTCCCTGCAAAATGATATTTCCGGAGTTGTTGAAAAAAAATGCAAGGGACGAAAAACATCAACTCCCACGCGAAAATACTCCGGTTGGGAAACATTTATTGCACAGAATGAAAAACGGATTTTAGGCACGTGAAATCTCTAAAATTTCAAATGGAATAACACCTGCCGGCACTTTCACATCTACTTTATCGCCTTGCTTATGTCCGAGTAAACCCCGCGCAATCGGAGATTCTGCGGAAAGTTTTCCGGCTTTGAAATCGGATTCGCTTTCGGGAACCAATGTGTAAGTAACCGTTGTATTGGTTTTGAGATTTTTCAGTTTAACAACAGAAAACACCAAAACTTTTGAGGCATCTAATTTGGATTCATCAATTAATCGAGCATTTGCAATTTCGTTTTGCAAATTAGCAATTTTCAATTCCGTCAAACCTTGTGCCTCTTTTGCAGCATCATATTCTGCATTTTCGGAAAGGTCACCTTTGTCGCGTGCCTCTGCGATATTGGCAGATGCAGCAGGACGTGCAACCGTAATCAATTGGTGCAACTCTTCGTTCAAGCGCTGCAAACCTTCTTTGCTGTAATACTTTATTTTACTCATAGCGACAAAAAAATAGAAACACTCTCGATCCAAGAGTGCCTCAGTTGTTAATCAATTTGCAAAGATACAACTTATTTTTGAAATAACCAAATTATTTATACTTTCGTTCTAAAATAGTTGAATAAATAATAGCATCTTGAAGGTTGAAATCGACAGTTTGACTTGTAGAATCAACCTCTTCCGATAATTGATCTGTAATTTCTTCGTGTTCCATAGTTTGGAATTTTTTTGCAAAGATACGAAAAAATATCGAAAACAAATGAGTTTATTACTAAATTTACAACTTTTTTCTATTAAATCGTTTTCCCTTGCTCCAATAACAACGTTTTCGACGGTTGGTCGCAGACTTCGGTCGGTCCGAAATACTGGATTGGACCGGGATACACGTAGCAGGTTTCTTTCGCCCATTGCTCGCGATGTATAGAAAATGTTTGGAACGGTGCTCCGTCCAATTTCACCAAAGCCTTTTGAATAACGGGTTTCATGGCTCCATGACGTTTTTCCATGTTCATCATCATCGTGGTGGGAACGCCACCTGCAACCCATTTTTCGGCGGGTTCGGTGGTATTTTTTACGGACGACATATAACCTGTTTTCCCGTTGGCAATCAACAACGACGCGGTGTAGCCGAGAGAATAGCAATAATCCGCATCGAAATTCGATGGGGCTGCACAACGTCCTTCGTAACCGAAAAAATGTGTCATTGCAGCAAATTTCCCTTTGTATTTGCCCTCTTTAGCCCATTGTTGTAATTTCACACCAACCATTTCTGCCAACAATTTTTCCGTTTCGATCAACGAAACTTGAACATTACCATGAGGATCTCTGTCGAGCGTTAATTGACGAGCAACACCCTCAGGCAACGATGCGTAAACCCCAGCATTTTTCGGCGAAAGGTGAGAAATAACATAGTCGCGTTGTTTGTTCTTATCCATCATCGAAAAGTCGTCATTGTCAGCCAAAAAATCGTTGAGTTCGTCCATCAAAACACGCATTTCGGGAATAAATTCAATCAAGCCTTCGGGAATCAAAACCGTTCCGAAATTATTGCCGTGATTTCCGCGATGTGCAACGGTTTCTGCAATATAGGTAACGATTTCGTCCAATGATTGTTGTTTCGTTTCAACTTCTTCCGAAATCAAACAAACATTCGGTTGCGTTTGCAATGCACATTCGAGTGTAATATGCGATGCCGAACGTCCCATCAATTTGATGAAATGCCAGTATTTTCGGGCAGAATTGCAATCGCGTTGGATATTTCCGATGAGTTCGGAATACACTTTGCAAGCGGTATCAAAACCAAACGAAGTTTCGATCATGTCGTTTTTCAAATCGCCATCAATCGTTTTCGGACAACCGATGACCTGAATTCCGGCGTTTTTGGCTTTATAATATTCCGCCAAAACACAGGCATTGGTGTTGGAATCGTCGCCACCGATAATCACGAGGGCTTTGATGTCTAATTGTTTCAAAATTTCCAAACCCTTGTCGAATTGTGCGGGGTCTTCGAGTTTAGTACGTCCCGAACCGATGATATCAAAACCGCCTGTGTTGCGGTATTCATCTATGATTTCGGTGGTTAGTTCGATATATTTATGGTCGACTAATCCACCCGGACCCATGAGAAAACCGTAGAGTTTGCTGTCTTTGTGGATATGTTTTAATCCGTCAAAAAGTCCGGAAATCACGTTATGCCCGCCCGGAGCCTGTCCGCCGGAAAGAATGACACCGGTGTTGATTGCGGAAAAATTGGGGTTTTCCGAACATTCTTCAAATTTCAACAACGGCATTCCGTAAGTATTCGGGAATAATTCTTCGATTTCTTTTTGGTCGGCAACCGATTGGGTTTTTTCACCTTCAACTAATTTTACTTGGTTTTTCAGGATTTTTGGAAGTTTGGGTTGATACGCAGCACGTGCGATTTGTAAAGAACTTGTTTTCATAATTTTTATTTTGGTGCAAAGTTACATTAAAAACTCGTGTGCCGGAATCACTTCTATCACTACATTTTCGTGATGGATGGTATCTCGCTGATTATAGGTAATGATATAACCTTTGGTTTGTTTGAAGTAGTGCATCGCTTCCGTCAAACCTCTTATTTCTCTCTCTTCGTTGTCTTCGTTTAAATCCCAACAAACTTGCAAGAGGGTCTTAATTTTTCCGTTTTGCAATTCCACAAAGTCGCATTCTTTGTTGTTTTCATTAAAATAAAACAATTCTTTTGTGTGCCGTCGCAAATGCGAAAACACTATATTTTCCAGCAGGTAGCCGTAGTTCTCTGTCAACAAAATTGTACCCGTTTTGATCAATCCCGTATCGCACACATAGACTTTTTTGGGTGCCAACATTTGCGATTTAAGGGAGAACGAAAATTTGGGTAAAAGTTGAATCAAATAGGACGCCTCCAAGTAGGAAAAATAATCCAGTATTGTAGATGGAGATTTAACACCGGCAATGTCTTTGAGTTTGCTTGGCGTAGTGAGTTTGGCGGTGTTGAAAAAGAGATAGGAAAGCAAGCGTTTGATCGACGATGCGTCTTTGATGCCGTATCTGACTACAATGTCTCGATACAAAATATCATCGATCAACCCATTCAGGATATCCGGATTTTCGGCTTTCACATATTCCGGAAAACCGCCTGTTTGCAGATATTCCAGAAATGTTTTCGCATTATTTTTTTTGTTTTTGAACGAAACAAATTCGCGATACGAAAACGGAAACAATTCTTTGGTAATTTGCCTACCGGTAAGTTTTGTACCTAATTCACGGCTTAGCAACGACGCATTGGAACCTGTCAAAACAATCCGATACCGTTGATCCAATTTCTGCCTTACAAACAATTCCCAGCCTGTAACAGCCTGTATTTCATCAAAAAACAACAGTTTTTGTCCTGATTTTTCAATAGCTGTATCCAACAAAGCAAAATCTTTGATTTGAAAATCATAGAGGCGAATATCCTCAAAGTTAAAATAGAAAAAATCTTGCTCACTGCTACGTAGATATTGGTGTAGCAGTGTACTTTTCCCGCAACGGCGAATGCCCGAAATAATCAGTGCGTGCGATGCCATACGTGGCAACGTTTCCAGGATTTCTCTTTGCAATCCACTGTCGTTTTGCAAAAGACGTTCTTTCTGTTCGCTTGCAATTTGCTCTATATCTGATAGTTTGACCACTTCTATATATTATTTCGATACAAATGGAATATGTATTCCATTTGCAAAGTTACAAAAACTTTTTGAATTGACCAAATTTCGTGCAAATTTTTTGCCGTCATGTCGAGCCTTATCCTTCAATACTTTTTTTGGGAGCAAAAAAAGTATTCAAAAAAACTCTTTGCAGGAAATACGTCACCGCTACGCTCTGACATTTCCTGCGATAACGTATTCGTCGCTACGCTCCTCATGGTTTTTTACGCTGCGC
>Ga0099364_10001808_pt1 | contig 34736 bp, 20 predicted proteins | sample TergutTh196P3_FD_73070 | JGI IMG/M metagenome (GOLD analysis project Ga0099364, IMG submission 73070) | Microcerotermes parvus P3 segment gut microbial communities from Pointe-Noire, Republic of the Congo - Th196 P3 | ecosystem: Host-associated > Arthropoda: Insects > Digestive system > Gut ... | reverse complement strand
GTCAAAAGCACAAGCATAAGCTGTGCCGCTTCTATCAATACTTACATTGTCAAGCGTGATGTTGACAGCCGTTAAACCGGAATTAACTTTGATTTGGTTGGCAGTGGTGGTCGAGCCGGCTGTTGCCATTGTGATGGTGTAGTCACCGTTTTGTAAAATCATAAGTGTATTGGATGTATATGTCCAATCTGTGTCTTCCATCCCGCCTGTGATGACTAAATTTTTTACCAGAGCCGCTGAAATTACACCATAATCAATGGTGATGCTGTCTGTTTCCAATGCGCTGTCAGTGACGGTAATAGTTGCCGTACCTGCCGTACCTGCTGTTGTCGGTGCACCTGAAATGGTACCGTCTGCACTTATTGTGATTCCGTCAGGCAAATCTGTTGAACTGAAGGTGTACGGTGGTATTCCGCCGGAGACGCCGCTTGAAACGTCAATGTTTGTAATTGCCGTTCCAACTGTGGAAGCAGGAATGTCAAAAGCAGCACTGTCGGTGAATGCCAGCGGTATCGGAATTATAAACTCAACCAATGCACCCGTCGTCGTAAGATAACTGCCTGTTACCGGATTAGGAATGGCAGTATAGCCTGTCAGCTCAAATACAATATTTTGTGTCGTAAACGTCGTAATGACCGACATACTTTTCCCTGCGGAATCAAGACCGGTCATCAAATCTATCGGGCTAACCGCATCAAACGGTGTGGGAAGTGTTACTGCAACAATGTCAGTTGACGTATCAGGGTCGGCTGTGAACAAAACGTTGTTGCCAATTGTTGCCCCACCGGCTCCCAAAAGATTGCCTTCCGGCAAAGCAACAAAAACATTGCCGGGCGAACCAGCATTACTTCCACCTCCCCTACCGATGGGTCCTACACCTGGTGATGAGAATCCGGCTGTTCCTCTCTGTGCAGTCACTTGAGTCGATTCGCCGTAGATTAGGATATTATCACAGTTGCCGCCTCTAATACTACTACCACTACCACTTATGCTGCTGCCGCCACCAATACCGACGCCGTTGAAGATTCCGAGTCCGGATATACCGTTGCCACCGGTGGCTTTGACAATACCGCCGCTAATAGTAATGTTACCACTTGCACCGCCATTGTTAGAACTTCCGCCACCGCCGATGCCTGCACTGCTGCCGGAGGAAGCGTTCCCTGTGGCTGTGACATCGCCGCCATTGATTGTAATGGTACCGCCTGCACCGCCATTACTGGCTCCACCACCACCGCCGATACCTGCACCGGCATATCCGCCGACAGCATTGACTGTACCGCCATTGATTGTAATGGTACCGCCTGCAGCACCATTACCGGTTCCGGCACCACCGCCGATACCTGCACCTAAAGATCTGCCGGCAGCATTGACTGTACCGCCGTTTATTATGATGTTGCCGCCATTTCCATCAGAGCCGCCACCAATACCGGCACCCCAGCTGAAACCGCTAACGGCATTGATGATACCGCCATTGATCGTGATCGTACCGCCATCATCCCCCCTTCCACCACCGATTCCGGAAGCGGATTCACCGCCGGTTGCATTTACTTTACCGTTATCCGTGCTGTCAATTGTCAGCATCGCGTTTGTGGTTTGGATACCTGACGCATTTGATCCTGCCGTGAGAGTGTTCTCCGAATCATCTGCCAAAATGAGCAACACATCCGCATCCGCATTCAACAGTAATGGGCTTTGAAAATCACCAAGACCGGTGATAGACATATTATCTAATGTGATGGTAACCGCTGCATCAGCCTCGACCTCAAGACGCCGTTGGCTACCGAAATTGCTGTTGATGACCGTCACATCTGCACCGTCAAGAATAGTGTAAACACCATCTGAATCGCCGGAATATGTCCAACCAATGCCGTTTGGCGGCGGGACGGTGATGCTCAAATCAATAATATTTGAGAGTGTGTACACATTCACCACTACAATATCACTCGTTATTGAGGCAGTTGGTGAACCAGTCACACCGCTGTTCGTGTTCGTCACCACGACATAATAATAAAGAACCGCAACCGTTGTCGTTGGCGGTGTGTAACTGTTGCTGTTTGTACCAATCGGTGTACCGCCAATATCACTGTTTACCGTGTTGCTGTACCACTGATAAGAGAGTGTTCCGCCGTCTGTGACGCTCGCTGTGACCAAGAGAGGAGTTGCCGTCGCACCTTGTATGTATGCTGTACCTTGCGGCTGGACGGTGATATCAGGCGTTTGTGCATCTACTAACACGTCTACTGTTACTGCCGCTACGCTGCTGGTTACTGAGACGGCGCCGTCAGCGCTCACAACACAATAATAATAGTATGTGCCCTGCGTCAATGTTGTCGGAATTGTAAAGCTTGCGCCGTTTTCTCCTGAAATCAGCGTGCCGCCTGAATTGCTGTTTATCGTGTTGCTGTACCATTGATATGTCAGCGGCGTGTCCGGGTACACAGATGCTGTCACTGTCAGACTTTCTGTGATCGCGCCTTCTGTCACCGTTGTTGTGGCTGCAGGCTGAGTATCAATGTAGATTTCCGGCGGAGATAATGTATTTATAGGACCGCCAATGATCACAGCGCCCGAATTGAAATGATCATTTCCCGCAGAACGGACAAAGAGATGATAAAAAGTACTCGGCGTCAGACCGGTGAATATCGGACTGCTGCCCCAGGTAGCAGTGGCGACAACATCTGTCGTACCATATCCGTATTCAATTGACTGTCCTGTATGAGATGCCAACGCCATGCCGCTTGTATCAATGTCAATCGTTGTAGCACTGCGAGTCACCGTAAAGGTTGAAATGGATATGTTCGAACCGCGAATTTTGTCACCGGTGTGGACGGCATCGCTTCCAAAAGTAATTGTGCTGCCGTCATCATATACGATATTACCAGCGTTGTTGAGAACACCATTAATGTTCAGTGTTCCTGTAGCGGTGACTATAGTAGTGCCGGTGTTGTTAAGCGTCCCGTTGATGGTCAGCGTGCCGTCTAGCGCACCATCCTGATTGATTATGACAGTGTTGTCGTTGTCGAGCGTTCCATTTACCGTAAATAATGTGCCATTTGCATATACTATGCCGTGGTTGGCGAGTTCTCCATTAACATTGTTCGTACTTCCGACAGTGCTGTTTAGATAGAGTGAATTGAAAAGCGTTGCACCATTATTTATTGTCATGGTTCCGCTATTGTTAAGAGAATTACTGTTGGTAAACAATGCACCGCTGTTTACAGTTAAAGTGCCACTGTTACTGTTATTAAAAAAGTAATTTATCGTTGTGCCTGAGTTAATAGTGATATTACCGTTGTTATTCGTATTATTTATTATTATGTCTGAGTTGACGGTAACATTTCCATTGTTGGTGATCGTGCCGACACTGTACACGGGTCCGTTGACAGTCAAAGTCATTCCGGAAGGAATTGTCAATTTATTTGCAGATTGAATCTGAATACTGTAATAACTTCCGAGAGTTCCGAGAGATGGAATAGTCAAGTCTGACGGCAGCGTAACATCACCATACAACTCGCCAACAGCACCACTTGGGTAAATTTGGCTAAAATGGAAAAAATCAAAGAAAACTATCCCCTTAGTCATGGTTTTATCAATACCGTCGTGTAATGTGCCATTTAGATACACAACACAGTCGCCATTGATATCAAATGTGCCATAATTGGTATCATCATATCCAATAGGATACCAGCGTTTCGGCGGACTTGTTATAGATGGTCCGCCTATAATATTCAAAACACCTGTTCCTGTGACGGTGAGAGCTGTTCCGGAGTATGTTGTAATCGCCGCCCAATCTTCTGCACCTGTTAAAGTATTGTTTCCAATAAGAGACAGTGTCAAACTTCCGCTGTTTAATGTAATCGGCGACATTGGTGTCGTATAATCACGCACATTGACATGGATTGCTGCATTGTTCAGTGTGATGTTTGCAGGTCCGTTCACCACGATGCGTTTTGAAATGTTGCCGGTATTGCCGGTAACTTCGATGTCTGCACCGCTGTTTACGGTGAGGACAGTACCATCCCAACTGCAATATGGAGAGGAACCGCTTTCCCACACTCCGGTTGCTATATTAAATGTGCCTGTTGCTGCTTGTGCCGGTGATGGCAAAACGGAAATGAGAGTGAATGCCACCGCAATTATAAATAAAATGCCAAATAATCTTTTCGAATTGTTCATAACATTGACCTACCGATCGTGAGTATAATCGCCGGGGATAGCTGAGTCGCCGGACACGTTTTTGATAAATTCGTTTTTTGGATCAGATAATTGTTTTAATTTTTGAGATGACTCTCTTGAGCCGTGTTTGAATGTATTTGTAAAAACCGTTTTTGCTTTATTTGGGAAAGGGGTCATGTTTGGAAATAATGTCCTCTTCCAAAGCAATTCATACATCCTCGTTTAATTACAACAGAATATTAGATTCTGTGGTAAACGGGCAAAGATGTCGATTCTGCTCCCTTTTAAAATCGTCGATTTTCATAAAATAATCGCTTAATATAACGATTTAAACATTGATTCTTCTTATATTTTATGGGTAACAATAGATGGGGAGTATTCCACTTTTGTAAATCTTTTTCCTGTTCAACCGCCTTGGGGCAATTGATTGAATGGGCGGTTGATCTGGGTTTCATGATTAAAGAAAAAATGAAACATCATTTTATACCACATCAATAAAATCGGGGGTACCCGTTTCCCCAAATCATCAAACGCTGTTAAGGAAAAATGTACCCCGTTTTTGAATCGCTTCAAGAAGAATGATGTTTCGAGTTTAAGCAAAAAACAAAATCAAATCCCTACAACCTTTTTCCTTAAAACATCCAAACTCCCTCAAATTTTGTTTTCAGTAGCGCAGCGGATGAAAGCAAAATTTGAGCGTTTTCAAAAAAAAATATTGTTGCTATTATTAGGTTCATCGCTTTTTGTTTTTTCTATTGTTTTCGGTTACGGTTACTGCTTACAACTCACAACAAAAAAACGGTTTTGTTTTTTCTATTGTTTCCGGTTACGGTTACTGCTTACAACTCACAACAAAAAAACGGTTTTGTATTTTTCTATTGTTTCCGGTTACAGTTACTGCTTACAACTCACAACAAAAAACGGTTTTGTATTTTTCTATTTTATTTTTATGGGTGTGAATCCGTTCGATTCAGCCGCCTTGGGGCGACTGATCGAACGGTGGTTGATTCGGGTTTCATGATTAAAGAAAAAACGAAACATCAATTTATATCACACCAAATGAAAACGGGGGTACCCGTTTCCCCAAATCATCAAACGCTGTTAAGGAAAAATGTACCCCAATCCTTAATCGCTTCAAGAAGAATGATGTTTCAGGTTTCAGACAAAACAAAAACAAGAAATAAAAGAATCATGAGAAAAACAAAAAAAGAAATAAAAGATCATGAGAAAAACAAAAAAAAGATTAAAAAATTGAAAAAAATTGAAAAAAAATCAAAATGTAAAAAAGATCCTTTGAGTGACTCACTAAAAAAGATGAAAAAGGGGTAAAATCAAACGTACATGATTAATTGTCCTTCTTCTGTGTATTGGATCAATAAATTGGTCAAATCCTTTGTCGTGATGATTTCGGTGCCTTCAATCATCTCTTCTTTTGTCAAGCCGACCAAAGTCGCCGCCAATTCACAGCATTTGATTTTGACGCCCAAATCCAAACATTCCTGAATTTTTTCATCATAGTTTTGAGGACTTTGTTTATTTTTCTTTATCAAAATCGTACCCATCGGACCCCAGATTAAAATCATTGTCTCAAGTCCTCTTTTGCGATAGCATCGCGCAAATCTCAAAGCGTGCTGCGGCGCTGTACTTTCATACACCATGTCATTGAGTAAAACCAAAACTTTTGTAACTTCGGGCATAAAAACCTCAGGAAATGATAAATCATGATAGTTATTTTCAAGTTTAACAGAGATGTATATAATGATTTCCCTTTATACGTTCAAAAGTGTTGTATTTATTACAAAATAAATGATATAATGGCGAATGAACCTTTTTTTAATGAGAAAAAAAGAGGAAAAGGGAAGAGGAAATGGGAGAAATGGAAAAAAAATAGGGGAAAGGGAGGAAAAATAAATCCCTTTCATTATTTAACAATAACAACAACAGCAGCGCCAACATGAAGGAGATCAATTTCACGCCCGTTTGAAATCAATTCTTTTTTAATCTCAACGGCGTCTGCACCGAGTTCAATGATTTCGCCGCCGACATCTATGGTAATTTTGCCGGCTTCTTTCATTTTTTCAGCTTCTTGCGGCGGCAGGGCCTTTAAGGCACCGATAATTTTGCCGGCTTTGTCTCGAAACTGCGGACCTAAGAGTCCCATGTTCGGCTTGACTTCTGTGGGAACTGAGGCAAAGTCAGGATCGCCTTTGATTAAATCCACAGGGGATGCGACAGCACTTGAAATGTCGCCAATATCAACATCGGCGTTGTAAATTTCAATTTTCTTTAACGGGGCGTTTAAAGCCATCTTGTTGTCAGACTTGTAGCTGCGAATGGCACTTGTGATTTCTTTGATCAGCTCGCCTTTGGATTCGGCGTCCTTTGAAATGCAGGCGCTGATTTCAGGCCAACTTTGTTGGTGAACGCTTCCGTTGCCGATACGAGAATACATCTCTTCCGCCAAAAACGGTGTAAACGGTGCCAGAAGTTTGGATAAGACGGAGACAGATGTGTAAAGCGTGTAGCGTGCCGCCTCTTTTTCATCATCGTTGCTGCCGTAAAGGCGGCCTTTGACGAGTTCAATGTAGTTGTCTGCCAAAACGTCCCATGTAAACTGGCGAATACATTTGAAAGCGTCACTGAACTGGAAAGAATCCATAAGATCGGTGATTTCCAAAACGGCTGTGCCGAGCTTTGAGAGGAGCCAGCGATCGATTTGTTTCAACTTGGAGCTGTCAAATGCGGCGGCGTCTTTTTCACAAAACGCACCCATATTTGAGAGAGAGAAGCGGTAAATGTTCCAAATCTTTTGAATAAAGCGAGAGGCAGAAACCACTTCGTTCCATCGGAACATGATGTCAGAGCCGACACTGCCGCCGGAGGCGCCCCATTGGCGGAAAGCATCCGCACTATGTTCGACCAAAACATCTTCAGGAGAGATGACGTTTCCGAGGGATTTGCTCATTTTGTGACCGTCGGTACCAAGAACCATGCCGTTGATCATGATGGTTTCCCACGGGATTTTGTTTTCGATGGCAACGGAGCGAAGGATGGTGTAAAATGCCCATGTTCGGATAATATCGTGACCTTGAGGACGGAGTTGGGTTGGGAAACGAAGTTCTTTGCCGCTGTCCCAGCCGCTGACGCAAAGAGCAGTAAGTGAGGAGTCCATCCATGTGTCAAACACGTCGGTTTCGCCATGGAAATCGGAAGAACCGCATGAACAAGGCACCGGCGGCTTTTGGTGTGTCGGGTCAATCGGAAGCCAAGAATCCTCGGCAATCATAATTTTATGACATTTGTTGCAGTACCAAACCGGAATCGGTGTGGCAAAAATGCGCTGGCGGGAAATGCACCAGTCCCATTCCATCGTGTTTGTCCAGTTTTCAAGGCGAACTTTCATGTAGTCCGGCGCCCATTTGACTTGATCGGCAGCACTAAGAATTTCGTCTTGCTTGACTTTGATGAACCACTGCATTTCGGATAAGATTTCAATCGGCGTTTTGCAGCGCCAGCAAAGGCCGACATTTTGATCCGATTCCTTTTGGTCGTAGAGGAATCCTTCTTTTTTAAGGTCTTCGATGATTGCGGCTTTGCATTCTGAAATGCCCATGCCCTCGTATTTGCCGGCATCTGCCGACATTTTGCCATCTCTTGTAATTGCTTTTGTAATTTTCAGGTTGTGCGTTTTTGTCCATCGGATGTCTTGTTTGTCACCAAATGTACAAATCATCACAACGCCGGTACCAAACGAAGCGTCGACGTCGCTGTCCGCAAGAATCGGGACTTTGTGACCAAAAAGGGGAACAACAAGCTCTTGACCAACATATTTACCGTAGCGTGCGTCATTTGGATTGACGGCAACGGCAGCGCAGGCACAAAGAAGTTCAGGGCGTGTGGTTGCGATGCTGACTTTGTCGGCGCCGGAGCCGGAGTTGTCTGCGAGAGAAAAATTTAAGAAATTAAGTTTTGTTTTGTTTTCGCGGTATTCGACCTCCGCCAAAGCAATGGCGGTTTCACAGCGCGGGCACCAGTTGACGGGGTGTTCTTCGTGATAAACATAATTCTTTTCATACATTTTTAAAAACGAGCGCTGGGTTTTTACATAGTAGGACGGCTCCATTGTGATAAACTCGTTGCTCCAGTCGTTTGAGAAACCAAGACGCAGCATGGTATTTCTCATTTTCACAATATTTCCGCGGGTCAAATCTTCGCACATTTTACGAAACTCTGCACGGGGAACCTGATTTTTTGTAATTTTGTTTGTTTCTTCAACTTTCACTTCTGTGGGCAGTCCGTGGCAGTCCCAGCCTTGCGGGAACATGACATTAAAGCCGCGCATACGCTTGTAGCGGGCAACGAAGTCAATATAACACCAGTTTAATGCGTTGCCGATATGGAAATTGCCCGTCGGGTACGGCGGCGGCGTATCAATGATGTATTGCGGGCGCGTGTGGTCAGCCCAATCAAAATAATACATAGAAGCGTCCCATGTATTCATCCATTTCGTTTCAATTTGAGCCGCATCGTATTCTTTCGGAATTTCGGGGGGTGTCATAAAAATCTCCATATAAAAAGTGAGTTTGAATTAAGAGGTAAACAGAATTTGGATTATAAAAAGGTTTTATTTGATAGGATTTGATTTAGATAGATAAAAAATGAAAGAAACGAAAAAACGAAAAAATGAAAGAAACGAAAAAATGAAAGAAACGAAAGAAATGAAAGAAATGAAAAAAATCAAATTCTTGTCAAAACGACTTTATCGGAAAGCGTTTTTGAAAGGTGGTGCTCTTCGCCGCAGCGAGAACATTTGATTAAAGCCCCAATGTCCTTGTCAATAATGTAAATCCAATTACCGCATTTTCGACATTTTCGGACAAGATTCATCGTAACTCAACCTTAAAAAACAATTGTGGTTGTTAAAAAAGCTTTCGGAAATATATCTTTATTGCCAAACCGCAAAAAGAAGAAAAAATATATGCTGATCCACATTTTGCCTTTGCTTAAATTTTTCAGAGTACGTTTTGACTTTTTTTTGAACATACATTTAAACCTTTTGTTTTTAAATTTTTCAAAAAGTTCATGACCCAAAATGAATTTTTTGGATGTATGAAAACAGAAAGTAAAGTGGCAGCAATATTGTTTATTATGGCTTTTTCAACCCTTTTTTTGCTTTATACAGCCATATCGGCAGACACAGGAAGCGGCGGACAAGAGGTTCCGGTCATTCCGACGAAAAATGACATTGGAAAAACAGTTTATGTTGAAGGAACCGTTTTGAGCAAAAGAATGACATTTACCGGAAGCAACTTGCTGATCAATCTGGATTGTCAGACGGATCAAAAAAATCAAAACGATGAGTCGGTTGTGATCATATTCGTTCCAAAATCATCCGGTGCCGTTTCACTTAATCAAACGATAGATGTCGGAGGAAAAATCGGCGTCAAAGGTGTCGTGGAGGAATATAACGGAACGTTGGAAGTTGTTTTAAAAAATGAAAAAAATTTATTTGTTTTCCGATAAAGTAAACATTTCAATAAAATAAACAATATGAATCGAAGAAATCCTTGAATGATTAGATATATTAGGGAAGAAAAAGAATAAAGAATTGTTCTGAAATTCTTAACGATAAAATATGAAAAAGATTGATTGACCATGTTTACATTAGAAAATACAGAGGGCTTTGACCAAAAAACCCTCGATAAAATGAATGCCGAAGTTCGGGAAAAAATGAAAAAATATGATCAAAAATCAAAGGATTACAAAAAAAAATATTCAGAAGTCGAAGATGAAGTGTTTGACAAATTTTGCTTAAATTCATTTTCACCATCCATGAAATTTTAATTTTTACTCATTTGATTACGATTTTTGGGCAGGAGGGAAAACCCCTCTTGTCCTTTTTTATTGATTTTTGAGTGAAAGAATTAAGCCATTTAATCCAAAAATTTTTGGTTGTTTTTTAAACTGAACAGAGAGACATGAGTTTGCCATTTGATCGGGCGGCGACAACAGTGATGTAACAATAGCAGCTGAACATTTTTTAGAGTTGCCGGAAAAGGAGTTTACAAAAGAAAATTATATACACTTATTGATTGTTTACAAAGTATAAAATCAACAAAATTCCATAAAAGGCAAAAACGGTTTTTACACAACACATTCAAATGCAGTTCAACGCTGCAATTTTAAAAATCGCGAGGATTTGTAAAATGCAAAATGTTAAACACAAAACAAAACACTTGCTTCCCATATTGTTTATCGTCGGTGTGGCACTGACTCTCACGCCGATGATGACGCTGGCAGCCCCCGGCGACTACAACACAAGCGACATCGCCGTCATTAACAACATTATTGCAACCAACAATTTGAGTTGGACGCCGGATACTGTTGTTGACGGCGACGCCATACCGATTGGCTGGATAGGTGTAACATGGTCCTCTGACGCGACAAATAAACGAATTGTTCAATTGAATATTGCCAACAGAAATTTGGATGGTGCTTTGGATGTGACCGATCTGACCGCACTGGAAGTTTTGGTCTGCGACAACAACAATTTGGTCTCTCTGAACGCATCCGGCTTGAACGCACTTGAATATCTGCGCTGCAACAGCAGCCGTCTGACCTCTCTGAACGTATCCGGCTGCATCGCACTTGAATATCTGTACTGCTCCTACAATTATAATCTGACATCTCTGGACGTATCCGGCTTGACCGCGCTGGAACGGTTGAATTGCTCCAACAACCCCTATCTGACCTCTCTGAACGTATCCGGCTGTACCGCACTGGAATATCTGAATTGTTCTTACTCTAATCTGATTTCTTTGGATGTATCCGGTTTGGCCGCACTGGAAGTTCTGGTCTGCTTCAACAGCAATCTGACCTCTCTGAATGTATCCGGCTGTACCACGCTGAAATCTCTGAATTTCAACAGCAGCAATCTGATTTCTTTGGACGTATCCGGCTGTACCGCGCTTGCAACTTTGTACTGCAACAACAGCAGTCTGACCTCTCTGAACATATCCGGATGTACCGCACTTGTAACTTTGCACTGCCACAACAATAGTTTAACCACTCTAAACGTATCCGACTGCACCGCACTGGAAGAACTGTTCTGTGGCTACAACAATCTGACTTATCTGAACGTGTCCGGCTGCACCGCGCTAACGGAACTGTCCTGTGGCTACAACAATCTGACCTCTCTCACCGTATCCGGCTTTCCCAATTTGACCTCTTTGAATGTATCCGGCTGTACCGCACTGACCTCTCTCACCGTATCCGACTTTCCCAATCTGTCCTCTATGAATGTATCCGGCTGTACCGCACTGGAAAGTTTGAACTGTTCCAAAAACAATCTGTACTTTTTGAATGCATTCGGCTGTACGGCACTGGAAAGTCTGAACTGCTCCAACAACAATCTGTCCTCTATGAATATAACCGGCTGCACCGCGCTGCAATCTCTGAACTGCTCCGGCAACAAGCTGACCTATCTGGATATATCTCGCTTGTCCAATATTTCATATCTTGATGTGAGGAACAATTACATGATGGCAAATGAAAGTTCAGTCATCGGCGTGACGGATGCAACCGCCTTTGTGGATTGGGGGACGGGTGATTTTTACTTCTTGCCGCAGAAAGTTAACCCCGGCGATTTGGTGGTTTTGTCAGTGGTAATTGCGGTGTTTTTTTCATTGGTGTTTTGTGTGTTTCTGTTGTTTCTATTCAGTGTTTCAATTTGTGTAGGGGCGGTGCTTTGTGCAATGATGTTGCTTAAATGGCTGCAAAATCGAAGGAAGAAGTGAGTTTTTTTATGGCAGCGATGTGAATTTTTTTATGGCGAATGAAAACCGTTTTGGTTTTTATTCAACCATAAATCATAATCAGCTCGGCTTTATCGGTATTATCTTGAATTTTTAAATTCGTTTTTGTTCAACCCTAAATCACAGTCCGCGAATCCAAAAGAAGACGAAGAGAAAAAAGAGCATTTTCCAACCATAAATCACAATCAATCGTTTTGTTTTTTTCTTAAAATTTCGGGACTTTAGTTTTTTTGAAACACAGCATTCTTGGCTTTTGTCATGATCAATTTTTTAAAATTGTAAAAAATAAAAAAAGAAAGACGAGAAGTCATGAAGTAGAAGGTATATATACACCCCCTTAAATATCTTTAAATTTAAATCATTAAAGCAATAAAATGAATTAAAAGAGGAAATTACATGAAATATATTGTTGTTACAGGCGGCGTTATCAGTGGTTTAGGAAAAGGAATTACAACGGCTTCTATCGGAAGAAACTTGAAAAACCGCGGATACGCTGTAACAGCAATCAAGATCGACCCGTACCTGAATGTCGATGCCGGCATCATGAGCCCGCTTCAGCATGGCGAAATTTTTGTTCTAAACGATGGCGGGGAAGTGGACTTAGACTTAGGAAACTATGAACGCTTTTTAGACATTAACTTAACCGATGATCATGATATCACAAACGGGGTCATTTATTCTGCCGTGATTAACCGAGAACGCAAGGGCGAATATTTGGGAAAAACGGTTCAAATTATTCCGCACATTACAAATGAAATCAAAAACCGTATTCGAAAAGCCGGAAGCAAAAGCAAGGCAGATGTTTGTTTAATCGAAATCGGCGGAACGGTTGGTGACATTGAAAGCATGTCCTTTTTAGAGGCGGTTCGCCAAATGAAAACGGAAGAACCGCACGGAAATATGATTTTTGTTCACGTCACATTAGCCTTTGATGACACACAGGGCGAGCAAAAAACAAAACCGACACAGCACTCTGTTAAAGAACTCAGAGCTATCGGCCTGTCTCCTGATTTTATCGTCGTCCGCTCAACACTTCCGCTCAAAAAGGAAACGAAAGAAAAAATCTCTCTCTTTTGTGACGTCAGCAAAGATTGTGTCGTCAGCACTTACAATGTTCCAAACTTGTATGAAGTGCCCGTCATCTTGGAAAAACAAGGTGTAACAGACAAAATTATTAAATCACTCGGTTTGCCCCCAAAAAATAAAAATGAAAAGGTTGACACCAAATGGTGCAGCATGGTTGCCAAAATGAACAAAATCAGAGAAATGCCGGACGATACTGCCCTTCATGCAGTGATTGTCGGCAAATACACAGATTTGGCAGACTCTTACATCAGTGTTTTTGAAGCCGTCAAACACGGTTCAACCGAAAACAATGTCAAAGTCGTTCTCGACTTGATAAGTTCCGAATCTTTAGAAAGCGATGATGCTGCGTTAAACAAGCTTGACAAATACGACGGAGTCATCGTTCCGGGCGGTTTTGGTGAACGCGGCAGTGACGGCATTGTCAAAGCAATCCGACACATCCGTGAAAAAGACATCCCGTTCCTCGGCATTGGTTTTGGAATGCAGCTGGCAGTCGTTGAATTCGCAAGAAACGTCGCCGGACTTAAAAACGCCAACACAACCGAACTTGACGAAACCACAAAATACCCCGTTGTTGACGTCATTTCCGAAAACAACGACGGAACCGGTTTTTCCGGCACCATGCGCCTGGGCGAATTTGAAATCAAATTGGCCGACAAAACGCTTGCCAAAAAGATTTACAAAAAAGAAACCATCACCGGTCGCTACAGAAACCGATATGAAGCCAATTCCGATTACACCAAAATTTTAGAACAAAAAGGCTTAGTGTTTTCAGGCGACATTAAAGGTGCCAAGCAGACACTCGAACTGCCGGATAAAAAATTCTTCTTTGCCGTGCAGTACCACCCCGAATTTAAATCAAGACCGGATAAAGCAGAACCTTCTTTTGCCGCTTTTGTAAAAGCGATGAAAGAGAATCGGAAATGAAAATTGTGGAAAAGTGAGACGATTATTTTTAATTAATTGCATCTCCTTTTCTTTTTTTATCATTCTTTGTTTGCTGTACTCGAATTTTTTCTTTTTTTTTAGACATCCGCCGACGGGCATAATTCTCGAATTTGGCAAAAATCACATTTCGGCCTTTGAGCATTGCAAACACGGCGCCCGTGGAAAATCAAAGACAGTGAAAGGTCATCATAATCTTCTTTTTTCGCCAATTTCATCAAATCTTTTTCGATTTTTTCGGGATCATCGTTTTCGGTAAACCCAAGCTTGTTGGAAAGACGTTTAACGTGGGTATCCACCGCAATGCCTTCGATGATTCCAAACCCTCTGGCTAAAACGATATTGGCTGTTTTTCGCCCGACGCCGGGCAATTTTGTCAGTTCTGCCATTGTTTGGGGAACGCTGCCGCCGTATTCGGACAAAATGATATTGGCGCATTCAATCACATGTTTTGTTTTCATGCGGTAAAAGCCGGTGGAATAAATGTCTTTTTCAAAAACGGCGGGGTTGGCAAAGGCATAATCTTCAATTGTTTTGTATTTTTTAAAAAGTATCTTTGTGACCGCATTGACCTGAACATCCGTACACTGTGCCGATAAAATCGTTGCTGTCAGCAATTCAAACGGCGTTTCAAAATCCAATTCAATTTCGGGTTTGGGATAAAGGCGGCTTAAAATGTTCCAAATCGCGTTGAAATTGGAACGGTTGTCGGGCTTTTTTGAGATCGGAAAAGCCGGCAGCTCTGAAAGCGGAACATGGCGAGGCGATTTGGAAGAAGGGGGGGAAGATGAAGAAATTGATTTTTTTTCTTTTTTTGCTGTTACGGTTGCGGACATCTTTTCTTTTTCTTTTCCATTTCCTTTAACTGTGTCTTTTTTCAAAGCGGTCATATCATCACCAAACGAAAAAAACAAAATATTTTGCCATCTAAAATCAATAAACTTATTAAATAATTAAAACCCTTTGGATGTCATATGCTTAAAATCATATTTCTCGGAACCGGCGGCGCCCTTCCGTCCAAAGAGAGAAATCCGTCTGCGATTATGGTAAATCGTGAGGGAGAACTTCTTCTCTTTGACTGCGGCGAAGGTGCGCAGCAGCAAATGATGCGCGCAAAGACGGGAATGGTTAAAATCAGTTCCATCTTTTTGTCACACTTCCACGGAGATCACATCTTCGGTCTTCCGGGACTCCTTCAAACGATGGCTTTTTTTGAAAGAGAGGAAGAGCTTACGGTTTATGGTCCAAACGGCATTTATGAAATTATGGACGCACTTAAAAAACTTGGAATTGACAAACTCAAATACCCGCTCAAAGTTGTCGAGCTGGCTCCCGGTGATGTTGTTCAAAAAGAGGAATACATCATTAAAGCCGTGCGCGCCGACCATGGATCTCCTGCACTTGGTTTTATCTTGGAAGAAAACAAACGTGTGGGTCGTTTTGATCGAGAAAAAGCGATTGAACTTGGCATTCAGCCGGGACCTAACTTTGCACGCCTTCACCGCGGCGAAGACATCACACTCAAAGACGGAACCGTTGTTTATTCAAAAGACGTTGTCGGACCAAAACGCCCGGGTCGAAAAATCGCCTACAGTGGAGATACACGAGAATCCGATATTTTCTTTTTTGAAGCACAAGGCGCCGATGTTCTCATTCATGAAGCAACATTTACGTCTGCGTTCAAAGAAAACGCTTATGAGTGGGGGCATTCTACAGCCAAGGGTGTTGCCGAAATGGCCAAAAAATACAACATCCGAAAATTGGTTTTGACACATATCAGCCCGAGATTTAACGAAGAAGAAGATTCAGTACTCGAGGATGCCAAATCCGAATTTGAAAACGTCATCCTTGCCGAAGATCTCATGGAAATTGATGTTGAAAATAGAGATGAATAAAGCTATTTTCTTTTCAGAGATGAATAAAACGGCTTTCTTTTCTGAAATGAATAAAACGGCTTTCTTTTCTGAAATGAATAAAACGGCTTTTTTTCGGAAATGAATAAAACAGCTTTCTCTTTTTTTGTATTACAATCGTTTTTCGTTTATGATTAAAAAACAGAATGGTTAAAGGTATTTCTTTATTATATTTTTTTGGGGTCGAAGCCGTTCGATTCAGCCGCCTTTGGCGACTGATCGAACGGGTGGTTGATTCGGATTTCATGAATAAAGAAAAAACGAAACATCATTTTGTGTCACATCAATAAAAATGGGGGTACCCGTTTCCCAAAATCATCAAACGCTTTTAAGGAAAGACGTACCCCGTTTTTGAATCGCTTCAGGAAAAATGATGTTTCGATTTTAAACAAAAGAAAATCAAATCCTCAGATCCCTTTTCTTCAAAAACATCTAAACCCCCTCAAATTTTGTTTTCAGTAGCGTAGCGGATGAAAGCAAAATTTGAGCGTTTTCAAAAAAAAATATTGTTTCTACGGTTGCTATTGCCGCCGCTTTTTTTAAAAATAATGTTTCTATAATTGTTATTGCCGTCGATTTCAAAAAAACACTGTTTCTATGATTGTTATTGCAACCGATTTCAAAAATATTGTTTCTACTGTCGTTATTGCTGCCGCTTTCAAAAAATAAGTCAAAAAAAATGTTGATCATGATGAATACACATTATTTTTGTGTTCTTCTCATGATCCTTATTTTTTGTTTTTTATGTTTTTTAAATCCAGTCAAATGAGGTAGCTCTTTCGATTTTTGCATCTGTTTTCAAATAGGCGATTTCTATTTTATCGCCGACATTGACAAGAACGACATTTTCATTTTTCTTGATATCGATGGCATAATATGTCGATGCCTCTCTGAGCTTGATATAATAAACGGCATTGCCATCGCTTATTGCGACACGGATGTCATCAACCGTTCCGCTTATTTTATCTTCATTGAGCGGGAGGTCAACGTCAGGGTTGTTTGAAAGCATGCGTGTGTAATTTTCTTCACATTCTGCCACGGTTGCGCCGGTTGCAACGATGTTGTAACTTTTAACGTTGACCATAGCGTATTGCTTGACAAGATTTGAATAGTCTTTCAACGCCATAAAATATGTCGGCTGACCGTGAATATTTAAGAGAAGCGGGAATGTGGCGGTATAGTCATAGGCTTGGAAAGCACCTTCAGCAGAACCCATTGCAGAATACTCGTGAGCGCCGGCGATTTGGTAGTAAGTTGCTTCTTTTGTGCGCTGGTTGACGAGAATAAAACCAATGTTCGACTCATCATTTCCAACAACAGATGTAATTCCGGTGTACATATACACATCATCATTCAAAGCCAAATAATTATAACCGTCTGTCGTCATGGTCACATTTCTTTGACCGAATATGGAATTTAGAAAACCGCTTTGATATCTGCCGTAGTAATCATATTGCTGAATCAGAAGCGGGGCGCGGTACACATGATCCACCCATTGCGGAATTTCATCTTTTGCATAATATTGGTGTTCTCCGGTGACAGCATTGACCATGACAATGCCTTCGATATCCGTTCCGCCGAAAATGCTTATTCTTTTCACAATTCTCGGACAAATCCAGTAGGGATTGCCATCATCATCAATTTCAAAGACGGGCTGCTCAAACATGTACGTCGGATAGTGGAATCTGATATATCTGTCAATGTTTCTGAAGAAATATTCAGATTTGGAGTATTTCATTCCCTCTTTCAGGCGAACAACATCTCCTTCTTGAGTGACCATGTCAATTGTGATATATCCCGGAATGCCGTTTTTTTGATTGTTGAACCATTTGAAAACATCACCGTAAAGAAGCGGCGTGACACGAACAGGCCGATTTTTGTAATTGATTTGCGTGTAATCCGGCGCGACTTCAAATTGGGACACCATGTCTGCCAATTCACCGAGTTTTCTGTTTCCGAGACGCTCGGCTGAAGCTTTGTCAAGCCACGGGATTTGGTCATATGAAATTTCGGTAATGTCTTCTGAAAAATTTCCGGGCTCAATATTTATCAAACGCGTGTATTCGCCTGCAAAAAAGACAGGACTTGAAAAAAAACTGCCGATAACAATGATACCGAAAATGGCAGCTGCAATATAAATCAGCCCTTTCCTCTCACTCATTTTTTTCCTGAAAAAATACGGGTCATTTTCGACATTGGAATACTCATCATCACCATCATCCCTGACATATGTCGTTTGCCCATCTTCTGAAATAACTTTTTTAAATCTCAGATTTTTCATACGAACAATCGTTTGAACAATAAAGAAAATGACAATGAGTGTGATTAAATAGAAATAAAAGTCCGTTGACTGAAGATTAATTGCCGGCAATGTGAAATAAAAGTAAACGATTCCAAGAATCACCGTTATAATCAGGCAAAAGATCAGCTGTTTATTTTTACCGAGTTTCATTTTCTCTCCCCTACTCTTTTTATTTATTTTTTAAGGATTGTACATTCCTCTTTCTCAATAATTAAAATACTCATTATTAGTATTAAAATCAAATCCTGCCAACTGCCATGCCCTAATTTTTTTTTAATAATGGCAAGAAAAAGTATGAGAAAACTTGCTGAATATGGCAAATTCTAAAAAAAAATTGTCATAATTAACAGGAAAATCAAAATGAGTTACAACACATTGAGTTACAACACATAAATCATTGCGATTGCACTGATTAAGACAACAAAATAAACTGATAAGACGATAATGGCAGCCCCTATTCTCTCTTTTTTTGAAAACTGTTTCTTTTTTGCGAGTGCGAACACTCCAACTAATAGAATTATCGGGATAAGGATTAAAAACAAAAATGGCAAAAAGACACTCATTTTGGGCGGTATTTCCGCCGGTATATCTATGGGAGACGGCGATCCATACATGGGCACGGGTTCGGGCGGCGGTCCTCCATACTCAACGGATGCTGTTGCAAAGGGCTGAGTTGCTCCGTAAAGACCTTGTACCACCGAACTGATTAATTTTTTAATCATTTTTACCGCCGCTGCATATCATATTATAAGGATATTTATTTCGCTATTTATTTGTTCTTTAACTATTTGTTTGTTCTTTAACTATTTGTTTGTTTTTGTATATTCGTTAAACAAATTTTATTATGATTGCTCCATTAAACCGATTCGTTTTTCAAGCATTTTTATCCCCTTTGAAAATCATATCATAAGGACAGTTTTTTTGCAAATTGGCGTCAAAATCCCAAGTGTGATAGGCGCCGCCAAGACAATAATCCCATTGTTCACACTTTTCACAATACGCGCATTTTGTCCTTTCTTGCGTTCTAAACTGCTGATATTTATTTTTCCATACATCCGCAAAATTGTCTGTGCGGATATTTCCTTGCAGAAGTTCCGGCCGCCTTTTTACATTCGGGCAAACAAATAAATCGCCGTTATAAAGAATGCTTGCAACACTTATACCCGTGCGGCAATAAAAATAGTAGCCGCGCACATCCTTTTCATAATCCAGCCCGAGAAATCCGGGGCAAGCATAAATGATTTGCAGCTTGTCCTTTTCCTTTTTGTTCTTTGCTTTGATAAAATCAAGTATGCTTTTGATCTCAGTACCGTTAAGCAATAAGTCTTCATTTTCTTTACCTCGCCCGATCGGATCCATTATCCCGATTCGCCAAGAGGTAACCCCCAGTTTAGATATAACCTCATATAATTCTTCTAATTCGGAGAGGTTGCCTTTGTGAAATATCGTTGTCACTTGAAGGTGTACTAAAAAATTTGCTTTTTTAAGTTTGCCGATGTTTTCAAGTATTTTATCGTATGAGCCGGCAACACCTCTAAAATCGTCATGCGTTTTGCCAATTCCGTCAATGCTGATTGAAATTGTTTCAAGTTTGGCTTTTTTCATTTGTTCAATGTTTTCGTCATTAAACAGCATTCCATTGCTTGTCATTCCCCATCGGAATCCAAGATCCGCTGCATGTGTCATTACTTCACATAGGTCGGCGCGCAGCATTGGTTCGCCGCCGGTAACATTGACTAAAATATTTTTTATTTCCATGTCTTTTGCAATCTGAGAAAAAGCATTTTTTATTTCATCGGTGGTCAGTTCGTTGTCGTACTTTCTGCTTTCTGCATTGCTGCCGCAATGTTTGCACTTTGCATTGCAAGTCAATGTGCATTCCCAAAACAAGTCGTGTAAATCATGCTGCACAAGCTGATTTTTTTTATATTGAGCGACCAAGGTCAATTCGCCGTGTTTGAAAATTTTTTTCAGCATATAATCTCGTCCGCTTTTTCATATGTTGTTGCTGTATCTATATTAAAATGAATCAAATGACTATCAGCATCTCAATTGAATTAATATATTTGAGTTAAATTAAGACGAAAATACATTTATAGTCTTTGCAATATTAGTTGTACGTAATTACCCATTAATTGCATTAATTACCCATAATTTTTTATCTTAAACGACTCTTTAATTGTTTTTTTGGTCAGTATGAAAAAAACCAATAATGTGAGCTGATAAAATGCGCGCCTATCAAAAATCAAATTTAAAGAAGACTTTTGATGATGATCCCTATTTCGACGAAGGCTCAAGCATAGAGTTTGCTTACATGGTTGTCTTAAAACCTGCCGGCTACCCGCTCATCGGGTTAATTGATGATGACCCGTTTATCGACGACATCGACCTTTTTGAAGCCTACATTCGTGACCAGTGGGAAGGATATGCTGTGACAAAAGGCATGTACCTTTTTGATCACGATTTGTTTAAAGGATTTGCTTACCGCGTGATTGATGTGGAACCGGATGGTTTTGCCATCGGTCCGGAAACAAAAATAACGATTGCTTCGTCCGGCTCTAAAGTTGAAATTGTGGAAAAGCCTTTGCCCAATATTTCTTTTGACGACATTGTCGGTCAAGAAGCGGCAAAGAAAAAATGCCGCTTGATTGAGCGTTTCTTGGCTGATCCTGCTGCTTTTGGAAAATGGGCGCCGCGAAATGTTTTGTTCCACGGCCCTTCGGGGACCGGCAAGACGATGCTTGCAAAAGCGCTGGCAAGCAAGGCAGATGTCCCGCTCATTCCTGCAAAAGCGACGCAGCTGATCGGCGAATATGTCGGCGAAGGAGCGCGCCAGATTCATGAATTATACGACCGCGCCGAAGAAATGGCGCCTTGCATTATTTTCATTGACGAGATGGATGCAATTGCACTTGACCGCAAGTATCAGGAACTTCGCGGCGATGTTGTTGAAATTGTCAACGCGCTGATTACGGAAATGGATGGCTTGTCCGACAGAAAAGGTGTTTGCACCATCGGATCAACCAACCGCCTCATCTCGCTTGACCCGGCCGTCAGAAGTCGTTTTGAAGAAGAAATTGTCTTTGTTCTTCCGGATGAGCAAGAGATCGAGCAGATATTGGAGACAAATCTGAAAACCTTCCCGCTCCCCGTTGATCCGAATTTCAGCGTCAAAAACTTTTCAAGAGAAGCAAAAGGTTTGTCCGGCAGGGATTTGGTGGACAAAGTGTTAAAAACAGCGCTTCACCAAGCCATTATTGAAGATGAAACCATCGTTCATGCAAAATATTTTGAAAAAGCCCTTTCCGAATTGAAGAGTTCGGGATCAGAGGATTATCAGCACTTCTATGCTTGATTAAGGAATATCTATATGTGTGTTATACATTCTAAAAAGGGATTTTTATGGAACCAGATGTTGAAATTTTAGAAACAGACCGCTTTGACTGTGTTGTTGTCAATGTGATTAAAAACATGACTTATCAGGGCGTCACTGTGGAAGATCCGTATTCAAACGGCCGTGTTTATTTCGGGAAAGTTCCGGCAGATTTTGATGTTCAAATAGACGATGTTTTATTCATCGGCGCCAAGCCTCTTGGAGAAGATAAAAGCCACGGGAGCATGGAAGTTTACCTTTTTGATAAAGAAGGCAAAAAACTGGATTGGACATTGATTTATTAATAAAAAAAAGAAAAAGGTTTTACTCATCTCTGTTTTCAACATCAATTTCCATGAGATCTTCGGCAAGGATGACATTTTCAAATTCAGATTTGGCGTCCTCCAAAACGACGTCTTCTTCTTCGTTGAATCTTGGGCTGATGTGCGTCAAAACCAATTTTTTGATGTTGTATTTTTTTGACATCTCGGCAACGCCTTTTGCTGTCGAATGCCCCCACTCATAAGCGTTTTCTTTGAGTGCGGATGTAAATGTTGCTTCATGAATGAGAACGTCAGAGCCTTGTGCTTCGAAAAAGAAAACGTCGGACTCGCGGGTGTCTCCGCTGTAGGCGATTTTTCTGCCGGGGCGTTTTGGACCGACAACGTCTTTTGAATAAACGATGGTTCCATCCTTGAGCGTGACGTCTTCGCCGCGGTGGAGACGCGCGAAATCAGGTCCCGGACGAACGCCAAGTTCGATGGCTTTTTCTCGGTTGAAACGGCCGGCGCGTTTGTTTTCTTCTAAGACAAAACCAAGTGCGGGGGTATCATGGTCGGCACGGACAGCTTTGATGATGTACTCTTCTTTTTGGACAACATCACCGGGCGCCAGTTCAACAACTTTGAGCGGATATTTGAGTTTGTGCGTTCCGAGTTTTTTAAACGCGTCCATAATTTCATAAATGCCGTTTGGACCATAAACGGTAAGCTCCTCTTCTCGTTCAAAAAAAGCCATTGTTTGAAGGAGCCCCGGAAGACCGAGAATATGATCTCCATGGAAGTGCGACAAAAAGATGGAACTGATTTTCACCATTCCCGTCTTTGCGCGCATCATTTGCTGCTGCGCCCCCTCGCCGCAGTCAAAGAGAAGAAGCTCCCCCTCGCGATTTACCATAACCGCAGATGGATTTCTCTCTTTAGACGGCAGAGCGCCGCCGGTTCCGAGAAATATGATTTTAAGCATATGACATCAAAAGGGTTTTAATTATTTAATAAGTTTATTGATTTGATATTGGCAAAATATTTTTTTTATCGTTTGGGTGATGATATGGCCGCTTTGAAAAAAGACACAGTTAAAGGAAATGGAAAAGAAAAAGAAAAGATGACCGTAACCGCAACAGCAAAAAAAGAAAAAAAGCCGATTTCTTCATCTTCCTCTCCTTCTTCCAAATCGCCTCGCCACGTTTCGCTTTCAGAACTGCCGGCTTTTCCGGTTTCAAAAAAACCTGACAACCGTTCCAATTTCAACGCGATTTGGAATATTTTAAGCCGCCTTTATCCCAAGCCTGAAATTGAATTGGATTTTGAGACGCCGTTTGAATTGCTGACGGCAACGATTTTATCGGCGCAGTGTACGGATGTTCAAGTCAATGCGGTCACAAAGACACTTTTTAAAAAATACAAAACAATTGAAGATTATGCCTTTGCCAATCCGACTGTTTTTGAAAAAGATATTTATTCCACCGGTTTTTACCGCATGAAAACAAAACATGTGATTGAGTGTGCCAATGTCATTTTATCCGAATACGGCGGCAGCGTTCCCCAAACAATGGCAGAACTGACAAAACTGCCCGGCGTCGGGCGAAAAACAGCCAACATCGTTTTAGCCAGAGGGTTTGGAATCATCGAAGGCATTGCAGTGGATACCCACGTTAAGCGTCTTTCAAATAAGCTTGGGTTTACCGAAAACGATGATCCCGAAAAAATTGAAAAAGATTTGATGAAGCTGGCAAAAAAGGAAGATTATGATGACCTTTCACTGTCTTTGATTTTCCACGGGCGGCGTGTTTGCAATGCTCAAAGACCAAAATGTGATTTTTGCCAAATTCAAGAGTTGTGCCCGTCGGCGGATGTTTGAAAAATAAGAAAAAGTGAAAATGAATCTTTTATTCATTTGTTTCGAATGAGGTTTCAATTGTAACAATAGAATCCCATGTTGTATATGTTTTTGTTTTTGATGTCTGATTTGTAATTGTTAAAGTTTTTTTTTCGAAAATGTTTTCAATTTTTCCTGTTATTTTTTCTTGATTTGTTGTTGTAAATTTAAAGTCTGGGAAGTTTTTATAATGGCTTTTATTAATACATTTTTGTAATAATTTTTTATATTTCATCATTAACTGGTGTAAAGTCACCATCACATTTATAATAGTCACAAGTACTAACATGGTTCCTATTATCATGTTATTTTCGATTTCTGTCAAAGCCACAAGTTTTAAAATTTTAGATACTAATATAAATATGGTTGGCTGCATCCAAATTATCGTCCAAATTATTAATATGACAAGTATAAATATGGATCTGTTTATTTTTTTAGTTATTTTTGTATAATTAGCATAAATTTCATCAATCGGTCTCTATCTATTTTTTTTGTCGCAACACAATTTTTCTTTTAATTTTGTTTGATTTTTTTCAAACTCTTCTCTATTCCAAAACTCTTCTCTATTCCATATAGATATTAATAAAAAAACAAAAAAGATAAATGCTAAAACACTCATTTGATAGTTTTCGTCATTAATTATATTAAATTTTCCCAGAATACCTATCCACAAAAGCATGATAAAAGCAATTAAAAAATACATGGCAATCACAAATGATAATTGAATCGTGTCTCTTTTTGCTTTTTTTTCAACCCGTTCAAATTCTTCAAAACATTGTTTTATTGTTTTATTTCCATTTAGTTTATTTTTCCATCCTCTTTCGTTGTCTTTTTTCAACAAATATCTATTAATTAAAGTTCCAACTATTATTATCAAAAAAGGTAGGATTACATCTTTGATTATTGTAACCAAAAACGTTTCTTCAATTGCCATTTTATTACCTTAAAACAATTTTTTCATTCCCGATTTTCTTTCATCGCTTTTACAAAAGCCGCGAAAGACGGCTCTGCTTTATCCGGTCTTGATTTAAATTCGGGATGGTACTGCACGGCAAAGAAGAATTTTTTATCCGGCAGTTCGAGGGTCTGCTTGGCGCCTTTGATGTCGCCTGCAAACACCAAACCTTTTTGTTCTAAAATTTTGACGTAATCGGAATTGATTTCATACCGGTTTCTGTAGCGTCCGGTGATGTTTTCTTTCTTGTAAATCTTTCTGGCAAGGGTTTTGTCAGCCAGCTTGATTTCAAATTCACCGCGGCGCATGGTTCCTGAAAATCCTGTGCCGTCATTGTTTTCGGAAATGACGTCCACGACAGGGTATTTTGTGGTTTCGACAAGTTCGGTCGTGTTCGCGTTTTCAAGACCGGCAACATTTCTTGCAAATTCAACGACCGCAAGCTGCATTCCAAAACCGATGCCGAGGAATGGGATGTCATTTTCGCGGGTGTATTGGATGGCTTTGATCAGACCGTCACTGCCGCGTTCACCAAAACCGCCCGGAATGATGATTCCATCGTATTTGCCAAGCAAATTTAGTGCATCTTTATTGCTTTCCAAAGATTCGGAACTGATCAAATCGACAATGACTTTGGCATTGTTTTCGGTTGAACCGTGTTTGACAGCTTCAAAAACGCTGATGTAAGAGTCTGCCAAATCCGTGTATTTGCCGACAATCACTGCACGAAGGGCTGTCTCGTCCGGCATTTCCTTAATCTTGTTCATTCTGGAAACCATGCGGCCCCATTTTGCGTCAATCTTATCATTCTTGCCTTTTTTAGGCAAACCGAGCGATTTAATAATTTTGTCCGTCACGCCTTGTTTTTCCAAGATGACGGGCACTTCATACAAGTTTGGAACATTGTAAGTGCTGACGACACAATCTTCGCTGACGTCACAAAAGAGCGAAACTTTTTCTTTCGTTTCCTTTTTGAGCGGAAGTGCTGAGCGCACGACAATATAATCCGGAGACAAGCCGATTGCTCTGAGTTCTTTGACAGAATGCTGAGTCGGTTTTGTTTTTTGTTCACCCTGCGTGTCATCAAAAGCCAGCGTGACGTGAACAAAAATCATGCTTCCGTGCGGCTCTTCTGTTTTCATTTGGCGGACGGCTTCTAAAAAAGACATACTTTCAATGTCACCGACCGTACCGCCGATTTCAATCAAACAAACATCCGCCTTGCTTCGGGCTGCCGCTTTTCGAATGCGGTTTTTAATTTCATTTGTAATGTGCGGAATAATTTGAACCGTTTTTCCCAAATATTCGCCCCGACGCTCACGGTTAATCACGGCAGAATAAATAACGCCGTTTGTGATATCATGATCGCCGGTCAAATTCGTGTCTAAAAAGCGTTCATAGTTGCCTAAGTCTAAATCCACTTCTCCGCCATCGTTTAAAACAAAAATTTCACCATGCTGAAGCGGGCTCATGATTCCCGCATCGACATTCAAGTACGGGTCAATTTTAATTGCAGTTACAGAGTATCCGTGGTTTTTCAGATTTCTTCCAATAGAAGCCGTTGTAATGCCTTTTCCTAAACCACTGATAACACCGCCCGTAACAACAATATATTTCATGTAAATCTCCTCTTTTAATTCATTTTATTGCTTGAATGATTTAAATTTAAAGATATTTAAGGGGGTGTATATATACTTTTTACTTCGCGACTTGCCCGTCTTTCTTTTTTATTTTTTTCAATTTTAAAAAATCAGATCAATGCAAAATCCAGAGTGCCGTGTTTCAAAAAAACCCACCTCGCCATCATTAAAAAAACTCACTTCGCTCCTCGATTTTGCAGTAATTTAAGCAGCACCATTGCACAAAGCAGCCCTATGCTCATGATTCCTGTACAAATTACAAAACTGAACAGAAGCAGCGACAACGCATAAAACACTGATAAAAAAAACAATGCAATCATCTCTGCCACAATCAACAAATCGGATAGGCTGGTTTTTTGCGGCGAGAAGTAAAAATCGCCCGTCTCCCAATTTACAAAGGCGGCTGCGTCGGTCACGCCGGCGACTGCATTTTGATTTGCCATCATGTAATTGTTCCTCACATCAAGATATGAAATATTGGACAAACGGTATACATTCAGGTAGGTCAAGCTGTTGTTGGAGCAGTCCAGACTTTCCAGATAGATGCAGCCGGATACATCCAAAAAGGTCAGGCTGTTGTTGGAGCAGTCCAGACTTTCCAGATAAACGCAGCCGGAGACATTCAAACTGTTTAGGTTGGGAAAGCCGGTTACAGTTAAAGAAGTCAGATCGCTGTAGCCGCAGGCCAAATATCGCAGCGCGGTGCAGCCGGATATGTCCAGAGAGGTCAGACTGTTGTTGGTGCAGTTTAGAGATTGCAGCGTGGTCGAACCGGATACGTTTAGGGAGGTAAAGTCATTGTTGATGCAGTCCAGAGATTGCAGTGCGGTGCAGCCGGATATGTTTAGGGAGGTTAAACTGCTGTTGTTGCAATACAGAGACTGCAGCGCGGTCAAACCGGATACGTTTAGAGAGGTTAAACTGCTGTTATCGCAATTCAGAGACTGCAGTGCGGTCAAACCGGATACGTTTAGAGAGGTCAAACTGCTGTTGCTGCAATTCAGTGACTGCAGCGCAGTACAGCCGGATACGTTTAGAGAGGTCAGACTGCTGTTTCTGCAATTTAGAGACTGCAGTGCGGTACAGCCGGATACGCTTAGAGAGGTCAAATTGCGGTTTTCGAGGCAGTTTAGATATTCCAGCGCGGTGCAGCCGGATACATCCAAAGAAGTCAGATTGCGGTTGTAGAAGCAGTTTAGGTATTCCAGTGCGGTGCAGCCGGATACATCCAAAGAGGTCATATTATAGTTGTAGGAGCAATTCAGCCGTTTCAGTGCGGTTAAGCCGGGTGCGTCCAGAACGGTCAGATTATAATTGTAGGAGCAGTACAGATATTCCAGTGCGGTGCAGCCGGATATGTCCAGGGAGGCCAGTTGGCTGCTGTTGCAGCGCAAATATTCCAGTGCGTTTAAGCCGGATGCGTTTAGAGAGGATATATTGTTGTTGTCACAGACCAAAACTTCCAGTGCGGTCAAGCCGGTAACATCCAAAGCGCCATCTAAACTTCTGTTGGCAAAACTTAACTGAACAATGCGTTTATTTGTCACATCGGCAGACCACATTACGCCCATCCAATCAGAGGGTATGACGCTGCCATCGGAATTGGCGTTTGTCCAACTCAGATTATTATTTGCAATAATATTATTGATGGCGGCGATGTCGCTTGTGTTGTAGTCGCCCGGGGCTGCCAGCGCCATCATTGGCATAAGAGCCAGTGCCATGCCGACAATAAGCAATATGGGGAGCAAGCGTTTGGTTTTGTGTTTAACATTTTGCATTACAAATCCTCATGATTTTTTTTGCAGCAAAGGTGTGGCTGAATGTGTTTTGTAAAAACTTTTTATGATTTTGTTGTTTTTATACAGTGTAAACAATCAATAAGCGTATATAATTTTCTTTTGCAAGTTTTTTCAGCGCTCTGAAAATCAATAAAAAAAGGGCAAGAGGGGTTTTCCCGCTTGCCCAAAATCATAATCAAACGAATAAATTAAAATTTCATGGATGGTGAAAATGAATTTAAACAATATTTGTCAAACACTTCATCTTCAACTTCTGAATATTTTTTTTTGTAATCTTTTGACTTTTGATCATATTTTTTCATTTTTTCCCGAACTTCGGCATTCATTTTATCGAGGGTTTTTTGGTCAAAGCCCTCTGTATTTTCTAACGTAAACATGGTCAATCCATCTTTCTATTTTATTGTTGAAGAATTTCAGAACAATGATTTATTCTTTTTCTTCCCTAATATAGCTAATCATTCAAGATTTATTCGATCCATATTGTTTATTTTATCGGAATTTTTATTATCGGAATACAAATAAATCTTTTTCATTTTTTAAAACAACTTCCAATGTGTCATTATATTCTTCCACAGCACCTTTGACGCCGATTTTGTCTCCAACGCTTATCGCCTGGTTGAGCGAAACCGCACCCGATGATCTTGGAACGAATATGACCACAACCGAATCATCATTTTGGCTTTTTTGATCCGCCTGACAATCCAGATTGATCATCAAATTGCTTCCGGTATATGTCATTCTTTTGCTCAAAACGGTTCCTTCAACATAAACTGTTTTTCCAATATCATTTTTCGTCGGAATGACCAGAACCTCTTGCCCGCTGCCTCCGGTGTCTGCCGATATGGCTGCATAAAGCAAAAAAAGAGTCGAAAAAGCCATAATAAACAATATTGCTGCGATTTTATTTTCCGTTTTCATACATCTGACAATTCCGTTTTAGGTCATGAATTTTTTGAAATTTTTAAAAACGAAAGGTTTAAATGCCGGAATCAAAAATTCGAAATTATGGCAAAAAACGGATCAAAACATATCTTTCAAAACAAGACTAAAACACGGATTATGCATTCATTTCTTTCTTCTTTTTGCGGTTTGGCAATAAAGATATATGCCCGAAAGTTTTTTTAAACCATAATTGTTTTTTAAGGTTGATACGATGAATCTTGTCCGAAAATGTCGAAAATGCGGTAATTGGATTTACATTATCGATAAGGACGTCGGGGATTTAATCAAATGTTCGCGCTGCGGCGAAGATCACCACCTTTCAAAAACGCTTTCCGATAAAATTGTTTTGACAAGAATTTGATTTTTTTTCATTTTTTGTTTCATTTTTCTTTCTCTCAATCAAGTCCGGTCAAATAAATTTTTATAATCCAAACTGCTGTTTACCTCTTAATTCAAACTCACTTTTTATGGAGATTTTTATGACACCCCCCGAAATTCCCAAAGAATACGATGCGGCTCAAATTGAAACGAAATGGATGAATACATGGGACGCTTCTATGTATTATTTTGATTGGGCTGACCACAAGCGCCCGCAATATATCATCGATACGCCGCCGCCGTACCCGACAGGCAATTTCCATATCGGCAACGCATTAAACTGGTGTTATATTGATTTCGTTGCCCGCTACAAGCGTATGCGCGGCTTTAATGTCATGTTCCCGCAAGGATGGGACTGCCACGGACTGCCCACTGAAGTGAAAGTCGAAGAAACCAACAAAATTACAAAAAATCAAGTCCCGCGCGCAGAGTTTCGTAAAATGTGCGAAGATATGACCCGCGGAAATATCGCAAAAATGAGAAATACCATGCTGCGCCTTGGCTTCTCAAACGACTGGAGCAACGAGTTTATCACAATGGAGCCGTCTTACTATGTAAAAACCCAGCGCTCGTTTTTAAAAATGTATGAAAAGGATTATGTTTATCACGAAGAACACCCCGTCAACTGGTGCCCGCGCTGTGAAACCGCGATTGCTTTGGCAGAGGTCGAATACCGCGAAAACAAAACAAAACTTAATTTCTTAAATTTCTCCCTCGCAGACGGTTCCGATTCCGGCTCCGAAAAAGTCAGCATCGCAACCACGCGTCCTGAACTTCTTTGTGCCTGCGCCGCCGTTGCCGTCAACCCCCAAGACGCCCGCTACGGAAAATATGTCGGCCAAGAGCTTGTTGTTCCCCTTTTTGGTCACAAAGTTCCGATTCTTGCGGACAGCGATGTTGACACTTCATTTGGTACCGGCGTTGTGATGATTTGTACATTTGGTGACAAACAAGACATCCGGTGGACTAAAACACACAGCCTGAAGATTACAAAAGCAATTACAAGGGACGGCAAAATGTCGGCAGACGCCGGCAAATACGAGGGCATGGGCATTTCAGAATGCAAAGCCGCAATTATCGAAGACCTTAAAAAAGAAGGATTCCTCTACGACCAAAAAGAGTCGGATCAAAATGTCGGCCTTTGCTGGCGCTGTAAAACGCCGATTGAAATCTTATCTGAAATGCAGTGGTTCATCAAAGTCAAGCAAGATGAAATTCTCAGCGCCGCCGACAAAGTCAAGTGGGAGCCGGAGTACATGAAAGTCCGCCTCGAAAACTGGACAAACACGATGGAATGGGACTGGTGCATTTCCCGCCAGCGCATTTTTGCCACACCGATTCCGGTTTGGTACTGTAACAAATGTCATAAAATTATGATTGCCGAGGACTCTTGGCTTCCGATTGACCCGACACACCAAAATCCGCCGGTGCCATGTTCATGCGGCTCTTCCGATTTCCATGGCGAAACCGATGTGTTTGACACATGGATGGACTCCTCGCTCACCGCCCTTTGTGTCAGCGGCTGGGACAGCGGCAAAGAACTTCGTTTCCCAACCCAACTTCGTCCGCAAGGTCATGATATTATCCGGACATGGGCATTTTATACCATCCTTCGCTCTGTTGCAATCGAAAACAAAATCCCGTGGGAAACCATCATGATCAACGGCATGGTTCTTGGTACCGATGGCCACAAAATGAGCAAATCCCTCGGAAACGTCATCTCCCCCGAAGATGTTTTAGTCGAACACAGTGCGGATGCTTTCCGCCAATGGGGTGCATCGGGTGGCAGTGTTGGTTCTGACATCATGTTTCGATGGAACGAAGTGGTTTCCGCTTCTCGCTTTATTCAAAAGATTTGGAACATTTACCGCTTCTCCCTCTCAAATATGGATGCGTTTTGTGAAAAAGACGCCGCCGCTTTTGATGTTTCCAAATTGAAGCAAATTGATCGCTGGCTCCTCTCAAAACTCGGTGCGGCCGTTTTGGAAATCACCGGTCTTATGGATTCTTTTCAATTCAGTGACGCTTTTAAAAGTATTCGCCAATTTGCGTGGGACGTTTTGGCAGACAATTACATTGAGCTTGTCAAAGGCCGTCTTTACGGCAGCAACGCGGATGAAAAAGAGGCTGCACGCTACACGCTTTACACAGCCGTTTCTATCTTGTCCAAACTTTTGGCACCGTTTACACCGTTTTTGGCGGAAGAAATGTATTCTCGTATCGGTAGCGGCAGCGTTCACCTGCAAAGTTGGCCCGAAATCGGCGCTTTCATTTCCAAAGACGCCGAATCCAAAGGCGAGCTGATCAAAGAAATCACAAGTGCCATTCGCAGCTACAAGTCTGACAACAAGATGGCTTTAAACGCCCCGTTAAAGAAAATTGAAATTTATAATGCCGATGTGGATATCGGAGACATTTCAAATACCGTCACGTCGCCTGTGGATTTAATCAAAGGCGATCCCGACTTTGCCGCTGTTCCGATTGAGGTCAAGCCAAACATGGGGCTTTTGGGTCCGCAGTTTCGAGACAAGGCCGGCAAAATTATCGGCGCTTTAAAATCCCTGCCGCCGCAAGAAGCCGAAAAAATGAAAGAAGCCGGCAAAATCACCATAAATATTGGCGGCGAAACCATTGAACTCAGTGCAGACGCCGTTGAGGTTAAAAAAGAATTGATCTCAAACGGACGTGAAATTGATCTTCTTCATGTGGGTGAAGCTGTTGTTGTTATTGTAAAATGATGTAAAAGGGATTTATTTTTCGTCTTTCCCTTTTTCTTTTTTCAATTATCCTTTTTTCAATTTTTCTTTTTCAATTTTTCTTTTTCAATTTTTCTTTTTCAATTTTTTCAATCTTCAATTTTTTCTTTCTTCATTCGTATCCACGTCTGTATCCATATCCGTATCCATTCGCGTATGATTGTGTTTTTGCCGGATATTTGAAACATTACTTTCCTCTAAGGTGGTTAAAAATGGGGGCACGTTTTTCCCGAAAGGTGTTTGAAAAATTTGGAAAAGGGTGCCCCCGTTTTTATTAATGTGATATAAAATGATGTTTCGGTTTTAATTGATGTGATACAAAACGGCGTGACACAAAATGCGATGACACAAATTATGATGACACAAAACGCCACGTCACAAATTATTATGACACAAATTGATGTTTCATTTTTCTTAAGCAGCGAAACCCGAATCACTCACCGTTCGATCAGTCGCCAAAGGAGGCTGAATAAAACGGCTTCGACTTTTTAAAAATATAAGCGAAAAAAATAGAATCTGTTTTTTGTTTTAAATTATAGGCACGGCGGCAATAATCATAAAAAGCAGCAGCATTAAAAACGGTAACAGTCTTGTAAAAATATTTTTTTTTTGAAAACGCTCAAATTTTGCTTTCATCCGCTGCGCTGCTGAAAACAAAATTTGAGGGGGGCTTCGATGTTTTTGGAAAAACGGTTGGGGTTTTTATTTTTGTTTTTTAAAATCTGATTGTGATAAATTCAACGCCTTTGAAATCACAAAGGGATACTATTATATACATCTCTGTCAAACTTGAAAATAATTATCATGATTCATCATTTCCTGAGGTTTTTATGCCCGAAGTAACAAAAGTTTTGGTTTTGCTCAACGATATGGTTTATGAAAGCACGGCGCCGCAGCACGCTTTGAGGTTTGCTCGCTGCTATCGGAAAAGAGGGCTTGAGACGATGATTTTAATCTGGGGTCCGATGGGTACGATTCTGATAAAGAAAAATAAACAAAGTCCTCAAAATTATGATGAAAAAATTCAGGAATGTTTGGATTTGGGCGTCAAAATCAAGTGCTGCGAATTGGCGGCGACTTTGGTCGGCTTGACACGAGAAGAGATGATCGAAGGCACAGAAATCATCACGACAAAAGATTTGACCAATTTATTGATCCAATATACGGAAGAAGGACAATTGATCATGTACGTTTGATTTTTCCTTTTTCATCCTTTTGTTTTTTGTTTTTGTTTTTTGTTTTTGTTTTTTGTTTTCGTTTTTTGTTTTTTCTTCATCGTGAAACAAAGGACAATAATTAAATAAAGCGTCATTTCTTTTAATTATTATTTTATATCAATCAAGAGAAGTGTTATTCATGTCCACATCTGAAAAACTGACCGAACAAGAACGTGTTCTTCTTGAAAAAATGATTTCAGGCGAATTGTCGCTTCGAAAAATCGAGGATGCTGTTAAAACTGCCGATAAGGTTGCCGATAAGGTTTCCGATAAGGTTGTTTCGGCAAAAATTCGCCGTGCTTACTTGGAAACTCAAAAAAACATGTCGTTAGATCACATTTCAAATTTTACGTTTGATGCGGATCAAGTCAGCCAAAAAAATATTGAAAACATGATCGGTGCGGTTCAAATGCCGCTGGGTGTTGCCGGCGAGGTTTTGATTCACGGCGAATATGCAAACGGTTCATATTATTTGCCGCTTGCGACAACAGAAGGCGCTTTGGTTGCCAGTGTCAATCGCGGCTGTTCCATTATTTCAAAGTCCGGCGGTGCCGTGGTTCGCGTCTTTAAAAATATGATGACACGTGCTCCCGTCTTTAAATTTAACAGCTTGGAAGAGACAAAGGCATTTTACGATTGGATTTTATTGCCGGAAACATTTGACAAGCTCAAAAAAGCAGCGGATGAGACAACACGTTTTGGTCAGCTGTTAAAAATCGAGCCGTTCGTCAGCGGCAACAACATTCACCTCCGCCTCGGATTTGACACAAAAGACGCCATGGGCATGAACATGATCACCATTGCGTCTGAAGCTATCACAAAAGTCATTGAAAATGAAAAAGGTGTTTTGTGTGTTTCTCTTTCGGGAAATATGTGTACGGACAAAAAGCCTTCTGCCATCAATGCCATTCTCGGACGCGGCAAAACAGTGATTGCGGAAGTTCGCTTGTCGGATTCTTTTATCCGCGATACATTAAAATGCACGGCAGAATCCATGTTTGACGTCAATTACCGCAAAAACTTTTTGGGTTCCATGCGTGCCGGCTCCCTTGGTTTTAATGCACATGCCGCCAATATCGTTGCTGCCCTTTTCTTGGCTTGCGGTCAAGATCCGGCACACGTTGTCGAAGGCAGTTTGACGGTGACTGAAATGGATTTTGATCAAAACGGCGATTTGGTTTGTTCCGTGACAATGCCTGCCGTTGAAGTCGGTACGGTCGGCGGCGGCACATCCATCGGGACACAGCAAGAATGCTTAAAATTGCTGGGCGTTTCCGGTGCCG
>Ga0099364_10001807_pt1 | contig 34739 bp, 29 predicted proteins | sample TergutTh196P3_FD_73070 | JGI IMG/M metagenome (GOLD analysis project Ga0099364, IMG submission 73070) | Microcerotermes parvus P3 segment gut microbial communities from Pointe-Noire, Republic of the Congo - Th196 P3 | ecosystem: Host-associated > Arthropoda: Insects > Digestive system > Gut ... | reverse complement strand
GTTCAGACAAAAAAAGTGACTTGCCGAAGGCAAGCTGCGCCCGCAGGGCGAAAAAACCCTTCGCCGGAGGCGACACTCCCCCCCCTGGAGGAAAAAAATAAAAACACCCCCAAAAAAAACTTTTTCCTTTGAAAATAGCCGGGCCGCAGGCCCCCTCTGCAAAACAACCCCTGCCAAAAACCCTTCGCCGGAGGCGACAAAAAAACCCTATTTAAATTGCCCGCCGCCAGGCGAAAAAACCCTTCTGAAATATTCTGCTTCCTCAAACAAACAAAGAATGCTATATTCCTCTTGCTGCGCGAAAAGAGTGCAGCTGGGCATCAAACCCCATTATAACATTCAGAAGACGAGAAAGCATTCTGAGTAGCGCGGCACTTTCTCGCTCTGACGGCCTCCGGTTTGGCGGCCCATGCGGGAACCGAAAGGTTGCCGGTCTCTGAATGTTCCGGTGTTTGAACTCGTTTGGGCCGCCATAAATTTGGCTCCCCAAACGCCCAGCTTCTCCCTTGGAGAGCAGCGCTGCTGTTCTACGTTTTTGAAGAGGGAGGAGGCTTTTATGAGTGAAAAAAAAGCAGGGGCAATTCTCAATGCCGAGGAAGGGCAGGTTGTGGAAACCCTGGAGCAACAGCTTATTGAGCTGCGTATACGCGGCTATTGGGATGCGGCGAGTGTTTATTGCCAGGCGATGCATGTTATTCAGCTGCCCGGGGGCAAAAATTATTTGCACAGCATTGCCGCTTTGGTTGCTGAAGCCAGCTTGGACGCCATGCAAGGCCACCTTGGCCTCAAGAAGTATTTGGCGGTTTTCAGCCACGAGCTGCAGTGCTTTCTCAAAGCGCTTGAGGAAGCCCAAACACAAAGCGCGGAAATACCCAAAGAGGAAATGGACGCCATGTGGGCCGGGCTCACAGAACGCTTAAGCAAATTTAAGCCGTGGGGAGTTGCAGAAACTTTTCAGGGCTCTCCTCACTGGAGTTGAAACTTTTTTTTCAGAGGGCGTCATGCACAAAACTGAGAATGAAAAAGTGGAAGCCATCATAGGCATGTTAAGGCGCCTCCAAAATAGAGGCTTTGAGGGTGCTGCTTTGTTAAGAGAAAAGTTTGAAGCTTTGGCCGCAATATCCGGCGAGCACTATGCAGAAAAAATAGGAAAGAAGCTGGAAGAAACAATGCGCTTTGCGGACAGGGGACAACCTGAAGCAACGCTACACTTGATGGCTTTGGCCGAGTTTGTAGACAACGCCATTGTTGAAAAAACGCAATATGCCAAAGAGTTGGAGCAGCTCCTCCAAAGTTTGTGGGAGCCAAAGGCTGCGCATGCTCAAGCTTCCATGGTGGTTTCAACCATGGCTTCAGTTGAGGCCTCAGCTTTAGCTTCAACTTCTATTTCAATTTCCCCCTCAACTACAGAAGAGCCCAGGCCTAAAAAAACAACCCTTTTATATGGGAAAAGTCCACTGGAGTGAGGGGGGCGCAGCCCTCGTGTTGTGGAGGGGCCTAAAATTCTGGAGTGGGTTGAGCCATCCACTCTGCAATGGCTTGCTCTGGGGGCATTCCCTCATAGAGTACTTGGTAAACCTGGTGGCATATGGGCATGGGGACGTGTTTTTGTGTAGAGAGGACATAGGCGCTGTGTGCAGCGCTGACGCCTTCGGCCACTTGTCCCAGCTCTGCAAGTATTTCTGGAAGTTTGCGCCCTTTGCCCAAGGCAAAGCCTGTGCTGCGGTTGCGGGAGAGAGCGCCTGTGCACGTCAATATGAGGTCGCCCATGCCGGACAAGCCATAAAGCGTAATGGGGTTGCCCCCCATGCGTACGGCCAGCAGCGCCACTTCTGCGAGGCCTCCCGTCATAATGGCGGCGCGCGCATTGTGCCCCAGGCCCAAGCCTTCGGCCATACCTGCCGCAATAGCCACCACATTTTTCAACGCCCCCCCTATTTGTACGCCTACAATGTCGCTGGAAATATCCACGCGAAATATTTTGGAGGCAAAAGCGCGTTGGCAATGGCGGGCTACCCTGTCCCAGCGTGCTGCCGCTGTCATAACGGTGGGGTGTCCAAGCAAAATTTCCCTGGCGAAAGAGGGGCCTGAGAGGACGGCAATATAGGGGTGAAAGGGCTCAGGCAGGCAGGATTCCAGCACCTGCGTCATGCTCATCAAAGTCCCTTCTTCAATGCCCTTGGCCGCGGCAATAACGGGTATATGTGAGGGCAAAAAGCTGGCCACCTGCAGGGCCACTTTGCGCATGGCGTGGGAAGGTACGGCAAACAGCACCATTTTCGCGTCTTCTACGGCTTCCTGAGGGCTAAAAACGGGTTGAATGTTGGGGGGCAACACAATGCCGGGGTGGTAGCGTTTGTTTTCTCTGTGTGCGGCAATGCCTTCCAAAACGCTCAAGTCTTTGTCCCAAACGACGACATTTTTGTGCAATGGAGCTAAAGCTGCGGCCAGGGAGGTGCCGAAGGAGCCAACACCTAAAATACACACTTTCATACGCCTCTCCTTAGCAAGCTGTTGTGAAGGAGCGAGGCAAAAAGGTTAAGCCATGCGAAAACGTTATAGCATACATAGGGATGGGGACTTATTGGTTGAAACTTTTGATGAGGAGGGAAACCCTTTGGAGGTAGAGGCTGTTCCGCAGGAGGAGCGTCTTCCTCTGGAGTTAACGCTGCAATGTCCGGAGGGGGAGGGTTGGAGGGAGCAATTGTTGGATTTGCTTGAAACGGCCTATGGGCTTGAGGAAGAGGCTTTAGAAAACCAGCGTGCGCCGCTCCAAAACCCTTCGAGCCCCACAAGCTGAGCTTTCACCGTGCAGCTGGAGCCATCGGTTTTACTTTATCCATTCTCAAGACCGGTTTCAATTTGACATGAGGTCGAGGCGGGCGAGGCTTTTGCGAGGAGCAAGCTCCGGTGGAGCTTGCTGACGGAAGGGTGGAGGTAGGGAGTGCACTTAAGTGCATGACCTGAGCAAAAACGAGTCCAACGAAGAGATCATGTCAAAGTGAAACCGGTCTAATGGTTTTTTTTAGGCGGAGAAGAGAGGGCCGGTGCATTGGAGGTACTTCGGGAGGCGGGTGTTGGGGCGGCGGAAGGGTGGAGGGGGGGAGGCTTTTGAGGGGGCGCGGAGGAAGCTGGCCTGAGGGGTGCTGGGCGCGGGGAGCGGAGCGTGGTGGTGGGGGGAGGCGGCAAGGTGACGACGCCGACGAAGCGGGAGGCGCCCACCATTTCCACGGTGCGGGTGGCTTGGGCAAAGCGGCTTTCTTTCAGTTGAATGCCCAGCAAGCAGGCATCTGCGGCCAATACGACGGGGATGCCGGCGGCATTGTGGATGACGGAGTCCAAGGCGACAATAACGCAATGGCCATAGCTGACTTGGCTGGTCATCTCAATAATAATGCGAGAGGCGGAGTTTAAGTCCGTTCCTTCTCCGAGAATGAGGCGCACTTCGCGATCCAAATAGTTTTCGCCGGCTTTGGCCAAGGCTTTGGCTAAAGGCACCATGGAAAACCCGGGTGCTGCGGGTATAATGGCCAGGGAGGCCCACTCTTTTTTTTGGGTGGCAAACCACAATTTTTGAATTTCATTTGCCATAAACTCAGCAGTGCCAACAGGGGGGTTCACAATCCACTTCCTTTCTGGACAGCAGAAACAACAGCCTGCGTAAACTCTGCTCTGCTGAAGGGCTTGGTCAGGTATAGTTTGGCACCCAACTCTTCAGCCTGAGCTCTGTCTTCAGGCAAAGTCCTCGCGCTCATCATCAAAACAGGAATATGGTCTAAGGCCTCCACGCGCATAAACTCTAAAACATCATAACCAGAGGACTCGGGCAGCATCAAATCCAACACCACCAAGGCGAATGGAGCCAGTTTCAGCGCAGCCATGGCGCGCCTGCCATCCGGTGCTTCCACAACCTCAAAGCCCAACAAGCCCAGGTAGCCTTTCACCAGCTTGCGCAGTGAAGGGTCATCCTCAACCAAAAGGGCGGTTTCTGTGGTTTTTTCAACCATTAATAACTCCCTGCATATTCTACCGTTAGGCTTAAAGCCACCCGCCAGCGGCCCATGCGTATCAGCTCAGGTGCAAGCTCAGTGGCCACCATTTGCGGCAAGGAGGCATAGCTGCCTCTAAACTCTGTGCGGAGGTAGGGGTTTATTCTATAGCCCAGGGCTGCTTCCGCAAAATAAGCCGTCATGGACAATTGCCTCTCTATGTGGCCCAAACCCTTTCCCAGGCCGCCCCGTGCATTGGCATATAGCTCCTCCCAGCGCCACCGCAAGCCTATGCTGGCTTCTACGCGCTCATAGGCCGAAGCCGTATAGCGGTCTAAAAAAGGGGCTATTTGTGCGTTGGCATCCACATCCACGTTGTGCGTTCCCCATTCCAGGTGGTGAAAAAAGCGCAAGGCCACATAGGGGGCGGCGTGCCATTGGAAGGGGCTTTTCTGCTCCAGCAAGGTGCCGGGGTTTTCAGGGTTTGTGGGTATAGGGCGTCCGCCATAGGCCGAAGCGCCAGCGGAAAGCTCCACGGAGGTATTTTCATCAAAGGCATGTCTCCATGTCTCATATAAGTCCACGGTGCCTGCCTCTGCGTGGTTGGACAAGAAAAAGCTATAGCGGGCGGCCAGCCTCAAAATAAGGGTGTCGCTGGAGCTCATCTGCCATTGGGTTTGCGCGCCCAAAAAAGGGCTACGTGCCATGGGCAGCACGGCGCGTGCTTCTGCGTTGAGTCCTCCTCCCCAGGCATAGCCGGCAAAGGCTGTGGCCACCCAATAGCGCGAGAGGGGTATCTCCACCCCGGCTTCTGTTTCCAGCAAAACATCGGTCAAGGAGAAGGTATTTACATTTTGGCTGGGGACGGGGCGAGGGGTTAAGGGCACGCCGGGCAGGGCGGGTGTTCCCATAAAGGCGGCCAACAAATCCATTCTCCCATAGGAGAAAGCCTGGCGCACATAAGGGCGCATAGCGCCTTCTTGTCGGCGCTCTGCAAGCCAGGCCACGCGGTGGTAATGCTCAAAGCGTCTGCCGGGTGTGGTGCGTCCGTCCTCATATTCCAGGGGCCCCGCATTCAACTCGCGCATGCGGAATGCGGGGGCATAAACGGCGGACATATGCAAAGCGCCTGGAGCAAACAGCTCTGTTTCGGCGAGGGGGAAAAGCTCTATGTCGACGGCGTGTTTGGCCGTCAAAGCATCTATACCCTCATAGGGGCTGCGGTCGGCGGCCTCCAGGCGTGCGGAAACGGTATAAGTCCCCTGTATTTGCCCAAAGGCAACGGTGGGAAGCAACCAGAGGAGGGGGACAACCATATTATTCCACCAAAACAACGTCACCTGGCCTGAGTTTAAAGCGAGCTGCTTCTCCTTCTGCACGCGAGAGGGCTTCCCAGCCGAATAAAATTCTCACGGGGGGCTGTCCTGGTTTTTCCTCGCGGAGCACAAAAATATTTTTTTTGGCAAAATTGGTCATTCCCCCTGCGGCGGCGAGGGCCTGGAAAACGCCGGAGTTGCTGGAGAGGGTATAAATGCCGGCTTGGTTAACCTCTCCCAGCACGGAAATGGAGAGTTGGTGGGCTTCTTCCAGGGAGACAGTAACCGAGGGGGTATTAATATATTCCTTGAGGCGGACTTGCAATTGTTGGGCGAGGGCCATGGGTGTATAGCCGGCCACGGTTACCTCATTCAGCAGGGGAATGGACAAGCGTCCGTCGGCGCGGACGCGTCCTTGTGCGGACATGTTGTCATGCTGAAAAACGCGGATGGCAATAATATCCCCGGGGCGGATGACATATTCCCCGTCGGACATGCTGGAGTCTTCATAGCGGTCGACCAGCACATAGTTGCCTTTAACGGGGCAAGCTGTGTTCAAAACAAAGCAGAGGCAAGCCAGCAGCCCCATGGCTGCTTTGCCAAGCTTAAGAGGCTGCTCGTTCTTTTTTGAAAGCCATGCGCACAAAGTCATATGTCTCCCGCAGGTTGACGGCGCGCAACAGCACCGCCAAGAAGAAATAGGCCACTACATCCACGCTTAAACGGTATAGCACTTTCCAACTCGTATAAACCAACAACCCTTGGTGGAGCCCAATAACCATGGTGCAAACCAAAGCTGTCCTGAGCAAAACCCCTCCGGAGCGCCTATCAAAACACCGCTTTCCAAGGGCTGCAAACATAATCAGCATAACCCCTCCTTCGGTGAGGAGTTGAATGGTGGCGGCCCCTGCTCCGCCGCCCCCGGGGCCCAGCCAAGCGGCTGCGGCCTGGAGGCATAAAACATTTAAAACCACGTTAAGCACGAGTCCTGAGGCAGAAATCCCCATTACTGTCCAGGCGCGCTCTTCCATAATGAGGGCCATGGAGGAGATCATCGAAACATACATAAAAGCGTAGACGGGGGCGCGGATGCGCATGGCCAAAACGGCTTCAGGGTATTGGGGCCCTGCGGTTATGGAAATTAAAAAATCCGCGCCAAGGGCAATAAAAAGCGAGAGGGGAATGGCCATGCTTAAAATCAACTCCAGCATTCTGCGCAAAACCTGGTTAAACTCTTCTGGAGAGCGCTGGTGGCGGGCTCGGGCAAACAAGGGCACAACCACCCAGCCAAAAAAGGGTGTCATCAACAAAGCAATGTTGGCCCATTTGGAGGCTTCGGCATACCAACCGGCCTCTTGGTCCCCCAGCAGAAAATGGAGGAGGGGAAGGTCTATTTTGTTATAAACCGTATAAAAAATTTGGTTCAAATAGAGGGGCAAGCAACTCAAAAGCACCACTTTAAGTGCGCCAAAGCGCAGGTTAACAAAGCGCAGCCCCAGGTGTTTTCGGGCAAGCCACCAACAGCCGAGGGACTCTAAACCTTTGGAGCCCAAAAGGGCCAGGGGAATGCCCTCTATGCGTTGCAGCCAAAACACGGAGGCCAGGACGCCGCCGCCCCAGAGTATTTTCCCTATAATGTTGTTAACAGAGAGTCCGTCTACGGTTCCGCGGGCGTGCAGCAGGGCAGCCAGGCTTTCTTTTATAATGGAGAAGCTTTGTGCCAGGCCAAACAGCAGGGTGAGGCGCATCTGCAGGGGGGTGGAGCCTGCAAGCCACATAAAGCCGAAAATGCCACCCAGGAGCAGCGCCGTCATGGCCAGGCGGAACAGCATGACGGCGCCAAAAAACTCATTGGCATGCTCAGGGCGGAGTGGAATTTCCTTGCGTATATACACATCCATGCCCAGGCTGAGCACCACAAAGCAGGTGGCTGCAAAATTATCGGCAGCGCCTACCACTCCATAAACTTGGGGCCCCAGCCAGCGGGGGAGGAAAAGGAGTATAAACAGAGAAATCCCCCACGTCACCATGAGGGAGCCCCCCAGCTTAATGGCGTTGCGGATGGACAGGAGCACTTCGCTTGAAACTTTGGGTGGCGTGGCCACTTTAACTTGCACCTTTGCCTGTCAAAACAACCGGAATGGTTTTCAGAATGAGGTTAATATCGTTTTTGAGGCTCCAATGGTCGATGTATTGCATGTCCAAATACATCCACTCTTCAAAAGAAATTTGGTTTCTTCCTGAAACTTGCCACAAGCAGGTGAGGCCCGGGCGTACCGAGAGGCGTCGGCGTTGCCAAGGCTCATATTGGGCCACTTCTGGAAGCACGGGGGGCCTGGGGCCGACAATGCTCATATCCCCGCGCAAAACGTTAATGAGTTGGGGCAACTCATCAATGGAATAGCGGCGGATAAAGCGGCCTATTTTGGTGACGCGCGGGTCGTTTTGCATTTTAAACACAGGGCCTGTCTGCTCATTCATATGTGCCAGGCTGGCCTTGAGTGCTTCTGCGTCCGTCACCATGGAGCGGAACTTCAGCATGTTAAATTTTTTGCCATGTACACCCACGCGGACTTGTTTAAAGAGGATGGGGCCGCGCGACGTCAGCTTCACCAACGCTGCCACCAGGAGAAGCAAAGGAGAAAAGAGGAGCAGCGCGAAGAAGGAGCCGGCAATGTCACAAACGCGTTTGAAAGCCATTTGCACGGGCTTCATGTTAATGGAAATATAGTGGATGTAGCCATCCGGGAGCAGCTTGGCCTCAACGGGCCTGGCTCTATCCAACCTGAAGGAATAGGCCGGCAGCGCAAAAGGAAGGCCAAAGCGCTCGCACACTTTAATGGTGTCCTGCATCTCCTGGCCGTGGCGCAAAGCATTTCCGGCAATATACACCTCGCCGACGGCAACGGTTTTCAAAATGGATTCCAGGACAGAAGCTTGCCCCAACACAATGTCCTTCAGGTTGTCGGGCACACTCTCGTCCTTAAAATTTAAAAACCCGACAACCTGTCTGCGTCCGCGTTTTTGGATGTCCTCCCCCGTAATACGCCCCATGGGGCCCACGCCAATAATGAGTACTTCATCAATGGGGGCTTCACGTTTGACGACAAAACGTCGAATGGTGGTACAAATGAGGAGGGAGACAGGCCAATAAATGAAGGCAAAGGGCAAAACGTGGGGGAATTTGCTGTCATCCCCTATCAACGTATCCAAAATCAGCAAAAAAACCGTGGTACATAAGGACAACAGAGAAAGCAAAGCCAAGTCATCCAAGAGGGCGCGGTCGGAAGCAGAGTCATAATAGCGAAGGACAATGCTCCCGAAGAGCCACACAAACACCACGCACAAGCCCACGGCGAAAAAGGTGGTGGGGCTTGGCTTCATCCTCCCCCATGAGGAGAGCGCCAGCGCGCCAAACAACCAAAGCAAGTCCACAATTAAATTGAGACGAGAAGAAAACCCTGGCGATAAAAATCCGCGGTGCCGCATCATCAGCACAACCTCTTTCTCAGGCGGCGAGCAAGTTTGCTTTGAGTGTACATTGTTGCACAATTTAGTTTCTTTATGAAAGCTTATGAAGGTTATTGTTGTGTTTTCAATTTTTGCCTCCGGTGGGGGGTTTTAGGTGTTAGCCTAGCACCCTCCCACTTCCTTTTGTGCATGAGGTTTTCCCTTGGCTCTTTTAACGCTTCCCCGGCTGCGCATTGGCCACCTCCCCATAGACGTGCTGAGCTTTCAGGAGGCCTTGGACAGCATTGCTGTGCTTGTTGAAAGCCGCCAGGGGGGTTTTGTGGTGACGCCCAATGTGGACCATATAGTACTCGCGGAGCGCCACCTGGGTTTCAGGGAGGCCTATGCCCACGCCTCTCTGAGTTTGGCGGATGGACAGCCTTTGGTGTGGCTCAGCCCCTGGGTGGGGAAAAAACTCCCTGAAAAAATATCCGGTTCGGATTTGGTGTGGCCTCTTTTGGAAATGGCGGGACAAAAAGCCTGGCGCGTCTATTTCCTCGGTGCAACCCCTGAAGTAAACGCCAAAGCCAAGCAGGTGGTGTGGGAGCGCTATGGCACCCAGGTGGTGGGGTGTGATGCTCCTTTCATTTCCATGGATGCCCTGGGGGAGAACTCAGAAACCCTGGACAAAATAAAAGAAGCTCAGCCGGACATTGTTTTGGTGGCGCTGGGCGCTCCCAAGCAGGAGTTGTGGATGCACCACTTTCGCGAGCACTATGCGCCGGCTGTTGCCCTGGGCATTGGCGCCAGTTTGGAGTTTATTGCGGGGACGGTGCGCCGCGCTCCGCCCTGGATTTCCCGGTGGGGGCTGGAGTGGGCCTATCGCCTGATGAAGGAGCCACGCCGACTCTGGCGGCGCTATTTGGTTAACGACCCGAAATTTCTGTGTATACTCCTGCGCACCCTGCGCCGCCCCAAAAATGAGCGCCTGCTCCTTCCTGAGGCCAGGGAGGCTGTGGAGGCCGTCGGCACGTCTGACACCTCTTCTTCTGACCCACAACCCTAGGGTTTTGTGTTTTAGGGTTTTATATGGTGCTGTTTTTTTGGAAGCTGTTTTTTGGAAAGCCCCCCTATGAAAGCCGTATTGCAGCGCGTCAGCCAGGCCTCCGTCACCATTGAAGGGCAAACCACCGCACATATTGCTTCAGGCCTTCTGGTGTTGCTGGGCATAGACCAGAGGGACACGCAAGCAACGGCTGCGTTGCTGGCCCACAAAGTAGCGCACCTGCGCCTCTTTGAGGATGGGGAGGGCAAAATGAATTTTTCCGCTTTGGAGGCGAATAAAGCCTTGCTCGTCATCAGCCAGTTTACGCTGTGCGCAAACTTGCAAAAAGGACGGCGCCCCAGCTTTGCGCAGGCCTGCCCCCCCGCCTTGGCCAAGCCACTCTATGCCCATTTTTGCACGCAACTGCGCCAACACGGACTTGTGGTTGCTGAAGGCGTTTTTCAGGCCAACATGCAAGTACAGCTTGTCAACGAGGGCCCCGTCACCTTCTGCTTGGACAGTGCCCTCTGGCAACCCCCCCCCTAAGGCTCAGCAGGCTTTATGTTGTGGCCCCTTGTTGTGGCCGCTTGTATGGCTTCCACGGGTGTTGTGGCCCCGTGCAAGGGCTATTTTTTGGCGCGAAGCGCAGAAATAATTTTGCTCTTTTGAGGGCTGCGTTGCGCAAAGCTTGGCTGAGGGGGCTGCGCAAGCTTTGGGCTGAGTTGCAGGCGAGCGGCGCGAAACAACTGCATTTCTATGAGGAGCAACTCATCGGCCACCTCCTCATTGTCGCCACAGGCTTTGGGCAACAAGGCCTGCAACGGGGCGCCAATGCCGTGGCGCATGCGCAAGGCATTCTCTTCCACGGGCTCAAGGGAGCGCTGTGTGTTTATATTCGTCTTTATTTCTGTCGTCGCCAGGGTAGCGAGCGATGACCCTTTGCGTTTTGAAAACCCCTTGGGCTCCATATCATTTTCCTTTTTCAATGGCCTTCACAAGCTCCATTGTAGAGCAGTCTTCCCTCGGCGCAAATTTTTTGCCGGAGGAGTGAATTCCCTTGTCTTCACCAGGGGAAGCCCAGTTATTCCTCATCCGGAGGCACGTTTGCGGTGTTGTCGGCTTCTGTGCGTGTTTTGCGTCCCAAGCCAAAACGCTCCAGGGCGGCGGCAATGCCTTGGGGTTTGTCCTCATCCGGGATGAAAGTTTCTGGAATGCTCAGCAGAGGGTTTTGGCCGATGTTGTCAATGTGTGTGGACACGCGAATGCTCACCGTGCTGCTGGTTTCTCCTTCTACAACTTTCAAAGTACCTTGCAACTCTGCTTTCAACACCACGGCTGTTTGGGCATCCACCCACAGTTTTCCTTCCAAGGCCTCGGGCATGCGGTGCTCAAAAAAAGCCAAGCGCAGGCGGCTGCTTTGGTCCAACTCTTTTTTGGGCTGAAGCTTTAAAGGCAAAACGGCTTCTGCTTCTGCGCGTGGTTTTTCTCCCAGCACCACAAGGTATTTATAGGCCTCTCTGCCCTCTTTGCCCTCCATCAACTCTTTGCCTTCGAGTTTTAGCCTCATGCGTTGCAAAAAAAGTTTATCCATTTCACTGAGCACACCGAAGGCCTCTTGTCTCATGCGCTCAGCCATGCCGCGGTCTCTCAAACGTTGGCGGTAGTTGCCATGGAGGCTTTTGGCAAACACTTGGTGGTCCACCCGCAAAATGTCATACCCTTGCCCTCTGCCGTTGCGGCTGGAAGCAGAAAAATTGCCGTGCACCCCGCCTGCGGCTGAGAGCAACAAACGCTGCTCTGTCAACTCTTGCTGGCGGCCATTGCCACGCCAGGCCATGCGGAGCTCTGCTGAAAAGCGGTGTGCGCCCAGGCGCTCTGTGGTCTCTGCCACGCCCATGTCCACAATGCGCTGCACCAGCTCCGTTGAGTTATATAAGGCTCCTGCGGGCAAAACCTCTTGGGCTGCGGCTACGGCCAAGGGTGGATCTTCCGGTGAAAAAATACGTTTTTTGGCCAGCCTGTCTGCCTCATTGCCACAAGCCAAAAGCATAAAACAAAGGCCTGTACACAGGCATATACAAAGGCCTCCAGCGGGGCCGAAGGAGAAGGGGCCACAAGAGAAGGCAGGTGGAATTCGACTCACAATGGACTCTTTTGTAGGGGGGAAGCTTTTTTCATTTTGGAAACACGCTCATGCAAAGCCTGGAGTAGAGGTGGGTTAAAACAGCTTTAGCTTTTATAAGCAATGTTTGGCAAATATGCTTCTCCACCCCTCGGGTATAGGCGTGGGTTTAAACTGTTTGAGGTGAATGCAGGAGCCGACCAGGGTAATGCGGGCTGCCGCCTCTTTTGCCTCCTTGAGGACATTTTCCCCCTCGTGAGGAGGTGTCCCCTCCTGAGACAATGTCTCCTCCTGAGGAGGTGTCCCCTCGTGGAAAAAAGTATAAAGGCAGCTGAGGGAAGTTTCCCCCATGTGCTTTATTTCCAAAACCACGCGCGCTATTTCCCCAAAGCGGAAGGGGGTTTTAAAGTCGGCCTCCGCGTGTACCAGGGGAAAGCCCAAGCCCTCCTTCTCCATGAGGCTGTGGTAGCTTCGGCCAAACTCCGCCTGCACAAAATCCTCAAACACTTGGTGGCAATAATCAAAAAAACGCGGAAAATAGACGACGCGCGCAAAATCCACGTGGTGGAAACGGATATAAAGCTTCGTCTCAAATGCCATGGTGCTTCCTCCGGACAAAGGTGCTTGCACCTCTTAGCGTATTCTGAGAATTACCCAAGTGTGCTGGACATAAGAGAGTTGCAGAGGAATTTTTCGGACATGGCCAAGCGCTTGTCAGCCCGCGGCCAAAACCTCAACCTGGCCCCCTTGCAGGCCCTGCTGGAGGAGCGCAAAGCCCTGCACATTGCCACGGACGCCCTGGCGGCCCAGCGCAATGCTTTCAACGAGGAAATGAAGGTATTGGCCAAGCAGCCTGAGGCGCTTTTGGCCAAGCGTGAGGCTTTGCGTGCGCTGGGGCAGGAGTTTAAAAACAAAGAGGCCGAGCTGCGGAAGGTTGAAGAAAGCCTGGAGGCGGAGCTTTTGCTTTTGCCCAACCTGCCGGACGCTTCAGTGCCACCGGGGAAGGATGCGCAGGAGAATATGCTTGTACGGGTTTGGGGGCAGGCGCCCACTTTCTCTTTCAAACCCAGGGCACATTTTGAGTTGGGGGAGCATTTAGGGCTGTTGGAGTTTGAGAGGGCGGCGAAGGTTTCAGGGGCGCGTTTTGTTTTTTTGCGTGGAAGCCTTGCTCAGCTGGAGCGGGCCCTCACCTCCTTCATGCTGGCTGAGCATGCCAAAGCCGGCTATGAGGAGTTGTCCCCTCCCTATATAGTAAACCGCCAGGCCATGGTGGGCTCAGGCCAGTTTCCCAAGTTTGAGGAGGATGCTTTTTGCGCGGGGAAGGAAGGGGAATATTTTTTAATACCCACGGCGGAAGTGCCTTTGGTTAACTTCTACCAGGATGAAATTTTGGAGGCCCACAGCCTGCCTTTGCGTTATTGCGCCTTTTCCCCTTGCTTTCGCGCCGAGGCTGGCTCTGCGGGGAAGGATACCCGTGGCCTCATCCGCATGCACCAATTCCCCAAAGTGGAGCTGGTAGAGTTTGCCACGCCTGAAACCAGCATGCATGCCCTGGAGGAGCTCACCCGCCAAGCCTGCCTCATTCTGGAAAAACTGGGCCTCCACCACCGTGTTGTGCTGTTGTGCACAGGGGACATGGGTTTTGCCTCCGCCAAAACCTATGACATTGAGGTGTGGCTGCCTGGGCAAGCCACCTTTCGTGAAATAAGCTCCTGCTCCAATTGCACGGACTTTCAGGCCCGCCGCGCCAAAATCCGCTTTCGCCCCGCCAAGGGTGAAAAGCCTTGCCTCGTGCATACCCTCAATGGCTCCGCCCTCGCCGTAGGCCGCACCCTGGTTGCCCTCATGGAAAATTTCCAGAGAGAAGACGGCTCCATTGGAATACCCGAGGCCTTGCTGCCCTTCATGGGCGGACAGACGGAAATTCTGCCAGTTTCAAGTTGGCATTCTCCCTAAGCCATGCTAGCCACCGGGCTGCTTCGGGGCATATGGGCCGGGTGGCAGAAGCATCCGCAACAGGCCCAAGAGGCAGCGAGGGAGCAGTGGCCGAGCGGCTGAAGGCAGCGGTCTTGAAAACCGCAGAGGGTGCAAGCCCTCCGTAGGTTCGAATCCTACCTGCTCCGTTGTTTTTTTTGGGTTTTGTTTTTTGGAAGCTTTGTGCTCCCGCTCTGTGCGCCAACAAACGCTCCACTCTTTATTTCGGTGCATATAGCCGCTCCAAGGTTTTGAGGAGTTCAGAAATTTTCTCGTCAGCAAGGGAATAAAAAACCATCGGCGAGCTTTTTCTGCTCGCAACCGCGCCACCTCTGCGCAGCACAATCAGCTGCTGAGAGGCTGTGCTGCTTGACACACGCGCAATGCGCGCCAACTCGCCTACGTTTTTTTCACCATCGGCAAGCGCTCGCAATATTTTGAGGCGCACCGCACCGCTCAGCAGCTTCAACCCTTTTAAGGCTTCATCGTTTTTCATGCTCAGCTCCGCTTTCCGGTGGGCCGCTTCAGCGTGGCTGCAGGGAAGAACACCAGCAGGGCTTCCTTTTTGGCTTGCATTTTGGCTTCCATTTTTTTGGCTTGCATTTTGGCGTCAGCAATGGACTCGTTCAGCATTCCCAAGAGGGAGCTCAAATATTTTGTTATGCAGGCGTGCTCCTTTTTTATGGCGTCACACAGCACGGTGAAAATGTCTTCGAGGTGCATGCCCCCGCCTGGCCACTTAAGCAGAGAAGAAATTTTTTGCGCCACAAAGGCGGATTCTTCAAAACCCTCATTCTGGAGCACTTCCAAAATGGCGCCTATGCCGCAGAGCAACAGGCGCTCAGCGTCGTTTAAAAATTTTCCTTGGTTTAAGTTTCCTTCGTTGAATTTTCCTTCACGCATGAACCGCTCCTCCATCTGCAAAAGTAGAACAGCAATGCTGCTCTCCAAGGGAGAAGCTGGGCAACTCGCGCAACCACCCACAGGGTGGCCCAAACGAGTTAGTAGACCGGCAAGTTTAAAGGAAAAACCCGGCAGGCCTTGCGGCCTCCCCTTCAGGCCACCGGGGAGAAACCGGGGGCTCAAAAGCAACGAGCCACTCGGCATCTCCCGGTGGCTCCCGCCACCTTTAAACTTAACTTGAGCTACTAAGCCCAGCTGCGTTTTTTGCGCAGCAAAAGCAATATAACATTCTCCGTTTGTTTGAGGAAGCAAAATATTTCAGGAGAGTTTTTTCGCTGTTGGTTTTGTTTTTTCGCCTGCGCGGCGGGCATTTTAAATAGGGTTTTTTTTGTCGCCTCCGGCGAAGGGTTTTTCTGCCTTTCAGGCAAGGTTGTTTTGCAGAGTGGGCCTGCGGCCCGGCTTTTTTCGCCTTCAGCGAGGGGAGGTTGAGGTTCGCTTCGCTCACCTGACTCCGCTCCGCACAACATGCGAGAGAGCAAGCTCTCTCTCATGCTGTGCTCCACTCCGTCCCGCCTCCCGGCGAGTCACTTTTTTTGTCTGGACAAAAAAAGTAACCAAAAAAACCCACTCTCCGAGGGCCCTGCGGGGCTCATCGTCGGTTGCTTCCTAGCTTCTTCCTTGCTGCACCAACTACTTTTGCCACGTCGGCGGCGGCGGGACGGAACGGAGCACAGCATGCGAGAGAGCTTGCTCTCTCGCATGTTGTGCGGAGTGGAGTCAGGTGAGCGAAGCGAACCTCATATTAGTGTCTAGAAACACCTCCGCAAACACCCATTACATTGCCCTAAGCTGCAATTCGCCGCCTCAAAAAGAGGCGTCCGGAATCCTTCCGTGAGCCCCCAAAATTGCGTTCAGAATTTTCCAAACACCTCAACGTTATGGTTGGTGGAAGTTTTTCGAGCCTCAACGTTTTGGAATGAAGGGGAGTTGAGGCTCGAAAAACTTTCACCAACCTACGCGCCAACATTCTATTCGCCCATGATGCAGTCTGCGAAGCAGAGAGCTGCGGAATCTGCAAGCCCCAGGGAGGTTTTAATTCCGAGTTGCGCTCAGAGAGTTTAATGCGCCGACGGTTGCTCGTATTAAAACCTTCCTGGGGCCATCCGTGAGCCCCCGGCAGGGTGGCTTTTTTTGGTTACTTTTTTTGTCCAGACAAAAAAAGTGACTTGCCGAAGGCAAGCTGCGCCCGCAGGGCGAAATGAGCCGGGCCGCAGGCCCCCTCTGCAAAACAACCTCTGCCCGGGAGGGCAAAAAAACCTTTCGCCGAAGGCGACACTCCCCCCCCGGAGGGGAAAAACCCAAACCCAAAAACAAAGTTTTAAAATACATATTCTTTGCCGGGGTCCATGACGGAAATGCGCGCATCCCCCAGCATGGAAAGCTCTTCCATAATGGTTTCCCTATAGGAGGGTTTGAGGCCTACGGCGAGAATTTGCACGTCCTTTGTGTGGAGTTTTTTCAATTCAGCCTTCAGCAAAGCCGGCGTCAAATGGCCGGAGCGTTGTGCCAATGCCTCTAACTCATTGGGGTAGGAGGCTTCCACCAACACGGCCTTGAGGTTGGGGCTTTGGTTGGCGAGGGCCCAAATGTCGTCGGTTTCAGCGGAATCGGAGCCAAAAACAAGGGTGGAGTGTTGGTCCGCAACGCTTAAACCCACGGTGGGGACGGGGTGGTTGACGGCAACGGCGGTTATGGTGAGGTGGGCAATGCTTAAGGGTTTTCCCAGCGGCAGCGGGCAATAGCGCATGACGGGGCCGAAGTTATTGCAGAGCTTGGAAAAGCGCGGATAACTCATGCCGTTAAATATATCCCTTTCAAGCAGCTCAACCACCTCGCCTGTGGCGTGTATACGGATGGGCTCTTTCAGAGAGCAAAACAACTCGTCAATGAGGATGGGCAGCGTCGCAACATGGTCGATATGAGCGTGCGTGACGACAATGTCACGCAGGTGTTGTCGCTGAAACTCGCTAAGGCCCAAAGCCAAGCTGCCCGCATCCACCGCAAGCAGATTGTCCAACACATAGGAAGTCAGACGCTGCACCGGGAGGACGTGCCCCTCAACGTCATAGGAACTGGGTAGAAGCTTAACTCGCACCAGAAGAGACTAACCAAAGTTTCTCAAAACGACGAGTTGCAAATGCCCACTCAACTCTTTTTGACCTTTTTTGAGGGCACCGGCTCCTCTTTGTTGAAGTTAAATTAATATTCCCGCTGGGGAAAGCAAAGGCCATTCTCATTAAGGTGGCCAAATGTAGAGAGGTTGTATTGGATAAAGTCATGCAAATGTTGAAGGCCCCCTGCTTCGCTTCCGGGCTCATAGCGCAACATTTCCCCTGATTTTTTTTCGTCCTCTTGCGCCTCTCCACAATAGCGATAGGGGAGTCCACGTTTTTGTGCGTCCTGGACGGCTAAATAATCTATTTTTTCCAAATCCGCATTGCTGAGCTTTGCATGGGGTGCCGGGCCTGTCTCAACGGATTTATGGGCTATCCAAGCGTCCAGTCGAAGTTTTGCGTCTTCCTGCAGGGCTTCCCAAAACAAATGGTCGAAGTGCAAAGCGATGACAGCATCCACAGAAGCATTGTCTTTCACTTGCACGCCTCGAAGCCCCCCAATGGCAGGGTTTTCACAGTTTTTATAGCTTACGGGCATGTTGAAGCCGAGCTCAAATTCCAAGCTGCTTGGCAAGCGGCCAAAGTCATAGCTTGCGGAGGCTCGGCACGTTTCGCCCTCCTCGCGCCATGCCTTTGCGCGCACAAAGACGCTATAGCCTTGGGCTTGCATGCTTTCATAGTCTCTCTGGGTGTCTTCACCAAAGCCTATTTTCACAGCTTCAGGCGTGGCGCGGACCAGGCTATAGCCAAAGGCATAGCGGGTTTGTGAGTCAAAGGCCGGGGAGCCCTTTTTCTTGTTTTGCTTGGACAAAACGCCCAGGGCGTGCGCGAGCCCTTCGAGGCCAAAGCCGCCCTCACTTTTAAGCTCAACGGCAAAGGGCCCCTCCAACTCAGCCACCACCTCGCCTGTCCGTGCCTGGTCTCCCGAAGACATGTCGGGGTTTTCTGAAAGCTGCACCTTGGCGAGGGTAACAATGGCACTCTCAAAAGAGAGTTTCCATCCGTCCTCAAAGGCAATGGAGTGGCTGCCGTGGGCAAAGGGAATGCCTTCTGCAAGCATTTCTTCGCCAGAAACCAGCACGCGAAAACTTTTGGGAGGAGGGTTATGCACATCTGCCTCTGGGTTGTCTGTGCTGGGGCATGCCCCCAAGCACATGGCCAGGGAGGGGGAGAGCCACAGCCAAGCCCTTTTTTTGTTTTTCATCATTTCTCCTCCTCAAAAATTTCTGTTGTATGTGTTTCTGTAGAGCGCTCTTCAAAGGAAAAAAAATAGGGGCCGGAATGCGCACGCATGCCTGCATAGAGGGCGTTGTCGGGCTGAGCTGCCGCCTTATCCTTAAAGAGGTAGGGGGGTGCATTTTCCTCGGGGAATTTTGAAAAATCCACATGGGAAAACCAGGCCGAGGGCACCACTTTTAAAAGGAGCAGGCCTTGGTTTTTGAGCTCAAGCTCCACGGGAATGGGGCTAATAATGCGCTGTTTGCAAATGGGGTTGGAGCCCGGCAGGGCGGGGTTTGAGGGTGGCTCAGCGCGGTTTTCTCCAATGCTCAGTTGGGCCTCAAAAGGCCAGGTTCTGCCCTCTTTGCTTGCTTCGCCTTTCACTTCCAAAACAAGGGTTGAGTCATGGGGTGCATGAATGTCTCCGGAAGAAAGCCAAATTTCCCCTGCTCTGGAGGGCTCTGTTGTACCTCTGCCTTTCAGGGGGAAGGCTTGCCTTTTTTCTGAAAGGGCATCCACCCTCAAGCCGCCGCGGACTTCCGCGGAATAAATGCCCGGGAGTATACATGAGGTTTCCAGCGTATAATTTCCCGGTGCGCTTTGGTTGAGGTAGAGCGCGCCTATAAAAATATGTGCTTTTTCCAAGTGCACCCTATAGCCCAAAGGAGAGTCAAAGGTTTTGGAGGCTTCATCCCCTATAGCGGCCACATCAAATTCGACGAGGGCTCCCTCTGTGTTGGAAACACAGGCCCCCCCCAACACCCATAACAGGCAGGCCCAAAGCCACCCTGAGACGAAGCTTCTCAATGGTCACCTCCGAAGTTAATGGACAGGGAAGCCCAAAAGGCCAAGGGGGCACCTGCAATAAAATGTCGTGCGGGGAGCAAAGGTGGGGGCGAAAGCTGTGTGGCCTGGAAGTTGGAAACATAGTTAAACTCCGCGAGGCGATAGCGGCGGTTGAAGAGGTTGGTTATGGCAAAGCCCAGGCTAAAGTTGCGCCACTGCCATTCGGTGTTGGCATCCACCACAAAAATGGAATTGCTGCGCTGTCCATAGGGGAGGGGGCGACGGCCTACCCAGTTGATGCCCAGGCCAAAGCGTGCCAGCAGCGTGTTGCCCAAAAGCTCCCAAGGCAAAGCGCCAAACACAGCACCATCAAGTCTGCCCACAAAGCGGGGGACATAGGGCACCAACAAGCCCGTCTCGTCAAAAGTGGACTGCACCCAGGTGGTATTCGCGGACAAATCAAAAAAACGTCCCTGGAGCCGCCCGGAAAGCACGGTGCCCAGGCGCGTTGTGCCGCCTCCCACAATGTTGCGTCCGGCTTGCTCGCTGAAAACCAAGTCTTTGTCCACGTGCGTCCCAAACAGCATGGCGCGCGCCTCCAAAGTGGCTGTTTCCCCTTTTCGGTTATAGAGCGCCCCCACCTCCCAGGAGCTTAAGGTTGCAAAGGGTGTTTTTAAGTCCTGCCCTATATATTCAGGGTCTATAGAGCGAAACCCCCGCCCATAGGAAGCCATCAAACTGAAGTCTAAAAAAGGCCCCAACAGGGCACTGGCTTTGGGGATGAAAATGCTTCCGGCGGTGCTTAAGTTTTGAAAGCGCTCTCTATAGAGGCCAAAATCGCGCTGGTTTAAACAGCTTTCATCCAAAGGGGGGTTGGTGGAGGAGGGGCGGCGTACTTCTTTGACAAAGCAGTTGTCTGTCACGGAATAGGCCAAAAGCTCCCAGCGTATGCTTGCGCGCAGGCTCAGCAGGTGCCAGGGCTTCAACTCCGCATCCACATAAAGCCCTATGTCGCCCAGCACAGAGTCCAAGTCCTTGTCCACGTGGTAGGGAATGTCTGTGCCGGCCAGCAACCTTGTCTGCTGTCCAGAAACCCTGTCCACGCGTGCAAAATAGCCCAGCTCCCACTCCAGAGGCAGCTCCCACAGTTGAGTCCGCATTCTCCCATAGCCACTGGCGCCTGCCATGAAGGACTTGGAGGTTTTGTCCAGCATATCACCGCGTTGGCCATGGAGGGGTTGTTGGGGCAGCTGTAGGTCGAAAACAAAACCCGTAAAATTCTCTCGAAGGCGCATGTTCCTAAAGCCGAAAAACATGCGCTGCTCATGGCGGAATGCACCCTCTCGTCCTGTGAGGCTTGCCAAAAAACCCAGTTGGGCAGAGTCCCCGCCCTGGCCCACGTCATAACTGTCAAAAAACCCCTTCTTGCCTGCTTGCACCTCGTCCTCGCGCAATATGCCCGCGGAGTGGTAGTTTCCAAAATAAGCGAAGGAAAAAAGACGCAGCGAGGAAGCCTCCGCCACCGGAAAGAGCGCTTGTGCCATGGCGCTTCCGCTGCGCGCATCCCGGTTTTGGCCAAAGCCCTGGGTTTGGTAAACCTGGGCGCCCACAAAGCTTTGCCCATCCCCCGAGGTGGGCCGCCATGTGGCCAGCAAACGCCTCAAGCCGTGGCTGCCCAGGCTTCCTTTAAAAGTCATCCCCTTTTGCCCAAGCCCCAGGCGGTATTCCGCGCTGCCTGCCACTGCAAAATTCCCCTGCCTCGAGTCAAAGGGGCCTTCAAGCACGCGGATGGAATCCACCAGCTCGGGAATAATAAAGTGCAAATCCGCATAGCCATTGCCGTGGATGTTGCCGGCCTGGTTAATGGGGAAGCCCCCCACCCAAAGCTCTATGTCTTGCCCCTCTCGCGCATCAAAACCCCGGAGGAAAATGCTTTCTGCATGCAGGGCTCCCCCCTCATTGGTCAGCAAAATGCCCGGGGCAAGCGTCAGCAGCTGTGCGGCAGAATTCCTCGGTACCCAAGCCAAAGGGCCCACCTCTACTTGAAAATCCCCCGCACCCCGGCTTTTGGGGATGCTTTTCCCCCTCACCACCGTGGAGAGTGTGGGCTCCTTCTCCAGGCTTTTCCTCTCTGCTTCTTCTGCACCCTGGGCTGCTTGGCCCTCTTCTCTTTCTCCCGGGTGGGGTGCAACCTCTTCCTCTTCTTTTAAAAGTTGCCCGGGCAAAACCTCTTTGGCCTCAGGCAAAAGCCCAGCCTCTTTTTCAGCACGCTCTTGGGCTGGGTTTTCTGTGTTTATATTTTCTGCTGCATTGTTTGTTTCTGCATGGTCTGTTGCTGCATTGTTTGTTGCTGCATTGGCTGTTGCTGCATGGTCTGTTGCTGAGTTTTCTGTGTTGATATTTTCTGCTGTTGAGTTTTCTGGTGTTGAATTTTCTGTTGCTGAATTTTCTGTTGCTGAATTTTCTGCAGCTTTTGTTGTTGTTTCTGGCTTGGGCTGCAGCTCTGCTTCAAGGGGTGGGTTAGGGGCCACAGCCTCAGGGCGCTCTTCTGCTGACGCAGCGCTTGTATAAAGCAAAAAGGCAAAAAAAACCTTGGGCCACAGCATGGAATAACCTTCAAAGCGGAAAGGCCTCAACATAGGCAGGCGCTGGAAACAAAGCAACAGTTATTGCAACTGTGTTGCAAAAAGCGCATGGGGTGAGGCTATCCCCCTCTGTTTTCCCTTTTTATATTTCCTGCTCTGCTTTTATTTCTTTTTCTGTTTTCTCTGGTGTTGTGCCCACAGCCCCAGGGCCAAAAGGCCTCCCAGCCAGGCTGGGGGCAAAGCTGTGGTGGCGCAGCCGGAGCTTGGGGGCATATCGCCTATGCTCCAATTCCATGTAGCGGGCTCCGTTTCTGTTTGGCCGGCCAAGTCAATGGCGCGCACTTGAAATGTGTGGGGGCCTTCGCTTAAGTTGCTGAGTTTAAGGGGGCTTTTGCAGGTGGCAAAGGCTTTTTGGTCCACTTTGCATTCAAAGCGAGCGATTTGCTTTCGTGGCGAGGCAAACTCAAAGGTGGCCTCATGGCTTTGCTCATATTTGAAGGGCCTTTTTATAATGAAGGTTTGGGGGTTGCCCCGCAGGAAGCCGAATTTTCTGCTCATCCAATAGTGGCCATGGCTGTCTTTGGGGAGCACATAAATTCTGGCGGTCACCTCATATTCCCCCTCTGTCGCATCCCAAACCTCGCATTCCCAATGGCCCTCATGCGTCACCTCCACCCTCTCGCATACGGGCCTGTCATTGAGGTAAATGCTCAGCGGCAAAAAAGGCTCTGCCTTGCCGCGCAACAGCAAGGTGGAGCCCCCCAGCCACTCTCCTGCTTTGGAGGGCAGGGAAATGTCCGGGCGGAACTGGGCGTCTCCACCCACAAACCACGTATATTCCAGTGGTGTTGCGTTTTGCAGGTATCGCGGGCCTGTCGGGTTGTTGAGCTCGTCTGCGCGTATGGTGGCGTCTGTTAAACGCACCTGAAAACGGTGTAACCCGGGAGCAAAGGGGGCCTGTGCAGTATACCGGCCCAGGCATGCGGTGTCGCCTGTGCATGGGGGGGTGGTTGTGCAGCATTCGGTGGAAGTGCATGAAGTATATTCCTCCCCATCCACACGGCACTCCAGGGCTTGAGGGGTGTCCGCCAAGGCCACCCAAGGCCAGTCCACTTGGAAGGCTAAGCTGTTTGCGCTTATTTCTGAAAACAGGGGAGGCCTCTGGTTTCCTCTGATGGAGCCATAGGGTGTTTCTTCGTGCACGGTGAAGTAGATTTCGGATCTGCTCCAATCGTTGTCTGCATCCCAGGCATACACTTCAGCCCTATAGGTGCCATCATATAAAATTTTTGAAATGGGGCAGCGCCACCACCCCGAGGCGTCTACGGTCAGTTGGCATTGGGCGACAAGCTCTTCGTTGCTTCCCCTGGTGGTGGAGGCCAACACCAGGAGCTGGGTACCTGGCAGAGCCCTTCCATCCATGGCGACGAGGGAGCTGTGTTGGACGCCTATGTTGCGGGGGTTGTCGATGAAAAAACCAGGCAACGCTGGTATCTCTGCCTGCGGAATACGTTCCCAGGTGTGTGTTTGCTCTTCGCCTCTGAGGCTTTCGGCATTGAGGGCGCGGACGCGGAAGGTATAGCTTTTGTTTGTAGGCAGGGCAACGCGGTGGGGGCTGGTGCACCTGGCAAAGGCGGCATCATCCAGGGAGCATTGGAAGGTGGCATCCACAATATCGGACTCAAACTCAAAAATAGCGAGGGGCAAGGGGCTGTTGGGAGGTGGGGGTTTGAGGAAGCGTACAATGGGCCTGGAGCTCAAGTCACAGTTGATGCTGAACTCAACATCCGGGGCGGCAGGGTGGAGCCAAATATCCTCAAGGCGTATTTTCTCATAAATGGTTTGTCCGGGGGCCACATTCCACCCAGGTTGCTCAACGGGCTCAAACCCATCCTCGTGGAACTCACTGAGCAGGAGGGGGACGTGGAATTGCACTTTGTGAGGAAAGCAAGGCTCTCCGAGGGCATGTTCCCCTTCCAGTGAAGTAAATTCTCCATTTCTCGTATACCACACGCGTGGCTGGCTTTCTGTTTTGACGGGAATGCGCACATTGCTGCAGTTGCTGACGCGGCGGTGTTTGGGCCCTATTATTTGAGGGGGGTTGGTTTTCATATCCAGAAACATCGTCCGCGGGACAGAATTCACATAACTTATCTCAGAGCCACTGTTAAAAACAGCGCGCACCTCGAAGGTATATCGACCCTCTATGGGCGAGTGCAGGCGCCAGGTGCGCCGGTTGTTAATGTTGGAGTCTACAATCAACTCATGGCAAGGCCCCTCACTGCAACGCCCCTTGGCGCAAGACTCCCAGACGGGAGCTGGCAGCACCACGGGCTCATTCTCACACAAGAGGGGGACGGAGCCTCCATTGGGGAAGGGGTTTATTTGCATGGAGCACTCATAGTGCACAAAGCTAAACCCCGCAGGAGGGGTTCGCGTTTGAAAAACCAAATCCACATGGCCCCTGCCCAGGTCGTTGGCGTGCTGCGTATTGTTGTCAAAAAACTCCACCATGGCTTGTGCCCACGCCCCAGGGGCCCACAAGCAAAGCCCCATGCCTAAAAAGAGTTGGTGTGCCGCTTTCATGTGTTTTCCTCAAGCTTTCCTCAGGCTCCCACCGTGGCCATGGGGGAATAACCAAATGTTAAACGCTGAAACCGGAGGGCTATATTCCACCCTTATAGCCAAGCCCCCATGCCCATAGTCAACCCCCTGCGCATTTTTCAAGGCAAAGCTTTAAAACACAGCTTTAAAACACGGCTTTAAAACACAGCCACCTGGGCTGGATGAAGGGGGCATTCACCTCACAGCGAGGGCTATGCTGTGGGTGGTGTTCAGGGGAGGCGGCCATGGGAAAAAGGGTTATAGCCTGAGGAGGGGCTGCCCGGCATGTCGCTGGTGCTGGGCATGTTGCCCTTCGGGTCGCTGCTGCCTGGCATGTCGCCGGTGCCCGGCGTTGAAATGGCTTTCCAGAAACCAGCCTGGTAGGCCTGTATGAAAGCGATGCCTGCGGGCGTGGTGAGCAAAATGCCTATGCCGCAGGCAAGCACTCCCGCCAGGTAGGCGAACATGAGTATGACCCAGCACACCAGCAGCAGGAGAAAGGTTTTTCCCCTAAAGCCCTTCACATGCCTGAAGCACTGGCCTATGGCCGCTCCAATGCCCGTCTCCTGTTTTTCAGCAAAGGGCTGAAGCACAAAAACAAAGGGCATCAACGCAATGCCTAAGGCGATGAGCAGGGCAAAAACCACCAACACTATAGGAAGGGGGAGCTGAGGTAGCGGGGGGAGCGCGTTGCCCGAAGCGTGTTCAACAAAGCCTGCAATGAAGCCTATGGCCGAAAAAACAACAATGAAAAGGATGACGGGTGAAAAAAAGGCGACAGAGGCTTTGAGGCCTGTTCTAAAATTGAAGAGGGGCCTGAAGGTGGGTTTTGTTCCATTCCAAGCCATGTGTGCCATTTCACAGAGGCCGCGCAAGGAGCTGATGAGAAGGAGATAGAACAGAAAATAGCTCACCAGAGCGAGGGAAAGCATAATAACCACCATCAACGCAGCTGAATCTGGCTGCTCACCCATAATGCCCTGAAGAATAACGCCCACCACTAAGGGCAAGAAGCCGACAAGGGGGAGGAAGGAGGCCAACAAAGCCCCTGTGGAAAGCTCTACCCAATGGGGACCGAAGGCAAGCTTCCAGGTGGCAGAGAGCAAATCCAAAAGCTGGAGGTTGTTCCTGTTAAAAGAGAAGGAGGTATGCACAACCTGGCGAGAGGTGCACCTGGGGCACAAACTGGGGTGCAGTTGTTTGCATTGCAAACACGTAAAACCACCACAACGTTGGCAAGCGTCCGTGGCGGGCATTTCAGCATGGGAGGGGCAAGAGGCTTGGGCCATTTCGCTCATCCCCCAACTAATTGAAAAAGTGGGGCAAAGGTCAACCTGAAAATAGAGCAATGCCTTCAGTGTATCCTTTGGAGGGGGGTGCCTCCCCCATAGCCCTCCCCCCTAGCCCCATGAGGGTGTTGGTTTTGTTAAAGGCCCAAAGCCAAAAGGCCAAGCCTGTGCTAGCCTATATATACATGGCTCCCAAGAGACGCGGCGCTCCCAAAAGACGCGGCAATGTTTTATTCCCTGTTATTATGGCGGGCGGCTCCGGTACCCGGTTTTGGCCGCTCTCCAGGCAGGCTCTGCCCAAGCAGTTTTTGCCGCTGGCTTCAACCCAGGCCCTGTTAACAGAAACCCTGGAGCGCTTAAGTGGCATGGCCTTGCCGCAACAATGCCATGTGGTGTGCGGGAAAACGCAGCTTGCCATGGCGCGCAAGCTGCTCCCTAAGGTGCCCAAAAAAAACTGGCTTGCAGAGCCCCAAGCCAGAAACACGGCCCCTGCCATTGCCTTGGCCCTGGCGCATATTTCCAAAAAAAACCCTGAGGCCCTGGTGGCCGTGTTTCCGGCCGACCACCATGTTGCCCAGCCCAAAGCTTTTCGCTCGCGCCTGGCGGAAGCCATGGCTTTGGCCCAGCAAGGCCATATTGCCACCCTGGGCATTGTACCCAGCCGCCCTGAAACCGGTTTTGGCTATATATGCCGAGGGGAGGCCTTGGGGAAAAAGGGCTATAAGGTGAAGGCCTTCGTCGAAAAACCCGACGAGGAGACGGCCAAAAAATACCTCGCCTCGGGGGACTATTTTTGGAATGCGGGCATTTTTGTTTTCCGTGCGGACATTATGGTGGAGGCTTTTGGCCAACACATGCCTGAAACAGCCAAAGCCCTTGTGCGGATCCGCCAGGCCATTGGCAAAACCGGTGCCGCCGCTGTGGTGGAGCGCGAGTTTAAAAAAATGACAGCCACCTCTGTTGATTTTGGCATTGCAGAAAAAGCCGACAACATGGCCGTCATCCCCGCGGAGGTGGGTTGGCATGACTTGGGCAGCTTTCAGGCCCTGGAAGAGGTGAAGCCCCAAGATGCCCATGGCAATGTTTTGTGCGCCAAAACGCTGCTTGAGGCGTGCAAGGGCAACATTTTTTTCTCAAAAAACCGTTTGGTGGCAGCGCTTGGCATTGAAAACCTCGTCATTGTGGATACGGAGGATGTGTTGCTTGTTTTGGACAAAGGCAAATGCCAGAATGTGCGCCAGTTGGTTGAAAGGCTCCGTCAAGACAAAAAGCTGGCTGAATACCTCTGAGGGGGTGGCCTTTGTATAAACAAAAAAAGGAGAGCCTGTTGTTGCAGCCAAAGAGGGGGAGGAGCACCCTCCAAACAGCGGTATAAAGGCGGCGTATTGGGTTTTTATTTTTTCATTCAGCAGAGGAATGCATTCAGCAGAGGAATAACATGCACGCACACATTTTCAGGGAATATGACATTCGCGGCCTTGCTTCTGCGGATTTGGATGAAGTGACGGTTTGGGGCATTGGCAAGGCCTTGGCGACACGTGCTTTGCGTGCAGGCGGGCGCGCCATGGTTATAGGCAGAGACTGTCGCAACTCTTCTGAAAGCCTGTTCCACATTTTCTCCAAGGCTGTTTTGGAGACAGGCATAGACGTGTTTGATATTGGCATTGTGCCCACCCCCCTCACCTATTATGCAGCCCATGCTTTGCCTGTGGACGCTCTTGCGATGATAACAGGCAGCCACAACCCTCCTGAATATAACGGCTTTAAAATAGGTGTGGGGCGCACCACCTTTTATGGTGAAGAAATTCAAACTTTGCGCGAACAAATTGAGAAAGGGGATTTTGAAAAGCGAGGTGGCGGGCGCATGTGGCGCTATGAGGTTTTAAAGCCCTACCTCCACAACATACTCCAACTGGCGCAGGTGGAGAAAAAACCATTGAAGGTGGTGGTAGACGCAGGCAACGGCGTGGGTGCCATGACAGCTGTCCCCTTGCTGAAGCACTTGGGTTTTCAGGTTATAGAGTTGTTTTGTGAAATGGACGGCAACTTCCCCAACCATGAAGCGGACCCTACGGTAGCCAAAAACCTTGAAGCGCTGATTGAGACGGTGAAGCGCGAGAAGGCCGACATGGGTGTTGCCTATGATGGGGATGCGGACCGCATTGGTGTGGTGGATGAGTTGGGCAACATTCTCTGGGGTGACAAGTTGATGATACTTTTTGCGCGCCAGGTTTTGGAGGCGGTGCCCAAGGCCCACATTATTGGCGAAGTGAAGTGCAGCATGACGCTTTATGAGCAGATTGCCAAACATGGCGGCAACGGTGTAATGTGGAAGACGGGGCACTCGCTGATTAAATCCAAAATGAAAGCCTCCGGTGCATTGCTTGCCGGAGAAATGAGTGGCCACATTTTTTTTAAGGACCGTTATTTTGGTTTTGATGATGCGGCCTATGCGACGGTGCGCTTGCTTGAAATTTTGACAAAAACCCCAAAGCCTCTCTCGCGTTTGCTGGAGGATGTGCCCACCACCTATGCTTCGCCGGAGTTGCGTGTACCAGCCGATGAGGCGCAGAAGTTTAAACTGGTGGCGCATTGTGCCCAGCTGCTCAAAAAAGCGGGGCATGACTGCATAGAGATTGATGGTGTGCGCGTGCGTTTTTCAGATGGCTGGGGCCTGGTGCGTGCTTCCAACACGCAGCCGCTGCTGGTTATCCGCTGGGAGGCCACCACGGACAGCCGCATGGCGGAAATTCAAAAGTTGATTGAAGGCACCATTGCTTTGGCAAAAGCGGAACTTGGACTCCAATGACGAGGGACGTTAAGGCAAAGCCACACATATTGGCGGTGGACTTGGGTGGAACGCATATACGCATTGCCTGCGTGGACGTGGGTGGCAACATAAAAAAGCTTTGCAAGCTGAAACTGGAGCACAAGGCGCCTGAATATGTGCTGAGCCTCATTGCCGAAGAGGCCCCAAAGCTTTCTGAAAGCACGGGCATGCCCTTTGGGGTTTGCGGGTTGGGGGTTGCGGCCATGTTGCGTGGGCAAACGGTGGCCATTGCACCCAACCTGGGCTGGAGAGAAGAGGAGTTTGGGCAAAAACTTGAAAAGCGGCTGGGCCTCCCCACCTTTCTGTTTAACGACCTCTCAACGGCCGCATGGGGGGAATTTTCTCTGGGGGCCGCGCAGGGGTTTAGAGACAGCCTAACGGTGTTTATAGGCTCAGGCGTGGGCAGTGCCCTCATCAGCCGGAGGCGGCTGATAGAGGGGGCCAAAGGCATGGCAGGAGAGTTAGGGCACATGAAACTGAGCGGTGGCCATGAGGCACTTTGCGGGTGTGGGCAGCAAGGTTGCCTGGAGGCCTATGCTGGAGGAAAAAACCTGAAGGAGCGCATGGCCGAGCAGGGGCTTGAAGGCGGAGCGGCCGAGTTGGAAGCGGCAGCCCAACAAGGAAACCCTGTCGCTCAAAAACTCTATGCCTTTGTTTGTGAGCAGCTTGGGCTTGCTGTTGCGAATGCGGTGACTTTGCTCAACCCGGGCGTCCTCGTGCTGGGCGGAGGCATGCTGGTGCATTGCCCTGGAATATACTCAGCCATTGAGGCGAGCGTTCGCCAACGGGCCTCAAGCGCGGCACAGGATGGTTTGGCCATTCGCCAGGCAAGCCTGGGAGACAACTCAGGCTTGCTGGGCGCTGCTCTCTTGGCCGCTGAGCGCTCGAAGTTAGGCACCTAGCCCGCTTTCACTTTGAGAGGAGCTCTTCGTGAGATGAGCTAAAGCTTTCCTCCATTGAAACCGCTCTGGGAAATAAAACCGCTCAAGCCTCCTGCGTTGCATATGCCTTCGCACAGTGCTCGCGCAGTGCTCGAGCCAGGGAGTTGTTTTTGAGGTTTATGGGATGATGACGAAGGGCTGCTCATACCAGGTTTGGCCGCCTCTGGTATCACGTACCACGGCGAAGAGTTTTTGGAGGGGGCTTGGGCATGCCTCCATCTCTTTCTCCTGGGGCACACGCAGCTTGGGGCGCACAGAGGTGGCGAGGTTAAACTCACTGTCCTCCAGCTCACCGCAAGTGGAGAAGAAGGAGGCGAATAGAAGTTCCGTTTTGGGAGTGCTGCCGATGGAAGTTATTTCTATATAGTCTTCAAAACTCTCTTCGGGGACAACGAGGTTCAGCACATATTGTTGGCCTTGTTTCAAAGGCAAGGGCGAAGGGGTGTCTTCGGCCAGGCCTTCAACCGTCATGGTGGAAATGAGCGGGTTGTTGTTGGCCGGCTCATCGCTTTCGCGCACGGGAATGCGAAAGAGGGTTATTTGAGAGTCAACCTGTTTGTTTTGGGCGCGTTGTACAAGCAAGGCAATGTCTCTGAGCGCAGGCTCTTCCGGCAAAGCTTCAGCCACCACCAGCAGCAAAACCATGCCTACGGTACCAATTTTTCTCTGGGGGTGCTCTGCGGGGAAAATGGAGAAGAGGTTTTCCGCAACGGAATAAAAAGCTGTAGAGCCCATGCCGAGGAAGTGGATGTTTTCAGCCATATTCCCTTGTGCATCCATGAGGAGGGCGGGGTTTTTCAAAATTTCCGAGTCCGCACAAGGGCTGCGGTTAAGGTTGTGAGGGTCAGGCAGGCAACCCAACCACAAGAGTGTTGTGGGGCGGTTGAGAGGCTCATCCGTCACGAGGACGGAAACTTCGGCGGTTTCCCCGGGTTGCAAAGCTGCGGGCTTGGCGGACATGCCCAAAACGCGCAGCCTGTCCAACTTCCAGGCGTGGCTGGTGTCTTCTTCCATGCAAGCTGTCAACAGCAGGGCGGCGAGCAGTGCATGGAGGAGGCGGGGGAGGGAAAAGTTGGGCATGTCAAAATTCTCCTCTTATGCCAAGAGTGGGGAGGATGGGGAGGCCGCTAATATAGGTGCGCTTGCTATAGTCATAGTTATAGTTGGCCACCTCCGGGTTTTTTCGGTTGGTGACATTTTGAATGTCCACATAGAGAGAAAGCATCCACTGTTTGAAGACGAAGCGCTTGTCTATGCGGATGTCCAGCTGGAAGAAGTCCGGCAGGCGCACGCTGTTGGGGCGGCCATTGAGGGGATAATAATAGTTGCCATTGGCATCAAAAATGGTGTCGACGACGGGTGTGGTGAGGGCGCCGCTGGTATAACGCAGTTTGCCCCCAACAATAAAATTCCAAGGGAGTTTATAGCTGGCAACCACAATTAAATTGTGAGGCTGATCAAAGGAGCTTCGCCTATAGCCGCCATAGAGGACGTCCGTCACTTCCGTGCGTGACAAGCTATAAGCAATCCACCCGAAGAAGCGGTCCGTGAGTTGGTGTCGAAGCAGAAGCTCCATGCCCTGGGCGCGCGAAGAGCCAAAGCTTGCCCATGGCTTGGTGCTGTCATCCACACTCAAGTCCGCCTGGGAGTTGCCGCCCAGGGTTTGGCGGGCAATGTTAAAACCATTTTTGGCATAAACCTGAATGTCCAGGCTGAGGGCTTTTGTGAGGCTCACTTCCAAGCCGAGGCTGGTTTGCACGGAGCCTTCAGGTTTTAAGTTGACGTCGCCGAAAGCGATGGACGTTTGGCCATTTATATAATCCGGTGGTTGGTGAAAAAGCCCCACAGCCCCTTTGAGTTTAAAGCGATCGGCAAAAGTGTGAGAGAGGGCAAGCCTGAAGTCCACCCAGGCTTTGTTAATGTGGCTGTTATAGTCAGCGCGCAAGCCTCCTACCACTTGAAAGCCTTTGAAGGGGGTGTGCTGCACCTCTGCATAGGCGGCAGGCTCAAAGAAGAAATAATTTTCTTTTGCGCTGATCAGCTGCCTGGAAAACATGGGGTCCGGAATTTGGTTAAATTTCGGAAAACTTATAAATTGGACGTTGGCAGAAATGGGTTTGAGAGAGAAGTCAGCCCCCACGCGCAAGGTTGTGCGCTCGCTTAAGGTGAAGCCAAACTCATTCCGGGTGGTGATGGGATATTGTGTCCCTTTCATAAACATGTCATCCCCCAGAGCTATTTGCATAACGTCATAACCCAGGGAGCTGCGTGTTTTAAAGGAGAGCTGGTTTGAAAAACGTCGCTCCCACCCCACGGCAAGGCGACCAAAACGTATAGCGTTGCCGAAGCTGTTTCGTCCTTCCAAGTCAGCCGTTGCATTGGGCATGAGCAACTCAATTTTGTCATCTGAGCCGAAGAAGAAAACGAAGAAGCGGCTTTTTTTGTCTTCAGAGAGGTGCTCTGCGCGCAGCTGATAGTCATAATAGCGAGGGGCCACCGTAAACTTCAGTGCGTCTGACTTCATAACGAGGGGCAACAAGGCGTCAATATAGCTCCTTCGTCCGCTGGCCAAAACGGACCAGCCCTTGCCCACAGGCCCTTCGAGAAGCACGGAAGTATCGATGAGGTTTATGTCGACATAGCCATGCAAGCCGTCTGAAGCCGGGGGGCGTATATTTCCTTTAACAAGGCCGCCCGTGCTGCGTCCATAGGCGGCGCCGAAGTTGCCGGGCTCAAAATCCAAGCGCTCCAGCAGCGAAGAGTTGACGGTGGAATAGAGGCCGCCGAAGTGGAAGAGGAGCGGAATATGGACATCATCAATATAGACGCGCGTATCATTGGGGCGGGAGCCGCGCACAACAAGCATGCCCATGGAGAAAGCAGAGCGAGCCACTCCCGGCAAGTTGAGCACCACTTTAAAAGCATCTCCTTGGGTGCCGGGAATAAGGCGTATTTCCTCCTGTTGGAGGCTGACTTGAGAAACCTCACGTTTGTCCCTGGTGCCGCGCACCGTGGTTTGGAAGGCGCCATATGTTTTTTTCAGGATGAAATAACGCGCCTGCGTGCGCTCTCCCGGGAGGATGGTTTCCTCGGCAGAAAAGAGCTCATGCTCAGCGGAAGAAACCGAAAGCTTCCATGTGCCGGGCGAAAGTTGTGCAAAAGAGAAGCGGCCTTCTTCGTCACTGAAGGCTTCCTGGGCGTTTTCGCCTTCACCCAGGACGACGAGGGCCTGTGCAATGGGGGCGCGTGTGCCGCGCTCGACAAGCTCTCCGGAAAACGCTCCCATGGGGCCGGCGATAGGGCGTGTTTCTGCCTGAGGGCGGAAGAAAAATTCCGAGCGGTAGTGGATGCGGACGGGGGCGGGTTTTCCGTCCACCTCTGCGGGGGAGAAGCGGTATTTCCACGCAGCGTCCACAGCGGCCTTGTCAAAGGCCGGGCCTGCACTTTCCAAAACAACCACCTTGCGGACCCCCCCCTCTGCATCAATTTCCAACTCCAATATGACGGTGCCGCTTTTTTGCTCCGCCTCCATTTCAAGAGGGAAGGTGGCCGGGGCAGACTCAAGCAGGACAGGGCTTTTGCTCAGCTGAGGCAACGAGGCTTCCTGAGGCTGCTCAGAAGTTGCCTGGGGCGGCCCAGAGGCTTCCTCCGGTGGTGTGGACTGCGAAGGCAAAGGAGGCTCTGCCATTGCTTCTGCGGGTGGAAGAGGGTTTGCAAAGGCCGAAAGTCCAAAAAGTCCAACCCACACGCTCAACGCCTTCATTTTCGCACACTCAATATTTTCATTTTGCGCTGCTTTTAGTCTCTAAAAATGTTGCGCACAACCCTTGAAAATTAGAAGTTAACAAAAACGCTCAGGCAAGTGCATGCCGCCACAAAAGCGTCGCTCGTTTGAGATACCAGGCTATATTTGAGAAAACAGAAGGCTTCGTCTGTTTTATACACCACCAGGAGAATGGCGTTGGACTCTTTTTTGCTTCGCAACGGCGTGCTTTTTGCCGAAGAGGTTTCCTTGGAAGAGATTGCTTTGCGTTATGGGACGCCTTGTTATGTATACTCCCGCGCAACTTTGGAGCAGCATTTCCGTGCTTTTGACGAGGCGCTCCGAGGGCAAAAGCACCTGGTGTGCTATGCGATGAAAGCCAACAGCAACTTGGGGGTGCTGGACGTGTTGTGCCGCATGGGGGCCGGGTTTGATGTGGTTTCCCTGGGCGAGTTGGAGCGCGTTTTGCAGGTGGGGGCGAAGGCTGACAAAATTATTTTTACGGGTGTGGGGAAGCGTGAAGATGAAATGCGCCGCGCATTGGAGGTGGGGATACGCTGCTTTAACATAGAGTCCGAATCCGAGCTGCACAAACTGAATGCCATTGCCCAGGGCATGGGAAAAAAAGCTCCCGTGGCTTTGCGCGTCAACCCGGACGTTAACCCGCAAACCCACCCTTATATTGCGACGGGCCTCAAGGACAGCAAGTTTGGAATTCCCATTGCTCGCGCCATGGAGGTTTATCGCCTTGCACAGAAAATGGATGCCCTGGAGGTGGTGGGCATTGACTGCCACATTGGCTCGCAGTTGACAGAGCTGGACGCCTATAGGGAGGCGGCGGTGCATTTGAAGCATATGCTTCAGGCATTGGCGGCAGAAGGCATACACCTGCACATGGTGAATATTGGAGGCGGCCTGGGCATACGTTATAAAGACGAGAAGCCGCCTTCCCCCTGTGCGCATGCCGATATGCTGCACTCTGTTTTTGGCCCTCAGAATGACTATGAAATGATTGTGGAGCCAGGGCGCGCCATTGTGGGCAATGCGGGTATTTTGTTAATGCGCGTAGAATGTTTAAAGCAAGCCGACACCCTCCATTTTGCCGTTGTGGATGCGGGGATGAATGACTTAATCCGCCCGGCGCTTTATGAGGCGTGGATGGACATTGTGCCCGTGCGAAAGCGTGAAGATGTTGCGGCCAAGCCTTGGGAAGTGGTGGGCCCCATTTGTGAGTCCACGGACTTTTTGGGCAAGGAGCGCCGCTTGGCCCTTAAAGAGGGGGATTTGTTGGCTGTGCGCTCCGCAGGCGCCTATGCATTTTCCATGAGCTCCAACTATAACACCCGCCCACGCGCCGCAGAAATAATGGTGGACAAAGGCTGTCATTTTTTGGTGAGAGAGCGCGAAACCTTGCCGCAACTTTGGGCCGGCGAGCATAAACTCCCCTGAAAGTGGCGCCCCCCTCACTCCACCGGACTTTTATATGGGAAAAGTCCACTGGAATGAGGGGGGGAGAGCAGAGTAGAAAAACATAGCCCTCGGGTGGCCAAAGTGTTGAGTTTGAAGTGAGTTAAAGTTTGTCAGACAAGGCCAGAGCGTTTTTACTTAGAACTGATTTGATTCTCCAGACCGGTTTCAATTTGGCATGAGGTCGAGGCGGGCGAGGCCTAAGTCCCGAGGGTCAGGCGCGATGGGAGTGCACTTAAGTGCATGACCTGAGCGAAACCGGAGCCCAACGAAGAGATCATGT
>Ga0099364_10001806_pt1 | contig 34745 bp, 32 predicted proteins | sample TergutTh196P3_FD_73070 | JGI IMG/M metagenome (GOLD analysis project Ga0099364, IMG submission 73070) | Microcerotermes parvus P3 segment gut microbial communities from Pointe-Noire, Republic of the Congo - Th196 P3 | ecosystem: Host-associated > Arthropoda: Insects > Digestive system > Gut ... | reverse complement strand
TGGCTGTTAAGGATTTGCTTACACCGGATATTATCACCGAAATGTCCTCTGTGGGAAATCTATTGGTGGCTGCTATAGGTTTAAATTTTGTCTGTCTGTCTGACGGAAAACAAATTAAAGTTGCTAACTTTATTCCGGCGATTTTTATTCCTCTAGTATATATGACATGTGAACCCTCGCTGAATATGGTTTTAAATAATGCAATAAAGCTGTTTTTTTGTGGTTAAATTTTTAGAGCTTACATTGGAGGTTAAATATGAAGGTCATAACATGCAACGGTAGTCCGCGTAACAATGGAGTAATACAAACATCTTTGGAGATCATGTGTGCTGAATTAAAAAATGAAGGGATAGAGACAGAAATAATTCAGGTTGGAAAGGAAGCCATTCCCGGGTGTATTGACTGCAGAAAATGCAGAGAACTGGGCAAATGTGTATTTAATGATGATCTGGTTAATAGTACAGCCGAAAAAATACGCGCAGCAGACGGTCTTATTATCGGGTCTCCGGTTTACTATGGCAGTATTGCCGGAAACTGTAAATGCTTTCTTGATCGCCTGTTTTTTTCCGGATTAATGCTGAATTTTAAACCGGTAAGCGCAGTTGTTTCCTGCCGCCGATCCGGGGGGATTAATGCATTTCACCAAATGAACAACTATTTTACCCTGTCAAGAGCGCTTATTGTTCCTTCCCTTTATTGGAGTATCGTTCATGGAAGTAATAGTACTCAAGCCAGGGAAGATAAAGAAGGGCTCCAAATTGCCAGAACATCAGCAGCCTGCATGGCCTGGCTGATTAAAGCACTTGCCTATGCACGAAAAGAAATGCCTTTGCCCGAATTACCCGAACGTGTCAGAACTAATTTTATTAGATAAGCGCCTTCTATAGGTCATTTTCTTCCTGCATATCCTCATGATCATTTTCTTCCTGTACATCCTCATGATCATCTTCTTCCTGTATATCCTCATAGGTACTGCCAGTTCTATTTATAATCCAGCCGCGGGCAAAACGCTGGGCTTCCTGGAAAAGCGCCTGGCTATTTTCTTCGCTCTCGTTAAGTCTGGGAAGGGGATTACTTAATGGCGGGCCGTAAATGGCAAAGCCTTCTGCCAAGGAACGGCCAAGACCGCCGGAACCTGCAGCGCTGCCCAGGGGTCGTTCCATTAAGATACCGGGAAGCCTTCTTCGGGAAAGGATAAGCTGCAAAATTGATCCGCCCAAATAATAAGCACGGCGGGGAAGCTGAGGCGAGTCTGTCAGTACCAATATATCGTTTCCCCTGTTATAACTCTTATAGTAAAAACCGTTTATAATTATTTGTTCCAGACCGGCATATATGATCCAGGGTCTGGAAAAAGCTACTCGAATTAATGGGCTGTCACTCTCTCCATCCTGTTCGGAAAAAATAAATGCCCAGCTATGGGCAAAGGCATTGGTTACCTCTTCAGGAATGTTATTTCCGCCAAATTGACGGTTTTTTTCTTCCGGGTTAAGGTTTACCAACAGGGAATTCATTATATCAGCCTGAAAGCTAAAACGGCTTCCTTCCCTGTTTATGATCATCCTTCCTCTATTAAAACGCTGTACAGCAGCTCCCCGAAAAAAATATACATCTTCCAGGGGATAGCCGTATCCGACAACACCGTTTGCCCTGTTATAACCGGCGCTTCTGCCGTACATATCAAGAATTATTCCCGATACAGTAAAAATCATAGTATTGTTGATTTCTCTGCCGGAAGGGTTGTAATATCTGCCCAGCGCCAATACCAAATTTGGAATGCCCCAGGAATTTGTCATATTGTCTTGAGAATTTTCTGTGATTAACCAATTTTGGATCCAGCTTAACGGTTCATTCCTTGGCCAGGGATTAGCATAGTCGCTTCCCATTATTCCGGTAAGCTCTAATCCCTGGAATAGCGCTTGTAAATATGCTTCCTTGAAGGCATTTTCCAGTACTGTATTATATATTGCTGCATCCTCTGCCGGTATATCGGAAGTCATACCTACGCCGCTTGGTATAGTAATATCCGGCAGAGCCTGAAAGATAAAAGACAGTTCTTCCGGTATTTCTGATATACTTTGACTAACAGCAGTATTTTGACATTGAACAAGTGCAGTTATTATAATACATACCAAAAGTATACAAAACGCTGTTTTTGTTTTAAAAAAAAAGATTAATTTTTTTATCATTTTAGTTCCTTATTTACATAATCGTCAAAACTCATTATACAGTCAATAATATCCGATGGAGTACCAGGGCTTTTTGAAGGAAGAATCTCTACAATGCGGTTTGCAATAGAGTTGATAAATTCATAATCGTGGGAATTAAAAAGTATTACTCCGGGAAAGGCAATAAGTCCGTCATTAAGGGCTGTTATTGCTTCCAGGTCCAGGTGGTTAGTCGGCTCATCAAGGATTAAAACATTGGCGCCGGACAGCATCATCCTGGCCAGGAGGCAGCGTACCCGTTCGCCTCCGGAAAGGACATTTACCGGTTTTAGGGCTTCATCGCCGGAAAAGAGCATACGCCCAAGAAATCCCCTAATATAGGTTTCGTCTTCATTGGAAGAATATTGTTTTAGCCAATCTATGATAGAAAGTTTTGAATCAAAAAAAGAGGAATTTTCTTTTGGAAAATAGGAGAGGCTTGCAGTCTGTCCCCAGTAAATACCGGCAGGAGGATTTTTTGCTGCTGCCATTTCAAAAAGAGCTGTCTTTGCCTGATGTTCGGTTCCTATAAAGGCTATTTTATCTCCTTTGTTAACAGTAAAGGAAAAATCGCAGAGTCCCGATGCAGTATCGGATATGTTTTCAAAACGCAGTACATTATTGCCAAGTTCACGGTTTTGTTTAAATCCCACAAAGGGGAATTTACGGCTTGTTACAACTATATTATCAAGGTCGAGCTTTTCCAGTATTTTTTTACGGCTTGTAGCCTGACGGCTTTTAGCAACATTACTTGCAAAACGCTGGATAAACTCCCGCAGCTCTTTTGCTTTTTCTTCATTTCGCTTTTGCTGATCTTTTGCCTGCTTCTGCAGCATTTGGCTCATTTGATACCAGAAATCGTAATTCCCCGAATACTGGATAATTTTTCCAAAATCAATATCACAAATATGGGTGCAGACAGCATTAAGAAAATGCCTGTCATGGGAAACTACAATTACCGTATTTGGAAAATCTATTAAAAAGTCTTCCAGCCAGGAGATCGATTCAAGATTAAGGCCGTTAGTGGGTTCGTCCAAAAGCAGTATATCCGGGCTGCCAAATAGAACCTGAGCCAGGAGCACCCGGACTTTTTTTGATTCATCCAGTTCGGCCATACATTTATGATGATCTTTTTCTTCAAGGCCCAGACCGGAAAGAAGCTGCGCTGCCTGAGCCTCCGCTTCCCAGCCTCCTAGCTCGGCAAAATCTGCTTCCAGTTCACTGGCTTTTATACCGTCTTCTTCGCTAAAATCTTCTTTTGCATAAAGTGTTTCCCTGTCTTTTTGAACTGTGTATAATGCAGGAAAGCCCATGATTACTGTTTCAAGGGCGGGAAATGCATCAAAAGCAAAATGATCCTGGTTAAGTACAGCAATACGCTCTCCTTTGGAAACAATAATTTCTCCCTTGTCATGTTCGGTTTCACCGGCTAATATTTTTAGAAAGGTTGATTTTCCGGCCCCATTTGCACCAATAATTCCGTAACAATTACCGGGAGTAAATTTTAAATTAACCTCTTTAAATAGAATTCGTTCTCCATATGATAGGCCAAGGTCGTTTACTAATATCATTTTTTAAAAATACCCATTAATTTTCCAATTATATTTTGTTTTGGCTGCTGTCTGGTTTCAGCTTCAGAATCCTGAATATTATTTTGCCTGCTTTTTCCCCCTCCCTCATATTTTTCTTTGTAGTACGCCATACGCTGTTCAAAGGAAAGTTCAGCAAGCGCAGCCTGCTGGGCAAGCGCGGAATGCTGTGTATTCCTGGCTTGCTGCTCATTCCGTAAATGGTGCGCATTCCGGGAATGTGCATTCACAGAATGCTTGGGAGAAGGTGTTTTTCCTGGTTTTGAGCGTTTGGGTTCTTTCTTTTTGCTGCGGCCTCTTTTTTTATCTGTACCTTGTCTATTGTCCCGTTCTTTGTCATCATAAGAATCGGTTTTAATGCGGACAGCTTCGCTTTTGTCTGTGCCATAAAGGGATTCACCGGCTATTTGGGAGGGGATTTTTTTCCCTATGTATTTTTCAATGTCCGGCAATTCGTATACATCATGTTCGCTGGTCAAGGTAATGGCTTTTCCGGTTTTTCCTGCCCTGGCTGTCCGTCCAATGCGGTGAACATAGTTTTCCGATTCAACAGGCAGATCATAGTTAATAACCATGGCAAGGGCATCGATGTCCAGGCCGCGGGCGGCTACATCGGTAGCAACAAGATAACGGATACGGCCTGCTTTAATGTCATCAATAATTTTAAGACGTTTTACCTGAGGAAGATCGCCAATGATAAATTCGCATTCAACGCCGTTAATTTTAAGCCGCTTGGCTACGATTTCCGCATAACGTTTGGTATTGCAGAAGATAATGGCGCTTTCCGGCTTTTCCCGTTCAAGAATGCCAAGGAGCATCTTCATTTTATCTTCGCTGTGGACATGATATAAAATCTGTTCTACCTCTTCCACAGTTACAGTTTCCGGTTCTATTTCTATTTCTATTGGGTTTTTGGTATATTCCCAGGCAAGGTTTTTTACCCAGGTATTAAGAGTTGCGCTGAACAGCATGGTCTGGCGGCGGTCTGCCGGAGGAACTACCTGAATTAACCTTCGAAGATCCGGATAAAAACCCATATCGAACATACGGTCTGCTTCGTCCAATACCAAAAAGGCAATGTCCATAAGATTCATATGACCGGATTTATTAAGATCCAGAACCCGGCCCGGGGTTCCAACAAGAATTTGTACTTTATTCTTTAGAAGCTGCTGCTGCTGGGTATAACCTACACCGCCGTAAAAACTCCCCACTTTAAATGGCAGGTATTTTCCCAGTAGCTTGGCTTCTTCTTCTACCTGAACTGCAAGCTCTCTTGTTGGAACCATGATAATGGCTTTTTTACCTGCCAGTATGGATTCGCTTAAGAGACGCTGAAAAATCACTACTAAAAAAGCTGCTGTTTTTCCTGTTCCTGTCTGGGATTGAACGTACAGGTCCTGTCCGTTCAAAGCATTGGTTAAAACCTGTTCCTGGACAGGCATACAGGTTATATATCCGGCATCTTTAATGCTTCGTGTTAGGTCCGGATGCAGATTAAGCTCACTAAATTGCATAAACTAATGTATTGTAACGTATTTACTGCCTGTGTAACAAGCCGACTATGCTATCTACAATTTAAGAAATACTTCTGCTTTTTCAATTTCTTCGTTAACAAAAAATGCTATTTCTTCAAAAATTTCCGGTGTAATGGCAAGGGCTTCCCAGAGAGACGGTCCCGGTTTTTCCGGATAACGGTCGCCGGAAAAGCCGATTTCTGTTTCAATTGCAAATCGATTGGCCAGAATTATCGTATAAAGCAGATCCCGGTTCGTTCCATTGTATTCAAGATGATTATGATGATATGTTATGGCATCTCCCACAGCGCCTTCCAGTTTCCAGGCTTTTACTATCATTTCTCCGGCAGAACTATGGTTAATTCCCAGATTACGATCCTCTATTCTTACAAGCGAAACCCTGTCCCGATCGGATGAACTTACAGTCAGCATATATTCATTGGCAAGGACTGTATTTATGGGAATTTTTCCGATATCATGGAGCAATCCGGCAGTAAAGTATTCTTCCAGCAGTTTAGGGTCTACATTTCGTTTTTTTGCAATAGCTTTTGCAGCTACTCCTACGCAAAGGGAATGCCGCCAGAATCCTTCTATGTTTAATCCGGCAGAAGATTTCCTTGAAGCAAGATTACCCACAACGGAAGAAGACAGAGCAAGATTTTTTACTGTATTAATTCCCAGAATAATTATAGCCCTAACCAGGCTGGTAACATTCTGACCCAGGCTATAATAAGCAGAATTTATTAATTTAAGCACTCTGCCTACCAGTACCGGGTCCAGGGAAATAACATGGTTTAAATCCGCCGGGCTTGTCTGCGGATTATTGCAGACTTCCAGCACCTTGGCTACCGATGTTGGAAGACTGGGCATATTCTTTATATATGCTTCGATTTTTGCATGTATGTTATCTGCCATATGCCTTCCTCATTATTATTTTTCCAGATTTTTATCTGTTACAGACTTTATCTTTGCCATTATCTTTTGAACTTTTTTCCTTAAGGCAATAAAAAGATCCTTGTCTTTAATACTGCCCGAAAGATTGCCAAGATACGATAGTGTACCGGCAATTTTTTCTTTAGCAAGCCCTGCCGGTAAAATATCGCCGGACGAAATAATTCCGCTGGACGGTTCAGACAATACAGAAACCGGACGATTAAGCTGAACTCTTTCCTTTGCCGTTTTGAGCAATCCCTTTTTTCCTTCCAGAGAATTGATAACATATTCCATGGAAACCCTAACATTGCTTTGTAAAAAGCTTTCCTTTTTTTCTTCCGGCAAAGAAACGGATAAACCCTTAAGATAATTCATTAATTTTAAAATTGCATCTTTGGAAAGCGTGTCCTTTTTTTCCTCTGTTATGGAAGGTACGGCTGGAGCTTCTGCAGATGTAAGCTTATCCGGGGTTTGGTCGTATATCGGCAGTTCCTCCGGTAATGTTTCCGGTGAAACTTCCGACAGTTCATCCGGCATTTCTTCCGGCAATTCGTCTGGTATTTCTTCCGGCATTTCTTCCAGTAAATCCAGCGGAATATCCGGCGGAGTATCAATCGATATATCTTCTACAGGGATATCTCCAAAAAATTCCTGTTCGTCTTCAAAAAGTTCCGGTAAAAGTTCTTCGGTAGTTTCTTCAGGTACCGGGAAAAATTCTTCGGTAGTTTCTTCTGGTACCGGGAAAAATTCTTCGGCAGTTTCCTCAGGTGCCGGGAAAAGCTCTTCGGCTGCTTCCTCTTGCGCCGGTAAAAATTCTTCGGCAGCTTCTGCCGGTACTGATGGTAGTTCTGCATCAAGGTTTTCGGGAAAAATATCCTCTTCTTCTTCCACAAGATCAATACTTTCGCTTTCCGGAATATCATCTATGGGAAGAGATTCCGGTTCATCGCCGGGAATAAATTGGTCCTGCGGGGGTTCTTGATACATCGGCTGCTGGGGATACTCCTGAGGCGGCGGATAATTAGGCTGCGGATAACTAGGCGGCGGAGGAAAATGCGGCGGCGGTGCTTGTACCGGCGGCTGCGGAAAATCCGGCTCTTGTTTGGTATATAATTCCGGGCTGGGTTCTGCTGCATCGATCAAAGACATATCGGATAGTTGATCTTCATTAATTAATGGAAGTTCATCGTCCATAGACAGCAGATTATTAATATCTTCGGATTCTTCTTCTATAAAAAAAGCTTCTGTTTCCTCATCAACATGAGGGGTTTTGTCCCCGGCGCCCATTAAAAAAGATATATCGGGATCAGCATCATTGTCCTGAGCGACAGCGTCCTGTAAAATTTTTAGGTTTCTGGCCCACATATCGGTCACTTCAGAAGAAAATGCCTTAACTGTACTCTCGTAAAAGTTAAGCGATTCATTTAAATCTGTCAGATCATCCGGTGTAGCCCGTTTGCCCTGCAGATTGACCAGGCGGTCGGCAGTACGCAGGGCTTTTTCCATTTCTCCTGCATCCTTGTGGAGTTCTGCTGATAAGGCAAGCGATTCTGTATCATTGGGATCAGCTTTTGCAAGTTCATTAAAGATTTGTATGGCATGGGTTCTGTTTCCCATGGCAGCATAAAGTTTACCCTGGAATATTTTTGCATCCCTGTCATTGGGACGCCGGGCAAGGAATGCCAAAACCCGCTCTTCGGCTTCTTTGTATTCCTTGCGGGCAAAGTGTATATCTGCAAGATCCAACTGGAAAGAAAAGTTTCCCGGATCAAGAGAAAGTATTTTTTCAAATGTATTTTTGGCTTCTTCATTATTTCCCATAATACGCTGAGTTGTACCCAGAGTTTTAAGCGCATTGGTATTTTCCGGTTCCCATTCCAGGGCGGCCTGCGCCTGCTGCAGCGCTTCGGGATAACGTTCCATTTTCTGGTACAGTGCGGCAAGACGGTTACGTACATCGGCACTGTTGGGAATAAGCTTGATTAGTTTTTCCAGTTCTACCAGCGCTTCGGCAAAATCCCCCGAATTTTCCAGCACCTGTTCAAGATTGACAATTGCCTTAACATATTTGGGATCTGTTTCAATAGCCCTGCGGTAATTTTCTACAGATTCCCTGGTTTTGCCCTGATCTGCAAGAACCACGCCCATATTATTCCGGGCTTCGGCATTAAGGGGATCTGTTTGGAGTATGCGGTTAAAGGTATCCATTGCCTTGGCATGGTGACCCTGCTTAAAAAAAATGATCCCAATATTGTTCATTGCCTGCAGCCAGCCGGGTTTGCTTCGCAGCGCTGCATTGTATTCATTCATGGCATCTTCCAGGCGGCCATTGGCTTCCAGGGCAATGCCATAGTTATAATGCAGCGTGGGGTTGTTCCTGTCCAAAGCTAAACCCTTGCGGAACATTATATATGCCTTGTCGTATTCTTTAAGCTGATCGTAGATGGTTCCAAGGTTATTGTAAGCATGAACATAATCCGGACTTAATTCCACCACTCTGGAATAGGACATGGAAGCAGCTTTTAAATTTCCCAACTGCTTTTGAATATTTCCGATATTAAAGTGAAATTCCGCTCTGGAAGGATCAATTTCCACAGCGTCCAGGAGAACAATGAGTGCTTCCTGCAGTTTATCCTGCCGGCGGTAGATTACTGCCAGGTTATTCATCGCTTCCACATCAGTGGGGTTTGCAGCCATCAGGGCAGTAAATTCATCTGCTGCTTCATCGAGTTTTTCCTGATTAGCCAGCATGGTTCCCAATAACAGCTTGGCGGATCGGTCGTTTGGAGTTTTGGATAAAAAGTTTTTTAACAGCCGTTCTGCTTCTGCATGATCTCCCACACGGGCAGATCCCTTTGCACGATCAAGAATATCCTGTATATCAGGGCTCATTAGTTTGTCCTTAAGGGCCGGGCGTTTACTTCCTGCGAAAAATGGCCTTTATGAATATTTGATGGATTCAGATTTGGACCTGACCCGCTGTAAGCAACCACTGCAAAAAAGTATAAAGTTCCGTTCCGCAAGCCTTCGATGCGCAGTGAAGTACGGTTTCCTGCATCAATAGGTGAATTTTGGGTTCCCTGGCCAAAATATACACCGCTGGAAGTACCGTAGTAAACAAGATAACCGCTGACATTCTCGTCCGGGCTTCTGCGCCAGGAAAGTTCCACTGCACCATCCAAACTACGTGCTGTTACCAAAGATGGCGGATGAGGCGGCTCATTTTTATTGTATATGATCCGCAGTTCTTCCAGATAGGGGCTGGTTGAACTGTCACCGCTGGGATAAAATGCTGCGGCTATTTGCACATAACGTCCCTGTACAGAGGCAGGAATGGCCTGGCCTGGAATTATAGCCTGCCAGGGATTTTGATCCATACGGAAACGTTCATTCCCGGCCCGGATAAAAAATTGTACTGCCGAAGCATCTGCAAAACGGAAATTACCCCTGCCTGTATAGGTATTTCTAACTGCCATACGTCCGGTGGATGCAGGACTTAAAAGACCGCCGGATGCTTCTATTCTTACTACAGAAGAATCGGGCTGTCCCAGATCGATGGTGCGGGTTTCTATACGGCCTCCGCTGCGGGGGAATTTTTCCAGCTCGGGCAGATGAAGGGCAGTTCTGTCCGTTTGTACCAGTGCTGTGTGGCCTGGAGCGGCAATTGCCCTGTTATAAATACGGAATTCATCCAGCATTCCCGAAAAACGGTTTCCCAGAATAAAGGCGCCGTCCCGGTTGATAAGCGGGGTATATACATCGCCGCCTTCCCTGCCGCTGCGTGTAGTATATGCAGAATTTTCCAAACGTCCGTTGATCAGGTACTCCAATAGCCCTGTATTGGCATTGTATCGTATTAAATGATGACTCCAACTGCGGGGTACCAGAACAGTTCTGCTTTCTAAGGTAATACTAAGACGCTGCTGCCTTATAGCTTCGATGCCCCCTTCAGATCTAAGGGGCACGCGAAGATTATCGGGAGATGCAAAAAATCCCTGAAAGGTCCATCGCAGCCTGTTTCGGGCAGCTTCGCATACAATTCGCTGATTATCCGCTGCATTCCAGGATATTATTTGTTCTCCGGTTTCCATAGTGTTGGGAAAAAACCAGAATTCCAGGCTAAAATCACGGACACTTCTGCCAGGAGCAAAAAGGGCTGTTGAAGTGGGGCTAATTGTTACCGGAGCACCGTTATTGCGGTTTTCTCCGGTAAACAGCGCTGCGCCTCTTCCATATCTTGCCCAGCGTTCGGTAACGCTTTGAACAGAATTTGTCACACTTACCCTGTAATTTCCCTTGCTGTCGGTAAAACGGCCGGGACTTCCTTCATCAAAGCTGATCGACAGATCCACAGCAGATTCCTGGGCAGGAAAATTCCGGAAAGCAGCATAGAGGGCCAGAATGTCATCATTTACCCTGTTATTGCCGTTTGATCCGGCTGCTGCAGCGCCGGAATTTTCTGTACCTGTCCAGCTTGAAGACAGAGCTAGTACCCTGTGCGGTCTTACACCGGATAATTCTTCTATCTGACTGCGTTCTTCAACCATACTCCAGCCCGAAGCGGCTCCCAGAATTACAGTACTTTCTGCCGCTCCCACAATAGGGCTGATAAAAAGCAGGCAAAAACTATACAATAAAGCCAAAGCACAGCTTAGCTGGACGGTACGGCACAATTGTGCCGTATATGTAAATAATTTTTCCATAATATTACTTTTTAAGTATCGGATTTTTAGCCTATGTACCTTAAAAAGATTGCCGGAGAAGCTCCAAAGGAGCCGGGAGTATACCTTTTTCGGAATGCCGAAAACGCTATTATTTATATAGGTAAGGCCCGTATTCTGCGAAACCGCCTTACTTCGTATTTTTCCGGTGAAAAAGACATAAAAACCAAAATTCTCCTGCAACATGCGGCCTCCATTGAAACAATAATCGTAAAGGATGAATACGAAGCCCTATTATTGGAAAATACCCTTATAAAGCAGCATAATCCAAAATACAATATCAGCCTGAAAGACGGGAAAACCTATCCCTTAATACGGCTTACATCGGGCCCTTTTCCAAGGATATTTAAAACCCGGCACATAATCGAAGACGGTTCCGGTTATTATGGGCCATTTACCGATGTGGGGGCATTAAATGATCTATTGGATATTGTCGACCGTGTTTTTTTAATGCGAAAATGCCGTACCCTGCGAAAACGCAGCAATCCCTGCATGTATTATCACATAGGCCGCTGTGCCGCTCCCTGCTGCGGAAAAATCAGCCAGGCAGACTATTCCCGCCAGGTAGAGCAGATACAAAAATTACTTAATGGGGATACTGCGGCTCTTATTGCCGAACTTACTGCAGAAATGAAAGAAGAAGCTGCAGCGCTCCGTTTTGAACGGGCGGCTCAGATACGAAATGCAGTACAGTTTATCGAAAGCCTGGGCGAATCGAGTGCAGTAGTGGATTTTGATCCCCATAATAGAGACTATATAAGCTGGGCGGCAGAAGGAGTTTTTGCAGCTTATTCTGTCTTTTCCATGCGTGAAGGTAAATTGACCGGCCGGGATCTTTTTTTTACCTGTTCTGCGGCCGAGGAAGAGGAATCGCTAGTCACTTTTATTACTACATACTACGACAATAGCCGTCTGCCTCCGCCAAAGATTTTCCTTCAAACACTAAACCTAAATAGTTTCTCACAGAGATACAGCGACACAAAGGACATGGAAAAAGATATTTTTAATAACAACTCTGTACCTCCCTGTCTCTGTGAGATAAATTCCGGGAAAAACTTATTATTAAACTGGTTTAAGGAACAATTTGATTTTGAACCGGAATTACTGGCAGCAACAGAAAAGCATCATGATGCAATACTTGCCATGGCTCGTCTAAATGCACAGGAAGAACTTAGACGGCGGCTAAGGGAACGAGGCGCCGGACCGGCATTGGATCAATTACAAAAGCTTCTTGGGCTTAAAAAACATCCGAAGCGGATCGAGGGATTTGATATTTCCCAGCTTGCCGGAAAATATCCGGTGGCATCTCTTGTATCATTTATGGAAGGAAAACCGGAAAAAAAGAACTACCGGCATTTTAAGCTTCGCAGTGTTATAGGAGTGGTTGATGATTATGCCGCAATACGGGAAGCGGTTAAGCGCCATTATAACAGGCTCCTTCGGGAAAACAGGGATGTTCCCGATTTAATTTTAATAGACGGCGGTATAGGTCAGGTAAATGCTGCAAAAGGGATACTCGATCAACTTGGCCTTCACTGCGATCTTGCCGGTCTTGCCAAGCGGGAAGAAGAAATTTGGCTTCCCGGCGCAAAGGTTCCCCTGGAACTGCCCCGCAGTTCCGATGCGCTTAAGCTTCTGCAGTTTGTCCGGAACGAAAGCCACCGTTTTGCCACAAGGCTTAATCAAAAACTTCGCAGAACGGATCTGCAGCTCTATACGCTGGAATCGGTAGAGGGGATAGGCCCTAAACGTGCGGCTGTATTGATTCGCCATTATAAAAATATTGAAGCAATTGCCGAAGCAGATATAGAAGACATTGCTCAAGTAGGCGGATGCGGTTCTGCTGCTGCCAATGCAGTTCGTGCTGCTGCAAAACTAGCCCTGACGGAAAGAAAAACAAGGGACTTTCCGGCAGTTTCGCGGAATAAAACCGGCAAAAGCAGAACAGCAAACCTGGCAGCCAATCTGGCAGATGAGGCTCTGGGCCAAGTGGCTGCCGAAAAAGATGCAGAATATGAATAAATACTGGTAAATATATGGCTTTTATGGTAGCTTTTCCGTATGAAAGTAGTTGTTGTGGGAGCCCAATGGGGCGATGAGGGTAAAGGAAAGATTGTTGATTATCTGGCTAAAGATGCACAGGTAATAGTCCGCTTTTCCGGGGGCGCCAATGCCGGGCATACCATAGTTATTGATAATGAAGAATATGCCCTGCACCTTATTCCTTCGGGTATATTATATCCCGACAAGCAGGTGGTACTTGGGGCGGGAATGACCATAGACCCCAAAGCGCTTTTTGCCGAACTTGCCATGCTTAACGAACGGGGTATAGAAACAGAAGGCCGGGTATATATTTCCGATCGTGCCCATGTTGTTCTTCCCCGTTATATCGAAATAGACAAGGAACGGGATGCAGGGCGAAAAAAACCCATAGGCACTACCGGACGGGGTATAGGGATAAGCTATTCCATGAAAAGCGAACGGGACGGCATACGCTTTGCAGACCTTTCCTGGAAAGAAAAAATGGACGAACTTGAAAATGACGACAGGGAATTTCTTGTCCCTTATCTGGAACGGCTTAAAGCAATGACCATAGACCTTGCATCGTTTATTAAACACCGGAGAAATACCCAAACCCTATATGAAGGCGCTCAGGGAACACTGCTGGATTTGGATTTGGGAACCTACCCCTATGTATCCAGCGGCATGTCCTGTGCAGCAGGAGCTGCCATTGGAGGCTGTGTCGGCCCGCGGGCTTTGGATAAGGTGCTTGGGGTTTTTAAGGCCTATACAACCAGAGTGGGAAACGGCCCCTTCCCCAGCGAATTTAACGCTCAATCGGAAGATGAGTTATGTAATTATATACGGGAGACCGGCAGGGAATACGGCGTAACCACCGGCAGACCCCGGCGCTGCGGCTATCTGGATCTGGTAGCCCTCCGTTATGCCTGTTTTACCAATGCCTTCGATGCCCTGGTAATGACTCATTTGGATGTATACGATACCTTGTCGGAATTTAAGGCATGTGTTGCTTACAAGATTGGAAATAGAATGGTAGAAGATTTTCCTGCTTCCATTCCCGATCTAAATAATGCAAAACCGGTGTTCCGTGATTTTACCGGCTGGAAAAAACCCCTTGCAGACAGTTTAACTTATGAGGAATTTCCTCTTGAAGCTATGGAGTATATAGAATTTATTGAACGCTTCTGCGAAACCCCCATTCATATTGTTTCTGTTGGATATCAGCGTAAAGCAACGATTATACGAAAAAGCCCCTGGCGATAATGGATACAATAATTACCGACGATATAAAGGCCAACATTACTAGCCTTACATCCGAACTAAAAGAAAAAGCCGGGGACAAAATCGTTCTCCTTCTTGTTTCCGGCGGAGTGGATTCTACTGTTGCCGCTGCACTGCTTCTAAAAGCTCTGCCTCCTTCGCAGGTTCATCTAATGTATATGGACACCGGTCTTATGCGGAAAAACGAAACTGCCCAGGTTAAAGAGTTTTTGAAAAAATTTGGCGCAGAAAACCTCCATATTGTTATGTGCGAAAAAGAATTCCTTGCCGCTCTTAAGGGTATTAATGATCCCGAACAAAAGCGTAAAACCATAGGAGATTTATTTATAAGGATCCAAGAACGTGAAGTACAAGCTTTAAACCTGAATCCAGATTATTTTCTTGCCCAGGGTACGATCCGTGCCGATTTAATTGAAAGCGGCCAAAATGCAGGAAAAAAAGCCAATATAATTAAAAGCCATCATAATGTAGCAAGCCCCCTGGTTGATGCCAAACGTAAAGAAGGCCGGATACTTGAACCCTTACGTTCGCTGTACAAGGATCAGGTCCGGGAGCTTGGAGCTTTGTTGGGTGTGGATCAAGAAGTGTTAAAACGTCATCCTTTCCCCGGCCCGGGTCTTGCCGTGCGTATTGTAGGCGAAATAAGTAAGGAAAAATGCGATATACTTCGTGAAGCGGATCATATTTTTATCAGCGAGTTAAAAAGCCGTAAGGGTCCAACGGGAAAGTGCTTATACGACGAAATCTGGCAGGCCTTTGCCGTGCTTCTTCCTGTTCGTTCTGTTGGCATAAAAGGCTCTCCCGGCGAGGAGCAGCGCAAATACGGCTGGGTATTGGCCCTGCGTGCAATTACCAGCGCCGACGGCATGAGCGCCGAAGTGTATCCCCTTCCATCCAAAGATTTACTGGAAATTTCCGCCCTTATCACCAATTCGGTACAGGATATAGGCCGGGTTTGTTATGATATTTCCGGCAAACCCCCGGCAACGATTGAGTGGGAGTGAAGGCAGAGGCAGTATGGCGATTCCCCTGTTACTTGATCCAATTGACATATAGTATCATGTTTTGATATCATATTAATGTGAACTCGAAACAAAAAAGAACGCTTATGGAGGTCTTCCACAATCCTGTTAAAAGTTCGATTTTATGGTCGGATGTGGAGAGTCTATTTAGGGCTTGCGGTGCACATATTGAAGAAGGAAGTGGTTCCAGAGTATGTATAATGCTCAATGATTTAGTTGCAGTATTTCATAGACCGCACCCGCAAAAAGAGGTAGATAAGGGGATGCTTAAATCTATCAGACGTTTTCTGGAAAATGCAGGAGTAAAACATAATGAATTATAAGGGTTATACCGGAAAGGTTGAATATGATGATGAAGCCGGAATTTTTTATGGAGAAATTATAGGCCTTCGGGATGTGGTTACCTTCAAAGGTACCAGTGTCAAGGAATTACAAAAATCGTTCAGAGAAAGTATCGACGACTACCTTGATTTTTGTAGGCGTATGGGTAAAGAGCCTGATATTCCCGCTTCCGGCAGACTTATATTGCGTGTATCACCCGAACTCCATTCCCGTGCTGCTGTCATTGCAAAATCTGAAGGGCGGAGCCTTAATTCATGGGTAGCCGAAGCTGTAAAAGAAAAATTGCTGGCAAGATACTGATTATGGCAATTGCCTATGCGTTGACTAAAAATTAGTCCGCTAATTACGCGAATTAGCGCCAGGTTCCATTACTAAACGTCTTACAGCAATCAAAAGACACAGGGAAATGAATATCCCTGTGTCAAAAGAACACTCTACACTTAGTTGGTCGGAACCCTTGTATGTGGAAACGTTACACCCACCACTGAATTTCCCTCATGCAGTCCTTCAAAAGGATATTCTTTCGTAAAGGTCAAATAAAGCACACCGCCGACAAATGCAAATGTAGCCTCTTGAAAATTGCAGGTGCCGTTCACAGAATTGAGACTGTCGACTGAGGTTTCTTGAAAATAATTGTGACCTAAATACTGATGGCGCACTTTATGTTCTTTCGGAAAGTAGATGGTATTACCGGAAACACTTATTGTATAGATAACCTCGATGGGATGGTGCTCTGGCCACTCATCACTGGCGCCATTGTAAATAGTAAACCCAAATGTATTACCATTTATGGTAAGATTGTAAGGCAGAATAGTAGTCTTATCCCCACCAGTTTTATTGGTTCTATTATCCTGTGCTGGTCCAAATCCCACATAAACGCCATTAAGGCTGTTACGATTTTCACCAATGGGGTTTAAAAAACCGGTGTCATCCAAGCCCTCTACGCCAAATATATCTCCGTTCTGGTCAAAAGTTATGTGAAATGTTCCGCCGCCTTGTCTTGAAAATGCAAACCGTTCTCTGCCATTGTTGACAGTTGGTTCGCTTTCAACCGTTGCATTGATAGAAGTAAAATTAAAATTCTGTGCTGCGCCTTCCACGTTTTGCGGTCTTGGTTTAATTATTGTTAAGGTATAAACCTCGCCAATATCCAATAACGACCTGGCGTATCTAGCGCCCCCAACTGTCTCCAATTTGAAAACCACACTTTCGGCGTTAATCCCTTTACCTACCACTTCACCGCTTCCGCCTCTGCCGCCACCTGATGGATTAGAACAACCAATGTATACCAAAGGCAATGCCAAAAGACAAACCAATACAGCAGAAATAATTACCTTTTTCATTTCAAAACCCCTTCATGTATCACAGTGATACATATTTTATATTAAAAAACTCTTAACAAGAGCTTAAATCCCAAAATACTCAAATTGACAATTTTGCCTTGTAATAAGCCTATTCATTCTCAAACTCGCTTTTCACATCATTGTCTTTTGCTTCTGCCTGTTCATCATCAATTATCTTCTGAACTTCCATAAACTTACCCGCCATTTTGATAATGCCCTTCTTTCCCTCGCTGTCAATCTCCTCATAAACGGCCTGTAGTTCTTTCATTTCTGCCTTGCTGATCATAAAAAAACCTCATTTTGTGGACATTATACTGTCCCCATTAATTTATGTCAATATATTATAAAAAAAATAAAAAATCCTCCAAAATATTCAAAGTGTCTGCTTTTTCATATACTCACGGCGAGCATAAAATCATTGAGTTATTGGCTAATTTCTATTATTATGGAATCATAGGGTAATGTCGGGTTATGGCAGAAATACAGGAAAGAATACAGAAAGTCAGAGAAGCATTAGGGATTTCACAGCGGGAATTTGCCAAGAGAATATTTATAAGCAAAAGTCTATTGAATAATATTGAATTGGGAAGCAGAAGTATTACCGACAGGACAATTCAGCTTATTTCTACAGAATTTAATGTAAATAAAGACTGGCTGTTGACTGGCAAGGGGGATATGTTTACAGCCCCGCCCCCTGACATTCAATTTGAACAGCTTATGGATATATTCAAAAAGATGGACAAATCTTTGAGAGATTGTCTAGTAGAACAAGCAAAGGCATTATTGAAAATTAGAAAAGAAAAGATAAAAAAGGGGAAGTAAAAAATCAATCATTTTCATCGTTTGCACAACTAGCTATTATCCAGTAGATTTAAGTTCTTTTTTAAAAAGGTTTGTGTAAATAGGTTCAAGTATGAATTAATTGTCTTCGGACGAATCGTCCTTTGTAAGGTTTTCCCACATCTCCTCAAAAGAATTGAACCGATTTGCAGGGATTTCTCCTCTCATCATCGCTCTGCCTTCTTCAATCGCGGCGATGGTTTCGGCATTTGGGCGTAACGCTCCGCTCTTGGGATCGCGGTATTTAGCGCAAAGGGGACAGTCTTCAATAGGTGCTTTTTCTGTGGCAAAAGTAACAATTATCCTTCCCGCTGGTATTTCTCGAGGTACTTCAATGATACGACGGTCAGCCGTTATTTCTACGGTTTTTGTCATAATCATAGTTTTAATATATTACAAAAAAGGAGAAAATAACAAGTGAAATATAAAAGGCGTAAGGACAATATTTATAACGAACAACCCCGGGCAGCTATGGCTATATCCTGAAATTGTTTAGTCTATATGTTTAGACTAAACACTCCTCCTTCCTACTTATCTTCCTCTGCGTTCTCTGCGTCTTTGCGCCTATACCTCCCTTCGGTCGGCGAGCCGAGAAGAAGGATTAAGCGTTGCTATTCAGCAGCTAACAGCTTGCGCGTGAAAAAAACGGAAAATTCCGGGTTTCCCCAGTCTCTCCCTTGCATTTTTTCCAATAAACCAATATACTTACAATATGAGTATTGAAGGAATTTCGACCGGAAGCTCCCTGCAGAGTGTGAAGGCAGAAGCGGCAATGAGGGTTACAGGAATGGCTCTTTCCAACCAGGAACAGCAGGGCCAAAACCTCATGCAAGTGATGAATTCTGCCCAGGTCATAACTGATCCTGCTTTGGGGAACCGGATAAACATTCTCGCTTGAGTCCGCAGCCTTTATGGTGGAAAGAAGGGGTTGTCTATCAGATTTACCCCAGAAGCTTTCAGGATTCGAACGGAGACGGCATAGGAGATATACCCGGAATTACAAGCCGGCTGGATGAAATAGCCGCGCTTGGGGTAAGGGTGATCTGGCTTTCTCCGGTTTATAAATCACCTCAAGTCGACAATGGCTATGACATAAGCGATTATTATGCAATAGATCCGATCTTTGGAACCATGGAAGACATGGATCGCCTTATTTCCGAGGCAAAGAAACGGCAAATCGGCATTGTTATGGATTTGGTGATTAACCATACTTCCGATGAACATGAATGGTTTCAAAAAAGCCGCCGCAGGGAAGATCCCTATACAGATTACTATATCTGGCATAAAAGCAAAAATAACTGGACAAGTTTTTTTATGGAAGACTGCTGGGAATATGATGATCTTCGGGGTGAATACTATCTTCATCTTTTCCATAAAAAGCAGCCCGACTTAAATTATAAAAATCCGCTTGTGTATGATGAAGTTAAAAACATATTACAGTTCTGGCTGGACAAGGGTATTACGGGATTCCGCTGCGATGTGATCAATGTTATCTGGAAAACCAGCCTTGCAGACGGCAAAAAAAGTATTATGCTTACCGGGCTGGAACATTATAAATGCCAGGAAGGAAACCACGATATTTTACAGAAGCTTCGCAGGGATGTATTGAGCAATTATGATTGCTTTACCGTAGGCGAAGCGGTGATGATCAATCTTGAGGAGGCCAGACTTCTTTCCAACAAAGAACGAAAAGAACTGGACATGGTATTTTATTTTGATCACCTGGAAGTAGACCGCTATTTTGCCCGCTTTATTCCAAAAAAGTTCAGTGCAGCCCGGCTCTTACATCGCCTTGCAAAATGGCAGCAGGGCCTGGACTGGAATGCAGTATATTTTGAAAACCATGACCAGACCCGCATTGTTTCCCATTATGGCGATGATAGCAGGGCAGGGGAGAAGGACAGCCACTGGGAACGCAGCGCTAAACTTCTGGCTATTATGCAATTTACCTTGCGGGGAACGCCGTTTGTATACCAGGGTCAGGAAATAGGTATGACCAATTTTGACTTTAATAGCTTTGACCAGGTAAAGGATATAGAAACCCATAACTTAAACAGGCTTATGAAAAAGCTGGGCTTCCCCGTTTGGCTGCGCTGGAAATGGCTTAAACTTTCGTCCAGAGACAATACCCGAACACCGTACCAGTGGAATGCAGGAAAGGGGGCAGGTTTTAGTACAGGGCAAAGCTGGCTGGGGATCAATGCCAATCATACACAGCTTAACTATGAATTCCAGCAAAATGATCCGGATTCGGTACTTTCGTTTTATAAAAAAATGATCAATCTGCGTAAATCAAGCGAGGTTTTAAAATACGGCGACTTTAAGCCGCTTGTCGCAACAAACAAATTGTTAATCTACAGCCGTGAATCTTCTGGCGATGCGTATATTATTGCATGTAACTTTTCCGATAAGCGTATAAAACTAAACAGCGAAGCGCGGGTATTGCTGCAAGGAAAACTTGCAGTAAGCAATATTGGACGGACAGAGTGGAATACTTCGCAGACAAGATTGGAAGCCTGGGAGGCGCTGGTGCTGCATGTGTAATTACGCAGGGGTAATGTAAGCCTCTAATCCGCTTCCAAAGAAATAAACGTAAAGCTTTCTACATCAAAAAGCCCCATGTCGGTGATCTTTAATTCGGGAATTACCGGAAGGGACATAAAGCAAAGGCTCATAAGAGGTTCCAATTTATCGTTGATGCCAAGTTCTTCTACTGCTTTTTTTTCAAGAGCTTTAAGTTTACCATCTACCCACTGGCCAGACTGGTCGCTCATAATGCCTCCCAGGGGAAGGGGCATTTCTTCCAGAATTTTTCCGTCCTTAATTAATACAACTCCGCCTCCCATGGCGATAAGCCTGTTGACCGCCTCTGCCATGTCTGCATCGTTCACTCCTACGACAATGATATTGTGGGAGTCGTGAGCTACCGATATGGCAATTGCGCCGGAGCTTATGCTGTAGCCTCTGATAAGGCCAATACCCACATTCCCTGTGCCGCGATGGCGTTCAACGACAGCAATCTTGGTAATTCCCGAGCTTGGGTCGTGGACATATAGATCGGAAGCATCCCGTTTTACCGTTGCTTTTCCTTTTCCGGTAATTATACTGCCTGGTTTTATATCGATAACCCAGGCTGTGTTAGAAGAAAGGGGAAGGGCAAGCTTTTCTGCAGAAAAATCCTTTACATGAAAACTGCTGCGCAGGGGCCGATCATCACTTTTGGAAAACTTCGGCGGATAATTAGCGGACAGGTATAAGCCATTTTCTGCACAAAGCTTTCCGTTTATATAAACTCTTTTTACCTGGAAGTCCTTGATATCTTCTGTCAGTACTATATCAGCTCTAAGCCCCGGTGACAGGCCGCCCCTGTCGAAAAGCCGAAAACATTCTGCAGCATTGAGGGTTGCCATGCGAAGGGCAGTCATGGGGGCAAGTCCTTCCTCGACACAGATTCGTAAATCGTTATTGATATGGCCCTTATTAAATATGGTTCTGGGCTGGTAATCATCGGAACAAAGTACACAGCGGCGGCTGTTTTCTGTTGTGATGGCAGGTATAAGGTTTTGTAAGTCGCGGCAGGCAGATCCCTGCCGCAGCATTACATACATCCCAAGAGAAAGCCGTTCTATCATTTCTTCTATTGTGGTACATTCGTGATCGGTATGAATTGATGCTGCTGCATAGGCATTAAGAAGACGGCCTTTTAGGCCGGGACAGTGACCGTCGATGAGCCTGTCTCTTGATTTTGCCAGAAGAATTTTTTCCAAAACATTTTTATCGTTGTTAATAAGCCCTGGAAAATCCATAAGTTCGCCCAGGCCAAGAATATGTTCGTTCCTTAGAGGATCTGATAAAGCCCTGGCATCCAGAACCGCCCCGGCATTTTCAAAGGGAGTAGCAGGCACGCAGGAAGGCAGCATAAACTTTATGTCCATTGCCGTATCCCCGGCTGCAGATAACATATAATTTAACCCGGCAATGCCGCAGACATTTACAATCTCGTGGGGGTCTGCAATGATCGTACAGGTACCCAAGGGTACAAGGAGGCGCCCCAGCTCTCCGGGGCTTAGAAACGAAGATTCTATGTGAATATGTGAATCGATAAAACCGGGCAGTACATAAGCGCCGCCTGCATCAAAGACTTCGGTAGCTTCGCAGCTTCCCGGGCAGGCCAGGGCGGCTATAAGCCCTCCTGACACAGCCAAATCCTTTTCGGCAAAACAACCGGTATAAACATCTGCGACAATGCCGTTACGAATTACCAGATCCGCTGGAATTCTTCCGGCAGCAGTATTAATTAGTTTTTGTAAGGTTTCCATGTTCATTGAATCACCTGCCCTCTCTTAACAAGCTTAAAAATTCTTCCCGGCCTAGTTCTACTCCGCCCAGGCTGATTAAATGATCTGTTGGTACCTGGCAGTCAATAAAGCGGACTTTTAATTCAAAAAAAAGATATTGTGCCAGGGTTAAAAATGCTGCCTTGGCTGCATTGGGTATTTTTGTAAACATTGATTCGCCGCAAAAAACATTTCCCAGAAGGACGCCGTAACAGCCGCCTGCAAGTTTGCCGTCCAGATAGCTTTCTGCCGACAAGGCATAACCCAGGCGGTTCAGTTCACAGTAGCCGGCAATTATATCCTCGCTTATCCAGGTGCCGCCCTGGCCTGGCCTGTACATTTCGCTGCATGCGCGGATTATTTTGTCAAAATCCCTGTTTATGGTGATTGTAAATTTTCCCTGTTTAAGAATTTTTTGCATAGATCGGGAGATATGAAGGGTATGGGGGAAGATCAGGCAGCGCGGATCGGGAGACTGCCACAATACAGGATCACCGGGATTATACCAGGGAAAAATTCCCTGTTCATAAGCGGATAAGAGCATGCCCGGTGAAAGGTTCCCTCCCACGGCAACGATATTCCCTTCTGCATACAGGGGATCGGGAAAAAAGAAACGCTGGTGTTGATCCAGATAGGGAAACTTTGGATCAGGGCCTTCTTGATAATTCATTCATATAATTCTGCCGGAGCCGCTTCCAAAACAGTAATCCGGAATTCACCTTCGATATAATCGGCTTTGGCTCTGCCTCCTTCGCTTAATGCACCAAAAAGTACTTCATCGACAAAGAAGGTTTTAATCTTTTCTTCCACCAAACGTCCTGCATTTCTTGCACCAAACTCCGTTGAATAACCTTCTTCTGCCAGTTGGTTTATGCATTGATCTGTAATTTCCAAGGATACATTTTTTTCCGCCAGTTGCTGCATAAAAATTTCCAGTTCTTTATTAATAATCGAGATCATAATTTGCCGGGACAGGTGGCCAAAGCGTACAACCGCATCCAGTCGGTTGCGGAATTCCGGTGTAAAGATTTTTTCTACGGCATTATCCACGACGCTTTCATCATTTATCCGCTGGTCAAAGCCAATAAGACTTTTTCCTATATCCCGTGCGCCGGCATTGCTTGTCATTATTAACACAATGTTCCGGAAATCCGCTTTGCGGCCTGTATTGTCTGTTAAGGTAGCATAGTCCATTATTTGCAGCAGTATATTGTAAATATCTTCGTGGGCTTTTTCTATTTCGTCCAATAGTACAACCCCGTGCGGCTGTTTTCGCACTGCATCGGTTAAAAGGCCGCCTTCTTCATAGCCCACATAACCCGGCGGTGAACCGATAAGCCTGGAAACAGTATGCTTTTCCTGATATTCGCTCATGTCAAAGCGGTGCATGGGCACTTCCAGGGTATCTGCAAGGCTGCGTGCAAGTTCTGTTTTTCCTACTCCGGTGGGCCCCACGAAAAGAAAATTAGCCACCGGTTTATTCGGCGCACGGAAGCCTGCCCTGGATCGTTTTACTGCCTTAACCACAGCCTTTACAGCATCGTCCTGGCCAAAAACCCGCTGCTGCAAATTTTCCTCCAGGGTTTGAAGCCTGTCCTTTTCGCTCATACCAACTGATTTTTCGGGAATACGGGCAATTTTGGAAACAACTGTTTCTATTTCCGTTGTGCCTATGCCGATAAATTCTACGGTTCCTTCCTGAACCGTTTCGCTGTCTGCAGGATTTTCGGTCTCGTTATTTATTTCTGTTTCGGCATTTATCCGTGTCTCGATATACGGCTGTTTTTTGAATGCTTCTATGCGTACAAAAGCGCCGGCTTCGTCAATTACATCTATGGCTTTATCTGGAAGCCTTCTTTCGGTAATATACTGGGCGGAAAGTTTAACAGCAGTTTCCAGGGCATCGTCGCTGTAATGTACTTTATGGTAGTCCTCATATTTGTTTTTTAGCCCCTGGAGTATGGCTATTGCATCTTCTTCGTTTGGCTCGCTTATGTCGATTTTCTGAAAACGCCGGGACAGGGCTCTGTCTTTTTCAAAAAACTTGCCGTATTCTTCGTAGGTAGTACTGCCTATACAGCGGAGTTTTCCCGAACTAAGGGCAGGTTTAAGTATGTTTGCCGCATCCAGTGAGTTTCCCGATACAGCTCCGGCGCCTACCAGGGTATGAATTTCGTCGATAAACAGGATAGCCCGTTCTTTTTTTAGCATTTCTTCTACAACCCGTTTGACACGTTCTTCAAAATCACCGCGGTATTTGGTGCCTGCTATAAGGGTTCCCATATCCAGGGAAAAAATCGAACAGTCTTTTAAGCTGGGAGGCACCCGGCCGGATGCAATACGCTGGGCCAGTCCTTCGGTAATGGCTGTTTTACCCACACCGGAATCTCCTACATGAACGGGGTTGTTTTTAAATCGCCGGCAAAGAACCTGCACTGTACGGTCAAGTTCCGGTTCCCTTCCTATAACCGGCTCCAGCCGGCCATCCCGGGCCAGTGCGGTAAGTTCGGTTGCATACTTTTCCAGAGCGCCCTTTTTTAACGGTATTTTACGCTGATCCGGATCTTCTTCCGGTCTCTCCCTGCCTTCCCGCTTGGGTTCTGCACTATTTATGCCGGAAAGCCCGCTGCCGTGGGAAAGGATGCTTATCAGTTCAAAACGCCGGACTCCGGCCTTGCGAAGGTAATAAGCACAATAATTTCGTTCTTCGTCAAAAAGGGAAACCAGAATATCAGCCACTTCCAGGGTATCTTTGCGGGAAGATTGGCTTTGGATTACAGCCCGTTCCAATACACTCTGAAAACCCACAGTCTGGGTTGGTTCGGAATTGTTTTTTAGGGGAAGTTTTTGTTCAAAGTAGCTTTCCATACCTGCCTTTAGTTCGCCCAGATTGGCCCCGCAGGCACTAAGTACATCCTGAACCTCATCAAAAGACAGGGCCGCATAGAGGATATGTTCCGGGGTTAGGTATTCATGGCTTCTGACCTTGGCTTCGTTATATGCCGCATTTATTATTGCCTGCACATGACGGCTTATTTTCATAACTCCTCCCTATGCTGCTTCAACTATGCATTTTAAGGGGTATTCAAACTGGCGTGCCAGCTTGTGTACCTGACTTGCCTTGGTAACGGCAATATCCCAGGGATATACGCCCACCGTTCCCTTGCCTTTATGATGAACATCCAGCATTATCCTGGTAGCATCTTCTTCCTGTTTATTGAAAACCTGCATAATGACTTCCACAACAAATTCCATGGTTGTATAGTTATCGTTTAGCAGTATTACCCGGTATTCCTCCGGTTCCTTGAGTTTTTTTTGTCTTTTTTGGATCAGTTCTGTCCCATTTTTTATTCCGGGCATAGTTATAATGTACCATAAAAATGCCTATTACGTCTATCAAAATCCATGGTATAATGGCATACCATGATATTTTTTGCTTCAACTGCATTTATTGTATTGTTTGTGTTACTCATTCTTGTTCTAATTAAACTCTATTCTGCCATGAACGAGTTTAAAACAAAACAACTGGAAACCCAGCAATCTTCCCTAATCCAGCAGCAGCAGTTTTTTCTGGATGCCCAAAACCAGCTTGGGACTCAGCTTACCCACCAGCTTACCCAGATGATGAACCTTATGGGGCAGAATCTTAGTTCTTCCCAAAACAGCATTACAGAGCAGTTGGAGAATTCCAGGCGGGCAATCGGAGACATTCATACCAAACTTGGCGTTCTGGAAACAACGGCAAAAAATATTCAGGATATAGGAAAAGATATTTCTTCGCTCCAGGAAATACTGCAGGCCCCCAAGCTCCGGGGGAATTTGGGCGAATATCTTCTGGAAGAACTGTTAAAACAAATTTTTCCCGGAGCAAATTATCAAATGAAGTATAATTTTAAAAATGGAACCCAGGTTGATGCAATTATTAAGCTTGGCGATGGAATAGTACCGGTTGATTCCAAATTTCCCCTGGAAAGCTTCCAGCGGCTGGTTAAGGCAGAGAACGAAGAAAATAAAAAGCAGTATAAAAAAGAGTTCATTTCAAGTGTAAAAAAACGCATAGACGAGATAGCCTCCAGGTATATTAACCCGGCGGAAGGAACCTTTGATTTTGCCATGATGTATATACCGGCAGAAAATGTTTTTTACGAAACTATTATTGACGATTCACTTACCAGTAAGGATTACGAACTTTTAAACTATGCCATGGAAAAGCATGTAATACCTGTTTCGCCCAATAGCTTTTATGCATACCTTATGGCTTTGGTCTATGGCCTTAAGGGCTTTAAAATCGAACAGGAGGCAAAAACCATACTTGGCGAATTATCCAGGATTCAGGATAATTTTGGGAGATTTTTTTCCGATTACAATCTTGTTGGCAGGCATCTTTCCAATGCCCTGGGCAAGTACAACGATTCGGAAAAAAGTGCCGAAAAACTAAACGATCAGGTAAACAGGATTACCGGTCAAAAAAACGATTTAATTGAGTAAACCATAAAAGGAGATGATCGTGGAGGTCAGAACGCCGGAAGAAATTCTTGTCCATGCCATTGATGTGGGGGTTTACAGAACACAGCGGAAATTATTCGCTGTGTTGATTTTATCATTTCTTGGCGGAGCATTTATAGCGTTTGCCTCGCAGGGGTCAAGTATGGCAGCATTTAATCTTCTGGCAAATCCTGATACCTTCGGTCTTGGAAGAACATTAAAGGGCGCAGTATTCGGGATAGGCCTAATGCTGGTAATCTTTGCCGGCGGAGATGTCTTTATTGGCCATAATGTATTGATAGTATCAGTATTGGATCGTAAAGTATCTGCCAGCCGTATGTTTATGCATTGGGCAGTGATTTATGCCGGTAACCTTCTTGGAAGTATTTTGATTGCCTGGATGATGTTCCATACCGGACTTTTTAACAGTTCCAATGGACTTCTTGGCGGCATGACCATTACCATTGCTGCCTATAAAACTTCATTGCCTTTCCATTCTGCGTTTCTTTTGGGTATACTGTGTAACTGGCTGGTTTGTCTTGCAATATGGATTTCCTGGGCTACAATAGACATTACAGGCCGGACCCTGGTGGTTTTTTTTATAATTTTTTTGTTTGTCATGTCGGGCTTTGAAAATTCCATTGCCAATATGTACTATATCCCTGCTGGAATCCTGGCAAAAGACAACCCTCAGTGGCTTATTATGTCCGGCCTTTCTTTAGATCAGCTAATTAATCTTAACTGGCTGACCTTTTTTTCAAAAAATTTAATTCCGGTAACTTTGGGTAATACTGTAGGCGGTACGGTTTTTGTTGGATTTCTTTACTGGCTTTCTCTTGGTAAAAGGAAAAGAACATGAAGAAAATAATGCAGCATTTTTCCAGAAACAACTTTTATACTATCATTGTGCTTAGTATAGCGTGGGTATTATTAAGTGAAAATATTTCGATTGCTATTATAATAACCGGTATTATTATAAGCATTTGTTGTGTCCTTTTTTCTTTTCAATTTCTACCTGTCGAAAGAACAGCAAATATTAATCTTTTTAGATTGGTGATATATTTATTATATTTAGCAGGATATATTTATATAGCTGCATTTAATTCCATAAAACTTGTTTTTAAGGGAGCTGATGTAAATATTATAGAAGTAAAAACGAAGATTTCAAAAAATTTTCTAAGAAATATACTAGCTATTTCAATAACGCTTACGCCAGGATCGATTTCCCTGGATTTAAATAATGATATTATCACGGTATTATTGCTTTCCGAAAGGAAATATGGTCTTAATGATAAACAAAATGCTGCCATGCTAATTAAAAATACCCTGGAAAAAAAACTTTTAAAAGCAGAGAAGTAAAAAGATTATGTATATATTATGGATTTTACTGATATTTCTTGCCCTGTTTATTATAAGGATATTTAAGGGCGCTTCTATTTGGGACAGGCTTCTTGGATTAAATCTTGTTTCTTCAAAAGTAGTTATCATAATAATTGTTTTTGCATCAATTTATGAGCTGGCATATTTGCTTGATTTTGCCATTGTTTTTGCGCTCCTGGGATTCATTAGCACCATATTTACAACACGTTTTATCCTGGAAAGAATAAAAGGAGAGAAAAAGTAAATGTATCTAATCGGCGATATTATTTGTTATGCCGGAGTTCTAATAATGTTTTTTGGCATCATAGGCATTTTTAAACTAAAAAATTTTTATGCTAGAATTTTAATATGCGGAGTTATTGACACTGTAGGAGCAATAACCCTTATTATTGGGATAGCTGTAAAACATGGTTTTAGTTTTTTTTCTTTTAAGTTGTTTTTGCTTATAGGTATAATTTTATTTATTAATCCGCTTATCACCCATATATTGGCGCGTTCTGCATATTTAAGTACAGTTTTGCTGGACGGTACAGCTTTGCTGGACGGTACAGCTATGCTGGACGGTACTCATAATACATCTGACTCCAGTAATGGGCTTAATGAGGATCTTACATGATATACGTCCTGCTTTTTTTCTGGCTTGCATGCGCATTACTGGTAATACACGAACGAATAATTACCAGGTTGATTATTTATTTTGCAATATTTTCTACAATTACTTCTTTGTGCTTTTTATTGGTAGCTGCTCCCGATGTAGCAATAGCAGAAGCTGTTGTTAGTACTCTGGCAACTATAATTTTTATTGTATCATTTGAAAAATATGATGATGTTATTAAAACAAATAGAAATAAAAAACAGCCTTCACGCATTATGGAGTATGGTTTCCCTGCCCTTTTTTGTTTTACTTTGTTTGTTTTATTTTTAAAATTCATTCCCGATCTTACTGCAAATCCTTACTTAAAAGATCAGTATATTTCCATGTTCTCCGATGATGTTGGAGGAGAAAATGCTGTAACCGCCATATATCTTGGTTACCGTGTTTACGATACCTTATTCGAAGCGCTTATGCTGTTTATCAGCATCGTTGCTGTTATTCATCTGTCGCAATATCAGGATACAATTGTCTTAAGCGGGAAGCGAAGAGATAGTAACAGATCGGATATAGCTGCTTTTACCATACGAATTATTTGTCCGCTTATGGTTTTTTTTGGAATATACCTTATTATGAATGGCCATATTTCTCCTGGCGGAGGATTTCAGGGAGGAGTTGTTGTTGCTTCTTTTTTTCTATGCAGATACATGATTCATTCAATTTATGATATTCCAATAAAAAACGTAATTGTATTTAAAAAAATAATATATGTAGGAATAATTTTATTTGCTGCTTTTTTTGTATTTTTAAGCGCCAATGTTTATTTGTCAATTCCAAAAGATCTATACCTTATTCTTATGAATGTTTTTATTGGATTAAAAGTAGCTTGCGGATTTCTTGTTATTTTTTACAGATTTATTGCTTTTGAATGGAGATAAAAATGAATATATTTATGCCGTTTAACTTTGCTGAACCGTTCAACTTTGCTGAACTGTTCGGTAAAATTGAACCGGAATATTTTGCCATTGCTTTGTTTTTTATTAGTTTTTATGGTCTAATAACAGGCAGAAACATTATTAAGTCAGTTATTTCCATAGGATTAATGGAAATTTCTGTTGTAATGTTCCTGTTAAGCCTTGGATATTTTGACGGCATAAGACCTCCTATTGGGAAAAATCTGGAAAATACTGCAGATCCTCTGCCGCAGGCTCTGGTAATTACAGCAATTGTCATTGGAATTACAGTAACGGCAGTAATCTTAACTATGCTTATTTCTTTGTACCGTCAGGATAAATCTACAGATTGGGAAATAGTTAAAGAAATTGCAAGAAATTCTAAGGCGGAATAGACATGCTCTTTTGGTTTGTATTGGTTCCAATATTAATAGCAGCCTTATTATACATACTCCCTTTTGAAAGATCGGCAAAGATAATTGCCATTATTACACAAACAATACTATGCTGCTGTACATTTTATCTTTTCCTTTTATGTAAAGACGGAGATATAATAACAAAAATTGGAAATTACAGCGGAGTTTTGGGAATAATGCTTAAAGCAGATAACCTTTCTTCTGTTTTTCTTTTACTCACTTCATTCACTTTTTTAATTGCAGTCATTTATAGTTTTCATGAAGGTTACAACAGGCTTTATTGGTTTCTTTTATTTATTTGGGAAGGTTTATTAATTGGGATTTTCCTGTCCAATGATTTATTTAATTTATTTGTTCTCCTGGAAGTTGCAGTAGTAGTTGTTTCTATTTTAATTATGTTTAACCGTGACAATCGCTCTATGTATGACGGAATGTTTTATTTAATGATAAACACGGTTGTAATTCAATTTTATCTTTTAGGTGTAGGTTATATTTATAAACTTACAGGTGTTTTGGATCTGGACCTTGCCGCAGAAGCTGTAAAATCCCTTGATAAAACATCTATTGTTCTGCCGTATGCACTTGTTATGACTACAATAAGCTTAAAATGTGCTCTTGTACCGCTTTTTAGCTGGCTGCCTAAAGCACATGGATCGCCGGGCGCTCCTTCTGCTGTTTCTGCAATACTATCCGGTCTGCATGTTAAATGCGGAATTTATCTTTTTATCCGCTTTCAAATATTTTTCCAGGATATAGCTTTTTCGTATTTTTTCCTTTATGTAGGAATAGTTACTGGTATTATAGGTTTTATTTTTGCTTTGTCACAGAAAGATATCAAGCTAATACTTGCATATCATACTATCTCTCAAATTGGCATGATTATGATTGGTTTAAACATTGATAATTATTATTCCTACACAGGGGGTATTTATCATATTTTTAACCATGCATTTTTTAAATCGGCATTGTTTTTTAGTGCAGGTATAATAGCAAAAATATACGGCACCAGAGATATAAATAAAATTCGCGGAGTATTAAAGCGCTTCCCATTGGTAGGTGTTGCAACATTAATGGCAATTTGCGGTATATCAGGCGCTCCGTTTTTTAATGGAAGCATTTCCAAGTATTTTATAATGTCGGGAACCAATTGGCTTGTAAGCGGAGCAATGATGTTAATAAATTTAGGGACAATTATTTCGTTTATAAAATATTCTTCCATTCTTTTTGGTTCCTGTGAAAATATGCAGGAGAAAATTGTTATAAAACCCGGCCAGCAGGCAGCAATTATTATTTTGGGAACAGTTTGTTTGATTGGCGGAATATTCGGAGAGCAAGCTATAGAATTTTTATTTAATATAAGCGTAAGCGTAGATGCTGCCGGATATTTAGAAAAAATTGTATTGTTTACAGTTAGCTTGATATCCGGATATTTAATTTACAGGTTTTATGTTTCGAAGAGCAGGTTTTTTAAACGTATACATGAGATAGAATTGAGTTTTAGGTGGATTTGTATTTTTATTGGAATATTTTTCGCAGTAATTATTATTGTCCAAACACTTTGATGCTTCGGTTAAGTATTCCTTTAATATGGGCAATGCTTATGCCATAATTGGTAAAGGGTATACCCTGTGCGGCAGCGCTGTCCCTGCGGTATTTTATTTCCCTGTTGTTCAGCATACAAGCACCGCAATGAAGTATTAGTTTGTACGGGGAAAGGTCTTTGGGAAAATCACCGCCGGAACAAAATACAAATTCCGGTGATTTTCCGGTATATTCTTTTATCCAGCGGGGAAGTTTAACCGTACCGATATCGTCGCATTGCCGGTGGTGGGTACAGCCTTCACAGATAAGGATTTTATCTCCGTTTTCTATACTGTCAATTGCTTTTATGCTCTTGACGGCAGTATCCAAAAACCCTTTAAGACGGGCAAACAAAATAGAAAAGGAAGTAAGATAGATATCATCGGGCGTTTCGGCGGAAACTTTGTCAAAAACCTGGCTGTCGCTTATTACCAGGGCAGGCTTTTTTTTCAAGTTTGTAAGGGTATCCCTATATTGAGTCTCCTTTACCACAACAACAATTGCATTTGTATCCAGTATATCCCGTATTGTCTGTTGTTGGGGAAGTATCAGCCTTCCTTTTGGGGCAGCCTCGTCGATGGGTGTTACCAATATAACTATATCACCGGCTTTTATCAAATCCCCAACGATTTGCAGCGGAATTTCTTCGGTATTGGCAAGAGCGGCAATTTTTTCCTTTAATTGCTGAATATTATGTCCGGTTTTTGCACTGACTGGAATTATTTCTCCGAATTTTTCTTGCCAAGACTCCAGAGCGCCAGGATCATTACAAGTCGTTAGGTCACTTTTATTGAATGCCACTATATAAGGAATATTTTTATCTTTAAAAAGGTTGATTAGCTCTTCTTCTGCCCGTCTGCCGACAGGTAGGCGACCTCCGCGTGATGTTTGACTGTTAATGTTTTCCACTACAAGCACAGCAATATCGGTTTTGTTTAAAACCTGCTGTGCCTTTTCTACACGAAGTTCTCCCAACATTCCTTCATCGTCAATACCCGGCGTATCAATAATCACAACCGGCCCCAGCGGCAATAGTTCCATGGATTTAAAAACAGGATCGGTAGTAGTCCCTTTTTGTTCTGATACTATGGCAAGATTTTGTCCGGTAACTGCATTAACAAGGCTTGATTTGCCGGTATTTCGTTTTCCAAAAAAAGCAATATGAAGACGGTTTGCAGAAGGAGTAGTGTTCATGTAGGTATCTCAAAAACTCCTTCAAGAACCTGGCGGGGCTGGTAAGGATACTGGGAAATTTCTTCCAGAGTGGTTACTCCGGAAAGGACAAGGACTGTTTCTATTTCCGATTCCACTCCGGCCTGTATGTCGGTATCCATTCGATCGCCGATTATTGCCGTATCTTCCCGCTGGGTATTAAGACGGCGCAGACCGTGGCGCATTATTAGTGGATTTGGCTTGCCGACAAAATATGCTTTTTTGCCCGTAGCCAGTTCGATAGGTGCTACCAGCGCACCGCAGGCGGGGACTATTATTCCCCCCTCAATGGGGCCGTTTTTGTCGGGGTTGGTGCCGATAAGCCGGGCGCCGGCTTCTACAAGTTTTACCGCCCGTTCCAGGGCTTCGAGACTGTAACCGCGTCCTTCGCCGACCACCACATAATCGGGATTAATATTATTCATGGTAAAACCCACATCATACAGGGCCTGAATAAGACCGGGTTCGCCGATTACATATACCGATCCCCCCGGACATTGGGTGGCAAGGAAGCTTGCCGTTGCAAGAGCGCTGGTATAAAAATGTTCCGGATCTACCTCAATTCCCAGCCTATGCAGTTTTTGGGAAAGTTCCAAAGGGGATCGTTCGCTGGAATTGGTTAAAAAAATAAAAGCTTTTTCGTTTTCTTCCAGCCACAGTACAAATTCCTTTGCCCCCTTTAGAAGCTGGTTACCGTGGTAGATAACTCCGTCCATGTCAATGATAAAGGCTTTTTTTGCCCGTATTAGTTCAAGATTTTTCATAAGTCCTCCGCTAAGATGTTACTATTATAGTATATAATATTTGCACAGAAAATCAGCCGAAAATTCCAAAAACAGCCGATAATCTAATTGGAAAATTATCCTTTTTGTAGTATTCTATAAAAACATTCGGGAGGGAATGGGTGAAAATCATAGTTATAGTGATTTTAACGGCAGTTTTCTGCCTGTATCCCCTTTTTGGACAGGGCTCTGCCGCCGAAAACGGCCGGAATGCCGACTTAATCCAGGGAGAGGAACATTTTATCCATAATAGACCGGAAGATGCCCTGCCTTTTTTGCAGCAAGCTTTTGTAGCAGATCAGACCCACATACAGGGGGCCTTATACCTTGCCATGGCTTATGAACAGCTTGAACAGTTGGACGAAGCCCTTGCAATTTATAGGATGATACTTCCTTCGGGCGGGGAACAATCGGCACTAATCGCCTGCAATATGGGAAATATCTATTTTAGAACGGGCAGATCCAGCCTGGCAGAGCAGTTTTATTCACAGGCCATACGTTTTGATCCATTATATTCGCCGGCCTGGCTTAACCGGGCTAATCTGCGTATCAGGAACGGTGCTCTTAGGGAAGCCATTCCCGATTATGAACGTTATTTAAGCCTTGAACCGGCCTCTTCCCAGCGGCCCCAAATTGAACAACTGCTTGGTTTGATACGGCAGGAATTTGCCGCTCAGGACATACGCCGGCTTATGGCAGAAGAAGCTGCCAGAGCAGATGCAGAACGCCGCCAGCAGTTAATCGACCAGCTTGCCGCCTCGCTTCAGGCCCAGGCGGATGAAGCCGAGGGGATTGCTGCCGGAGCAGAAGAACTTTCCGGTTATGTTAGTGAATTTGAACTGGAATAACAGAATAACGCTGATAGGGGGGGATAAATATGGATAGGAAAAAAGCAATAATAATTGGCGGGGGAATTCTTTGTTTACTGCTTCTGGTTTCGGCCTTTTTTTTGCTGCGAAGCGGTAATGTAACAGATTCTGCACGACGGGACAATACCCTGCGGCTTGCTGCTGAATATATAGAAAGAGGCGAATACCAGCGGGCGCTGGATATACTTGATCAGCTTTTAATTAACAATCCCGACGACGAGGATGCCCGTGCTCTTAGAGATGAAGCTATCGAAGGACAAAGGCTTAGTCAATTGCGCCGTTCCGATGGCAGCCCTCTTACTCAGGAAGAAATAAACTGGCTTT
>Ga0099364_10001805_pt1 | contig 34753 bp, 24 predicted proteins | sample TergutTh196P3_FD_73070 | JGI IMG/M metagenome (GOLD analysis project Ga0099364, IMG submission 73070) | Microcerotermes parvus P3 segment gut microbial communities from Pointe-Noire, Republic of the Congo - Th196 P3 | ecosystem: Host-associated > Arthropoda: Insects > Digestive system > Gut ... | reverse complement strand
TAAACGACCTTATTCCTAATGTCGGCTACCATAAAAATGGCGAACGGGCTTTTGTCACCCTGTACCAGACGGCTCTCACGTCGGGCAGCGAGACATTGACAAACTTTTATGTTTCGGGAACGGAAGACGGCGGAAAGACTTGGACCGTGACGTTTGACAACGACCGGGGGAAGCTCGGGGAGGGTGCGGCGACGGTTGACGACGATCTGTTAAATACCATCGGGATATATGTGAGGGGCTCCCAAACGTCGCTCGTCATTGCGGCGAAGGAAAAGGTTGCACTGGTTATCTATACTAAGCTGGTAGCCGGGCACAACCTGCTCGAGACGACAATATCCATTTTAAAGCCGGCTTCCGCCTCGGAGCGGCTCATCGTGATAGACGCTGGGCACGGGGGCTACGATCCGGGCGCGGTCGGGCTTTCCGGCAGGCTTGAAAAGGACTTTAACCTGGATATCGCCATTAAGCTTAAAGAGGCGCTGGCGGCGCAAGGCGGCGTCCGTGTCTTCTTGACGCGCGACGACGACTATTTTGTGGATTTGTATGAGCGCGCCCAGCTCGCCAATGTGCTAAACGCAACGCTGTTTGTGAGCATCCACGCGAACGCCACATCTACCAACCCCGACGCGACCGGCATAGAGACGCTCTATTGCCCGTCGGAGGCCGACGAGGGCGTATTTACGTCCAAGGTCTTCGCTGAGATGACGCAAAGGAAGCTTATTTCCACGTTGAGGACGGCCGACAGGGGCATCGTGCCGAGGCCGAACCTGGTGGTGCTGCGGAGAACGCATATGCCGGCTGTCCTGGTCGAGGCAGGCTTTGTCACCAACACGAACGATCTTTTGAACCTATCGCGCTCGGCGTACCGCAAGAACACGGCCAACGCCATTGCGGACGCCGTAATCGACGCCCTGTCAGTATTAAGGTAAACAATTCATAAAAGATAAACAATTAAATAAGATAAACAAGGTAAATATGGAAATTATCATTGCTACGGGCAATGCCGGCAAGGCGGAGGAAATCGCCGCCATTCTGGCGCTTTGCGGGGGCGCTTCCGGTCGGCTCCGCGTGCGCACCGTTAAGGATATTGTAGGGTCGGCGCCGGACGTGGATGAAAATGGCGCCACTTTGCGCGAGAACGCGTGGATCAAGGCGCATGCGGCAAGGCTCGCCCTGGATGCGCGCCGGGCGGCGCATACGGGGCGCACGGGCTCGATAGTCATTGCGGACGACTCCGGGCTGTTTGTGGATAGCCTTGGGGGCAGGCCGGGCGTCCATTCCGCTAGATACGGGAGCCCAGATGAACCTGGCGCCACAGGCGCCGCCGCCGCGCTGGGGGCCGCCGAGCCTAGGGCCGCCGAGCCGGGAAACGCGGCGCAGGCTCTACCCACCGCCGCAGTCGCCACAGGCGCCGCTGCGCCGACGCCGCCCGCTGCTTCGAAACAGATAGCGCTCCTGCTCGAGGAGCTCCGGGGCGTGCCCGCCGGTAGGCGCGCAGCACGCTTCCGCTGCATAATGGCTGTCAGCTACCCGGATGGGAGCAAAAGTTTCTCGGAGGGTACGTGCGAAGGCGAAATCGGGCTGCGGCCCAAGGGCAGCAACGGCTTTGGCTTCGATCCCATTTTTTATATCCCGGAACTGGGGCTGACAATGGCGCAGCTAACCCGCGAGCAGAAAAACGTCATTAGCCACAGGGGGCTGGCTGTGAGGGCCATGGCGGCGGACATAGACGCCTATATTGAAAGAACGATATAAAAATCCATTTAACCGAACAGGCTCAGCAAAATGCCTGCCGCGATAGCCGACCCGATGACGCCGGCCACATTGGGGCCCATGGCATGCATCAGCAGATAGTTGGATGGGTTGGCCTCTTGCCCGACACGTTGCGACACGCGGGCGGCCATGGGCACAGCCGAGACGCCAGCCGACCCGATGAGCGGATTGACCTTATCCTTGACAAAGAGGTTCATGAGCTTTGCGAACAGTACGCCCCCCGCCGTCCCGAACGAAAAAGCGACGAGGCCGAGCGCGATGATGCCCAGCGTTTTCGGCGTCAGGAAAACAGTCGATTTGGCGGTGGCGCCGACGGAGATGCCGAGGAATATGGTTACAATATTGATAAGCTCGTTTTGCGCCGTCTTGTGGATACGCTCGACGACGCCGCTTTCCTTTAACAGGTTCCCCAGCATCAGCATGCCGACCAGCGGCGCGGCGCTTGGCAACAGCAGCGAAACCAACAAGGTGGACACCAGTGGGAACAGGACCTTTTCGACTTTCGAAACGGGGCGGAGCTGCTTCATGACGATTTCACGCTCGCTCTTGGTGGTCAGGAGCTTCATGATAGGCGGCTGGATGATGGGCACGAGCGCCATGTACGAATATGCCGCGATGGCGATGGAACCCAGAAGGTGCGGGGCGAGCTTGGACGTGAGGTATATGGCCGTCGGGCCGTCAGCCCCGCCGATGATGCCGATGGACGCCGCCTCCTGCCAGGTGTACATGCCCATCGCCATGGCGCCTGTCAGCGCCAGGAAGATACCGAGCTGGGCCGTCGCGCCGAGCAGCAGGCTCTTCGGGTTCGCGATCAATGGGCCGAAGTCCGTCATGGCGCCTATGCCGAGGAATATCAGCGGTGGGAAAATCCCAAACTCTATGCCTTTGTATATATAAGACATGATGCCCGTGCTGTCATTATATATGGAGTTCAGCGATCGGAGCAGAACTGGTAGTTCCTGTGTTTGAATATATGCCAGTGATTCAGGTATCGGTCCGTATTTAGCCAACTCGGCAAGAATCATGTCGCGGTCCGTCATTTTCAATATGTCCGAAAAATTGGTAATGGACGCCACGAAATACGTCGCGTCTTTGGGTAGGATGCCCAGGCCCGACAGGGGGATGTTGGCAAGGAACATGCCAAAAGCTATCGGTAAAAGGAGCAGAGGCTCATATTCGCGTACTATAGCCAAATACAACAGGACGCATGCAACGACCAGCATGATAATCGTTTTGTAGTCGATAGCCGCAAAGCCGGAGTCCGACAAAAGGCCGGCGATCGATCTCAAAAAATCAGACATATATAATCCTTTCCCTTGAAAATTGACATTCATTATTATATAGTTGTTTTCGACAAATGTATAGAGTCAGTTAATGGTCGGCCATTTGTCACGGTCAGGCTTTAAGGTATAATTTGGATAACGAATGTTAATTATAATGGTGTGATATGCGCCGTTCGATATGGTAACGGAGGTTCGTTGATGTTCGGTTCGTATATACAAAAGAAGCAATCGCACAGCAGCCCAGCTCAAAGCCTGGCTCACAAGTCGGCCCAAAGCCCAGCTCACAAGTCGGCCCAAAGTCCAGCTCGCAAGTCAGCCCAAAGCCCGGCTCGCAAGTCAGCCAGCAGGTCGGCTCGTAATTCGGCCCGCAAGTCGGTTTACCAAGTGATGTCCATAATCCTGCTGGTCGCAATCATTTTCCAGTTTTCCGCCGCGCCGGTCTATGCTTCGGCGCCGGGCGTCGAGGCGAAGGCATACATCCTTGTGGACGCGGATTCGGGAGAGATCCTGTACGAGGTCAACTCCACGCAGGTACTGGTGCCGGCCAGCATGACTAAGCTGATGACGCTCTACCTGGTTCTCGAGCGCATCGCCGAAAACCGGCTCAGTTGGACAGATCAGGTCACAATCAGCGAATTTTCCAATTTAATTTCGCGCCAGCCTTCGCTGAGCTCGTTCCTCCTGCCCGCAGGGGCGAACTACACGGTAGAGGAGCTTTTTTACGCCGCCGCGCTGAACTCGTCGAACGCAGGCGCCATAGCCCTGGCGGAGCACATCGGCGGCGGGAGCGAGGGCGCGTTTGTGCGGATGATGAATGAAAAGGCGCGCAGCTTCGGCCTGGCCGACACGGTTTTTGTCAACAGCTCGGGGCTGAATAACGCGGACCTGTTCGGGCGGCACCCGGAGGGGACGGGCGCGCGCGAGGATACGCGGCTCTCCGCCCGCTCCATGGCCACCATCGCGTTCAGGCTGATTAACGACTATCCCGTATATTTGGAATTCTCTTCCATGCAAAGGACGACGATTAAAGAGGGCACGCCGGATCAGGTGGTCATCAATTCGACAAACAGGATGCTTGCGGGCAGCGTATACGCAGTCGAAGGGGTGAAGGGCCTAAAGACGGGCTATACGTTCAACGCGGGCTATTGCTTCGCCTCGTACGCGGAGCGCAGGTCCGGGCGCTTCATCACCATAGTCATGGGCGCGACCACGACAGAGGAGAGGTTCCGGGGCAGCGGTCGGCTGCTGGACTTCGGGTTTGCCATCGCGGAGGGCCGCGAGAGCCGTTTGATAGAGCAGGTGCACGCCTATCTGTATCCCGACGGCCTGAATTATTATGACAGGGCCAAAAACGGCTCGAAGTCGCTGCTGACATTGGGCGATACAGGTTTCGGGATGATGGACAACGGCAAGTCGGACGTGTTGATATACAACGGGAACCTCTACTGTATATCCAAGCGGGGGCATGTGTCCCGCCTGGACGATCCCAGCGGGGTGGGTTCAGCCGCACTGACGTTCTTTAGCCGAGACGGCGAGATTAAGCTCACCGGCGAGAGGGGGCTGTACGAGCTGGAAAACGCTCTGCTGCTGGCCGTGGACGACACGGTCGGGTCGAGCTACTGTTTTAAAATCGAGGGCGACGTCAGGCCCCGCTCGGTTACCACCGTCAGCAACGCCGGAATGGAGTACGCCAGCGGCGGGGGCTCCGGCAGCGGGGCTGTCGTCGGTTTTTGGAACCACGCTTCGGAGAACGATATCCTCCGCCACGGCTTTACATTTTATTATTTAGACGCGGACAGGCGCGGCGGGGGCGTCCTCGCGGAAGCCGATTTTGGCGATTTGTCCGTCCGGATCGACCGCATAGAGCCTATGGACATGGTTTTCGGGCGCGGGGAGGATATACCTATTTTGGTCCGTTAAGCAAGTGGGGCGACGGCGGGACGGATTAAAACGCTGTCGCATTGGTCCGATAAAATTATTTTGTAAAATTTTGTCATTGTTTGACACAACAAAAATTATTATGTATAATGGTCGGGATTACAAGAGGTGTTTGCTATCCTATACATTGAGCATTTAGATAAAACGACTAAATTACGGGAGGCCAATCAGTGAAAAAACCGCAAAAGGTCCTAACAGCGGTTGTCTTGGCGGCCTTGATACTTATGTCATCGGTCTGCGCCCCTTTTGCGGAGGGCCGCGGCATCGTTGTAGCGGAGCTGCTTAACGTCCGAGTATCGCCGGATAAAGACGCGCAGGTTGCGGGAAGGCTGACACAAGGCACTGACGTCAGGGTTACGGACACTAAAGGCGACTGGTACCAGATATCATACGGCGACGGCGCTACGGGATGGGTTGTCGCAGAATACGTCAAAGTGGATTTCGACGTTGTCCAGGCGACAGGCGATAGCGTCAACGTCAGGAAAAGCCCCAGCACCGACGCTTCCGTCATAGCCAGCATAAACAAGTTCGATCGTTTCATTGTCGTTGGTCGCTTCAACGATTGGTTCAAGATAAAATTGGAAAACGGCGAGTCGGGATGGGTCAACGACCAATACGCTATAATTACGGGCGTCATCAGCAGGGGCTACTTGGATGGCGAGGACGTGAGGGTGCAGGACACCATAGCGAATGTCCGGGAGCCTGTCAGGTCCACCACAAAAATGGCGATAAAGGGCAATAACGTCAATTTCCGTTCCAAGCCCGATTTGGACTCCGAAATAGTGGCCAGCCTGTCTAACGACGACGTCGTGACGGTCATTGACAACCTTGGCGAATGGCGCCGCGTCAGGACAGCGGACGGCGCCCTGGGCTACATTAACAAAATGTTCCTAAAGGAAATCGTGGCGCCGCAAGTGCCGGTCGCAAGTTCGTCCAACAATTCGGGCCAGACTGTAATATCCAGAAGTAATTCAAGCTCGGGTTCGGGCAGCTCGTCAAGCTCGTCTTCCAGCTCGTCGTCGTCCTCATCGTCGGCGTCGTCCGGCGGCGGCTCTTCGTCCTCCGGTTCGAAGCTGGTCGCGTACGCCAAGCAGTTCATCGGCATACGCTATAAATGGGGCGGGACCACGACTCAAGGCTTCGACTGTTCCGGCTACACCCAATATGTCATGCGCCATTTTGGCGCCAGCATACCGCGCGTCTCGCGCGATCAGGCGCAGAGCGGCACAGCGGTCAAAAAAGAGAACCTGCGCGTCGGCGACCTTGTTTTCTTTGCTAAAAGCGCCACCAACAGGACGATTAACCACGTCGGCATATATATTGGCAGCGGCAACTTCATCCACTCGTCGTCAGGCGGCGGGGGCAAAGGCGTCACCATCAGCAATTTAAACTCGGGCTCGTATGCGAAACGCTATGTCAGCGCAAGGCGCTATCTGCAGAACGTGCCGTAAGCGGCGCGCTATGCTCAATTGCACCATGCTCCATCGCTATATATTCGCGGCGCGATACCCATCGCGCCGTTTGTTTTTGTTCTCTTTTTTTTGTTTTTACATTTTTTAGTTTTATTTTCGATAATTATTTTATATCGCCTGCCGTTATTGATTGCCATAAAATACAATTAATGGTATAATTAGGTTATCAATATACAATGAAAGGCGATATATGGAAAAGCGCCCGCTGTTTATTTTTGCCGCCGCAATGTTTGCCGGCGCGTTTTCGGCAGGGCTGAGGCCATGGTATCTGACCTATGCGGTGCTTGTTCTGGCGCCCGCGCTCTGCGCGTTCTATTGCATATTTCATTTGGTAAAATACCGGGGCGGCAGCGGGGGGCGCCGCTATGCGGCGGAAATCATTCTGCTGGCGGCTGTCGCGGCGTCACTGCCGGCGGCTGCGTACCGGGACTGCGTGGCGGTATGGAAGGGGCGAATGGCAAGATTCGCTGAGTATGACGGAGCCATTGTCGAATCGGATGTCGTCATTAAGTCCTCCGGCACGCTGTCGTCGGGCGGTAGGCTCCGCTATCTGGCGGCGCCGCTCAGCATCGGCAGAGGGCCTGCTTTGGGCGGCGGGGCGAGTGCGGAAGATGCAGGCGCGGAAGTTGCGGACGCGGGCGCGGGCGCGGGCGCGGCTGAAGGGGACGGCCCCCGCCTGGCCGGAGATGCGGCGGCGCTGTCCCAACCGGGCTTGCTGCTGCCGCGCGGCATGCGGGCCCAGGACAAGCTGTATGTGTATTTCACCCCGGCAGTCGAGGACGAGCTGCAGCCAGGCCTGACATCGGGCCTGGTATATGGGACGGTTCTCTCCATTCGGGGCAGGCTGTCAAAGCCAGCGCCGCAGCAAAATGAATATCTGTTCGACTACCAGAGGCATATGTATTCTAGCGGCGTAGCCGCGTCCATCTATGTGGACGACGAATATGAGATTATAAAATCGCCAACGACGGTTCTTGGCCTGCCCGCGCACCCCATCGGCGCCGGCATTGCGGCCAGGGGGCTCGTGGACGTAGTGTTCGCGCGGGCCCTGCCTCCCGACGAGGCTGCGCTCATGTCGGCGATGCTGCTCGGCATAAACGAGCGCCTCGACGAACGTACCCGGGATGACTTCATCACGGCGGGCCTGCTCCACCTGACTGCGGTTTCGGGCCTGCATATCATGATATTGGCAAGAATTATAAATGCCGCCGCAAAACGAGCGGGGCTCGGTGTGCGCGCCGCAGGGGCCATATCGATGGCCTGCATCGTTGTTTTTGCGTTTGTCGCCGGCTTTTCCGCCTCTGTCGTCAGGGCGGCCCTGTCGTACGCGCTATCGTATGCGTCGGTTCTTGCGGGCAGGCCGTTTGATCGGCCCAGCGCTTTGGGGCTGGCGGCGATCGCCCTCATGCTGTATAACCCCATGCAGGTGTTTGGAGCAGGCTTCCTGCTCTCTTTTTCTTCGGCCCTGTCAATCTTCGCCTTTTCCAAGTATTTTCAGTTGGCGCCGGTATATAAAAAGATCCCGAGGGCCATTGCGGAATCCATCAGCATATCGCTAGCGGTATGCGTCGGCTGCTACCCTGTGCAGGCGGCCCTGTTCCACCGCTTCTCGACGGTTACCGTCATATCGAACCTGTTGTGCGCGCCGCTTGTCGCAGGCGCCCTGGCGACAGGCATCGTCACGGGGTGCGCGGGTTTGATATATATGCCTTTGTCGACCTTCCCGGCATATATAAATGCGAATTTTCTTTGGTCAATCGGCCGCGTGGCCCAAGCGGCGGCCCGCGTCCCCAACGCGGGGGCCCGCGCAGGTGCGTTGGGCCCTGTGGCATTCGCTTTTTACTATGCAATTTTGGCTCTGTTGGCTATTATGCTTAAGCGTTGTTGGTTGAATGGAGCGGGGGATATGGGGGGGCATGCGCCGGAGGCGGCTGGGCGCAGAAGCGGTAAAAGGCATATGGCTGCGGCTGCCGCTGCGGATACCGCTGCGGCTTGCGCGGTGTGCGCCGCGCTGGCGCTGGCCCTTGCCCTGCTTTTTGCCAAAAGCGCAGGTGCGGCGGCTGACACAATGGAAGTGGTGTTTCTGGACGTGGGTAATTCAAACGCTGCGTACGTCAATATCGGCGGGCGGTACCATATATTAATAGACGCCGGTGGCATTGCGGGGCGCATGGGCAGGGAAGCGGGGGACGAAACTAGAATGTACGAGTACTTGACCGGGCGCGGGGTCGGCGCGGTCGATCTTGCCATAGCGACGCATGGGGATTTTGATCACATACAGGGCTTTTGGAGCGTTTTGGAGCATATGCCCGTTCATAGGCTATTGATATCGAAGCACGGCGACGCATATATCGAGGAGCTGGCCGCGCTCGCCTCTTCGAAAGGTGCGCAGATAATCGACTGCGCAGCGGGCGACCAAATAGCTCTCGGCGACCACGCGGTCGTCGAGATTCTGTCGCCTGTGAGCGGCAAAGGCGATACCGTCAACCGCATGGCGTCGTCAAACGATACCAGCCTGGTGGCCCGCATAGTGTTTGGCGACATGAAGGCGCTGTTTTGCGCCGACATCGGGTCGGCTGTGGAAGCGGGCATCGTATACAGGGCTCCGCCAGGCGGGCTTGCCGCCCAGTTGATGAGCGTGCCGCATCACGGCTCGAAATATTCCAGCAGCGAGATGTTTTTGGCGGAGGTCATGCCCATTGCAGCGGTCGCAGGGGTGGGCAGGAATAATTACGGCCACCCGGCGCCGGAAACGGTGAGGCGCTATTTAGACGCCGGCGCCCTCTTCATGCGCACCGACCGGGACGGCATGGTCACCGTCACATGCGACGCGGATGGGGGCATGGAAATCAAAAGTTTCAACGATGAAGAAAACAAATATGCGTGGGAACGGGGCAAATAACAGCGGTTGCGTGGCGCTAAGAAGCGGTAGCAATGCGCAGACGGCGGCAGCCAAATGGCAGTTGTACAGGTGCGTATTATATGCCATACTTAGGCTGGGAGCGACAAAATGAGCTTTAACATTTTAAAAAAAGAATTGATTGAAGGCGTTGTGCGTGGGCTGTATCTTTTTTACGGCCCGGAGGCATATATGGCGGGCCATTATGCCAAGGAGGTCGAAAGGCTTATTATAGAGCCGTTCGCCAAAGACGTCTCATACAATCTATTCGACGGCAAGGCCGATCTATGGGCCATATATAATGCATGCGTCGCAAGCCCCTTCTTCGGCGAAAGGCGGCTAGTGGTCGTAAAAGACAGCGGGCTGTTTAAGCCCGCCCCAGCCGACGGCGCGCAAAAACGCGTCGGCGGCCAAAAGCGCGACAGCGCGAAAAAGCGTGAGGAGCCGCAAAAGCAAGTGGAGATGTCGCTCGGCTACATAATCGATCATTTGCCAAAGAGCACATGCCTTTTGATTATGGAGCCGACAGCCGACAAAAGGACTTCACTGTACAAGCATATCGCGGAAAAAGGGCTTGTTGTAGAGTTCGCCCTCCAGCCCCAGTCTAAATTGGAATCCTGGGCAATGACGATTGCCGGCCGGGGCGGCATGAAGTTTACGAGGGACGCTTTAAGGCTTTTTATCGATGTTGCGGGCGACTCTATGACCGAAGTGCGTTCGGAGCTGGACAAATTGTTGATGTATGTGTCCGGGAAGAGGGGCATAACCGCTGAAGACGTCGCCGCAGTATGCCACATCCCGTTGCGGGCCAAGATTTTCGACCTTTTAGACAACATAGCGGCGGGTCGCAGGAAACAAGCGATGATCGAGCTTGACGCGTTGCTGCGCGAGCGCGAACCGGCCATGCGAATAATGTCGGTCCTGTCGGGCCATTTAGTGTTGCTCCTGCAGATCAAAGCGCTTGCCGATGGCGGCGCGAGGCTCTCCGAAGCCACCAAGCTGATGGGCCTCCACTCGTATAGGGCGGAAAAACTTTGGCGCCAGGGCGCGCGCGTGTCGGCGGGCGACGTCGCCCTGGCGATAGAACAGTGCCACATTCAGGACGTCGCTGTTAAAAGCGGCCAAATTGGCGACATACCGGCGCTGCAGCTATTGGTGGCCTCGATTAAATTGTAATCCAAAACATATGCGTGCGTGGGGCGGCGGGCAGCAAAAAGCTGGCCGGCGTTGTTGCCGGTCAGCCTAAATGCGCGCTATTGTTTATAATTGCCAAAACGTAGGGCATGGCCTTCAAAGATGCGCCGCCTGTTTCACTGCTGACTGCTCGCCGCGCGCCCAGGAGGCCGCGCCCTACGCTGGAAACATTGCTGCACGCACTACAGCTTGGCCTCGTTTCTCTGTTCTTTCCATTTGTCGCCCGAAATCATGTTCAAAACCAGATCGCGGATGGAGTCCAGGCTCTCCGAAGCTTTGCCCGCGACGTCGTACCCCATGTCCTCGTGCACCCTGACATTGTTGAGAACCAGGAAGCTGTGCATAATCATGGACGCGACCGTCTGGGTGTCGAAAGGCTCGGAATTGCCGCTTTCGACGCATATGTCAAACTGTTTCTTTATAATGCCGATGCTGTAATCGAGCAGCATGCCGTGGAAAAGATCGGCCGCCATCCCGCTGTGGAACTGTTCCGACTGAATGAGCGCGACACCGTAAAACGTGAACATCAGCGTCGCTTCTTTCAGTTCATAGAATAGATTGTCGATGATGTCGACAATTGTCGTCGTGTGCGGCTGCATAGCCTCAAGGCGGTTAAGGAAAATCAGGTATAATTCCTGAATTCGTTCCAAAACCGATTTCCAAAGCGCTTCTTTGCTTTCATAGTGATTATATAGAGATGCGGGTTTAATTCCCACGACATTCGAAATGTCTTTCACAGATACTCCGAAGTAACCGTTCTTAGCAAATAATGAAGCGGAAGCGAGCAGGATGCGTTCCTTTGTGCCGCTGTTACTGGTTATCTCTGTCTTTGGATACTTCTGTCCCAATACTTTTAAAACGGTAGGATCTTTCATTCAACCACTCCTGATGATAGATTTTGATCCCTAAACCGTTAACCCCACAGACAGAGTATAACATGCGGATAAACGTTTGTAAATAAATAATTCCTTTAAATTTGTTAAGAATTAACAAATATTCGTAAGTTAAATATATAATTATTTATATGCCCGCCATCTCTTTATATGCACCATAATCTATAATAGCTACCCCCAGTTCCTCCGCTTTCGTGAGCTTGCTGCCGGCGTCCTCGCCCGCCAGCACAAAGTCCGTCTTTTTTGAAACGCTTCCCGTCGTTTTTCCGCCAAGCTCCGCTATTTGGCTTTCGATTTCCCGCCTGCCGACTCCCGGAAGCGTGCCGGTTACGACGAATGTGAGCCCGCTCAAAGGCCGCGCAGCCGCACGCCCGTCTCCGTCCCCTCTGGGTGCGCGGGCGTCCCGCCCATCCTCGCCTCGCCTGGGTACGCGGGCGTTCCGCCCATCTTCGTCTCGACTGGGTGCGCGGGCGTCCCGCCCGCCTTCGTCCCCGTCTCCGTCATCATCCCCATCCACGCTTCCCCCAAAGCTGGTATTATCTCCATCGGCCGCCATGCGCAGCCCTGCGGCTTCCAGTCTGTCCAGCAATACTATGTTAGACGGCTCGTCAAAATAGGCGCGGAGGCTCGCCGCTATCTTTTCGCCTATGTCCGGCACGCCGGACAGTTCCATAAGCCCCGCCGCCCTGATCGAGTCCATGGAGCCGAACTCGTCTATCAATAGCTTTGAAACACGCTTGCCGACCAGGCGTATGCCCAGCCCGAACAGTAGCCGCTCCGGGGGGTTCCGCCTGCTGCCCTCTATGGCGTCAAGCAGGTTGCCTGAGGATTTCTTGCCCATCTTATCTAAGGCTTCCAGTTCGGGCCTGAGCTCGTTCAAGCCGTAAATGTCTGCTACATCCGCAATATATCCCCGGCTAATCAGCGCCTCGATGATCGACGCGCCCATCCCTTCGATGTTCATAGCGTCCCGGGAGGCGAAATGGACGATTTTGCGGTACAACTGGGCAGGGCAGTTGTCGCCCGCGCAACGGGAAGCCGCCTCGCCGGTTAGCCTCTCGATGGGTGCGCCGCATATTGGGCAGGCGTCCGGCATAGCGAAGGTTTTTTCCGTCCCGTCGCGGCGCTCTTTCACGGAAGAGATGATTTCCGGTATAATGTCGCCGGCCTTCCTCACCAGGACATGGTCGCCGATGCGGATGTCCTTCTCCATTATTTGATCCATGTTGTGCAGCGTCGCCTTGCTGACGGTGGAGCCCGCCAATCTGACGGGCGCAAGAACGGCATTTGGGGTCAGGACGCCGGTCCTGCCCACATTGACAACTATGTCAAGCAGCACGGTCTCCTTGATTTCGGCCGGGTATTTGTACGCCACCGCCCACTTGGGCGCCCTCGTCGTCTGCCCAAGGGCCGCGCGCGCCGCAAAATCGTTCACTTTTACGACAGCGCCGTCAATGTCGTACGGGAACTGGAACCGCATCCGCTCAATAGAGCCGATGGCCTCGCGCACGCTTTCAATAGAGTTGCAAACGCTGTAGTGCGGGCTTACCGCAAAGCCCTTTGAGCTGAGCCATTCCAGCGACTCCGAGTGCGTTTCGAACGCGCGCCCGCTAATGCTCTGCACATTAAAAACAAATATGCTCAAACGCCTCGAAGCCGTGATTTTTGAGTCCAACTGGCGCAGCGATCCCGCAGCGGCGTTTCTTGGGTTGGCGAACGGCTTCTGCCCAAGGTTCGTTTGGCTGGCGTTGAGCAGTTCAAAGTCAGCCTTGGTCAGGTACACCTCCCCGCGCACCGTCAGGCGTTCGGGGGACTCTCCGTTAAGCGCAATGGGCAGCGTGGAGACCGTACGCAGGTTTTCCGTGACGTCCTCCCCGGTAAAGCCGTCGCCGCGCGTAGCGCCCCGGACGAACAAGCCGTTTTCGTATTCGAGCGATACGGACAGGCCATCGATTTTGCGCTCTACAACATACTCGACGCCCGGCGCGTCGCGCTCTTCGGCGCCGTCCGGCGCTTTGCGCTCCTCGGCGCTACCCGGCGTGTTACACCCCTCGGCGTCATCCGGCGCGTTGCGCTCCTCACCGCCGTTCAACGCATTGCTCAAATTATTGTCACGGAGCGCATTGCGCACCCTTGTATCAAACGCGTCCAGTTCGCCCATGTCGAATATGTCGTTGAGGCTCTGCATCTGCACCGCGTGGTTAACTTTTTTAAACTCAGCCAGCGCCTCGCCGCCCACGCGCTGCGTCGGGGAATGCGGCAGGCGCAGATCGGGCCATTCGGCTTCAAGGCGTTCCAGCTCCCTGTACAAAGCGTCGTATTCGTCGTCCGCAATCTCCGGATCGTCGTTGACGTGGTATTTTTCCGAATGATATAAGACTTCCGAAACAAGCGATTCCATCCGCCGGAGCGCATCGCCACTCGCGCCCGCGCTCCTGCTATCGCCTGCTCCCATACTCACGCCCCTGCTCACGCTCGCGCCACTCCCGTCCGCGTCCACGCCGCTTCCGCCCGCGCCCGCGCCCCTGCTCCCGCCACCGCCACCGTTCATATCAGCACAACCACTCATAGCCATATCAATACCCACACCAGCTAAATCTAATTATCTTATACAATTAATGTCTAATGTCGCACATACAAAAAGCGCAAACAAAAAAATACAAACGCTTCCGGATAGCCCGGCGCGTCTATATTTTTGCGGTCAGTTTATAAATATTATCATCCCCCGGCCTGCGCCGCCTTGTTCATGGCTTTCGCGAGCCTGGACTTTTTGCGGGAAGCCGTGTTCTTGTGAATCAGCTTTTTCGCGGCAGCTTTATCTATAGCGCTGACGGTGCTGCTAAAGACCTTGTCCGTATCAACGCCGGACGCTATTGCGGCCTTGCATTTTTTTACGGAAGTCTTTAGCGCCGACTTGCGCATAACATTCTTTAATGCCTTGCTTTTATTGATATTGACGCGCTTTATAGCGGATTTGATGTTTGGCATTGTCTTCACCCCTTTCGGCGGCCGGATTGCACCTTATGCGCTGCCGCAAGTTGCATTTTATCACAAAGCCCCATTTTCATGCAAGTGCAATTTGACACACGCGCCCATATATAATAAAATTATCACGTCGCCGGCAGTGGCCCGCGCCGCATATGATAAACGGATAGGATGCGAACAATATGCCGTCAAATACTAAAGCCAACCCTATAATAAAAGTATTATTTGTATTGCTTATTATTTATCTCTCCATCAACCTTGTGAACCAGCAACAGTTGATAGAAAACAAAAATTCTGAGTTAGCCGGGGTCCAGGCTAAAATCGCTGCGGAAGTTAAGCTTTCGGAGGAGTTGCGCAATGAAAAGGATATGCTTATGAGCGACGAATCATTGGAGCGGATCGCGCGCGACAAACTCGGCATGGTTAAGCCGGGCGAACGCGTATTTGTCGATCTGAACCGCCAGTGAGGGCGCCATTTCGTATCCCCGCGCGCAAAACCATCTGAAAGGACTGTTGTTTGAGCGGCTTTACAGACATACCCTTTACAAAATTTATCGAATGCATGTGGCGCGAAAGCGACATTGAGCCCGCCGGGGGCGACGGGCGCTCCGCCGCCGCGCATTTTTCGCATGTTCCGCCGCTCGTCCTCGCGTATGTCGGCGACGCCATTCATGAGGTATATATACGCGGGCGCCTCGCCCGGGACGCCTTTGGCAGCGTTCATAAGCTACACGTGGAAGCCACAGGTTATGTCCGCTGCGATTCGCAGGCGGAAGTCATACGCTCCATATCGGAAGCTTTGACAGAGGATGAGCGCGACATCGTCCGCAGGGGCAGAAACGCGCATTCCGGCTATGTCCCCAAAAACGCTAATGTCGCCGATTACCGCCATGCGACAGGCTTTGAGGCGCTGCTCGGCTATTTGTATTTCAACCAAAATTTTGACCGGTTGAACCATTTATTGAATTTATCGTACCAGAGGGCCGCCGAGCGCAATGGTAAGGCGGTTATTGAATGAATAAGACAAAATCGAGCAGTTATATTTGTGGCAGGAAACTGGTGGCCGAAGCGCTGAAGTCCGGGCGCCCGATCAATAAAATTTATTTGCAAAACATCGTCCAGGACGCCGCGTCTTTCGCGGCCATTGAATTTATGGCCAAGGAACGCGGGATACCGGTTGTGCGCGTCGATAAAGCATGGCTGGACAAATTGACGGAAGGCCCCCACCGGGGCGTTGTTGCATTGGCTTCCGCGAAAGAGTACTCGGATGTGGGCGACATATTAAACTGCGCGTCCGGGCGCGGTGAAAGCCCATTGGTCGTCGTCGCCAACGAAATACTCGATCCCCACAACCTGGGCGCCGTCATTAGGAACGCGGAAGCCGCCGGCGCCCACGGCGTAATTGTACCCAAGCGCAATGCCGCCGGTCTCACCGACGCGGTGGCAAAAGCGTCAGCCGGCGCCATTGAATATATTCATATCGCGCGCGTGGCCAATATCTCGGCGACGCTGCGCGACTTAAAAAAACGCGGATTGTGGATCATCGGGGCGGACTCTTCGGGGGCGACGGCATATACCGACTGCGACATGTCGAGCGCGGTTGCCATCGTGATAGGCGGCGAGCACGAGGGCCTTGGCAGGCTGGTGGGGGAGACATGCGACCAAACCGTCAGCATCCCCATGCGCGGCAAAACCACGTCGCTGAACGCCTCGGCAGCAGCAGCCGTCATGTTGTTCGAAGCCTTGAGGCAGCGTTCGCGCAAGGAGCGCGCCACATTATAAAACGGAGGGCGGGAGCGATTGTCAAACCGCAAAGAACCTAATATATCAAATACAGCGAACATATCGAATGTTAAAAACATTAATGATTCAACAAACGCTGCGAATGTTGATTGCATTGTTAATTCAACAAACGCTGCGAATGTTGATTGTATTGTTAATTCTACAAACGTTGCAAATGTTGATTGCATCATTAATACAACAAATAATAATTCAGTAAACAATAATTCAACAAACATTGAAAATGCTGAAAACACTATTGATACAACAAGCGCTGCGGATATGGCAGACGCTGCTTATATAGTGGACGCCGCAAGCGCAACATACGATATTGGCGCTGCTGACGCCACGCCGTTTTTTGATAGCCGGGAGGCGGTTGACGATTTCAACCTAATCCTAGGCAGGGCGCGCCTGGGCGAGAACTGGGCCGTCGAAGCTGTCTTTGAGCGGTACAAAGGCCTTGTCAGAGCCAAGTCGCGTTCGTACTTCCTGATCGGCGCCGACAGCGAAGACTTGATACAGGAGGGCATGATAGGCCTATATAAGGCGATTCGCGACTACAAGCCGGACAGGCACGCTTCTTTCGCCGTCTTTGCCGACATGTGCGTGACGCGGCAGATTATCACCGCCATAAAAACGGCGACGCGCCTAAAACACCTCCCCCTCAACACCTATATCTCTTTGAGCAGGCCCGCGTCCGGGGATGACGCCGACACGATGCTGGACAACTGGCTCGTGGAATCGTCTGCATCCGATCCGGAAACCATGTTGATCGATCGGGAGAGGACGCAGATGTTCAGGGACGATCTGAACGAACTGCTCAGCGACTTGGAAATATCAGTCCTGTCGCTTTATTTGGGCGGCGAGCCATATTCGGTGATGTCCAGAATGCTGGGCAAGCCGGTCAAGTCCATTGACAACGCCCTCCAGCGCGTCAAAAGGAAACTCGAAAAGTACCTTGCCACTGCAAAAAAATCGTGATATACTGGCGGCGTGCGCGAGGCGTCAATTAACGGATACGCGGGGCGTCGCTCATATGGATACGCGGGGCGTCAATTAACGGATACGCGGGCGTCGCTCATACGGATACGCGGGTGTAGTTCATTGGTAGAATGAAAGCTTCCCAAGCTTTAGAGGAGGGTTCGATTCCCTTCACCCGCTTGAAACTCAAACCCTACAGGCACAAGGCCTGCAGGGTTTTGTTTATGCTCGGGTAGCGCGGGAAGCGCGGGTACGTTGAAGACTCGTGGAAACGCCCGTCAGTCGACGGTTTATAACAGCTTCACAGCTTTTTCCATACTGTCCATTATTTGGACGCCGAAAGGGCAGCGGCTCTCGCAACTGCCGCAGCGGACGCAGTCAGCGCCGCATTTTTGCATGCTGCTGTAAAGAGAGCGGACGGACGCAGGTATGTTGCCTTCGTCAAGGGCCGCGACGTCCAGGCACTTCATAACAGCCGCGATGTCGATCCCTGCGGGGCATGGCTGGCAGTGGCTGCAGTACAGGCAGTTACCCCGAAAGTCGTTGCGTGCGGCGCTCAGCACGTGCGAATAGTCCCTTTCTTCTTCCGTGCATGTGAAATAAGCCATCACTCCCCGGACCTCTTCTGCAGTTTTGCAACCGGGCAGCGCGGCGGCGACTGCAGGCCTTGTGAGCGCGTACTCTATGCACTGCGGCACGGTCATGGGGCTGGCGAATGGGCTCTGCTTCGCGTTCAACAGCTTCCCAGCGCCGAGCGTTTTCATCACGGTAATGCCGATCTGCTTTTGCGCGCACAGCTTGTAAAGTCGCGCGCGGTTCGGGTCTATGCCACGGAACAGATCGGCGCCAAAGCCGTCGTCAAAATGGTCGAAAACATATGTTTCGGGTGGGAGCATGTCGAACGGCAGGTTGATGCTGAACATCATCATTTCGGGCAGGCCCGTCTCTATGGCTTTGATCGCCGTCAATGGGTTGTGCGAACTGAAGCCTATGTGCCTGATGTCGCCGTCCTTTTTAAGTTTTTGCACGTAATCCGCAAACTCTGTCTCAAAGACATTTTTGTAGTCATCTTCGGAATCAATGAAAAACATCATCCCGAAATCGATGTAGCCGCCAAATATGCGCAGCAGCTTCTCAAAATATTTTTTGACCGTGGGCATGTCGCGACTGATATCGTATTGCTGGTTGACGTCCGTGGCGCCAATATGCCCCTGTATATACACGTCGCCCCGTCGGCTGCCCAGCGCCTTGGCTATGTGCTCGCGCACGGGCGTCCCCGGCATAAAAACGTCCATTATGTTCACGCCATGGGACAACGCGGCGTCAATCGTCTCTTTGACCTGCTCGTATGGCTTGCGGTCCAGATGCTCGCAGCCGAGGCCTATGACGCTGACGCTGCGGCCGGTGTTGCCCAGTTCCCGAAATATCATTTATGCTCCCCCCAAGCGTTTTTATAGGGCAAAAATCGAGCCTCTGCCCCAAGTTTTGCCTAATTATAACACATTGCGCGGCTCCCTTAAATAATAAATGCGCGGTGCAATGTGTTCGTACGCTACCTTCGTACGCTACAGGCGTTAGCGGCGTTAGCGGCAGGCGTCCGCCTTGACTTTTGAGGGAATAATCTATATATTACGTATGGGGCTTGCCCCATAAAAGAATTTGATTTAGGCAGGGGAAGCGAATGTACGAAAAGGTCGCGACAGATCTCGATTTTGCATCCAGGGAGCTTGGGATAATCGATTTTTGGAAAGAAAACGATATCATCAACAAAAGCCTGAACCATCGAAAAGGCTGCGAAATATTCACGTTTTACGACGGGCCGCCGACGGCGAACGGCAAGCCGCACATCGGCCATGTCATCACGCGCGCCGTCAAGGACATCATACCGCGCCACAGGAGCATGAAGGGCTACGACGTCTGCCGAAAAGCGGGCTGGGACACGCACGGGCTGCCGGTCGAGCTGGAGGTCGAAAAGATGCTCGGGATCGATGGCAAGCCGCAGATAGAAGAATACGGCGTCGCGCCATTCATCGAAAAGTGCAAGGAGAGCGTTTGGGCATATAAGTCCAACTGGCAGGACATGAGCGAGCGGGTCGCCTACTGGGCGGATATGGACAACGCGTATGTCACATATACCAACGACTACATCGAGTCGGTCTGGTGGTCGCTAAAGCAGATCTGGGACAGGGGCCTCATTTACCAGGGTCATAAGGTCGTGCCGTTCTGCCCGCGCTGCGGGACGGCTCTTTCCAGCCACGAGGTCGCGCAGGGTTACAAGGACGTCGTCGAGCCCAGCATATACGTAAAGTTCAAGGTGGCGGGGAAGCAGGACGAGTATTTCCTCGCGTGGACGACCACGCCCTGGACGCTGCCGTCGAACACGACGCTGGTCGTGCACCCGGACTATGAGTACGTAAAAGTCGAATGGCGCGGGTCGCGCTATATCCTCGCCAAGGAGCTGGTTGGGCCTGTGTTCGGCGTCGCGGCGGGAACGGCGGAAACGGCCGATCCAGTTGTTAAAGCCGATACAGACAAAAATGCGGGCGCAGTGGGAGCGGCAGATGCTGCCGATGCCGCTAATGCCGTTAATGCCGCCGATGCACCCAAAATTGTGGATGAATATAAGGGCAGCGAGTTGTGCGGTGTCGAGTACGAGCCCCTGTTCGACTTTATCAAACCGGACAAAAAGGCGTGGTTCGTGTGCGCCGACCGCTACGTCACCTTGTCGGAGGGCACGGGCATAGTGCATGCCGCCCCCGCGTTCGGCGAGGACGACGCGCGCATCGGACGGGACAACAGCCTCCCTTTCATCCAGTTGGTGGACGTGCAGGGCCGCTTTGTCGATGAGGCGCGGCTGTGGGCCGGTATGTTCGTCAAAGACGCCGATCCCCTCATTATAAAAGAGCTGGACAACAGGGGGCTGCTGCTCGGCACAGTGGACATGGAGCACTCGTACCCGTTCTGCTGGCGCTGCGACACATCTTTGCTCTATTACGCGCGAAATACATGGTTCATCCGGATGACGGAGCTGCGCGACAACCTTGTGCGCAACAACAACACAATCAACTGGCTGCCGGACAATGTGAAGCACGGTCGGTTCGGCAACTTTTTGGACAACGTCGTCGACTGGGGCCTCTCCAGAGAGCGCTACTGGGGGACGCCGCTGCCGATATGGATCTGCGGCGGGCACGATGCACAAAGCGGAAGCACCGAAACAGGCGCCGGCGCTAAAATAGACTCCGACGCCAAAACAGGCGCCGGCGCCGACGGGGGCGCCAAAACGCCTGACGGCGCGTGCGGCTACCGCCACGCTGTGGGTAGCCGTGCGGAGCTGTACGAAATGGGCATCGCCGTGCCGGAGGATCTCGATTTCCACAAACCATATATCGACGACGTGCGGCTGCGCTGCCCGAAATGCGGAGGGCTCATGACGCGCGTCCCGGAGGTCATCGACTGCTGGTACGACGCGGGCTCCATGCCGTTCGCGCAGTGGCACTACCCGTTCGAGAACAAGGGGCTGTTTGAAAAAAATTTCCCCGCCGACTTCATCAGCGAGGCGGTCGACCAAACGCGCGGCTGGTTTTACACGCTGCTCGCCATATCGACGCTGCTCTTTGACGAGGCGTCGTTCAAAAACTGCATCGTGCTGGGACATGTGCAGGACAAAGACGGCCGCAAGATGTCAAAGCACCTATACAATGTCATCGACCCGTGGGAGGCCCTGGACCTGCAAGGCGCCGACGCTGTCCGCTGGTACTATTTTTCCGCCAGCGCGCCGTGGCTGCCCAGCCGCTTTTCCCTCGAAGCCGTCAGCGAGATCCAAAGAAAATTTATGGGCACGCTGTGGAACACATACGCGTTTTACGTACTGTATGCCCAAATCGACGGTTTTGATCCGACCGCGCACAAACTGATCGCCCAAGACCTCGATATCATGGATCGGTGGATACTGTCAAGGCTGAACTCGCTGATAAAAACGGTGGACGAGGACCTGACGGCTTACCGCATCACGGAGCCCACCCGCGCGATCACATTGTTCGCGGACGAGCTTAGCAACTGGTACGTGCGCCGATGCCGCGAGCGTTACTGGCAGGGCGGGATGGAAAAGGACAAAATCGCCGCGTACATGACGCTGTATACGGTGCTGTACGACCTGTCGCGCCTGATATCGCCGTTCGTCCCGTTCGTCAGCGAGATGATATACCAAAACATCGTAAGGGGCGTGGACAAAGCCGCGCCGCTGAGCATCCACCTGTGCGACTACCCCTCCTACGACTCATCGCTGATCGACGCAGAGCTGGAGGCCGGTATGCGGGCGGCGCTCGACGTCGTCACGCTGGGGCGCGCATGCCGCAATGCCGCCAACATCAAAAACCGGCAGCCGCTTAAAACTATATACGTCGTTTCTGAAAACAGGCTCGGCGGCGAGTTTCACGCAATCGTAAAAGACGAGCTCAACATACGCGAGCTTGAGTTTTCGGACGCGTCCAAAGAATTTGTGTCATACAAGTTCAAGCCGCAGTTGAAGACCCTCGGGCCGCGCTATGGCAAGCTGCTGCCAAAAATCGGCGCCCACCTCGCGGCAGTCGACGGGGACGCAGCTATGGGGGAGCTTTCCGCCACGGGCTTTTTGAGGTTCAGCCTGAACGGCGGCAGTGGTGAGGGCAACGGCGGCGCCGAAAGCGGCAGCGGTAGCAACAGCAGCAACGGCGGCGCTCAGGTGGAGCTGTCCGCCGACGATCTATTGATCGAAACAGCGCAGCGCGAAAATTTCGTCGCCCAGAGCGACGGTGGCATCACGGTCGCGATCGACACTCAGTTGACCGAGGAGCTGCTCGAAGAGGGCAATACGCGCGAGCTGATCAGTAAAATACAGAACATGCGAAAAGAAGCGGGCTTCGAGGTCACGAACCACATACTGCTTGGCGTCAGGGCGGGGGGCGACATCGGCGGCGCGTTCGGGCGCAATTTTGAACTGATCGCCCGCGAGACGCTTGCGGACGGCGCGCTCGGCTCCGTCGACGAGGGCGGGGCTTTCCGCAAGGAATGGGCATTCGGCGGCGAGCAGGTCGTAATCGCCATAAAAAAGGTTTAACAGTGGCTGATAGATTAACAATGGCTGGCTGTTTTACAGTGGCTGGGCTGACAGTTTAACAGTGGCTGATAGTTAACAATGGTTAATGGATCAACAGTGGTTGATAGTTAACAATGGCTGATAATTTAAAAATGGCTTACAGTTGATTTGATTATAATCGGGAGGTAACTCATATAGGCGCTGACACGGAAACCAATATAGGGACAGGGGCGGAGCAAAAGGCCGCATATAGCTCTTCGGCGCTCAGCCTGGCGGCGCGCGAGGGGAGGCAAAACGGCGACATCGCCGAGCGGAGGCTGGAATTTGACAGAATCGGCGCGCTGATGGCCGTGATCGGGCAATATGACGAAAACATTAAGCTCATCGAGGAGCGGCTCAACGTCCGCGTACTGTTGCGAGACAACGCCGTTTGCATCATGGGCGAGAGCTTCATGGCGGACAAGGCGGCGTCGGTCATACGCCAGATGGAGGATATGGCCGTGCGGGGCGAGGAGATCGCAAAGCGGCAGGTCATACATATCCTGAATATGGCCGTGGAAGACAGGCTCGACGAAATCTCCAACTCGAAGGACCCCGTCATCTGCACCACGATCAGGGGCCGCCAGATCAAGGCCAAGACACAGGGGCAGCGCAACTACGTCAATTCCGTGGCGAACAACACCATCACATTTTGCGTCGGCCCGGCGGGCACAGGCAAGACGTACCTGGCGGTCGCAATGGCCGTCAACGCGTTCAAGAACAAAATCACAGACCGTATCATCCTGACCAGGCCTGCAGTGGAAGCGGGAGAGAAGCTGGGCTTTCTGCCCGGCGATCTGCAGAACAAGGTCGACCCCTACCTGCGGCCGCTCTACGACGCCCTCTACGAGACCATGGGGGCGGAGTCGTACCAGCGCTATTTCGAAAAAAGCATGATCGAAATCGCGCCGCTGGCGTATATGCGCGGGAGGACGCTGGACAATTCGTTCATCATCCTCGACGAGGCGCAAAACACGACGTTCGAACAGATGAAAATGTTTTTGACCAGGATCGGCTTCGGCTCCAAGGTCGTCGTCACAGGCGACATAACGCAGGTCGATCTGCCGGAGGACAAAAAGTCGGGCCTGCGCGAGGTCATCAGGGTGCTGAGCAAAATAGACGACATCAGTTTTATATACCTCACGGAAAAAGACGTCGTGCGCCACGAGCTGGTCCGCAAGATCATAAAGGCGTACGAGGACTACGAACGCACGCGCAAGGCCGCGCCCGGCAGGCAGGGGCGCAGGGGCAGGTACGGATAATCATAATAATCATTATCATAATCATAATCATAACCATATTTTGGCATTTGCGAGCAATCAGCCGCGTGAAAGGATTTGCGCAGCCGGATGGATACTAAGGTAAAAAGGGATTTTTTCAAGTTTTTGCGCTCCAGGAAATATTTTACCCTGCTGGTAGCTATTATGACGACGGCGGCGGTGTTCAGCGTCGTGTACGGCGTATCCACGCCGAGGCGCTACCCGCTGAGGGTGGGCGAGCGCTCCCGCTGGGACATCAGCGCGCCGTTCGAGATGGAGAATCGCATACAGAGCGAGCGCTACGCGGAGGAAGCGGCCAGGGCCGCCCCCAGGGTCTATGTCAGGGACCCTGACCTTTCGGCTGCCATCGTGGCCAGGGCCGAAACATTCATTAATGTCATCACCCAGGAACATAATCACTACCGCGACTCCGTGATGCAGGCGGAGCCCGCCCTCAGCGGCGCGGACCTTCAGAACCTGCGCGACGAAACCGTGACCAAGCTATGCGACCAGGCAATTATTTTTCGTGTCGCGATCTCCCGCGAAGAGGCGATGAGCATCATCACGGACGTCTCGCGCGCGGAGCTGGACTCATTTTTCGGCGAATACCTGGCTAAAATCCGGGACCTGGCCGAAAACACGGACATTACGGCGGACAACTACAACGATTATGTCGCGTCGCTATGGCGCTCAATACAGCAGACGATGTACGCCAACCAGAACCTTAAAAACGTCGCGTCGCTCTACGCGCAGTCGGCGCTGAACGTCAATGTCGTCATAGACGACGAGCAGACGAAGCTCGCGCAGGATCGCATACGCGAGCAGAACCTCGAGCGTAAAATCATCATCCCCAGGGGCAAACGCATCATCAGCGTAGACGAGGTCGTGACATCCAGCCAGTACCAGTTGCTGGACGAGTACGGCCTGATCGAGGACGGGGAGCTCGACGTCGAGCAGCTCGTCAAGGTCCTGTTCGTGCTGTTCGGCATCGCCGTCCTGTTCCATATATATTTGAGCAGTATCGGGATGGAGCTTTTGGAGTCCAACTCGCAGGTGCTGCAGCTTGGGTGCATCATCGTAGTGGTGCTCACGGTCTGCAGGTTCCTGTACCCTGTGCACCCCCTGGCGATGCCGATATATATAGCCCCCATCCTGATAGCGTACCTGATCAACACCCGCGTTGCGCTTGTCATCAATATCTATATCCTTTCCGTGCTGTCGCTGTTCGCCGGGATTGACGTGAAGACGATGCTGTTCTTCATCATCGGCGGCGCCCTCAGCGCGATTATGATGATGAACGCCTCTACGCGCGCGCGTTTCACATTGGTCGCGTTCTCGCTCAGCACGACATGCGTGTTCTTGTTTATCGCACTGTCCAATGACATCATGAACCCGTCCAACTACATGCTGGACGCGGCGATCCTGTTTGTGACGTGCATCGCGTCGTCGTTCTTGTCGATGGGGCTGGTCGCCCTGATGGAGAGCCTGTTCAACACGGCGACGCCGCTGAGGCTCACCGAGCTGTCCAGCGGCAACACGCCGCTGCTGCGGCGCCTGAGCTTCGAGGCGCCGGGCACGCACCACCATAGCTTGATGGTGGGCTACATGGCGGAGACGGCCGCCCTGGCGATTGGCGCCAACCCGTTTATAGCAAAGGCAGGCGCGTACTACCACGACGTCGGGAAGCTGGCGTCGCCCAGCTACTATGCGGAAAACCAGTACGGGGTCAACCCGCACGACCAGACGGAGCCCGAGGAGAGCGCACGCATCATCATATCGCATACGCGCGCCGGGGTGGAGCTGTGCGAAAAAAGCAAGCTGCCAAAGCAGGTGGTCAATATTGTGCGCGAGCACCACGGCGACACGGTTCTCGCCTTTTTCTACAATAAGGCTATCAAGCAGCGCGGCGAGGAAAACGTGCTGGCGGAGGCGTTCAGGTACCCTGGGCCCCGCCCCGGCAGCCGCGAGGCGGCGCTCGTCATGATCGCGGACTCGTGCGAAGCGGCGGTCCGCTCGTCGGAGCACAAGGACGAAGCCAAAATCGCCGAGTGGGTCAGGAAAATTATACAATCAAAGGCGGAAGACGGGCAGTTGGAATTCTGCATGATCAGCATGAGGGATATGCAAATCATCGAGCAGAATTATGTCCGCGTATTGACGGGCTTTTATCATACGAGGGTGCAGTATCCCGACGACCCGATGCAAATCGGGCAATATCCGGCCGGGCTGCTGGAGGCGGGGGCGACAGCGCCCGCACTGGCGCCTGCGCCGATGCCAGCCGATCCGCTTGTTGCGCCCGCTGTTCCCTCTGTGCAATCCGCAGCCGCGACGGCGCCTGTTTCTGTGGCTGCGCTGCCAACAGCAGCCGCGGCGGTCCCAATGGCTACGACCGGCTCTGCGGCGCCGTCAGTATATGTGACTGATACAGCGCCGGTAGCTGTAGCTACTACTGTTCCAATGACTGCGCCCGCTTCAATAGCCGTGCCCACTCCTGCGTTCACGCAAGCGTCTGTGCCCACTCCTGCGCTCACGCAAGCGAACGCGCCCACTCCTTCGCTTACGCAAGCGTCCGCGCCGATTGCAATGCCTGCAGCCCCAGCCGGGGACGCCCCGGGCAGCGTTGCGGGTAACACGCCATGAGCGGTGATGCGCCCGTAAAAATCTTTATTAATATAAAAAACAAACAAAAAGAAGCTGCGTTTGGCAGGCTCGAGCGCGAGCTTGTCAGCCGCGCTGCGGTGGCTGCGTACGAGTGCGGCGCCGGGGTCGCCGCCGTAGTACGGGGAAGGGGCGCGCATAGGGTAGCGAAAAGCGCCCGGATGCGTGGCGAAAACGCCCGGATAAGCGGCGAAAAAGCCATGATGCGCAGCGAAAGCGCCCTGATGCATGGCGAAAACACCCGGATGCGTGGTGAAAACGCTTGGATGAGTAGCGAAAAAGCTCGGATGAACGGCGAAAATGTTCGGGGCCGCAACGCCGTGGAAATCAGCATAATGTTAATAGACGACGCGGGTATAAAAGCGTTGAACTTTTCATCTAGGGGCGTCGACGAAGCGACTGACGTGCTCTCGTTCCCCCTCCAGGAATCAACCAACGCTAAAATTGCGCGCGATGCGCAGCTTGGTGACATCGTGCTCTCGCCCGGGCGGATCCGGGGGCAGGCGGCGGAGTATGGCAACACCTACGAAGAAGAGCTGTGCTTTTTGACGATACACGGCGTGCTGCACCTGTTGGGCTATGATCACGCCCCAGGCGGGGAAGCGGAGATGGACGCCATGTCCGCCCTGGCGTGCGTAAAAATCGGGCACAGTAGACCCCCGCGCTCCACCGCAGCTAACGTAACAGTAACCGCCGCCGAAGCAGGCGAGGGCCATCGCGCGGGGTTCGTGGCGGTGCTGGGCAGGCCCAATGTGGGTAAATCCACGCTGATAAACACGCTCTGCGGCAACAACCTCTCCATTGTCACAAACAAGCCGCAGACGACGCGCAGAAATGCGCGAATGATACTGACGTCTCAATCGTACCAAATTATCTTCGTTGATACCCCGGGGCTGCACCTGCCGAAAAACCGGCTCGGCGAACAGATGGTCCGCCGCGCCAAGGGGGCAATCAAAGACGTCGACGCCATCATCTTGATGATTGACGCGCGCGACAAGGTGCTTGGCAAAGACGACAGGGATGCATTGGCGATCGCGGATGCGTCGAAAATACCGGTGGTTCTGATCATCAACAAGATTGACCTTGTGAAGAAGGAGAGCTTGCTGCCGCTTATGTCGCAAGCGGGCGCCCAATATGGTTTTTCGAGTATTGTTCCTGTGCGCGCCACCGGCCCCGACGCGCGCGCGCCCGTATTGGATGAAATCGTTAAGCTGATGCCAGCCGGCGGGCCGCTTTACCCGGAAGATATGATTACGGACCAGACGGAGCGGCGCCTGGCGGAGGATATCATACGCGAGGCAGCGTTAAAACTGCTCAGCGACGAAGTGCCGCATGGGGTGGACGTCGAAGCGGAGTCTTACCGACTGCGCGAGCGTGACGGGCTGTATGAAATCAGGGCGACGCTATACTGCGAAAAGGAATCGCATAAAAAAATAATAATCGGCAAAAACGGCGAGACGCTCAAAAGGATCGGCGCGTCCGCGAGGATCGAGCTTGAGCGGCTGCAGGGCGCGAAAGTATTTTTGGCGCTGTGGGTAAAAACGCGCAAGGACTGGCGCAACGACGAGGCCGTGCTGCGCCGGATGGGCTATTACGCGCCGTAGCCGATCGGCCTGCGCGGAGGTGGCGCAAAAAGCGGCCTGAACGGAAGCGACGCAAAGAGCGGCCTGGCGGAGGTAACGCAAAAGGCGGCCTGCGCGGATGCGGCGCAAAAGGCTGCGCCAAGGCATGTGAACCATGGGATATGAAACAGTTACGGGCATAGTGGCCCGCGAGGTGGACACGGGCGACGCCGATCGGTACCTGACGCTGCTGTCAGTCGAGCAGGGCAGGCTGGAGTGCTACGCGAGGGGCATCCGCAGGCAGGGCAGCAAGCTCGCCTCACAGGCGGGCCTTTTGACATATGGCGAGTTTTCGATGTACGTAAATAAGGACAGGCGCCTGCTGACGTCGGCAAAGTCGTCCGAGTCTTTTTATGGCATCCGCAAGGATGTCGAAAAGTGCGCGTACGCCATGCATTTTTTGGACATCGCGCGGGACGTCATCGTCGAGGCCCAGGCCTTCCCACAGGCGCTGCAGACGCTGTTGAATACGCTGTATGCGTTGTGCTACAAGGATTTACAGCCGGGCTTCGTCGCCCGCGCTTTTGAGATGCGGATATTGGCGATCGCGGGATTCGCCCCTCTGACCGACATCTGCTCCGTCTGCGGGGCGCCGCTGGGAGGGGGCAAGGGCATTGGCTTCGCCGTCGCAGGGGGCGGCGTAGTCTGCGGCTCAGCCGAATGCAGGGGCGCCGCCAGCCGCGTCGGCCGTGTCGTCGCGGTTTCGCCTGGCGCGCTCAAGGCAATCAGCTATGTCTCAGGGTGCGGCGCCGGGCAAATCTTTCAGTTCGAGATCAGCGACGCCGTGGCCAAGGAGCTCTCATCCATTGTCCCGGAATATCTTCGCCACCAGTTCGGCAAGGCATATGACAAATCCGATGAAGCGGAGCGCTACCGCGCGTTTGAGCGCGAAATGCTCGATCTGCGAAGGGGGAAGAATGGCGACGCCAAGGCTATATGAGGACAGTAGGATATTTTTGTTTGCCGGGCATTATGGCAGCGGTAAATCTGAAGTCGCCGTCAACTTCACGCTCAGCCTCGCTGCGTGCCACAGGGCTGCCATCGTCGACTTCGACATAATAAACCCGTATTTTCGCACAGCAAGCGCGCGCGCTGCGCTGGAAAGCAAAGGCGTCCGCGTCGTCGCCCCCATATATGCCAATACCAATATCGACGTACCGGCGCTGCCCGCCGAAATTTCCGCCCTGTTTGACGACAAACAGGTGAAAGCCGTGTTTGATGTGGGCGGCGACAGCGCGGGCGCAAGGGCCGTGTCCAGATACCGCGACGATTTCCTTTCCGAACGGACCGAATGTTTTTTTGTATTTAACCTGCGCAGGCCCGAAACGTCAACAGTATGCAAGGCTGCCGAAATTTTTTATGCCATTCAAAAAAGCGCACGCCTGCCGTTCACTGCGATTGTGAACAATACCAACCTGCTCTCGGACACTTCGGAGCGCGACCTTTCAGAGGGCCTCGACGCCGCGCTGGAACTGTCTGACCGCTTGTCCTTGCCCGTGGCGTTCAGCGCCGCAATGGAGTGCGTCGCTGCTGGGGCGCCGGACTTTTGCGCCCGTTCCGCGCGGCTTGGTATACCGATCTTCTGCATCGGTAAATACATAAGCATGGATTATAAATAGACGCTTGGACTTTATATGGCGCATGGACTATCAATAGACGCTTGGACTATCAATAGACACATGAACTATAAATAGACGCTTGGACTAGCATTGGAAAATTATAGTTGCAAGCGCATTGGAAAATATTGTATAATGCCAATACAGGCCATAAATTGACAAAAAAGGCTGGTATTGGCATTGGTTGATCACAGGGGCCACAGGCAGCGCATGAAGGACCGTTTTCTCAGCGAGGGCATGGACGCGTTCAGCGTCTTCCAGGTGCTGGAGATGCTGCTCTTTTTCGGCGTGCCGCACAAGGACACCAATGGGCTGGCCCATGCGCTGCTGGAGCGGTTCGGTTCGCTTTCCGGGGTGTTCAACGCGAGCCACCACGAGCTGTTGGAAGTCCCGGGGCTGGGCCCCCACGCCGCCACGCTCATTTGCATGGTGCCCGGGCTGGCCCGGCGCTACGCAACGGACCGCTGGAAGGACAAGACGCAGATAACCGACTCAAAGAAAGCTGCGGCGTACGCGGCCTCGCTGTTCGTGGGCGTAGAGTACGAAGTGTTCTATATGATTTGCCTGGACTCGCAGAACCATGTGATCATGCCCGTGCTGATCAGCCGGGGGACCATCAACGAAGCCATGGTCTACCCGAGGGCGATTATCGAGAACGCTCTGCGCCATAAGGCGTCCGTGGTCATCTTAACGCACAACCATCCCGGCGGCTCCACGGAGCCGTCGGCTGCGGACGCGCATATGACAAAGAGGCTGACAGCCGCTCTCGAAACCATATCCGTCAATGTCATGGACCACATAATCATAGCGGGCAAAAACTACACCAGCCTCGCAGAAAAGAGGATGCTATAGCGCCGGGCTCCGAGACGAAGGCGCCGGGGCGCCAGCGCTTCAGCGCGTCGGGTCGCCGGGGTGTGGGCATGGGCGGGCATGGGCGGGCATGGACGAGCATGGACAATAGAATATGGGTTGTGCATTTGAATATGGCAGGGGGCGCCCTAATATTCGGGCTCTAGCAGGCCGTAGCTCTCGTCCCTGCGCTTGTACACCACGTTTACCTGCTTTGTGTCCGGGTTCAGAAACACGAAGAACATGTGGCCGATCAGGTTCATCTGCAGAATGGCCTCGTCCACAGTCATGGGCTCTATATGGAACTTTTTCGAGCGCACGCTGTACTCGTTCTCCTCGACGATGTAGCTGCTGTCATCGTCATACTCGTCGCTCTTGAACGCGTTGTCGTAGATCCGCCTGGCGAGCCTCGTCTTGTTTTTTCGGATCTGCCTCTCAATCACGTCGACGACCTTGTCGATGGAGATGTACATGTCGTCGCTGTGCTCCTCCCCCCGGAACAATATGCCGTTTTGAATTATGGTCAGCTCCAGGATGTGCTGGTTCCTGACGATGGAAAACGTCGCCGTCGCCTCGGTCTCCGGGTTAAAGAATTTTTCCAGCTTGCCGACCTTCTTTACCAGCCGCTCCTTCAGCCTGTTGCCGACGTCTATGTTCTTCCCCACAAACACGTATTTCATAGTTTAAGTGCCGGGCGCTGCGGCCCGGAGCCTCCTTAATATGATTTTGCCGCCATTGCCATCGGCTGTTCGCCATAATAGCATTACATAGCGTTACATAGCGTTACATAACATTACATAGCGTTACATAACATTACATAGCGTTATTGCATAGTGTTACTATATAAATTATATAGCGTTACTATATGAATCATATAGCGTTACTATATAGATTATATAACGTTACTATATAGACTATGATACCCAATAAAGCGGCCATGCGGCGAAAAAAAATCTCCCAATGGGAGATTTGTTAGTCATTGGCAGAATGGTTTATCTTTGCGCAAAGCACTCGCTGCAATAGACAGGCTTGTCCAGGCGCGGCCTGAACGGGACTTTCGTCTCCTTGCCGCATTCGGCGCAGATGGCGTCGAACATCTCCCGCGCCCCCCTGTCGCCGCCGCCTGAAGACCGCCGCGAATCGCGGCAATCCCTGCATCGCGAAGGCTCGTTTTGAAAGCCCCTCTGCGCATAAAACTCCTGCTCGCCTGCGGTAAAGACAAACTCTTGCCCACAGTCTCTACATATCAATGTCTTGTCTTCCATTATAGCGCCCCTCTTAAAAAAGTTTGTCACGCATGACACGCGAACCCATTGTATAATGAAGCCAATGCGTTGTCAACAATAATAAATCAACTTTGGAATGCAATATTTTTAATTATCCCCATTCGGCTTGACATAAAATTATATAAGCTGTAAATTTATGTTATACCCGGAGGCGAACATGGACAAAAAAAATATATGCACAGGCAACGGCGCGGCGCCATGCTGTTTTGGCTGATTGGGCTGACTGTTGATTTGTTGTAGGGAGCATGGTGGCCTAATGAGCGTTTCACAAAAGACAAATCATGGGATCGAAAGGATACTTTCAGGCTTGAACAGCGTTCAGGCCGAAGCGGTGCGCCATACGGACGGGCCGCTGCTCATTCTCGCAGGGGCGGGCTCGGGCAAGACGCGCGTCCTCGTCCACAGGATCGCCTATCTCATCTTGGAAGCGGGCGTGCCGCCCTGGTCCATCTTGGGCATCACCTTTACGAACAAGGCAGCGACTGAAATGAAAGCCAGGGTAGAGAAGCTGCTGCCCGACGAGTCGTCAGCCATATGGATTAGCACATTCCACGCCGCATGCGTCCGAATGCTCCGCCGCGACATCGAGCGCATAGGTTTTTCGAGGGGCTTCACCATCTTTGACGCAGACGACCAGCTCTCCTTAGTCAAGGAGTGCTTGAGGGATCTCAACCTTTCAGACAAACAATACGTCCCCAAGGCAGTGTTAGATCAAATAGGCAAAGCCAAAGACGAAATGTTCTTGCCCGGCGATATGTTCTCGCCCGACAGGTCGCGCATGCCAGGCGGCGCCTTCGATGGGCATGTGGCGGAGGTCTATGAGCTATACCAAAAAAAGCTGAAGAAACTCAACGCGCTGGATTTCGACGACATTATTTTGATGGCGATCCGCCTACTGCGTGAATGCGGCGATATCCGCGAGTACTACCAAAACAGGTTCAAGCACGTACTGGTCGACGAGTACCAGGACACGAACTCTGCGCAGTATACCCTTATATCGCTGCTGTGCGGCAAATGGAACAACCTGTGCGTCGTGGGGGACGACGATCAGTCGATCTATGGCTGGCGCGGCGCCAATATTGGCAACATACTGGGTTTTGAGAACGACTACCGGGGCGCCAAGATCATCAAGCTGGAGCAAAACTACCGCTCGACCAAGGTCATCCTCGCCGCCGCCAACAGCGTCATCCTAAAAAATACGCATCGCAAGCACAAGAGCCTGTGGACGGAAAACGGGGAGGGCGACGCGATCAACTGCGTAAAAGTGGAGAACGAGTACGAGGAAGCGTCGTACGCGGCAAAAGTCGTCAAAAAACTCAAGTCCGAGCAGGGCATAAGCTACAACGACTGCGCCATCCTGTACCGCATCAACGCGCAGTCGCGCGCCATGGAGAACATGCTCGCGCGCGAGGGCGTGCCGTACAGGATCATAGGCGGCTTTAAATTCTTTGACAGAAAAGAGATAAAAGACGTTATCGCGTACCTGCGCCTCTTGCACAACCCCTCGGACGACATCAGCTTCAAGCGGGTCATAAATGTACCAAAGCGCGGGGTGGGGGCGGCCACGGTCGTTAAACTGGAAGCCAGGGCGGCCGACATGGGCGTTTCTATATTTGAGGCCGCCACCGCTGCGATTGCCAACCCAAGGGGGTTTCCCGAATTGAAATCGGCGCTGGGGAAGCTGGAGAGCTTCGTCGCGCTGATCCGGGGGATGGTTGAAGACGCCCGGGGCTTGGGGACGGCGGATATCCTCGAACTCGTCCTGCAGCGGAGCGGGATAGCCAAGATGTACGGCGATGAGCAGTCGGAGGAGGCGAGGGTCCGGCTTGAAAATATATTGGAATTCAAATCGGAGATCATCGAGTTCGAAAGAAACTATGTGAGCGACGACATATACTACGACGAGCCGCAGGCCTTGGCTGGAGACGCCGAAGGCGATGCGGAGGGGGCGGCGCGGTTGCTGGAGGGGGCGGCGCTGTCGCCGGAGAGTGCGGCGTTATTACCGGAAGGAACAGCACCATCGCCAGAAGGGGCGGCGTTAATGTCGGAGGAAGCTGATCTGTCACCAGAAGGGGCGTCGCCGTCGCCGGAGGGGGCACTGCTATTGCCGGAGGGGGCGTCGCTATCGTCGGAGGGGGCTTCTTTCCGAAACGGCGCGACACTCGAAGAGTTTTTGATGCATGTTTCCCTTATTTCCGACATAGACAGCTACGACGAGGACGAAGAAAAAGTGTCGCTGATGACGATACACAGCGCCAAGGGGCTGGAGTACGACGCCGTGTTTATCATTGGCGCGGAAGAGGGCATTTTCCCAGGAATGAGGTCCATGTTGAACCCCTCGCAATTGGAAGAGGAACGCAGGCTCTGTTACGTCGCCATAACCCGTGCGAAAAAACAGCTATTCATTACAAGCGCCGCTTCGCGCACTTTATTCGGAAACACTACGTACAACAGGCTTTCAAGATTTATAGCGGATATTCCGAATAGTATTATAAGTAACAAATCTGCAATCGAGCAGAAACACCCGGATGTCGACAACAATGGTTCGCGCCGGCCCTTTCTTATTGCGGGCGGTGCGGGCGCCGGCCCAGGCGGCAAAACAGGGCAGAATGAATTTTACAATTCCAATATCAGGCTGTTCCCGGGCAGGCAGCAATGGGAAGCCGCCAAAAGAGGCGGGACGGTCGTCGGCCCGGCGGGCGCCGCGCAAAACAGGTTCAGCGATGGGCGCGTCCCGCCCGGTTGGCTCAAAGGGGGGCGCGTCCCGCCCAATTGGCTGGCTTCGCCCGGCGCCCCTAACGATGACTCCGCCCCGCCCGACGCGCCCGACGAATACGACAATGGCCGTACGTACAAGGTAGGCGACGCTGTCGGTCACAAAAAATATGGCAGCGGGACAGTGGCCAAGCGGGTTCGCGACGGCAGCGACTTTATTTTGGAAATCGAATTTGAAAACGCCGGGATGAGGCGCTTTATAGAGTCAATGGTAAAACTGCGCATAGAGGATTGATTCGCAGCCATAAAACGTATATAAAAGGGTATATATATTATAATGTGGGGCAAGCCCCACACCCCAAGGCGGCGGGGAAAATGCGATTTCCCCCGCCTTACGAGCGCGATGCGCTCGCACCGCGCGTTGCGCGGCGTAAGTAA